>Ga0182021_10007848_pt1 | contig 12649 bp, 10 predicted proteins | sample 612E3MmetaG_FD_120493 | JGI IMG/M metagenome (GOLD analysis project Ga0182021, IMG submission 120493) | Permafrost microbial communities from Stordalen Mire, Sweden - 612E3M metaG (Illumina Assembly) | ecosystem: Environmental > Terrestrial > Soil > Wetlands > Permafrost | place: Sweden... | reverse complement strand
TGCTGTACGGGTGATTAACAAATCCAAAAGGCCTGTGATTATTGCAGGATTTGGATGTATGGATCAAGGAGATAACTTGCTACGTCTAGCAGAGAAGATTACAGCACCAATTGTAACCACATTTAGGGGTAAAGGATTGGTTGATGAAGATCACCACCTTTACATGGGAAGTCATGGGGATATAGGATCCACAGCTGCTTCAAATCTGGTACAGAAATCTGATCTCCTGATAGTTATAGGTTCATCGTACTCTGATCAAACCCAGATACCCGAAAAACCAACAGTACAAGTGGATATTGATCCTATGATGATTGCCAAAAAGTATCCAGTTAAAGTGGGTCTAGTTGGGAATACAACAGAAATAATCCCAGAACTATTAAATCTTGTTAAAAAACGTGAAGACAATAATTACTTAAAAGAAATGAGAAAATTGAAGCAAGACTGGATAAATCTACTCGAAGAAGAAATTAACTCAGAAAATTCACCCATTAGGCCACAGTATATTATTAAAACCCTAAATGATAAGTTAGATGATGATGCCATCATCACTTTGGACGTGGGTGAAAATGCATGGTGGTTTGGCCGTAACTTCTGGATGACCAGTAAACAGAAGATGTTACTATCGGGCTACCTTGGATCTATGGGTTTTGGCCTGCCTGCTGCAATGGTATCTCAAATAACTTATCCTGATCGTCAGGTTGTATGTATTACTGGCGATGGAGGATTTACAATGGTTATGGGAGATTTCATGACTGCAGTAAAATATGAACTTCCCATTAAAATATTTTTAATGAATAACAAACAACTGGCAATGATCATGCAAGAACAAAAGGTAGAAAACTACCCTAACTGGCAGACAGAACTTCAAAACTGCGATTTTACAAGTTATGCTGAAGCCTGTGGCGGAATAGGGATTAAAGTCGAAAATCCTAGTGAATTACCAGGAGCTGTTGAAAAAGCCCTTGCAACCAATAAACCAGTGATTGTAGACATCAACACAGATCCGAAAAGATTTATTTAAACAAAATTTATTTATATTTTTATCATGAAAATTTGGATAAATGATTAGATGAACTAATTAGTTCGTGTAAAGTTTCCTTCTTTCTTTAGACAGATGCTTAAATATTTCTTCGGCTTCTTCAGGTGTTACTGCTTTACGATTACCCTCTTCATCTTCTATAATAACGCCACTATTTTTGAGCATTTTAAATCTATTTTTTCTGACTTCTTTGTCAGGGTGACATATGAACTGACAGTTACTGCATGTATATTCCAATTTATGCCCGGGAACTATGGGATGATAAAAGTAATCTCCCTTTTTAGGTCGTTTAAGATAAGCTGGTACTGCATTTAACATTGCAAACCTAAAATCTTCGTCTTTTTCTGGAAGATCTAATCTAGCTGGTGACCATGTAGACCATTTCTTTGAAGGGTGAAGACCAGTAAATCCAGAACATACTATACCACATTTTGAGTAATCACCACGTTTACCATATTCAAATTCTTTTTTACCCATTGTTAACCTGGTTTTTTCGTCTTTAGAAACGAACTGCGGGATGCAAACAGCCCTACATAGTTTGCATTCATCACAATAATTTTCAGATTCTTTTAAGGGTTCTGTGGGTTTAAGATCTGCCTTCGTCACTACTGAAGCTAGTACTATTGCTGCACCATGCTCTTTTGTTAATATATGGCCAGAGTATCCGAAAAATCCAACTCCTGATCTTGCTGCCAGATATCGGTGAGAGATCACTGGTTTCATATCCCTTATTCCGTTGGGAGTATCTTTTCTGTACACGAAGTTGGGAGATATGGCTTTAGACTCGTATCCTATCATATCTAAAAATTCCGCTATTTCAAGGGCAATGCCGCGAGCAAATGTTGTTGTGTTGATCTTATTTTTATTTAGAGCAATGTCCTTCTTACTTAGATATGGTTCAATGAGGTTTTCATCGAATGGAACAGCAAAAACTATGGCAGATTTTGCACCGGGTAAAGCGTATTCTAAATCTGTTGATTCCGGACCACCTTCAAGGTTTTTAACAGTTACAATACCAACATCGGATGCTCCTAACTCCTTAGCCATACTTTTTACGACTTCAGTAATATCTTCTTTTGATAACATATTTTCTGCAATAAATTTAGGATTTTTAGCTGCGAATTTGATTGTCTTTGCAGTATCAGAAATTTTCATTTTTTATTCACCTAAAATTAAAAGTTTCATTCTTTCCTTTTATCCAATTTTGTCTTTAATAATGGTTTTTGTGGCATTTTTTGATTTAACCTTCTCTTTCCTATAAATTTTGTAGGCTGCATATGTGATTCCAACTACCAAAGGCCCTATAAATAGGCCGGGAATTCCCATTGTCACCGCACCGTAAATAAATCCTAATAAGAATACCAGCGGATGAACTTCAGAGTATTGAACTGCAATTCTTGGTCTAATATAAAAGTCTGTGGTGGTTTCTATTATCCAACCGAACAGTATGACCAGCACACCCTGTGTTGTATTTCCGAGAAGTATGCTGACAATCCCGATGGCACCATAAACTATCCATGGACCAATTATAGGTATAAACATGGCTATTCCACTTATAATACCTAATAAAAGTGCATATTGATATCCAAGGAAGTAGTATAAAATTCCTGAGAGTATCCCCAGAATTACAGCGGGAATTGCATTGCCAACTATGATGCTTTTTAAAACGTCGTCAGCACTATCGAATATCTTCTGGTAGAAGTCCATGTCTTTATCTGGAATGATATCTTTTACATATTGAATCACTTTATCCCCATCTCTGGCAAAATAAAATATGGTAAAAATTAATATGAGCATCTGGGCTGCAAGACCGGGAATGGAACTTACCAGAGCAATAAATGAATTAGCCAAGTAAGAGATTAACTGCGTAATTCCGGTTTGTATGGCACTTATTAAAGTCTGGGTAACATTACCTGGAAGCCCAAGATTCTGAACAGCATCATTTATTGGATTCAAGCTCATGGTAGAATTACCTGCTGCAGCTTGATGTAAAGAGCCGAAAGTAGATTCAGCTATGAGTATAAACTGGCTTAAAGTAAAATACAGCAACAGAACTATTGGAATAGCAAATAATATCATTCCTATGAATACTGACAAGGTATCATTTTTTATGTAATGTTTGACTTTTTTAGCGATAAAACGAATATAATAGGCTAAAATAGCTCCAAATATTACTATTGTCAGGATTGGAAGTAAAATTCCCAATGAAAGAAGGGTTAAAATTAATATTAAAGGGATTACTGTTGAAATTCCTATTTTTTTTAGATCTAAACTCATATTTACACCTGAAATTTAAAAAATATTTATTTATTTTATTCTTGATGGCAAGAATATGCTTGTAATAAATCCTAAGAGCAATATCAATGTTAATATGTTAAATGTCTGTTTCATTGCCGAACTTAAGGCAGAATCCACTATATGGGTTACTTCCGGCACCAAATTTGGAGGTATGTCCTGCGGGGTAGTGGTCTGCATTTTTTCCACGTAGTTAACGATGCTATCTTGTACCTGTGCTGTAGTCATATTTCCCGATAGGTCAGATGAACTAATAGAGGTAGTAAGTCCACCAAATACTCCAACTAATAATAAAACACCTATTAAAGCTGTTCCCATGGAGTAGCCTAAATTTTTGAAGGCATTAAGAAAACCTGAAGCATCCGTTTCTTGATCAGAACGTGCAGCTGACATGGTTAGGTTGGTTAACTGTGAAAGTAAAAAGCCTATTCCAATACCAAATACTACTGTTCCTGGTATGATATCAACTATCTGGGTGTTTAAATTGAATACTCCTCCCATTATAAATGTCCCGATAGCTGAAATAATAAATCCTATCATCAAGAGGAATCTAGATCCTAACCTAGAGGATAGTTTTGCACCAAGTAATGAAAAGAGTAAAATGGTAATTGATGCAGGTAAAAGTGCCAGGCCAGTTGTAAATGCGGTGGCATTAGTCACCTGCTGCAAGAATACTGGAATTATAAAAAGAAATCCAGCTAAAGGAATTTGTGATATAATGGAGTTTATATTACCCAATCCAAATACACGATTTTTCAGGAGTGAGATATCAGATAATGGTTCTTGTCCTCTGTAAATCCTTCTTCTCTGCCAGTATAGGAAAATTAAAAAGAGTATTGCTCCTGAAACTACAAATACTGGGACATATGCCCAGTTTTGAGGGCTGCTCAGTAATAATATGCCTAAAACTATTAGAATCAAGGATATTATGGATAGTACCGCTCCTAATATGTCTAAATCTTTCCAATTTAATGTTGGTTCTGATTCTGTTAAGCGATTTCTGAAGAGGAATATAATGGCAACAATAAGCAGTTCTGAACCGAAAACCAGTCGCCATGTTAAATATGTGGTAAAAATTCCACCTACTATTGGTCCGACAGCAGCTCCAACCGCTGCTATGCCCCCCCATATACCAAATGCAGTAACTCTGTCTTTACCTTTATAATTAGCCCCCACTATAGTCGTGGTTGCAGGTAATATCAAAGCAGCACCAATACCCTCTAAAACTGCCCATCCTACGGTTAACATGGCAGCATTGATACTCAAAGTTGCTACAAGGGTTCCGCAGGCATATATAATCAATCCGATAATGAATGTCCTCTTTCTACCAAGAATATCCTGAAGTTTACTTCCTAACAGCAAAAATGAAGCGATAATTAAGGCATATAAAGCAATGATAGCTTGGATGGTTGACAAAGTAGTATTTAATTCTACAACCAATGTAGTAATAGCTACATTCATAGCAGACGTATCTAAAACAATAATAAAGATCGCCAAACAGGCAATTAATACTACACCCCACTTATACTGATTTTCAGCCATGGTATCATTCCATTTATGATCTTTAAAATCGTTAATCCCAAAAATATAAATTTATCAATAGTTATATGATTTCAGAATATCCAGATGATTCATTTGTTTGTTCATTTCGTTCATTGATGTCTTCTGTCTTATTATAGCTATACCCATCCTAAACATTCTAAGTCAGTTAAATTTACCACTCTAATAGTTTGTATATCAATTATAATATTTAAATGTCGGATTATTTGAATATTTTTCTTACAACATGATAGAATGAAATAAATAATTTACATTAAATAAATAATTTATATGTCTGAGTTAAAATCCTTGAAGATACAGTGTTTAAATATAGAAATTCTTCGATAAGATTTTGCCAAATTCAATTATTTAAAAACAAATTAACATTTATTCGCTTCCATGAAATTTTGGGGTAAATTTGGGCAGAATCAGAACTTGGAAATGGGACAACATTCTACTTTACCCTACCCAATCATAGCTATTAAATAAAGATTTTCTTGAAATTAAAATAATGTTAATTGGATTATTTATAACTATTTCAAGATAAATCACCCAATATCATGTGATTTAACAAAAAAAACAGTAAGAAAATGCATATAAATAAAAATTAGTCAATAATTAGGAGAATTAAAATGAAAGTAACGAGACAGGTTATTGAAGTTATTGACCCTATTTATGTGATGGAAGGTGCAGGTGTACGTTTACGTAGGAGTATAGCAACACAAAAATTGGATTATCTAGATCCTTTCCTTCTCTTCGACCATTTTGGATCTGAAGATCCCAATGATTATCTTGCAGGTTTTCCAATGCATCCGCATAGGGGAATTGAAACGGTTACTTACATGTTGGATGGTTTGGTCAACCATAAAGATAGTATGGGTAACTCAGGCACATTAGAAAAGAATGATGTCCAGTGGATGACTTCTGGTAGTGGAATTATCCATGAGGAAATGCCTAAACCTGATAAGGGGAAGATGGAAGGATTTCAATTATGGATAAATCTACCTGCTAAGCTTAAGATGACTACACCACGATACCAGGAAGTCAAATCGACACAAATTCCGGAACTTCACTGCGAAAATGGGGTAAAGGTTAGGATAATTGCAGGAAACATGGATGGGGTTAAAGGGGCTGTAACTGAGATATTCGCTGATCCCATGTATCTGGACGTGATTATACCCAGAAACTCATCTTTTAAACAATCGATTAAAAGAGGACACACAGTCTTTGCATATGTTTTTGAAGGTGAAGGTATTTTCGGAGACTTTGAAGAAGGATCCTCGAAGAGGGAGACTGCTGTATCTTCAACTGAAATGGTAATATTTGGCGATGGGGACTATATTAAAGCTAAAACAGACCAGAATTATGTAAGATTTTTATTAATCTCAGGAAAACCCCTTAACGAACCAATTGTAAGATATGGGCCGTTTGTAATGAACACTTCTGAAGAAATCGAACAAGCTTTGATAGATCTCCAAACCGATAACTTTGTTAAATAAAATTATTTTAGTCAAGCAGGGGTGAAAGTTCGAAACTGGTGGTCAGTAGCTGCTGAAGTCAAGCAGATTGGCGACGGGATGAAGCTAAAGGATGGCTAATGGCCATGATATTTAGAGAACACCTTTCTAGTTGGGGTTATTTATTAGATACTTCCACAGCGTACAATAATAATGAAATGGTTCCTCCCAAATGAATGAAACTTATCTTATTTGATAATTACTAACATTTAAATATGATTTATCATATAAATAATGAAAAGATGAAATATATGTATAGAGTGGTGTCTTATGACTGGTAACAAGAGTAAATCATTTTACGGTTCTGTTAAGGTGGGTGAGCGAGGACAGATTGTTATTCCTAAAAAAGCTCGAGATGAATATGATATTAAAGCTGGTGATAGTTTAATCGTATATGGGGACGATAAAAAGGTCATTAAAATTATGAAAGCAGATATGATGAGAGATTTTGCATTGAAAGTATTGGAAGAACTTGATAATAACGAAGGTTAGAAAATTGATATACAAAAATATTTTATTACCCATTGATGGGTCAGAAAATTCAAAACGAGCATCTGAACATGCTGTAAGTATTGCTGATCTAAACAACGGTAATATTACAGTTCTATTTGTTATTGAACCTAACTATCCAAGACTTCCGATTTTACCTATTTCAACATTACCTTCTCCTGATGAAAATTATTTCGAAGAATTGAGAGACGAAGGAAAAGGGATAATTAAAGAATTCGAAAAACAGCTCGAACAAAATGGGAATAAAAATGTTCAAATAAACACTTCAATTAAAGAGGGAAAAGCCTATATTGAAATTCTCGATTCAATTAATAGAGGAAATTTTGATCTAGTCATTATTGGAGCGTCAGGTAGACACAGCGCTCTTGAGAGATTTACTATTGGAAGCGTAACAGAAAGAGTAATAAGAGAAGCTCAAGTTCCTGTGATGGTCATACCTTAAAATTTTATTATTATGAAATATGATTTTTATGCATAAATATTATATGCGGGAGATGACATGAGTCAATATATTATCAGTTTTAACATAAAACAGCAGAATGGTTGTGAAGATTTTGGATTATAAATGGACAGCTATGTCAAATGTTGTTATTGCCTCTTTAATGGGCAGTATAAATATGAGTATCGTTTTGATAGCTCTTCCCGCAATTTTCAATGGTATCAATATTAATCCTTTGAATTCATTCCAATATTTATTATGGATATTAATGGGTTATGGATTAGTGACCGCGACTTTACTTTTAAGTTTCGGAAGGATTTCAGATATGTATGGAAGAGTAAAAATGTTCAGGTTGGGTTTTTTAATATTCAGCCTTGCGTCTATATTGTTGTTTTTAACTCCATCCACAGGTGATGCAGGTGCATTAGAAATTATAATTTTCAGGATTGTACAGGCTGTAGGCAGTGCATTATTCATGGCGAATAGTGCGGCCATACTTACAGATGCATTCCCATCCAATGAACGAGGAAAAGCATTGGGTATAAATACGGTGGCAGTAATGTCAGGATCATTTTTGGGCTTAATCCTGGGTGGAATACTAGCCGTGTTTAACTGGAGATATATATTTTTAGTCAGTGTACCATTTGGAGTCATTGGAACTATATGGTCCTATTATAGGCTTAAAGAACTGTCCATAAAAGCAGTAAAAACAAAAATTGATCTTTGGGGAAACCTTACATTTGTTTTAGGTATCACCCTTATACTGGTTGGGGTAACCTATGGATTGATACCCTACGGCAATAGCCCTATGGGATGGAACAATCCTTGGGTAATAGCTTCAATGGTCATTGGATTGTTTTCACTTATTCTGTTCCCATTTGTTGAAAATCGTGTCGAATCCCCAATGTTCAGGTTAGATTTGTTTAAGAATAAGAGTTTTGCGTATGCGAATCTAGCTGGGTTATTGGGTTCGTTAGGTCGTGGTGGTATGATGTTCATGTTAATATTATTACTGCAGGGAATATGGCTCCCACTACATGGTTATAGTTACAGTTCCACTCCTTTCTGGGCTGGTATTTACATGTTACCATTAACAGCAGGAATCCTTATCATGGGACCAATATCGGGAATATTATCTGATACATACGGTCCCCGTTGGATAGCTACAGGGGGGATGGTTGTTGTAACTTTATCTTTCCTGTTGTTAGCAGCACTTCCCTACAATTTCAGTTACCTGGAATTTGGTTTAGCAGTGTTTATGATGGGGGTTGGAAGCGGTATGTTTGGTTCACCAAACAGTGCATCCATAATGAATTCTGTTCCATCAGAAGATAGGGGTGTTGCTTCGGGTATGATGTACACAATAATGAATACCGCATTTACAGCTAGTATGGCCATATTTTTTACCATAGTTATCGTTGGAATAACTCAAAGATTCCCAGAAGCTATGACATCATCACTGGCCAGTATAGGTGCTGTACATTTAGCCCCTGTCCTAAGTAAAATTCCACCTACAGCGGCATTATTTTCAGCCTTCTTAGGTTATAATCCAGTAAATGCTATATTAGCCAATTTACCATCATCATTTGTAGCCCTAATACCCAGTTCAACTTTAAACACACTGACTGGTACTACATGGTTCCCATCTACCCTCGCAAATGCATTTGTTCCCTCACTACAAACTTCATTCTACATTGGGGCAATATTATCCGCTATAGCAGCCATACTATCTGCACTTCGTGGAGAAAAATATATTCATGAACATGAAGAGATTAAAACAGGTTCAAAAGCTGATTTAAAATTAAATGAAGACCAAGAAAAATCATATTAAAACTGTAGATAATTTTTGAAAAATGATATCTGAAATTCGGAAAATACCGTAATTCGATGAAAAAACGATGAATGGAATCAAATTAGTATCAATATTCTGTAGTATTTAAATAAACTCCAAACACGTTCTTGATTAAAAAAATTAAAGGTGATTAGAGATGGACGTACTATTAATCAACCCCTACGATGAAAATGCGGTAAAGAATGGTTTAGGTTTTATTACCCCTCCACTGAATCTCATGTACTTAGCAGGGGCTCTAGAAAATTCTTCGTTATCTGTTAAAATAATAGACGATGATTTGGAGAAGTTAGGTCACGATCAGGTAGCTAAAATTGCATCAAAACTTGATCCCAAGTTAGTAGGTATCACAGCAACAACTTCCACCATAAAAAATGCTCTGGAATATTCAGATATAGTTAAAAAAGTTTTACCAGACTCAGGGATTGTTATAGGAGGTCCTCACAGTACTTTTATGCCTATTGAAACTTTAAAATGTTCTGAATCACTTGACGCAGTGGTTATTGGTGAGGGCGAAGAAACCATGGTAGAACTTGCAGAAAAATACTGTGACTCAAACACAGCAAAGCTTGAAAGTATTAAAGGAATAGCCTTTCAGGATTTAAATAATGGGAACATCAAACTAAATCCTCCTCGACCATTGATTAAGGACTTAGATTCAATTCCTTTTCCAGCCAGGCATTTGGTCCCATTTGAATCCTATGGTACTACGAAAAATAAATCAAGCGATATGATTACAAGTAGAGGATGCGTTTTTTCATGTGGTTACTGCTCTTCATCTCTAATAATGGGTAAGAAATTTAGAAGTAGAAGTGCAGAAAATGTTGTTAATGAAATTGAGCAACTCGTTGAAAATTACAAAATTAAAGATATAGCCTTCATGGATGACACATTCATGCTCAATAAACCTAGGGCGAATTTAATAGCGGATGAAATAAAAAATAGAGGATTAGATATAGGCTTTGTTGCCTCGTCAAGAGTTGATATGGTTGACAAAAATCTTATAGAGAAACTCAAAAGTGCAGGTCTAAGTACATTGTACTACGGAGTTGAATCGGGTTCACAAAGAGTTTTAGATTTGATGAAAAAAGGAATAACATTAAAACAGGCAGAGGAGGCTGTTAAAGCTGCTAAAGAAGTAGGTGTGGAAATTTTAACCTCATTTATCCTTGGATTTCCCGGGGAAACCAGTAAAGAGATAGATAAAACCATTGATTTTTCCATAAAACTCAATGCAGACTACAGTCAATTCTCAATATTAACGCCTTTCCCTGGTACACCCATATATCACGAATTGAAAGAAAAAGATCTTATTGACACAGAAAAGTGGGATCAATACACCGTCCTAAAATCAGTTATCAAATATGAAAAATTGGGTCTAAGCAAGAAAATGGTAGAAAGAAAGCTGGCCAAGGCCTACTTCAAGTTTTACACAAGACCTAAATATCTTCTTAAGCACCGTTACATGTTTAAAGTCATAATGGGAATTGTTCTAAGGAGTTTTATATTACCTAAAATTAAGGGCAGCACAGGTAAGGGATGGTATCAAAACCTAAGTGAAACATCGAAATAAATAGTTTTAGGAATAATATAAAGCCATTAATATCATATAAGCAGATATGATGCAGATTTTCCATAATGTATTGAAAGAATGTAATTATAAAGATTAATGGACTTTAAATATCTTTTTTAATGGAACGGAGTTATAAAATGAGAATAGCCAATGGAATAGAAATGCTGGAAATACCAATGAATATTATGGGTATTGAGAGAACAATATACCCAACTCTCATATTTGATAAAGATACAGTAATCCTAGTTGATGCAGGAGTAACAAACAGTTTATCGGAAATTAGAAAGGCAATAGAAAATGCTGGTGTACCATTTGGAAGGCTCAATAAAATTATTGTAACACATCAAGACATAGACCATATTGGAGGTATTAAAGGTATTATTGATGAATTACCCGATGTCGAGGTGCTTGCTCATGAAGAGGATAAACCATACATCGAGGGCGAAAAGAAGCTTATAAGATTAAATTCAAACTTCATGGATCGTATAAACGCTTTACCAGAAGAAGAGCGGGAAAAAGTCATAGATATGCTTGAAAACGTTCATGTAGAAGTTAACAAAACTATATTCGATGGTGAAGAGCTGGATTACTGTGGAGGAATAATCGTAATCCACACCCCCGGCCACACCCCCGGCCATATATGCCTTTACCATAAAAAATCTAAAACCCTCATCGTAGGTGACGCCATGAACGTGGCTGACGGACAACTTATAGGGCCCAACAAACTGTCTATGAACAATGAAGAGGAGAAACTAGCTATAAATTCACTTAAAAAGTTTGAAAAATATGATATTAAAAATATTATAAGTTACCACGGAGGCCTTTTCAACGATAATCCCAATCAAAGAATTAAAGAGTTATATTAAGAGGAACTGAATGATTGATCTCAACCTGATTTTTCTTCCCCTATTCGGGTTTCTTATAGGCTTATTAGTGTCTATGTTAGGTGGAGGGGGAGGGGGACTGTTTGTACCGGTTTTGACACTTATCTTCGGTATCCCGACACAGGTGGCTGTTGCAACATCTTTAGCATCAGTATTACCTACCACGGCATTAGGAGCTTTAAGTCACTATCGTCAGGGTAATGTGGATATCCGTACGGGCTTGATATTGGGAATCGGTGGAATAGTTGGAACGGTAATAGGGGCTTACATAGCCAATATGCTTCCTTCTATCCTTTTAAGGAAATTTCTCGGTTTTTTTATGTTGATAATGCTGTATCCAATGATTCGTAGTGCTCTTAAAAGACGTAAAAAGACAGATGAAAGTAAAAATGGGGATAACAGTAAAACAGTATCATTAAACCTGACAGGGCCTAAAAGAATTATAGCCTCTTTTTTTGGAGTTGCATCCGGACTAATGGCAGGGGTTTTTGGAATAAGTGGAACACCACCTGTTACTATGGGACTTTACAGTTTAGGCCTGCCAGCCATAATGGTAGTGGGCACGTCTGTATTTGTTCTTATATTTAACTCGGCTGCAGGTATAGGAGGTTATTACATCTTAGGAAGGTTAGATCTGATGTTAATAATTCTTCTTGGTGGAGGGTCAGCCATAGGTGCATTTTTAGGACCTATACTCCTTAAAAGAATTAATCCAATCACAATTGAGAAAATATATGCTCCTTTGCTCGTGTCAATCAGTCTTATTTTTGGTCTTGCATTGATACTGGCATAATTAATTATTCAATAAAAAGGTGGAAGGCGATTTTTTGGAATATAAATGGACAGCTATGTCAAATACATTCATAGCCACTTTAATGGGTACTATAAATACATTCATTATTCTAATTGCTCTTCCAGCTATTTTTAATGGTATCCATATAGATCCATTGAATTCATTTCAATATTTATTATGGATATTAATGGGTTATGGATTAGTTACAGCA
>Ga0182021_10007847_pt1 | contig 12650 bp, 10 predicted proteins | sample 612E3MmetaG_FD_120493 | JGI IMG/M metagenome (GOLD analysis project Ga0182021, IMG submission 120493) | Permafrost microbial communities from Stordalen Mire, Sweden - 612E3M metaG (Illumina Assembly) | ecosystem: Environmental > Terrestrial > Soil > Wetlands > Permafrost | place: Sweden... | reverse complement strand
CTTGCGCTGGGTGTACAGACCCCACCAGCGTAAACGGCCCTGCAGGTCTTCGTCGGGGATCGAGTCGAAGCCCTGCTTGGCGTAGATCTGCTCAACCCGGGCTCGCACGTTGAGCGCGTCGTCATCCAACTTGAACTTCTCGTTGGGGTTCAGGGGTTCTAGCTCTCCGAAGGCCCACTGACCCTGCCCACCCTGGTCACCCTGGGTCACGGGCGCTCGTCCGGCAGTCGTTGTCATAACTGGGAGTTTGACATATCCAAACGCATGCTAATGAATCAGTACCAAGATCCGGGACTTATGAGCTCGGCGCTCATGCGCATGTTATGTCCGCCGTGGTGGGCACGGGATGCACTCCAGCATCCGAGACATAACGACTAGTTATTTGACCAGTAACATCAGACTATAGAAGACTCCGGCCCTTACCTGTCAATGGCGATCGTCGAGAAGGCGCGAGCTAGCGCGACCAGTGGTCGCGCGGAGAATCTGGAGTCCTGATGTCACGACCTCTTGCTCGCGTTGCACTTGCAGTCGGCGCCCTCGTCGCCACGCTGGGGATGTCGGGCTGTGGCGGGGACACCCAGGCCGCTAGTGCTGCGCCGCCCGTTGTGCGCGTGGGCTACTTTCCCAACGTCACGCACGCCACGGGCATCGTCGCAGACAAGGAGGGGTTCTTCGCCAAGTACCTCGGGAAGACCAAACTGGTGGTCTCGACGTTCAACGCTGGCCCTGACGCCATCGAAGCGTTGAAGTCCGGTGCGCTGGACGCCACCTATGTCGGTCCGGGTCCAGCCACCACCGCCTTCATCAACTCAGGCGGTCAGGCTCTGACTGTCGTGGCCGGAGCCGCCACCGGAGGCACCTCGCTGGTCGTCGATCCTTCGATCAAGAGTGCCGCTGATCTGCGGGGCAAGAAAGTCAGCACGCCCCAGCTCGGCAATACCCAGGACATCGCTTTGCGTTATTGGCTCAAGCAGAACGGCCTCAAGTCCGACCTGCAGGGTGGTGGCGACGTAAGTGTCTTCCCGCAGGCCAACGCCCAGATCGTCAGCGCATTCAAACAGAAGCTGATTGCCGGCGCCTGGGTGCCGGAGCCCTATGCCACCCAGCTTGTTCGGGCAGGCGGAAAGGTCCTGGTGGACGAACGCGACCTGTGGCCGGCCAAGAAGTTCGCCATCACCGTTCTCGCAGTGCGCACCGACTTCCTCAAGGCGCATCCGCAGACCGTCACAGCGCTTCTTTCGGGCGATCTGGATGCCTCGGACTTCATCGCCAAGGAACCGGCTAAGTCCCAGAAGGACGTCGGCGACGTGATCGCCAAGATTTCGGGTAAACCAGTCAAAGCCGCGGTGACCGCGGCCGCATGGAAACAGCTCGGGTTCACCGTGGACCCGGTGGCTTCCTCGTTGCTCACGGGGGCACAGCATGCCTACCGGGTCGGAGTGCTCAAGAGCGAGCCCAAGCTCGACGGGCTGGTCAACCTCGCGCTGCTCAACCAGCTGCTTAAGGAACGCGGAAGGCCAGTGATAACCCCATGACGATCTCAACGGTCTCAGGCAGGGCAGGTTTGCCAGATGTGCAGTCCGTGCGGCGCTCCTCGAGCGGCCCATCGGCGATCGACCTGCGGGCCGTGAGTAAGCGATATGCCGGTCAGAACGGGATCCTGGCCCTGGACAACATCGCTCTGACGGTTCGAGCTGGCGAGTTCCTGACTTTGGTGGGGGCATCAGGTTGCGGCAAGTCCACCTTGCTCAACCTGGTCAGCGGGCTGGACCAGCCAACGTCGGGGACGGTGGAGGTGGACGGTCAGGCTGCCTTCATGTTTCAGGAGCACGCTCTGTTTCCATGGTTGTCGGCCCTGGATAACGTGGCAACACCGTTGCGGCTGAGGGGAGTTGGCAAGAACGACCGCCACGCCCAGGCCCGAGAGTACCTTGCGGCCGTTCACCTGGCCGACTTCGCCGACCGCCGTCCCCACGAGTTGTCCGGCGGTATGAAACAACGGGTGGCCATCGCCCGCACCCTCGCGACCCACGCGCCCATACTGCTCATGGACGAGCCGTTCGGCGCACTCGACGCCATGACTCGCGATCTGCTGCACGATGAGCTTGAGTCAATCTGGCGAGAGCGCAACCTGACCGTTCTGTTTGTCACGCACAACGTGCGTGAGGCGGTTCGCCTGGGGGATCGTGTTGTCCTGCTATCCAGCCGCCCGGGGCGAGTCGTCCAGGAGTATGACGTCGCGCTCGACCGTCCCCGCCGCGTCGAGGATCCTGGCGTCGCGGCTTTGGCCGGGGAGATCACCGCAGCCCTGCGTCATGAGGTGGCCCGCCATGGCGCTTGAGGTCGTCGATCGTGGTGAGAGCGACCGCAAGGCTCTGCGGGAGAGCGAGATCCGTGGACACGACGCCCTCGATCTTTCATCCACCCCGCATCTGGCCCACTCCGTGTGGCGGGCATCCTGGCCCAAGCTGGCAGCCCTGGCCATATCGTTGGGCCTCTGGCAGCTGGTGGCCATCAGTGGCTGGAGGCCGAGCTATGTTCTGCCCGGCCCGGTGCCGGTCTTCGCCGATCTCGGTGGCCAACTTGTCACGGGGGAATTCTGGGGTGCCGTCGCCGTCACGATGACCCGCGGAGTGGTGGGGTTCTTCATAGCTGCCGCGCTGGGGCTGGTGCTCGGGGTCCTGGTCGCACGGTCACGGATCCTGCGAGCTGCCATAGGGTCCCTAATCACGGGCCTGCAGACCATGCCCTCCATTGCGTGGTTCCCTCTGGCGATCCTGCTGTTCCAGCTGTCCGAACAGGCCATCTTGTTCGTCATCCTGATTGGCGCTGTGCCTTCGATCGCCAACGGTGTCATCAGCGGTGTCGACTACGTCCCTGCCCTGCTCGTGCGGGCCGGGCGCAACGTCGGAGCAAGCGGTTTGTCGCTGTATCGGCACGTTGTATTGCCGGCTGCCCTGCCCAGTATCGTGACGGGCCTCAAACAGGGCTGGGCATTTGCCTGGCGTTCACTGCTCGCCGGGGAGCTGATGGTCTCCATCGCCAACAGGCCTAGCCTTGGTCAGTTCCTGAACCAGAGCCGCGAGCTGAGCGACACGTCCTACATGATTGCTCTGATGATCGTCATCCTGACGATTGGTATCGGGGTTGATGCAGTCTTCTCCACCTTCGAGCGCGGCATCCGCCGCCGTCGCGGTGTGGTCGCAGGTCAAACGCAAAAGACCATCTGAGGTGTCCGCTCTTACAGAAGCGGAACTGTCGGTCCTGGGTCCATTGTTGGCATGAAAAGGCGGCGAGACCAGGGGCCAGGGGCGGTGAGGTCCAGGCCGCGGTAGATTGCCATGTTCGACTCAGCCTGCATCGCGAACAAGGAATGAGCATGCCACCACAACCGGAACCTCTACTGCCGTTGGGGTTGCGTCTGTGCGGTCGCCGGGTGGTGGTCGTTGGCGGGGGGCCGGTGGCCCTTCGTCGAGTCGGTGCCCTGATGGCTGCCCAAGCCAGCGTCACCGTCGTTTCACCCACCACCGTGGCTGCGCTGGAGGACCTTGCCCAACGTCATCTGATCGACTGGCTGGCGCGGCCCTATGAGCCGGGCGACCTGCGCCATGCCTGGCTCGCCATGGCCTGCACAGCCGACGCCGCAGTCAATGACAGGGTGCTTGCTGAAGCAGAGGAGGCGCGAATCTTCTGTCTGCGCGTCGATGACGCGTCACATGCCTCAGCCTGGATGCCTGCCACGGGCCGTAGTGGGCGGGTCACGGTCAGCGTGCATGCTGACCGTGATCCACAGACTGCGGTGGCCTTGTGTGGTGTGGCTCTCGAGGCGGTAGAGACGGCCTTGCGTCAACACCCGCAACGCGACAACCGACACCGAGCCCAGGCCGCCGGTTTCGGCCGCGTGATCCTTGTCGGTGGCGGCCCAGGCGATCCGGAACTGCTGACGGTCAAGGGATATCAGGCTTTGGGCGAGGCTGATGTCGTCGTTGTCGACCGTCTGGCGCCATTGACCGTTCTGGACGGACTGCGTGAGGGCGTCGAGATTATCGACGTCTCCAAGATCCCGCACGGGCGGTTTACCCCCCAGGAAGAGATCAACGAAATTCTGGTCAGCCGGGCCCGTCAAGGCCGCCTCGTCATCCGGCTCAAGGGCGGGGACTCGTTCGTCTTCGGGCGCGGGATGGAAGAGGTTCTCGCATGCAAGGAGGCCGGCGTTCCTGTCGAGGTCATACCTGGAGTGACGTCCGCTATCGCAGTTCCGGGACTGGCTGGCATCCCGCTGACTCATCGCGGCCTGTCGCAGGGCTTCACTGTGGTCTCTGGTCACGCGGCCCCTGACGACCCACGCAGCACTTTGGACTGGGAGTCGCTGGCTCGTGGCGGAACGACGCTCGTCGTCCTCATGGGGGTGGAAAACTTGCCATTGATCGTTGGCGCGCTGTTGGAGGCGGGTCGAGACGGTAACACGCCGCTGGCTTGCGTCATGGACGGCGCTCTGCCGAGCCAGCAGGTCGTCCTGACAACGCTGGCTGCAGTCTCCAGCTCTGGTGCGCCTCTCGAGCTGCGCTCTCCCGCGGTGGTCGTCATCGGGGCTGTTGGCGCCTTCGCCGAAGTGTAGAGGCTGCCCAGGTCGATGGGATTTCACCGGTGCTCTGTCGGGTCAGCGTCCCGGTGATCGTGGCCGCCGGGCTGGACCCTGTTGATAGCCGTGATCTGATCTCGTAGACCCAGATGGGATCGCGCAGATCAACCCCGTTTCCATCAGGCGGCCATGGGCGCGCAATAGCAAGGGATCGCCTAAGCATCTCCGATGCTCCGACAACGGGTTACGCACCTAGTGTTCAAGACGCGGCACTCCAGTGCCCTGCTCGGAAGGTCGGCCCCCCGTCAGTGAGTCCACCTCGTGGCCACCTCGGCCCACCGACCTAGGTCGACCGGAGGGGTCCGGGTCCGAGCCCCAGTTGAGCGTGAAGTGCACCCATGCACCTCTGGGTCACCACGGTCAGCCCCGCTTCGGCAGCCAGATGGGCGGCTTTGTCGGTGTGGGTACCAGGCTGGAACCACAAGATGCCAACCCCTTTGGCGATCGCCTCCCGGGCCACGACCTCAGCCTCCGCCGGAGGCCGGAATACATCGACCACATCCACGCGCACGTCAACGTCGCTCAGTGCCGTGTACACACGCTCGCCAAGAATCTCGCCACCTCGCGGGTTCACCGGGACAATCCGATACCCCTGCGACTGCAGGTAGCTCGGGATCGAGTTCGCCGTCTTTGCCTCATCGGCTGACGCACCCACCACCGCGATCGTTTGCGTGCGTTTGTAGATCTGCACAAGCTCCTGCGTTGAAAGATGTCGCAACTTGTCCACCGCATGACCTCCTGTGACATTGCGTGTTCGCTAGTGGAAACGTCTCCGACTCGGATGTCTTCCCCTGCGGGGGTCATGCTGGGGCCCAGGATCGCTGAGCCGTTCATGTGAACGAGCGCATGATCTGAGATCGAGAGGTTCACCTAGCCGGTTGCGCTGTTCAGCGCGGAGGTTTCGGCTAGCGTGAGTCTGTTGGCGAACGTCAGGCGACCGCCGAATCTCGCTGCAAGGCTAGGAGCCATTTCCAGCGTGACGGACTCGACATAGCCGCAGGCGGTTTCGAAGCTCGCCGGGTCGAGGGCTTCGGCCAGCACATCAGTCTCGATCAAGATCTGCTGCCCGACGTGCAAGGCCCGGGCGAACTGGATGTCGGCGTTGAGGATATTGAGCTCCGTCAGCAGTTCAGGGCTCACGTCAACATCGGCCACGGCCACGGAGAACACCTGGACCACTGCTCTGTCATGCCCGATCACCCGCACGAAATAGAGACAGTTCCGGAACCAAACCCGGTAGTCACCTTCATGGTCAGCTGCGACCCGGTCGCTGCCGACAAACCTCTTCAAGAGTGACTCGACGTACGCGCTGGCCTGATCTGCTCTCATGGGCTTTCCGATCTGGTGTGACGCCCATTTGTTGGGACATCCCGGCAAAGAAAGACTAAGGCTGTTATTCCGGTTTGTCCGTTCGAACAGGAGCGGCCGGTTTACCCGACATGGCGCGGCATCGCCGCGACAACTGATCAGCTGCTAGGAGGGTCCCATGGGTGAAGGTCGAGAGCTGGGAGCTGACGTGTGCAGCAGGGGGTGGGTCGGAGTCGCCATAGAAGCAGGGGCCACCGATGTGTACTTCGGTCGCACGATCCGCGAGCTCCTGGCCGTCGCTCAGGCTGACGCCGAGATCGGCGTGGTGGCTATAGATATCCCCATCGGACTGCCAGACAAGAGCCGTCGCCAGGCGGATGAACTGGCTCGACAGGCGGCCGGGCCCCGATGGCCGTCCGTGTTCATGACCCCGGTTCGTGCCGCTCTCCTGGCTGATGACCACCTCAGCGCCGTGGCCGTTAACCGGCGGATGGCTGGAAGCGGAGTCTCCCGCCAGGCGTATGGGCTAAGGACCAAGATCTTCGAAGTCGACGCCTGGATCCAAGAACGTAGTCACCCCGTGATCGAGGCGCACCCCGAGGTCTGTTTTGCGGCCATGGCACGCAGCCCCCTGCTCACGCGTAAGAAGACCTGGGCGGGAGCTGAGCAGCGACGACGACTACTTGATGGCGCCGGTATTCCACTGGGCAGAGAACTCGGCCTTGCGGGGGAGATGGCTGGGGTCGATGACATCCTGGACGCGGCAGCGGCGGCGTGGACCGCGCAACGTTACGCCAAGGGTCAGGCCAGGTGCATGCCCGAGACCCCGGAGATCTTCAGCGACGGAATCCGGTGCGCGATCTGGGCATAACGCCAGACTAAATGCCCAGCCTTGCTGTTCTCCCTGTCCTGGGTGTGGTCGTTTTCAGCGGGACTTCGGACCCTATGGTGCTGCCACCTGGTGATTACGACTAAGAGTCGTACAGGATTGAAGTGCTGGCTCACGACAAGAGCGTGACCGGACAGGTCCGATCGACTGGGCGTTGACCCCGTCTCGGTGCCGGAACTGAGCGGTATGGTTAGGTGCGGACCCATGCTAGAGGTCGGAGGCAGCAGACATGACGTCAGAGCCCTCACCGTCCGGGGAAGTCGACCCGGCGACTACCCCGCCGCAGAAGCCTGTCGCTGGCGCGCCCGATGCAAGTACACGGTTGCACAGTCCGGATGCCGGGACCTCTCCTGAGCCAACAGGTGCCGTCGAACCGCCGAAGAGCAAGGGCCCGGATGTGTCATCACCGGGTGCACCGGTGACCACCCGCGCGGCGGCCGCCTGGTTGGCAACGGCAATTGCGCTGGTGCTCCTGGTGCTGCTCATCATATTGATCCTGCAGAACCAGAACGTCGTCGAGGTGCATTACCTCGGTTTCACCGGATCAATCCCGCTTGGGACCGCGCTGCTCATCGCAGCGGTCGCCGGCGCGGCTGTAGTGGCGATCGTGGGCGTCATTCGGCTCACGCAGTTGCGCTTCACCGCCCGTCGGGCACGTCGTCACGAAGGCGAGCCCGAGAACAAGGCCCCTGACCAACATCGGACCGGACGCCGATAAGAGCGTCCAGCGCGAGTCAGATGACTTCTGCGATGACGCGCCCTTCAGACCCGGGCCTGGAGTTGCGCATTCGGTTGCCGGTCGAGGGGCGCATGACCATCACTTAGAACATCAATGTCGATCATGACGACTCCATCGGCGATGGTGACTGCGTGTACTCACGCAACGCGATGGCCGTCTTGGCCGCTCTTACCTTGAATGGGACGTACTGCATGTCGGGAGTTTTCTCGTGGCCTCGTCTCTGCAATCGAGACTGTGCTGACGACCGCACGAGCCTCGTCGTCCAGTTTGCCTGAAGTGCGCATGGTTTGAGTGGAGTGTAAACTTTTGGGTGTTCCGTCGCTCGAGAGCTTGGTTCGCGACGGCTTCTGCTCGAGCTACTTTCGATCCTCGGTGGCCCGTGTCCTCCAGTCCAGGACCACCGAATCGAGTTTGACATCGTTCAGCAGTTGACCAATTCGCATATCCATCCCTCAGTTTTCGACCGTAGTGTCGCCATGCTCCCCACCCGGTTTGCGCCAAACATGCCGCCAGAGCGCCAGCAGGAGTCAGCCGGCGCTCTGGCTACCGGTCGGCCGCTACCGCGAGTCAGAAGACACACCATCTCTCACGTGACGATCCTTGAGGTTGCAGGTCGCCTTAGCGATGTTGCCGAAGATCTGGACCTTGCGATCCAGCTGGCTTTGGCCGAAGGTCCCCTCGGTGTGGTCTGTGACCTGACCCGGTCGCTCGAGGGTGCCGAACCGGGCGCGGTTGACGTGCTCGCGACCGCAGGGCGGTACGTCCGCGACTGGCCGGGGATCCCCGTTGCTGTGGCCTGCACGGACCCTCGGGTTCGCGAGGTGCTGAGCGTTCATCCCCTGGGCAGGCACCTGACGGTGCATGCGTCGTTGTTGACCGCGATCACCTCAGTGCTGGCAACCCCCGCCTTGGCCGTTCGGCGGCTCCGGCTCGCGGCGCACCCGACCGCCCCACGCGCGTCGCAGGACTTCGTCACTAGCACCCTGCAGGAATGGCTGGTGGGCTCGGCCGCCCCCTTCGCAAGCCGGGTGGTCAGCGAGCTTGTCGCAAGCTCAAGTATGGATGCCGGCACCGAGATTGATGTAAGTGTCGCCTGGGACCGTGGGGCTCTGCGACTGACGGTTCGAGATCATGGTCCTGCCTTGCCAGGTCAGCTGCCTTCAGGCCTTGACCTGCACGGTCGGACGCTTACCGTCGTTGCCGGCCTCTCACGTGCCTTCGGGGTTTTGCCGACCGACGACGGCGGCAAACTCGCCTGGGCAGTGCTCGAGGCCCCCCGGCGGAACTCAATTCAGGTCCGGAACAACGCGCACCTGTCACAAACTGACGCGACCGCGCCGTCCCGCTCGACCGCCGTGGTGCGCCAGTTGCCGAGCATCCGTTGGTGGCGCTCCCGCCCGAGCGCGCCGATGTTGGCTCCCATCGGGCTCGCGCCGCGGCACCCGTAGTCGACCCATAGGGCTTCGGCGCCGATTTCCGGAGATGACCCGTGCCGATTGGGCTGCGACATGTTTGACTTTTGACCTCGCCGCGCAGCCGCCTGACGTAGCCATATCCGCCAGTTTCGACACTGCTCAGTTTCTGATGCGGCGCCGGCGTGCTCGATGCCAGGATGGCAGGGGCGTGCCAATGACGAAGGCTCGCTTCGTCGTCCATGCGGGTACCGCTCTTGTGCCTTGCGATGCCAGAGGTCGTGACGGTCATGGAATGTCGCATCTGCGCGCGGGCCGGGCCAGTGGTGGTCGAGGAGTTCGGGGTCCCGGAACGGGAACCAGCACCTCTGCTGGACCAGTCGCACGTGGTTGACGAAGATGTCATCGCCGTTGACTGGCTGGGCGTCCCCGGAGCTGGTCAATGTAGGTCAGGTAGCGCTTCTGCATATCGTCAGGTCCCACGCCGTGTTGATCAGCCTGCCGGGATACAGGGCAGCTGCCGCAGCCCGGCATAATGCGCATCGCGTTCCCACCCAAGGCGGCGGCCGCGACATCGGCGCTCTGAGGCTGAATCGGGGGATGTGGCTACAGGTTCAGGTTCTGTAGTCGGACCTGACCGCGAGCCACGACCCGACCCTGATCGTCGGTGGTCTCCACCAGCCAGACCTGCTGGGATCTGCCGCGGTGCAGCGGGTGTGCCCGTGATCTGAGCTCGCCGGCGGTGGAGGCGTGGTAAAAGTCGGTGCTGTTTGAGACGCCGACCACTCTGCCCCGCTCACCGAGCCAGAGTGCAGCTCCGAGGCTGGCGAGGGTCTCCACCACGCTGCAGTGCACGCCGCCGTGCAGGATGCCGAACGGTTGGTGCATCTCCGGACGCACAGTCCAGTGGGCCGTCACCTCGTCCCCGTCGGCGCTGTCGAGCACCAGGCCAAGGCTCTTGGCAAACGGCCCCAGATAGCTGCTCTCGTCCACAGTCTTGGTGCTCCCTTTTGGATGGCGTCGACCTTCTTGGGCGACGGCGCGTCGTCCCTATTATGGCCATCTCAGTGGGACAGTGTTCACGAAGGCCCGCCACAGGTCCGGTCACGATGGAGCAGGCTCTGCCAGCCGAGTTGTCGCTGACAACCTGGGCCACTGAGAAGAAGTCTCATCAGAGCTGGGGAGCCTAAGAGGCGGCACTAGGCTGAGCCCATGCCGTCCGACGCCCGCGGGGACTACCCACAGCACTGGGATGCGGACGTCGTTCTGCGCGACGGCGGGACCGCCCACCTGAGGCCTGTCACTCCGCAGGACGCCGAGGCCTTGCAACGGATGCACGTCGCGCAGTCCCCAGAATCTACCTTTTTGCGCTTCTTCTCACCCATGCCTCGACTGACTGAGACGCTTCTGGAACAGTTCACCGTCGTCGATCACATCAACCAGGTAGCGATCGTGGCCCTGATTGGCGGCGAGATCGTCGGTGTGGCGAGATACGACCGGATCGACCAGAGGCAAGCTGACGTCGCCTTTAACGTCTCAGACGCCCATCAGGGCAGGGGGATCGGATCGGTCCTGCTGGAACATCTTGCCGCTGCGGCGCGTGAGCGGGGTATCTCCCGGTTCGTCGCAGACGTCCTTCCGCAGAACGCCAAGATGGTCGCGGTGTTCCGTGAAGCGGGTTACGCAGTGAGCGACCACTTCGACCGCGGAGTGATCGAGCTGGCCTTCGACCTTGACCCCACCGACCGTTCGTTGGCGGTGATGGAGGCCCGTGAACACCGCTCGGAGGCCGCCAGTCTGAGTGCGCTTCTGCAACCGAGCTCGATCGTTGTCATCGGTGCAAGCCGCGACCCCGAGTCGATCGGCGCAAGGGTGCTCCAGCACATCATCGACGGTGGGTTCACCGGCTCGGTGTACGCAGTAAACCCGGCCGCCTCCCAGGTTGGTGGGGTGCGCTGCTACGCCGACATCAGCCAGGTGCCCGGCCCGGTGGACGTGGCCCTGGTGGTGGTCCCGGCCGCCGCGGTGCTGGATGCGGTGCAGCACTGCCGTCAGGCAGGCGTCAGGGGGCTTATCGTGCTGTCGGAGGGCTTCGCCGAGCTGGATGCCGAAGGAGTCGAGCGCCAGCGTGACCTCGTACGGGTCGCCCGCGCCAACGGCATGCGCCTCATCGGCCCCAACTCGATGGGCGTACTCAACACCAACCCGCAGATACGCCTCAACGCCTCCTTGGCCCGGCAGCTGCCTCCTGCCGGAGGCCTGAGCCTGTTCAGCCAGTCCGGCGCACTTGGGGTGGCCGTGCTGGCTTCAGCCGCCCGGCGCGGTTTAGGAGTGTCGAGCTTCGTATCGTCCGGCAACCGCGCCGACGTATCGGGCAACGACTGCATGCAGTACTGGGAGGAAGATCCCAGCACGGCTGTGGTGGGCCTCTACCTGGAGAGCATGGGCAACGCTCGTAAGTTCTCCCGCGTCGCGCGGCGGCTGTCTGCCAAGAAGCCCGTCATCGTGGTGAAATCCAGCGCCAGCGGGTATGGCGTCCCGCCCGGGCACGTGGTCCGCAGCTCTCAGGCACCCCGTGAAGCCCTCGATGCCCTGCTGCGGCAGGCGGGCGTCGTCCGGGTCGACAACATGCACCAACTCTTCGACGTGGCCCAACTGCTCCTGCATCAGCCACTGCCGGCGGGCCAGCGCATCGGCATCGTCGGGAACTCCCAGGCCATGGCCGCGCTGGTCGCCGACGCGGCCATCAGCGAGGGCCTGAGCGTGGCTACAGAACCGGTGACGGTCTCCTCTGAGCCCAGCCTCCAGGAGTTTCGTCAGGCGCTCGAGCGATGCTATGCGCAGGAGGGGATCGATGCCGTGGTGGCCTGTTTTGTTCCTCCGGTGGGCACGATCAGCCCTGGCATGTTCCGTGCCCTATTTGAGGTCTCCGCCGCTAGCGCCAAGACCACCGTGGCGTGCCTGCTCGGCGTGCGCGGCGTCAAGGGTGTTGAACCCGACCCGGCCCAGGCCGAGGGCGTTGCGCTGCGTTTGCTTCCGACCTACCCGACACCGGAGGACGCCGTCCTGGCCCTGGCCTCGGTCGTCCGATACGCGCAGTGGCGCCGTCGCGACTCAGGGGTCCGGATTGACCCTGGCGGTATCGACCGCGCGCAGGCGCGCAAGCTCATCGAGCAACTGTTGTCCGGACTAGAGCAAGACGCCCGAGTGCAGATGGAAGCCGACGACGTCCGCGCCCTGCTGGCCTGTTATGGACTGAGCGTGTGGCCCGCTACGCCCGCGAACAGCGAGAAGGAAGTGGTTGACGCGGCCGGGCAGCTGGGGTGGCCGGTAGCGCTGAAGACCACGGATCCTCAAAGGCGGCACCGCACCGAGCTCGGGGGAGTTGTGCTGGACATCTCTGGGCCGGACGACCTGCGGGCCCAGTTGCAGTCAATGACGCAGCGAATCCAACAAGGGACGTTCGTCGTCCAGCCCATGGCTCCGCGTGGCGTCGCTTGCGTGCTGAAGACGATGGAAGATGGCCTGTTGGGACCCATCGTCTCGTTCGGGCTCGCCGGTGACGCCTCAGATCTGCTCGGCGATGTCGCCCACCGCATTCCTCCGCTGACCGACATCGACGTCAGTGACTTGATCCGATCGGTCCGGGCCGCTCCCAGG
>Ga0182021_10007846_pt1 | contig 12651 bp, 13 predicted proteins | sample 612E3MmetaG_FD_120493 | JGI IMG/M metagenome (GOLD analysis project Ga0182021, IMG submission 120493) | Permafrost microbial communities from Stordalen Mire, Sweden - 612E3M metaG (Illumina Assembly) | ecosystem: Environmental > Terrestrial > Soil > Wetlands > Permafrost | place: Sweden... | reverse complement strand
TTGAGGATAAGGTCAAACTCATAAAATCGTCACTCTGCGGACAGAGTAGGGCGGTGCAGATCGTTGACACAGACTCAAAGGGCATTGCCCTGGACCTGCTTGCCGGCCACCTCTCCGGCGTGAAGAACCTGACGTACAATGAGTATATGCTGCGTTTTGATGTTGATGACTTTGGCATAACAGTGTTTCCTGATGGCCGTGCTATCATTAAAAATACTCTCGATGAATCGGCGGCCGAGAAACTGTATCTCAAATATATAGGAAAGGAAAACAGGTAATAACAATGGCATCGGTGACGGTTAAATTCAACGGCATATGGAGACTATATGTAGGCGCCGGAATGGCTACATTACAAGCCGGCGTCATTGATGAAGCTCTAAAGCAAATAGAAAAGGAGTTCGCTCCGAAGTTTGAAAAGAAGCTGCAGGAAAGAGGAGTCAAGCTGGATGGGGGTATTCTCAAACACTCTTACATAACGCTAAACCGAAAGAATATTAAAGAACTGGCGGAACGCACCCTTAAAGACGGAGATATCCTGGACCTGTTCGTTGCCATCCCCGGCGGCTGATATGATATACTGGTAATTTAAATAGGAGCAAATGCAAGTGTCAAAACGGGATATTTTATCGGTTGCGGATTTCCCTCCTGATGAGGTTGAGCAACTGGTAAAAACAACAGTAAAAATGAAAAAGGGCCCCTGGCCTCAGGTACTGGCGGGCAAGAGCATTACGCTTCTTTTCGAGAAGCCTTCGCTCAGGACGCGTATGAGTTTTGAGCTTGCCGTGCATCAGTTGGGCGGCTACGCTATTTATATGTCGCCGGACGAGGTCGGATTGGGAAAACGTGAGTCCGTACCGGACGTTGCGCATGTTCTAAGCCGCTATGTACATGGTATTATCGCCAGGACATTCCTGCATAAGTCGCTGGAAGCGCTTGCGGCATATTCTACTGTTCCTGTGATTAACGCCCTGTCGGATTACGAGCATCCCTGCCAGGCGTTATCCGATCTTGTCACGATTTTCGAGAAAAAAGGGAAATTGAAGGGGCTTACCGTCGCTTTCATCGGTGATGGCAATAATGTCGCCAACTCTTTGCTGCTGGCCTGCTCCATGGTTGGTATCAATTTCCTGATCGCTTCGCCTGAAGAGTACAGCCTTAAGGATAACGTTTTGAAGGTAGCCAATAAGTATGCCGAAAAGAGCGGCAGCCAGATTAAGCTTCTAGAGGAAGCGGCCATGGCGGCCAAAGACGCCGATGTAGTGTATACGGACGTCTGGACCAGTATGGGACAGGAGGCGGAACATGAGCAGCGCTGTATCGCCTTTGCCAAATACCAGGTAGATGATAAATTAATGTCCTATGCAAAAAAGGACGCTATTCTTATGCACCCCCTGCCTGCACACCACGGCGAAGAAGTGGATGTAGGCATTATCGACCGCTACCGTTCAGTGATATTCGACCAGGCGGAGAACCGTTTACATCTCCAGCGGACACTGTTGGCTGAGCTGTATAAGTAGCTCCGTTGCCGCAATTTTCAGTAATAATACGTATTAAGTTATTTCCTGTTGTTCTGGTAGAATGGTAATAGTCAGATGAACCCAATAGTCACGATAGTTGGCAGGCCTAATGTGGGCAAGTCGACTTTATTTAACCGCATTGCCGGGTCGCCCATCGCAATAGTCGAAGACCTTCCGGGCACTACGCGCGACCGTATATTTGCTGATGTCGAAGTGCTCGGTCACGAGATAACTTTGATCGATACCGGGGGACTTGAACCGCAGCCCGGTTCGGAAATGAGCAAGAAGATCAAGAAACAGGTGGAATCAGCCATTGCTGAATCCGATTTTATTATTTTTGTAGTTGATGCCAGGGATGGCCTGTTGGCAGCCGATAAGGAAATCGCTGATAAACTGCGCAAGCTGAATAAACCCATGATACTGGCAGCCAATAAAGTAGAAACTGATAAGCTGAAGAGTTCCTGCAACGAGTTTTACCAGCTTGGCCTGGGTGAACCGCTGCCGGTGAGCGCCCATCACGGGAAGGGAATCGATATCTTGCTGGAGGCGCTGACCGCTTTGCTTCCTGCGCAGGAAAGTGCTATCGAAGATTCAGTGAAACCAAAGCTGGCAATCGTTGGGCGTCCGAACGTTGGGAAGTCCATGTTGTTGAATGCCCTGGTGGGGAAGGAGAGGTCAATTGTTGATTCCACTGCCGGTACGACCAGGGATGCTACGGACACCGTGGTCAAATATGAGAACCAGGAAGTCATATTGATAGATACAGCCGGCGTGAGGAAACGCGGTAAGATGGGAGTAGGGTTGGAATATTACGGGCTGGTGCGTTCGTTGCGTGCTATTAACCGGTGCGACGTCGCCCTATTGGTCATGGACGCTACGGAGTTTATTACCGCTCAGGATACGCATGTTGCGGGTTATATTAAAGAAGCATCCAAAGGCATAATACTGCTGATAAATAAGTGGGACCTGGTGGATGACAGCAGAAGGGACGATTACCTGGGTGAAGTCGATCGCAGAATGAAATTCATAGCCCATGCCCCCGTGCTGTTCGTTTCCGCTTTGACAGGATTGGGCGTGAAAAACATAATCCCCATCGCATTGGATGCGTGGAAAGAAAGGCAAAAGCATCTGCCAGACACGGTAATCGACAAACTCATCCAGGATGCGGTTCTTTCGCATGCCCCTCCGCCGAAGGGCACGAAGCGGCTGAAAGTGTACAGGGCTTACCAGGGTGGAATAAATCCGCCTTCTTTCACATTCGTAGTGAATGATCCCAGACTCGTTCATTTTTCGTATCAGCGTTATCTGGAAAATAAGCTGCGCCAGACGTTCGGCTTTACAGGGACGTCGCTTAAGCTTCTATTTAAGAAAGGATCTAAAACGTCCGTCAAAACCGGAGGAACAATCTCATGATTTTAGTCATAAAATATGTGGCGATAGCAATTATCGCCTACCTGTTGGGTGCGATACCCTTCGGGCTCATAATCGGAAAGAAATTTGCCCATGTCGATGTCAGGAAACTCGGCAGCGGCAATATCGGCGCAACCAATGTTTTCAGGACACTCGGTTTAAAGCTGGGCCTGTTGACTGCAGTGCTCGACCTCTCGAAAGCGGCGCTTTCTGTGCTGATCGGTATGTGGATCATCGGCAATGCCCCGTTCGTAGTTGCAGGATGGGACATTCACGTACAATTTGCACAGGTACTGGCAGCATTGATGGTGATGGTAGGCCATAACTGGTCTGCATACATCGGCTTCAAGGGAGGCAAAGGAGTGGCGACCTTTATCGGAGGGCTGCTGGTCATAAATTGGTACGTGGCATTGATCGGAGTTGTAGTCGGGCTGGTTGTAGTTGTTATAACACGTTACGTTTCGCTGGGTTCGATGCTGGGGGCACTTGGTATCCTGTGCGCCCTGGTGGCACTGACATTTATTGCCAGCATCGCCCCGGTTTACCCGTTTTATGGATTGCTGGCAGTGGCGTTGATTATTTATCAACATCGCTCCAACATCAACCGGCTCCATTCGGGAACAGAATCGAGAATAGGCGATAAAAACGCCAGGGTGAGCAGTTAAGGAAACAGCCGCAAGGCAACTCTATACTCCCGATGACTACTGTTTCCATTATCGGCGCTACTACCTGGGGTAACACGCTAGCTTCACTGATCGCAGCTAACAGCGTACCTGTGCGTGTATGGGCCAATAAAAAGGAAAAAGCTGACCTTCTTCAGCTTAAACAAAAAGAAAAAACAGGCAGCGCTGCCAGCCATATTGAATTCACACACGATCCTGATTATGCTGCCAACAGGTGCGACGTAGCTATATTCGCCGTTCCTGCGCAATCGCTCAGGCGCACAGCCGGGATATTTTCCAACAAGCTGAACGGTTCAAAGGTGTTGGTCAGTGCGGCTAAGGGTCTTGAAGCTGAGACCGGCAAGCGTATGACGGAGATACTGGCTGAAGAGGTCCATCCGGACAGCGATACAAGGCTGGCCGTAGTGTCAGGCCCCAATCTCTCCAAGGAAATTAACATGGGGCTGCCGGCGGTGACCGTGATTGCCTCGACCGGTAAAAAATCCGCAGAACAGGTCAGGGATTTATTCTGTTCCGCCAGCTTTTCAGCTTATACCAGCAGCGATGTGAAGGGCGTGGAGATTTGCGGTGCGCTGAAAAATGTTATTGCTCTTGGAGCCGGGATGGTAGATGGTTTGCAGTTGGGCAGTAACGCCAAGGCTGCCCTGGTGACAGTCGGCTGGCAGGAAGTCACCAGGCTGGGTAAGGTACTCGGAGCGGAGGAAAGCACATTCTACGGTTTTGCGGGACTGGGCGACCTTGTTACCACTTGTATAAGCCCGCTCAGCCGAAACTATCACGTTGGGTATGAACTTGCCGGCGGAAAGGCGCTGAAAGAGGTACTGTTGGCGATGTCAAACGTGGTGGAAGGGGTAGATACAGCCTCTGCAACTAATTTGCTGTGTAACAAGACCGGGCTGGATTTACCGCTCATGCAGGCAATCTACAGGGTCCTATCAGGACAGATGGCTGCGGGTGGAATTTCTAAATATTTCCTCAACGGGCACAAACCAGCATAAACCTATCCTAGCTTATGTACTGCAGCAGGTCGTCGTCCGGGTGAGAATAATCTTCAACTTTGGGTAGTGTATTCACCAGTTCTTCCAGCAATTGCCTCTGACGCTGGTCCAGCTTGTCAGGCGTAAGTATTTTCACAACTACAAGCTGATCGCCCCTGGACTTCGAGTTGATCTTCTGGAACCCTTTATCCTTGATGTGGAATACTTTGCCGTGCTGGGTGCCTGCAGGGACCTTGAGGGTATGTTTCCCGTCCATAGTAGGCACTTCAATTGTAGCGCCGAGTGCAGCCTGTGCAACATTAAGGGTAAGGACCATCACAATGTCAGAGTATCTGCGGACGAAGAACTTATGCGGTTTGATCTCGAACCTGATGTAGAGGTCGCCCGGTGAACCTCCGTAATAGCCGGCTTCACCCTCGTGGTGCATACGCATCTGGCTGTCACTATCCACGCCGGGTGGAATCTTCACAGTAAGCTTCCGCTTCACGCGCTCCCTTCCCTGTCCTTTGCAGTGTGTGCAGGGCGTGGTGATAATTGTGCCCTGGCCGTTGCATACGGAGCAGGTAGAAGTCTGGACGAAACGGCCGAAGATACTCTGTTGTGAACGGCGTATCTGTCCGCTGCCGTTACACTCCGGGCACTTATCCGGGTTGGTGCCCGGTCGGCTGCCAATGCCTTTACAGACAGAGCAAAGCTCAATCCTTGTTGCCTCGATCTCCCTGGTTATGCCGGAATAGCACTCCTCAAAAGACAGGGTTACCTTTGTGACGATATCGGAACCCTTGCGGGGGGAACGTTTTTGTGCTGTCGAGGCTGCCCCACCGAAAAATGCCTCGAAGATATCTCCCAGGCCGCCGAATTCGAAAGTATCGAAACCGCCGCCCATATTTTCTCCGCCGTTTCCCGGTTTGCTGCCGTAGCGGTCGTAATATGCCCGTTTCTGAGGATCTGACAGCACTTCGTAAGCTTCGTTGACCTCCTTAAACCTATCGCCTGCCCCGGCAGTGCCGTTACGGTCGGGATGATACTCCATAGCGAGCTTACGAAAAGCCTTTTTTACCTGTTCGTCTGTAGCATTCCTCGGCAAGCCGAGTATGCCGTAGTAATCATTTGTTGTGGCCATAAACGAAAAACCTCAATTAATCAGTATATATGAATAAATCTTATGCAATCAAATATTAAGTATGGCCCTGCGAGAAAGGCGGATTAAAATGCCTGCGGAGCCGGCAGCGGCATTTGGCAGATTTTAGACGTAAGATGTATGATGATTCAGTTATGATGGACGAGTTGAAGAAGGCACTGACAGAACGTAAGAAACTCATGATCACTGATAGCAGGTTAAAGCCCTCAGCCGTACTTTTACCGATTTTCAAGAAAGACGGCAGGTGCCATATCTTGTTCACCAAGAGGACCGACCACCTTGCTAACCATAAGGGACAGATATCGTTCCCAGGAGGCGGCCGCCATGACGATGATAAATCCCTGATGGAAACAGCCCTACGGGAAAGTTGGGAGGAGATAGGCCTCAGACAATCGGACATTAAAATTATTGGTGAACTGGACGACGCCGCTACAACAACCTCGTTATTCTGCATTACTCCCTTTGTCGGAATAATTCCTTATCCGTACGAGTTTAAAAGGGATACGTTTGAGGTTGAAGAGATATTCGATGTATCGCTAGAGGACCTGATGAAGGCGGATAAAAAAGAAGAGGCCGTTGAAATCGGTGGTGTGCAGATTAAAGTGATTAGCTACGAAATAGCTGGGCATGTTATCTGGGGAGCTACAGCCTGGATACTGACCGAGTTCCTGTCCATCTTGCGCAACGTTAGTGGAGCCCGCTGTAACAGTTAGCTTTCCTCGTTAGTTTCCTTAGCTACGAGCTTCTCGGGCTTCACTTCGTTGCTCAATATATTATATATAAAGTCTAATAAAAATTGTCAATTCATATAATTAAATGTGTTAGAATATATTATGTCAATTTTGACATATCCTCCCGATTAATTTATAATCTTGGGCAGGGTGAAAAATGGCTGGAAAAGATTATTACAACATACTCGGCGTGCCCCGGAATGCAGTGGACAAGGATATCAAAGCCATGTACCGCAAGATGGCCCGCAAATATCATCCGGATGTGAACCCGGGCGATAAGACTGCTGAAGCCAGGTTTAAGGAAATTAACGAGGCTTTCGAGGTCTTGTCCGATCCGGACAAGCGGAAGAAGTACGACCAGTATGGCTCCGATTTCGATAATGCTGAGGCTTATGCCCGGGCGCAGCAGCAGGCCCGGCAGCAACAGCAATATCGTACGTACAACCGTGGTGGTGGCGGTGGACAGCCGTTTACAACCTACGAAACCTCTGACATGGGCGATCTTAACGAGGTTTTTGAGAGCCTATTCAAGGGTGGCTTCGGTGGTGCAGGTACCCGGACCGGGGGCAGGAGAGCGCCGCGTCGCGGCCAGGACCTTGAGCATGGCATCGAACTTACCCTGGAGGAAGCTTTTAATGGCACGAAACGCGTGCTTGAACTACAATCCGAGCAGGTATGCCCGGTATGCCAGGGTGTGGGCAGGATCAAGAACAGCGCTTGCTCTCAGTGCGGTGGCGCAGGAAGGATTGTGAAGCCCAGGCGGCTTGAGGTTAAAATACCGGTGGGGGTGAAAGACGGGTCGAAGGTGCGGGTGGCTGGTGAAGGGAACGCGGGAGTGGGTGGCCCTAACGGAGATCTTTATTTGATAGTCAAAATCGTTCCTCACCCTATGTTTAAACGTGAGGGTGATGATTTATCTGTTGATGTACCAGTATCACTGCTGACGGCCGTATTGGGAGGTGAAGTGCAGGTGCCTACTTTAAAGGGAAGCAAGCTGGCGCTCAGGATACCGCCTGGAACTCAGAATGGCAAGGTCTTCAAACTTGGCAAACAAGGTATGCCGCGATTGAATAGTACTACCCAGGGCGACATGATGGCCAGGGTTTCGGTAGTGCTGCCGACCAATCTTACTGAAAAAGAGCGGAATTTATTTGAGCAATTCAGGGCTTTAAGGCCTGAATAATATTGAAGTTGAAACTATGAGGTGATAAGATAAAATGCCTCAAGAAGTATATGAACCAAAATATGTAATAAGCATTGCAGCCAGGATCCTGGGTTGCGAGATACATACGCTTCGCTATTATGAGAAGCTTGGGGTGGTAAAACCCTATCGTTCAGGCGGTAATATCCGCTATTACTCAGAGGCCGATATAGACCAGTTGCGCCATATCAAAGCGCTTATGGAAGATATGGGTGTTAACATGGCCGGCGTAGAGGTAATACTGAAGCTGCGCGAGAAAATGGTGGAGATGCAGCACAGGATCGATCTCCTCGAAGCTGAGTTAAGGAAACATAAGAAGATAGATACGGAACGCAAGAATATCAAATCTGGAGGTTAACAATGGCTGAAGCCAAGACCGACATGGCGCCCGCCAATTGGCAGGTAACAGCGACCACTATCAGTTGTGACATGGTGAACGAGTATGTGACCATTATGGTAAACAAGGACTGGTCATGCAAGTGCACATGGTGGTCCAGGTATAAGAAGGTGGCAGGTGAAGAACCGAAACATAAGTTTGCCAGGGAAGTCAGCGGTAAAATAGGTAAGTGTCAAGGACCGAATTGCAAATACGTCATTGAATACCGGGATAAACTGATAAAAGAAGAGGCTTCCGCTAAAAAATAATATATGAGACAGGAAAAATTTACCGAGCAGGCACAGGAAGTCCTGGGGGCTTCACAACAGCTTGTCAGCCGCTACCTCAATTCCATGTGGGACGTGGAGCATATTTTCCTGGCGTTACTGGAACAGGAAAAGGGCCTTGCGTCCGATATACTGAAGAATCTGAACGTAAACCTGACAGCCATGAAGAAGCGCGTTTCTGACGTGCTCGATCATAGTCCCAAAATTGCCGATCAACCTAAAAGCGCTATCGGGGGAGTTCAGATATATCCCACGCCACGAGTGGCGCAGGTGCTACAGGCTGCAGTCGGCGAAGCCGACCGCTTGAATGACGAGTACGTGAGCGTAGAGCATCTCCTCATCGCTATATCCAGCGAGGGCAGCGGTGACTCGGTGAAGATATTGAAGGAATTCGATATCGACCAGGAGAAGATCTATCAGGCGCTGGTAAGTATACGCGGCAGCCATCGCGTGGATGATCCCAGGCCTGAATCCAAGTACAGGTCGCTGGAAAAATACGGCCGTGACCTAACGGAGCTGGCCAGGCAGAAAAAGATTGACCCGGTTATCGGCCGTGATGACGAGATTAAACGCGTCATGCAGGTGCTGATAAGACGCACCAAGAATAATCCTGTCCTGATCGGTGAGGCAGGTGTTGGTAAAACCGCTATCGCTGAAGGTTTGGCCCTCAAGATAGTGGCCGGAGATGTGCCCAGCTCATTGAAGGACCGCAAGGTCATTGCACTGGATATGGGTGCGCTGGTAGCCGGCAGCAAGTTCCGCGGTGAATTTGAGGAACGGCTGAAGGCGGTGATGGATGAAGTTCGCCAGTCCAGGGGTGAAGTTATCCTGTTCATTGATGAAATGCATACAGTAGTGGGAGCGGGAGCAGCAGAAGGTGCCATAGATGCCAGTAATATGCTTAAACCCGCTCTGGCAAGAGGTGAGCTGCAATGCGTAGGCGCCACGACGACCGATGAATACCGTAAACATATTGAGCCTGACAAGGCGCTAGAACGCAGGCTACAGCCCGTTTTCGTGGGCGAGCCGAGCGTCGAAGCGACCATTCAGATGCTTAAAGGGCTGCGTCCCAGGTATGAGGCGCATCATAAAGTGACTATCACCGACGCCGCCATCGAAGCGGCGGTTAAATACAGCAAACGCTATATAACTGAACGTTATTTGCCTGACAAAGCCATCGACCTTATAGATGAAGCCTGTAGCAAGATACGCATTGACATGGAGAGCGCTCCTGCTGAGGTCAAGGACCTGGAGCAGAAAATCCAGCAGCTTCTCGATGAAGAGAGTGCGGCATCTCAGCGCTCCGAGTACGAAAAAGCAGCCGAGCTTAAGGTAGTGCGGCTGAAACTGGAAGATGATTGCAAGAAAGCCAAAGATAAGTGGTTGCAAGATAAAAAGCTGGACACCGAAGTCGACGAAGAAACCATAGCTGAACTGGTAGCCAAGCAGACGGGCATCCCGGTATCCAGTATGAAGGAAAGCGAGTCTGACAAGCTCATTCATATGGAAGAGAAGCTTCACGAGAGAATCGTTGACCAGGAGGAAGCCATCGCTGCTATCTCCGAGGCGGTTAGACGGGGCAGGGCGGGGCTCAAGGACCCCAGGCGCCCCATCGGCAGCTTCATTTTCCTCGGGCCGACAGGTGTGGGCAAGAGCGAGGTGGCCAAGGCGCTTGCACAGTTCCTCTTCGACGATGAAGATGCCATGATCCGTATCGATATGTCGGAATACATGCAGGAACACACTGTGTCCAGATTGATTGGCGCTCCTCCGGGCTATATTGGTTATGAAGAAGCCGGGCAGCTCACCGAGGCGGTGAGAAGGCGTCCCTTCCGTGTAATCCTATTCGACGAGATAGAGAAAGCCCATGAGGATATATTCAATATCCTGCTTCAGATTCTTGAGGACGGCAGGCTGACGGACGGCCACGGCCGGACGGTAAGTTTCAAGGAAACCGTGATCATCATGACCAGCAACCTGGGCATGAAAGAGTTCCGTGCGCAGGCACGCAAAATGATAGGGTTCAATATCCCGAAGGAAAAGCAGGAGAAAGAAGACCAGGACGAATGGGAGAAGCTTAAGAAGTCTCTGGAAGCGCAGCTAAAAGAGAAATTCAAACCTGAATTTATCAATAGGATAGATGAAATCATCATCTTCCACCCGCTTACCGAGGATAACCTTAAGAAAATCATTGACCTGCTGGTGAAAGAAGTTGAAAAGCTGCTTTCTGACCGTGCTATTGCGCTCGAACTTACGGATGAAGCCAGGGAATGGGTGTTCCGTAAGGAATACGATCCTGAATATGGCGCAAGACCGTTACGGAGAGCTATTCAGCGGTATATAGAGAACCCGCTATCCAGCAAGATAATATCGGGTGAAGTCAAAGACGGTGACCGTGTCAAGGTAGCCGTTGAGAAAGACGCTCTCGTTTTTAACGTGACCGGCACTACCGGTGCGGACGAAACGGGCGATGAAGACCCGGCGGCCGGGTCAAAAAAGAGAAAGAAAAGTAAGATTGCGAAGTAAGTGGGTAATAGCGCCGTTTATAGTCTGACCCACCGCCACTGGTCCAAGCAAGAGTTACTTATGGGCGGGGTTTCTCTGCTCATCACTATTGCTCTCTGCGTACTAATGCTGCTCTACTGGCAGGAAGTACGTGAATTTTCGCGCTACGGCTACATGGGAGCTTTTATTGTCAGCTTCCTGGCTGGTGTTACTGTGCTTGTCCCTGTGCCCAGCGTGTTCATTACATTCACGCTGGGCACAGTTCTTAATCCCATCTTAATTGGAATCGCAGCAGGGGCTGGTGAAGCCATCGGCAGTATGATTGTTTATGTAATCGGCATCGGCAATGCGCGTGCCTTTCATGCGCTGGACCACGGGGTCATGGCTAAGTTTCGTGTCTGGATCAAGACACGGGGGGCCATCTCAATTTTTGCCATGTCCGCCATCTTCAATCCTCTCTTCTTCCCTTTTACGGCAGTTGCCGGAATGATGCATTTCGGCTGGTGGCGGTTTTTCCTGCTGTGCTTGGCAGGCAAAGTGTTAAAAAATATAATAGTAGCCGGGGCAGGCTATTACGGTCTCCAGGTTTTGCTCAATATGTTCGGAGGAAAATTACCCTTATGAAGATGCCAGCGCCCAAAAGCTGGTATATTGCGCTGTTACTGTCCATATTTCTGGGCTTTTTGGGCGCAGACAGGTTTTATATCGGCAGGCCGAAAGGCGCATGGATTAAGATGCTGACGCTGGGTGGGTTGGGGGCCTGGTGGTTAAGCGATATTATCCTGATAGCCTGTGAGTACCGCAAGGACCGCTGGTACCGTCCGCTGGTGCACTCATGGAACCCCAGGTAAAGGGCCGGGTGATTTGAGTTTTTCCCTGCTTTTTGCTAAATTGGTATGCTGTCGTCATGGGGCTGTAGCTCAATTGGGAGAGCGTTTGACTGGCAGTCAAAAGGTCAGGGGTTCGACTCCCCTCAGCTCCACCAATCAATCCTCTAAAGCTAATTCAAATAATCCTCAGCTTTCTATTAGACCAAATTCTCAAGCGTCATTAACTGTTCCATTACAACGTTTGATTGAGGGATTTCTATTATCTTGTAAGGTGGAGAACAAATCACCTGCAACCATATCCTTCTATAAGAATATCCTCGATAAGTTCCGCTGGTTTTTGGAAAAGAACAGCATTCAGGATATCGATGCCAATACTATTAGAAGCTTCCTCGGATATTTGAAGGATACGGCTAATAGATGGGACACAAATAATGCTCGAGCTAATAGACCAGTATCACCGGTAACTGTTAAAAGTTATTACATCGGCTTATCAGCTTTGTTTACGTGGGCAATGGAAGAGGGATTGATTGAACACAATCCGATGACGAATGTTAAGAAGCCTAAACTGCCGAACAGGACAGTTAAGGGATTGGACACGGAAGTTATACGGAAGCTGATGGATGAAGTCAGTGGCAGGGATGTATCGGCATTGAGAAACAAGGCTATGCTCTATATGTTCCTCGATACTGGCTTGAGATTATCCGAACTGGCTGGATTAATGCTATCTGATATCGACTTCAAGAGTGGCATAATCAAGACCATTGGCAAGGGCAATAAAGAGAGATATGCACGTATTGGAGTTAAGACACAAAAAGCATTATGGAATTATCTTGCTGTAAGGCCAGTAGATACGGAACATGTTTGGCAGGGTAAAGGTAATGGCATGATGACTAAAGACGGTATTGCTCAGATGGTACGGAAGCTTGGTAAGAGGCTGGATATGAAGCTGTCGCCACATAAGTTAAGGCATAG
>Ga0182021_10007845_pt1 | contig 12651 bp, 5 predicted proteins | sample 612E3MmetaG_FD_120493 | JGI IMG/M metagenome (GOLD analysis project Ga0182021, IMG submission 120493) | Permafrost microbial communities from Stordalen Mire, Sweden - 612E3M metaG (Illumina Assembly) | ecosystem: Environmental > Terrestrial > Soil > Wetlands > Permafrost | place: Sweden... | reverse complement strand
GATCCTGAAAAGATCGGTTTTTTTATGTACAGACTTACAAATAGTTTATTGGAGGAAACATATGCGAGTTCGAACATTATTTCGTAAAGTAATTCCTGTTTTAGTCATTGCGGCCATGCTGTCCAGTTTTATCAGCGTGGTTCCGGCGATGGCAGATCCACCGGCGCCGCCCACATTCAGCGGAGCGGCTACTAATACTGCCGGGAATATAATTACAATCACGTTCTCTAAAGCAATGAGTAGCCCTGCTGGCAAACAAGCCGAGTTTAGTTATGCAATTAACGGTGGGATCGCTCTAACCTTTAGTTCTGCTGCTCTTAACACAGATACTACTAAGATAGACTTAACCACTTCCACCACAGGAACAATTGCCCATGGTGATACAGTTGTAGTTAGTTACTCAGGTACGGATATTACGGCTGCCGATACTGGCGTATTGGCTTCTTTCTCTAATCAAGCTGTCACCAACAATGTGCCGGCGACTGCTCCAACGATCAGCGGAGCGGCTACTAATACTGCCGGGAATGTAATTACAATCACGTTCTCTAAAGCAATGAGTAGCCCTGCTGGTAAACAAGCCGAGTTTAGTTACGCTGTAAATGGTGGGATCGCTCTACCGTTTAGTTCTGCAGCTCTTAACGTAAATACTGCTAAGATAGATTTGACCACTTCCGCGGCGGGTACATTTGCCCACGGTGATACAGTTGTAGTCAGTTACTCAGGTACGGATATTACGGCTGCCGATACTAGCGTATTGGCTTCTTTCTCCAATCAAGCTGTTGTTAATAATGTACCAGGTGCCCCTCCAACGTTTAACAGTGCGGCTACCAGCGCGGCAGGTGACATTATCACTGTCACGTTCTCCAAGGTTATGAGTGACCCTGGCGGTAAACAAGGTGAGTTTACTTATGCGATTAACGCTGGTTCTTCCCAAAGCTTCAGTGCAGCTGCCTTGCATTCAGGGGATACTACCAAGATAGATCTGACAACGTCTGGTACTGCTATCGCCTATAACGATTCAGTTACAGTCAGTTACACAGGGACAAACATAACGTCTGCCGATGCCGGAGTATTGGCTTTTTTCACCAATCAGGCAGTCACCAATTCAATGCCTGCAGTTGCCCCAACCGTGACAGGTATCGTACCTGTCTCAGGACCCACCGCCGGTGGGACCAACGTAACCATTACCGGGACGGGTTTTGTTAACGGTTCTAACACCGTTTTGATTGGCGGTACGGCTGCGACCGGTGTCACTATCAATAATTCAAGAACGATTCATGCTACTACTCCTGGCGGGAGCGCCGCCGCAGCGGATGTTAGCGTAAATAATACTCATGGTATCGGTACACTGACGGGTGGTTTTACCTATCTGGCTGCTCCAACGATTACCAGTATTGTCCCGAGTTCCGGACCAATAGCCGGCGGTACTTCTGTAACTATTACGGGAACGAATTTTGCCGCCGGAGCAACAGTCACGATCGGTGGGGTTGCAGCGATAAGCATTAATGTTGTTAGCCCTACTTCAATTACTGCGACAACTGGGGCATCCGCAAGCGCAGGCGCTAAGGATGTTGTGGTAGTTACTCCAGGTGGTTCGGTGACTTTAACCGGTGGGTTCACTTATTTGAGTGCGCCGCCTACTGTTACCGCTGTTTCTCCGAATTTCGGCTCTGTTGTAGGAGGTACGCACGTAACTATCACGGGAACTAATTTTGCTACCGGCGCAACGGTGACCATAGGTGGCGTTGCAGCGACAACTGTGGCTTTTGTCAATAATACTACTATTACCGCGATTACCCCCGCCGGTAGTGCTGGCGCCAGGGATGTGGTTGTTTCTACTCCTTTGGGTGGTGCAGGGTCACCGCTGGTGGGCGGGTTTACCTACTATGCTGTTACTGTAACTGGTATCAATCCTGCTTCAGGCCCTCTTGTTGGCGGTAACACTGTAACAATTACAGGTACAGGTTTTTATGGTGGAGGATCATCAGGTGCGGTTACTTCAGTTACATTCGGCGGTAACAGTGGTACCAATATTTCAGTTACCTCTGACACCAGCTTGACCGTAAAACCACCGGCAGGAACCGGTACAGTAAATATTATCGTCATTACTTCCGTTGGTACTTCACCCGCTTTAACTAATGCATATACATACCTACTTGTTCCGACGATAACCAATATCTCGCCTGCCTCCGGACCATTATCCGGCGGTACAGCTGTAACGCTCACCGGGACGAATTTTGTTACAGGTGCGACAGTGACCATCGGTGGAGTTGCTGTAACCGGTATTAATGTTGCGAGTGCAACGTCTATTACTGCGACAACTGCCACAGGTACTACAGGTGGCGCCAAGGATGTGGTGGTTACCACTCCGGGCGGTTCAGCAACGCTTCCCGGCGGATTTAATTATCTGCCGGTTACATTGACAAGTATTACACCAAACACAGGACTAACCACAGGCGGTACGTCTGTAACAATTACAGGGACGGGTTTTATCACAGGCGCAACAACGGTTACTATTGGTGGAATTTCTGCCACTAGCTTTGTTGTTGTAAGCGCTACTTCCATTACAGCGGTTACGCCGACCGGAAGCGTCGGAGCGCAAAATGTTGTGATTACTGACACGGCTGGAACCGCAACACTGACAGGAGGCTTCACTTACACCACACTTCAGGTGACAAGCATCTCTCCAACTTATGGCCCACTTGCAGGTGGTACCCCGGTAACTATCACAGGGGTCGGTTTTGTTACGGGAACGACTGTCAAAATCGGTGGTACTTTAGCTACAGGCGTCGCTATAGTAAATAGTACGACGATCACTGCGGCAACTCCAGCCGGTACAGCAGGCGTAAAAGATGTTGTGGTGAATACTTCGACAGAGACGGCAACTCTGGCGAGCGCCTTTACCTATGCATCAGTTACTGTGACTGCTGTATCTCCAGTCAATGGTCCTTTGGCAGGCGGTACTTCAATAACAATCACCGGGACAGGTTTTGTTTCAGGTGCTACTGTTACAGTGGGTGCTAATCCTGCAACAGGGGTTGTTGTTAATAGTCTTACCTCGATTACGGCAGTTACCCCGGCGGGCACCGCCGGTTCTGATAATGTGGTGGTTACTGCTGGCAGCGTCATATCGCCTGCTTTAGTGGGCGGCTTCACTTATCTAGCTCTTCCCACCGTAACCGCTATTACACCCAATTCCGGTCCGACCAGCGGCGGCACTGTTGTTAGCATCACAGGAACCAATTTTGTTACAGGTGCGACGGTTGCTATCGGGGGTGTTGCAGCTACCGGGATTACAGTAAACAGCGGGACATCGATCACTGCTACCGCCGGTGTTTCTGCTGCCGGAGCCAAGGACGTGGTAGTAACTACTCCCGGCGGACCATCTGCCCCATTGGTTGGAGGATTCACCTACGCGGTTGTCACGGTATCAAATATCACTCCTAATTTCGGGCCCATCTCCGGCGGCACAACTGTAACCATAACGGGTACTGGCTTTACAACAGGCGCGACGGTTTCAATCGGCGGTATCGCTGCTACAGGGGTGACTGTTGTGAGTGCTACTTCGATCACCGCAGTTACAGGGGTCTCAACTGTTGTTGGTCCCGCTAATGTTGTTGTAACAGTATCCGGCGGGTCATCACCTGCACTGACCGGCGGTTTCACTTATTCCGCAATCTGGTGGGCAGGCGACATTGCAGGATCATACGGCCATAGGGCACTGTTAACAATAACAAATGGTACAAATTCAATCCTGGCGCCTTATGAAACTGAAATCATCGTTCCTCATACCTCTGCTATGAATGCCAATTTCAGTGATGTAAGGTTTATTCAGAATGACAATACAACAGTACTTCCATATTGGCTAAACAGCACCACGACCAACGCTTCAACAGCTGAATTTTGGGTTAAGATTCCTTCTCTCCCTGCCGGTATTTTTACTATTTACATGTACTACGGGAACTCTGCAGCAGTTTCCAAGAGTGATATCCACGCCACATTTGTCTTTGGCGATGATTTTGAAAATCCGACCATAACGACACAGGTAACAGGGATTACAAATCCTCCTGTAAACCTTGATCCCTATGTGCAGGCTGATAACGTCGGGAGTAGCGGAGCCGGTAACCCATCACAACAAATAATTACGGATGGTACAAATCATGTGCTGAACCTGCACGGGGATAATTCTCCAGTTGGCGGAGTCGTAACCACAGAAAAAAATGAACCCATCGTGGAAGCAGGTCAGAATGGTGTCCTGGCTACGTTCGCAGCTAATTCCAGCTACATAGTCGACCTTGATGTGAAAACTGTTGGTGCAATTCCCGCTCCTGTAACCTTCCCGAATCCTGATCCAACAAAAGCGGCATTTACAGGTGCTGAAAGTGCATATATTTGCGGCCGCTATAACGATGTAAACAATAAATACGAACAGGTACTGGATTTTAGTAATAACAATGTCGATTTAAATAAGGTCGTATTTAGTAGCATTGAAAATGATGGTAAATGGACCCCATTGGGTAATGCTCCGCTCGGTTTTACGACCGTAGCGAGCACCTGGTACACGCTGACGGGCGTCATTGTGCGTGATGTAACCGGCAACACCGATGACCTCCAGGTTTATGTTAATGGGATTCAGAAGATAAGTACTGCCGATAATGCGCTGATGACTTACACCGGTTTGGCATTCTTAGGTTATAACGATAATGGCCCGTTTAACGAGGACTTCGATAACTTCAGGGTCCGGCACTATGCATATGCTGAGCCGACCACACAGATAGGAGCTGAGCAATCACTTATTGCAGTGACTACTAATCCAGCCGGTAGTATTACTGCTAATGGTGCAACGTTGAATGGCAGTTGGACTGCATTAGGAACAACTCCATCGTTAAGTTATTCGTTCTCATACGGGCCTACTACAGGTTACGGCAGCACAACAGCAGCTCAGGTCTCGGGAAATGCGTTTAATGCCGTCGTTAGTTCCCTGGTGGCAGGAACACCATATCATTTCCAGGCGGTAGTTAATGCCGGTGTTTGCGGCATATTTTATGGTGCCGACGCGAATTTCACTACTTCAGGAAGCACTACTACAACTACGACCACCACTACCACTACAACCACCACTACAACCACTAATAATCCTCCTCCCAGCGGTGGCAGCGTTGGAGGCGGTGGAGGAGGTGGCGGTGGTGGCTACGGGCCCAGCGCACCAACTACTGTTGCCGGTGTTACCGCCTTAACCGGTGCGATTAATGCCCAGGGCGTATTCACTTTGGATGTGGTAGCCTGGAGCGACGATAAAGCCGTAGCGTTTGTATTGGGAACCACCACCAAGGGAGTGGACTCCACAGGGGCGGCTTTGAGTCAGATCAGCATCTTAGGTACGACGAGTGTACCTGCGTTGCCGGCAACTGCACGCATTGTTGGTCTAGCCTACGATTTTGAACCGTCGGGTGCTTCATTTACACCAACTGTTCCGGTTAGATTATTTTACAACCCTGCGCTATTACCTGCCGGATTAGCGGAAAGCAGTCTGCAGATCGCTTATTTTGATACCACCACTAATACCTGGGTACCGCTACCGACGACGATCGACACCGGCAATCACTTTGTGTTTGCGCAAATCGCACATTTTACTACGTATGCGGTAACCTACGGCATTCCGGCAGTTACTTCTGTACCAACGACCACGACCACTCCGCCGGCGCCGACGACAACTGCACCGGTGATTACAACTACACCACCGGTAACGACGACAACACAACCTGTGCAGACCACGACTCAACCTGTAACAACGACGACAACTCAACCGGTGCCGACCACTACCCAACCGGTGCCTACATCATCTGCGTCGTTTGCTGTCAGTGGACTGGTAATATCGCCCACTGAGATCAATACTACTGAAAAAGCAACGGTAAAAGTTACTATCACCAATAAAGGGAATCTTGCGGGTACGTCCATAGCAGTATTAAAGATCGACAACATCATCATTCAGGCTAAAAATTTAGTTCTTGCCGCGGGTGAGAGTCAGGATGCGGTCTTCACAGTAACAAAGGATACTGCAGGCATTTATAAAATTGACGTTAACGGTCAATCCGGTACTTTAACAATAAAGGCAGCGCCATCAAAGGCTCCCTTCTTATTTAAAAATTGGTGGATTCTCGCGGTAATTGTTATTGTTGTTGCCCTGGTGACTGTCATAATGGTCACTTCCAGACGAAAAGGCGAATCCGGAAGCAAGGGTTCTGCCAAATCATAGCCTATCGATTTGATATAAAGCGAGCTTATTCAAGTAATTTGCAGCAATCTGATTTGCGATAAGAGTTACTTGAATAAGTTCGCATGAGTACGCGGAATTTTTCACAAGGGATAAAATGAAAATTTGTATAATATCTGAAGGATCTTACCCCATTGTCCGGGGAGGGGTAAGTGAATGGACTCGGCAACTAATTAAAGAGTTGCATTTCGTGGATTTCGATATATTTTGCCTGGCACCAACCGGACAGGAGACCTGGTTGGCTGAGTATGAAAAGCCATCGAATGTCAAGAGTGTGACAATCCGGGGGTTGGCATCACAACGTCCTCTCGCCAGGAAATCCTCGGTTCTTCCGAAAGCGATTTCAGCGGAACTGGCTGTTTGCATGGCATCTGTGTTAAATGGGACGCATATTGACTGCGAACGCTTATTGTCAGTGGTGAAAAGTGACGACCCTATTTATAAGGCGTGGCTAACTTCTAAAGAATATTGGGACTTCCTGGTTAACTTCTATGAAGCGAAATGGGGAGACAGCGATTTCAGCGAATATTTTTGGGCGGCGAATGGTATTTTCTCATCGATTTTAGATACGGCAACGCTGGCCAGGCAGGTGCCAAATGCTGATATTTATCATGCTTTGACTACAGGATCAAGTGGTTTTATAGGGTGTCTGGCCAAGGTAATGCACAAGCGCCCATTTGTAGTTTCCGAACACGGTTTATATATGAAAGAAAGGGTGCTGGACCTTGCTAAACAAGATATCACTCCGTCAGTTAAAAATCAGATCCTCAATTATTATAAATCACTGGTCATGACCTGTTATGAACAAGCAGATTTGCTGATTCCGGTATGTCAAGACCATGCCAGTAAAGAAGTTGAGCTAGGTGTGGATCCGGAAAAAATAAGAGTTGTTATTAACGGAATAGATTCCGATAAATTTACTCCCACAATAAACAAAGAACCGGGCACCCCGATAGTTGGCTGTTTCGCGAGGGTAGTGCCGGTTAAAGACCAGATGACACTACTCAGAGCAGGTAAATATATTTTGGGCGAACATAACGCTGACTTTATTTTTGCGGGTGAGATACAGGATGAAGATTATTATAAAGAATGCCAGGCCCTGGTTAAGGACCTGGGGATTGGCAAAAATATCAAATTTATAGGGCACAGCGACAATATGCTCGATTTATACCGGCAAGCTGATATTTTCGTTCTCAGTTCTCAATCCGAAGGTGTGCCGCTAGCTCTTCTTGAAGCTATGAGTTGTGGTTTACCTTCGGTATGTACTTCAGTAGGGGGCGTACCTGAAATACTCGCTGATTCTGTGACAGGTTTCTTAGTGCAGCGGGGTGACGTAGAAAATATGTCTGCTAAAATCTTAACCTTGCTTAATGATGAAAAACTCAGGAAAAAGATGGGTAGCAAAGCCAGGGAGTTAGTGATTGAAAATTATACTATTGGAGAAATGTCTCAGAAAATATTAGATATTTATAACGAATTGAATACGAAGGAGACGGGGTCAAATGGGCGCTCCTAGCGTAAATTTAAAACAAATAATAATAAAGATTACTAGAGATATAGATAAAAACGCTTTGAGGCACAGCGCGTTGTTTTATGTACCATCACTTGCCACAACACTCGTTTCCTTTTTATTATTTTCGGCGTTTAAGGGTTTTAATCCCTACGAGCATAACAAACTACAAGTAATAATAATGGCATCGATTGTGGTTAGCCTGGTGTCAGTAGCCGGTATCCAGTTTTTGATCAACAGAGTGGTTGGCGAAGCGAGTCAATCAGATGAACGAGTAAAACAAAAGGCTGTTGCCAGTGGCTTTATCAAGCTGGCAATAACAGTAAGCGTCATTTTATCAGTTGCTGTTTCAGCAATTCTATATAAGTATTTTAGTTCAACCATCCATTTATCTAACCTGGAATTTATACTGTTCGTAATTCTCAGCCTGTTTTACTCCATAATTTGGGTGTTAACCGCAGCGTTTTGGGCTTGGGGACTTTATAAGTACCCAGCCCTGATTTATGTTATATCCTATATAGCCGTTTTTATTCTAAGTTACATCGGATATCGATTGAGTCCTATTGATTTCTTACTCGGCTATACGGGGGGGGTAGCATTACTGGTGGGACTTCTGAGTTTTTTCTCATGGAATTTCTTCCGTGGAAAAGAGAAAACTAAAGGAATAATAGAAAACGTAAAAAAATTGCCTGATTTATTTGCGAAGAATTATTGGGGGATACTATTCCAGACATTCTTTATTTTAGCCATATTCCTCGACAAGATTATTGTCTGGATTTCCGAGGGCACAAAAGCAGGCACCGGAATCCAATTTACAGGCGTTTATACAACGGGGGCATTTTTGGGCCTTATTCCGACCTTCAGCCTTGTTGCGTTGGCCTATTTCACCGAAAAGGTAAAACCCCTGTCGAAGGGTATGTATTCAGGGACTCTGCAAGAAATTCATCACCGGATCAAAGAATATAAACAGATTTATAATACGGGCTTATTGACCATGTTGTCTGTGGGTTTTGGCCTTTTAGCGATTGTGGTGGTCTTGGGTCAACTCGTCATTGGGAATGTAGATGTCACTTTGATTACCTTAACGATAGGAGTAGGAGCGCTCTTTTTTGAGGTGATACTGTTTAATGCCTTTATTTTACCTGTTTTTCATAAGAGTCATATATCGGCAATTGCTATGCTGATTGTATGTTTGTCCGAAATATCCACCGTATTTTTAGTGCGTGGGAATGTCTGGTTTGCTTCCCTTGGTTTCCTTGTCGGAAGTGAGGCCGGTCTTTTATTGAGCCATTTTACAACAAAAAGAATGTTATCGGAGTTTGATTATAACGCGTTTCGTGCTTTTCAGCTGGATTAACAGGCTATGCACTAAAAAATGAAATATACAGGGCATTAACAGGAGGCAAACAAATGACATCGCAAACATCGAAGGTTTCTAAAAGGGAACTGATTATCAGTCTGCGGTCGGAAGGTTTGACCTACGCTGCCATAGGCCGTAAATTGAATATCAGCGGGGAATTTGCGAGACAACTATTTAATGAAAATGGATCCTTGAAAAGGAGGAAAACGACTCCTCCGTCAGTTGCCGATGCTCTTTTAACTACCAGCCAAGCGGCTAAAATATTAAATGTTCACACAAATACGCTGAGGCGCTGGTCTGACAGCAAAATCATAACTACATACCGTATAGGTTCGCGGGGTGACCGACGATATCGGTTAAAGGATGTTAAACAATTACTTCGTCAATAGGCGCCATCGACCTGGAAATATTGAAACAAATTGCTAATAATTAAAGGAATGACGTGAAGAGTTCGATTGCAAACGCCGCGATTTCGTTTGTATTAGTGGCTACTGTTTTATGCGGCGCGGTAAATCCTGTTCTGGCGAACTCCTCAGCTATTTTTTCACAAACTCAATTTGAAGAAAACGGAGTCAGGTTCAAATATCCTTACTCAGGGATTTCTGCTGATGAAAGGACACGGTTAGCGCAGAATGAGATTGATATTCTGTCTGAACAGCTTATCAATTTCCAACCTGGGCAAGGGACAACTCTAAGCTATCTTATAAATGCGCTATCGCGCGAAAAGGTACTTGTTCAATCAATTCCCCAACCTGACCCTGCTCAAACCACGAATTCTGTCTCCTATAACAAAGTAAATAAACCTGTTGCTGTCAACATGATTTATTATGGATCAAACGGTAACGGGGTTGATCGGAGAATAATAAACACCACTCCCGAATACCTTGTCGATAACAGCCCTGCAGGTCCGGCAAACGGTGATGCCAATATAGTTGAATATAAGTCTGTCGGGATAAAATACTTCGAATATCTGGATGGAGGGTACGAAGGCACACAATCGCGCTTTATTCCTAATGATTTACAATCTAATCTGAATTACATAACAGCTGTAGCGAATGCGGGAGCTTATGGTATATTTTTGGACGAAGTCTCCAGTAATCCAAATTCTGATTCCATGGATTATTTAAAGCAGATTTATCAAAAGGCGCATTCTCTGGGACTTAAAGTTGTGTTTAATACCGGTGTCTCAATATGGTCCGACAACCTGATGAAGTATTGCGATTTCATGAACAGCTCAGAAATCTGGCATAACGAGCCACTGACTCGCAGCCAAAGAAAATTTGCTAAAAAGACTTGGCTGGAAACCCAGGAAGTGACTGGTGCTGACGCCGCCGTTAAATTGACTGAGGGTGCCTGGAATGCTGGTTTGGGGGCACATTTTGCTTGTTATGAGTACATTTCTCTGCCGGATTATCTTGAGAGTTATACTGCCCAAATCAGGTTGTACTCAAGGCCGAATACCAGTTTAATAATGGTAATAATAACGCTAACTGCGTTTGTCCTGGTGGTTGTAGTCTTTGTCTGGAGAAAACGTTTAAGAAAGTAAACCCAGATAAAAGCTCAGGAAGTTGTGTTGTTTGTAATAACGACAAATTCAAACAATCAGACAATATCCAATAATCCCATATTAACGAGGAATAAAATCTGCTATCAAAATCTATTTTAATGAGTCAGGACTAATTTTGATGTCTTTTGCAGTTTGTTTTGATCACGGCTATTTACGAATTTGGCTGCGGCGGACAGCTTTAAATAAATTGAACAGCCGGAGCAATATCCTTCTTGACAAAATACTGACGAATAAATGCAAAAAGAGCCTTTATGATATTCAAGATTAACCATGATAGCCACCTTCGTATCTTCGTATAAATTTATTAGATCCTTTTATAATTTTGACCAATTTCGACCATCGCCTCAATAACTCGTTAGTAATACCTTTATATAGTAATTTAGTACTACGTACCTGCTAAGTTGTAGTCCAACCTGTTTTGTGGAACCAATTTACAATAACCATTTTTTTAACCGTTAGCACTTTTCAAATTACTGGACCGAATATCATTTAAATCAAGAGTCTTCTTTTAACCGGGATTGAAGATGATTTAATCTACTTTGTTCGGACATCATTAGCCATTTAATCCTAAAAATGAACTTATGTATCCAGGTCCTCATCTTTATTGCTCCTGATTAAAGTATATAGTTAATAAACTTCAGATTTAGCACTTAATCAGCAACACCTTGTAAAATTGTTCGGCTAAATGGCATTTTTTCAGCCAAAAACCAACTTCACTATTTTACGTATTATCATGTTAGTGTGATCCTTTTCCATCTTTTTACTGTTCATCCGAACCATCGCCGGTATTATTGTTCCTAAGCTTTAGGTCTGCCGCAGGATCTGACCAGTTGGGCGTCGGTGATACTGGAGAAGGAAATTGCTGTGATGATGTCTGGTCATGGTGAGAGCTGGATTTCGATGGAGGCTTCGTTGCTTGTTGAAGAGGTGTTTCCGTAGTCGGAGGGACTATCGTGAGTTCAGCGGGTGGAACAGGAGCAGTTGTAGTCGGAGGAGCTATTGTGAGCTCAGTAGGTGGAACAGGAGCAATCGTAGTTGGCGGGACTATTGATAGTTCGGCGAGTGGCGCGGGAGCAGTCATAGCCGGGGGAACCGTTGTTACAGCAGGAATGGCAGGTGCAGTTGCGATTACCGGTACAATTGTCGTCGGCGCAGGCGGTGTGTCAGTGGTTGTTGACACAGAAGTAACTCCCGGTACGCCGCAGGTCACCGCATACGTAGTAAAATGTGCAATTTGCGCAAACACAAAGTGGTTGCCGGTGTCGATCGTCGTCGGTAGAGCTACCCAGGTATTAGTGGCAGTATCGAAATAAGCGATCTGCAGACTGCTTTCCGCTACTTCGGTTGGTATTAAGGCAGGGTTATAACTGAATCTGACCGGCACAGTCGGTGTAAATGTTGCGCCCGATGTTTCAAAGTCATACGCAAGCCCTATTATATTTGCACCGGTTGGCAAGGCGGGCACAGTTGTCATATGAATTATACTTAGTTTGTTCAAAGCAGCCCCGGTGGAGTTAACTCCCTTGGTGGTAGATCCAACCACAAATGCGACAAGTTTATCGTCACTCCAGGCTACTATATCCGAAGTGAACAAACCCTGGGCATTAATCGCACCGGTTAAAGCGGTAACACCTCCAACTGAGGTTGGTGCGCTAGGTCCATAGCCGCCACCACCACCTCCACCGCCGCCACTGGGTGGTGGAGCTATTGTAGCGGTTGCAATGGTAGTCGTAATCTGAGGTACCGTTGTGGTGACTATTGGTGGAGCTGTTGTGGTCGTAGTCGTTGAAACAGGTGTGGTCGTTGTATGTGTGACGGTAGTCGTAGTTGGAGGAACCGTTGTGGTTACGGTGGGTGGAGCAGATGTTGTTGCGGTAGTGTGAACCGTTGTCGTCGTTGTCAATGGGTTGAGCACCAAAGTTATCGTGGTATTATCACCG
>Ga0182021_10007844_pt1 | contig 12653 bp, 7 predicted proteins | sample 612E3MmetaG_FD_120493 | JGI IMG/M metagenome (GOLD analysis project Ga0182021, IMG submission 120493) | Permafrost microbial communities from Stordalen Mire, Sweden - 612E3M metaG (Illumina Assembly) | ecosystem: Environmental > Terrestrial > Soil > Wetlands > Permafrost | place: Sweden... | reverse complement strand
GACGGTCTCTCTCCGGCTGTTCGAGCTGGTCGTAGGGCTTGGCCACCAGGGCGCTTCCGCCCCTGTGCATCCGGACGACCAATCTGAAAATCCCCCACGACTTCAACGCCGCCGCCCGGCCGGCTATCATCGTGGCCTCGGTCGCTAATTTCCCGCGGGGAGGTTTCGTGGGAGTTATTCGAGCAAGGGGCACCCTGCCGCCGGGAACTGCGGTGGCGGCCGGCTTCCTTCTTTTATATTCGCGCCGCGCATCGGTCAAAACGTTCTTTACGGTGATCGCAGACCCACCCTTCTTGACCACTTTATCCGCAAAGGTGGTTATCCTTTGCTTAATTCGGCCATCATCAATCCCTAAATTCCCAATTTCCCTAAGAAGGATTTCCCAGTCTCCCATCAATGCCTCTCCGCCTGTAAGCCCCTTGATTTGGTCTCGCAATCTGAGGAGAGGGGCAAGCAAAGAATCTCTCGCCGGGGCGACGGCGGGCGCCGAGGGAGGCGACGGCCGGACCACCTGCGACATGGTCGATCTCAACTCCCCGGCCAAGGATTCCCGGATGACCTGAACCGCGCCATTCTTCAATTCCGTGGCCAACCCGGCCGTATCGGCGGCGCTTTCGAGCGCCGAAACTTCTTGGGAAACGAAAACGTCTATTTCTTCCTTTGAGGCCTTTTCCGGTTTTCCCCTGAATCGTTCCCCGAATGCCTCGCTCCTTTTCCTCAAACCGACCAATGCATCGATGACAGGCCCTTTATTGGCTTTCTCCGCCTGGCCGCCGTATCGGAAAAACCGGATCAACGTTTCCAGACTGGCGACCTTGTCAATGGAAGGGGGGACCATCTCCGGCAACGGGCGAAGCATGATTTCGCTGGTGGTATTCAAGTCCGTGATTTCATCGTTCAAAACCCTCGACATTTCTTCGGCGGTCGGCCGATGGTTTCGGTCGCCGAGTCCTCGACTGATGAGGTCCCAAATGGGTTTGCGCTGCAGGACAGGCATGGGCAGAATGTTCCTCAACATCACCGCCAAGGAGTAGGCGTCGGTCAAGGGACCGATCAGCTCGGTCAACTCCTCGACCGATTTTAGACTCCCGTCCGGGTTGAAGAGCTCCGGAGCGGCGTACTGCAGGGAAAACAGGAATCGCCCCGGCTGAGGGCTGTTTTCATTAAAATGCACGGCCGATCCGGCGTCCATCGGCCGGACAAGCCCTTCCGTGTCAAGCGCACCTTCAATAAGGAGCTGAAAATTTTCAGGTCGTATGTCGTTATGGGCGATGAAGGCGGCGTTCATATCCGCCACCAATCGAACGATCTGTCTCATTTGCCGGACCGCCCGGGCCAAGACGTCGTCCCCCGCTTGATCCCTGAATGCCCCGCGACCGGCTTGCCGCAAAGATTCCCCCGGCAAATATTCGGTTTGAATCATGAACGGCCCTTGCGTTCCGGTGCAATGAGGCCCTCTGAGCCCGTAAAGGGAATGATAATTGTTCGCCTCCGTCCGGCTCAGCCACTCCCGATAGATCAAGTCTCCGAGGTTGCTCCTTCTCCTTTCTCCGGCGAGGTAATCGTCGACGTAGGCGTTGTCCCCCCGCAGATTCGTGGTCTTTATCACCGTAATTCCGCTTTCAACCCCGCGTCGGTGATTGGGATTGGTTATTTTGAAGACGATTCCAAAACCCCCCTCGCCTATCTTCTCTATTGTCGCGTTGGAAGGGGCAAACTCCCTTATGTCTTCTTCCGCTCCCGGGAGGATGAGCGGCAGGGTATGAGCCCGCGTCCAAAAATCCCTGATTTGCTTTGCCGTTTCCAGGCTTTCCCCGGCCGCCTTTCCATATTGGTATGGACTTACCCTCAAGAAATAGTTATGCAGACCCATCACGTCCTGATCCGCCAAATGCTCAATTGCCGCCGCTGTGAGATAAGTCGGTCCCGAATCTCCCGCGGGGGTTACGCGCTGGACCCGGTCGCGGGCCACTGTCACCCCCGCCGGCGATGGGGTTGCTTGGGAGACATTGCCCGAAAGGACCACGAAATGTCCTTGAATGGTTGTGCGCCCAACTTGGGAAGGAGTTAGGGCGCTATTCGGTCCCGTCGTCAGCGGCCGGAAGCCCAGGGCGGCGCCCGCGCCGAAGGCCCAGTTGCTGAAGCCGGCGTGCCTCATCCACGCCGCCGCGGAAAGGGGAAGCGACAAGGCGAACAGGGCGGGGGAGGAGTGAAACGCGACGGCCAGGAACGGGGAAATCAAAGCCAGGAAAAGCGCCGCGGAAGTGAACGCTTGGAGAGGAAGGGTCATCGCCATCCAGGCGGCCTTGGAGGTCTTCCATCCTTTCGCCTGCGCGGCGCGCCAGTCCCGCTCGACGGTGGCGGGGGTTTGATGGGCCAGGAAAAAGAGGGCCCAGATGACCGGCAGGGCCCACGCCGCCCCGGTCAGCCCGGCCATGACAGCGCCCAGAGCCGCGCCGCCGGAGGCCAGCAGGACGGCGTTCTCCGCACGGATGACCCTTCTGAAATTACGGGGCAACAGGTTTTGGAGAAACGCGCCCGGTTTCAGCGATCGGAAGAAATGGCGGCGCATCTCGGAATACGAAAACAGCAACATCACGCCGGCCCAATGTATGGGGGAGAAATGCGCGGCCGCCAGCCCGAACATTCCGAGCACCACGAGCGTCAGGGTCCGGTTCAAGGTCTTCTGGCCCCGGGACAAGCCTTGCTTCTCGAAGAACGTGAGCTCGACAAGCTCCACGACGCCGAAAAGAGAAATGGACACCCACGGGAGCAATGAAGCGATCCCCCAGGATTGAGTGAGAGGGGTCCCAAGTCCGAGAGCGTTGAGGCCGCTCGTGGCGAGCACCGTCAACAAAAGGATCGCGCTGGCCTTCGCAAGCACCTTGACCCGACTCGAAGAAGGGTTGATCGTGGGAACACGGGACAGATATCCCGGCAGGCGGCGAAGGGCTGTTGCGACAGTTCGAACTTCACGCATGGCGCGCAGGTGATATTGGCGGGCGTGAGCTATGGCCTGATCCCACTGTCTTTTCGGGATCAGGCGGCGGACTCGGGCTGCGAAAGGGAGGCGCTGTGCGTGGACGAGGACTGAACCTCCCACTTCCTGGTGGTCTCCGGCGTTGGAAACTGTAACGCCCGCGGCATGGGCGGCCTTGGGGAGAGTGTCCGCGGCGGCTGTGACGACTTGGACCCCTCCCGTCGCGCGGAATGTTTCTTCGACGACCCCGTCCTCGACGGTGGCTGAAACCTTCACATCCACATCCGGCGGCAGGGCGGCGGCGACGCTCGGCTTCACCGAATCAGTTGGTGTTCCCTCTCTGGCTCTATTGAGGGCCTCCAAGGCTCCCGCGTCGGCTGCGTCTCTGTTCACCACGGGGCCGCCCGTCAGTTTCAATTTTTCCCTCAGCGAAATGATCTGCCCGGAGAACATCTTCTCCAGCGGCAGGGGGTCGCGGGAGAAGACGTCCAGGTAGTTGGAATCCTTGGGGACTTCTGTGATCTTGGGGGTCACGACGACGACGGAGGCGCCTTCCTTCGTCAGGCGGCGGACCAGGTCGTCGGAGTGAAAGCCGCCCGTCACCAGCACGGCGGTGCCGGCGCCGTCCGATTTCATCCGGTTCAAAAGGCTGGACGTGAAGTTCTCGTTGCGTTTCAGCGCGATGCTGCAAAAAGATTCGAACGGGGCGAGGAGGGCGGCGACGTCGCCCTCACCCAGGCCCTCCCCCATCGAGGGGGAGGGAGCGGAGGAATTAACGAGGGAGGCGAGATCATCCCGAAGACGGAGGACATCGGTCCGCCGGCGCTCATAGGCGGCCCAGTCTTCGGGCGTCATTTGGTGCTTGATCAGCTTGGCGACGAGGCCGAGCCGCCGGGACGCGTCGGCCAGGCGCTTGCGCTCCGGCGTGTCGGCCAGCGCCGCCTCCACGGCCAGTTCGCGGGTGTCCATTTCGCCCAGGAGCTTTTCCCGATTGATCTTTTCCGCCAGGAGGACATAGTCCACGTAGGCCCTGAACTGGCGAAGGTCGGACACGGGGACCCCGAAACTCCAGCAAATGTCCTTTAGATAGCCGTAATAACGGCCGTAGGACCACTGGCCCATCCGGTGCAGGAGGCTGTTTTGCACCAACTCGTCCAGCTTGGGGCGGGGGAGGATCCGGGCCAATTGCTCGACCAGCCGCAGGCGCTCCTGCTCCACCTTATGGAAGTCCAGGTTGTTTTCGGCATCAAGGGCTTGGACGAGGAGGGAGAGGTTCGGGAACTTCCGGCCGGCCGTTGGCCGATCCTGCATCAAATACCGGACATAGTCGCCTAGAGATTCTTTCTCTTCGCGGTAGGCGGCGGAGCGGTGGTCGAATTCCTTCAAGGGCGGCGAATAGATCCTTTCTTTGAGGGCTTCGGCCTGGGCGGAGAGGTCCTTCATCCATGACTCGGCTTTCGGCAGGAGAACGAGGGAATCCTTGACGGCCTGGACGTTGGCCGAGTGGTCGCTCATGCGCTCGACGCCCCACAGAGTCGGCGCGGTGACGGAAGTGAGCGCGGCGTATTCCGGACCGCCGATCGCGCCTTCCTTCAAGAACGCGTCAGCGACCTGCCGCGTGATTTCCGGCCGGGCGATGGCGCGCAAAGGGTCTATGAGCGGGAAGGCTCCCTCGGCGGCTTCCACCCCCACCAACGTCACTCCCCGGTTCTGTTGGAGGATTGGAATCAGCCCCGCGATGTTCCATTGGGCTTCCTCAATTCCGTGCGCGTCTTGGACATGGATGATGAGGGGCGCTTCTTCGTCGGAGGATAGGTGGATTTCCCGGAGCGAGCCATAAGGAAGAATGAGAGTGGACAGCCAAGAGAAGGAGCCGCCCATTCCCCCCTTTGCCGTTTGCGCATCGGCCGAGGGGGGGGAATCCTTGGAAAAGCTCAAACCCCCGGCGGCGTCCGCCACGGGAGCGCCGAACATGCCCACTTGCTCGGCTTGGGGCAGCTGCGAAAACAGACGCCGTTGATCGGGGGTCAGCGAGGCCAGGGAAATATTGGATTCGTCCGCCGCTTGGGCGGGATCTCCGGCGGCCAGCATCCGCCGGGCCGCCTTCTTGCGATCGCCCCAGAAGTTGGCTTCGGCCGCGTGGGGAAAAAAGACGTTCGTCGCGACGAAGAGGGCGGCAATCAAGCCCGTTCCGGCGCGGCGTAAAAACGAAGGGAACCTGGGGGGGATACCTCTCACCATGGTTAATGAGAAGTATAAGGGTGCGAGGTTAAGGATTCCTTAATAAACTGTAACTAATATGTAACTTTTCGCACGTTCCAGTTGCTGAATTTAAGGGGGGATTTCGGGGCAGGCCGGGCTAACAGGTTGCTAAAAAACCCTACTCGCGCGCCCGCGCACGACGTCCAGGGTCGCCCGATCGAAGCCGCCGCGCGCTCCCGGCCCGAACACCGACCGGCGCAGGAAGGCCTCGAACAATTGCGAAGCCCTTTCCTGGGCGACGTAGGCGATCGCCCCCAGCGTGGCGGCATACAGGAGAATAGCCCCGATGACGGACCCGGCGAGGATCTTCAGGGCGCCGCCGCGACGGGGGGCGATGGGTTCCGTCAAGGGCGGTCGTCCTCCTCGTCGAGGTAGGGGCGGACCCGGAATTTGGCGCCGCGGGACTCCGCCGCTCGGCGGACCGCGTCGGCGTCGTCCGACACGCCGGCGACGGCCGTCACCGTCGTTTCCAGTCGGCCCGCGCAGGCGGCGATGAAATCCAACGCCGACGCCAATGCCTTGTCGCGGTATTCCGCCAAGGGCCGCATGAGCTCGATGTAGCGGGCGGGGTCCACCGTGTTGAGGCTGATCGAAACGGCGTCCAAAAACCGCGCCAGGTCGGGCGCGATGTCTCGGCCGTTGATGAGGTTCCCCAAGCCGACGGTGTTCATCCGCACCCGTTTGGCCCCTCGGGAGCGAAACGCACGGGCGACTTCTTCCATTTCCTTCAGCCGATAGGTCGGTTCGCCGTAACCGCAAAAGACGATTTCCCCGAACGGGGACAGGTCCGCCGGCGCGGCGTCCAGAATGTCGCGGACGGACGGGTCGGACGGGAGTTTCAGATTTGAGCCGCGGTAGTCGTAGTTCCAGGTGAACTTGATGCAGAACCGGCAGGCCGTGGGGCAGCGGCTCGTGAGGTTGACGTAAAGGCCTTTCCCGTAGCGATACACAAAGGACGGCGACGCGATCTTCGACGACAAAGTCATGGTAACCTCATTATACCATTCACATGCCTCGTCACCGGATTGAGGCCTCCAGCGGACCGTGGGGGGGGACCATGGTCGAAGAGATGGTGGGGCCCCCGTAGAGCTCGGCGCCTCTGGCGCCGAGCGGGTCCGTCGGAGGCCTCAATCCGGTGACGAGCTCCACTCGTTTGACCCCCCTCGTCGAAAAAGCGATAATTCACGTCGCGCCGAGGTGGCGAAATTGGCAGACGCGCGAGACTCAAAATCTCGAGGGACTTAGGTCCCGTGCGGGTTCAAGTCCCGCCCTCGGCAAGTTCTTAACGGACCCTTCCTCATGACCTCATCCTCCCGGCCCCTGAACATCCTGGAAGTGGCGATGGAACTGTCGCTCACTCCGGCCGTCCTATCGGCCGTCGAGAAGAACGACGGCCCCGAGGCCGCCCAGGCGGCCGCCATGTCCACCTCCGTTGGGGGCATCGGGCCGCTCCTGCGCGAGCGGATCGTCGCCCAGGCGGAGAACGGCGCCAACGTCCTGGGGGTTTCCCTCCTTTACGAATCCGTGTGGGCCCAGGGTTGGCAGGACTGGAACCATCTCTATTTGGAGCGTCGCCCGGTCGGCCGCTCCCTCCGCGCCGTCCTGGAGGACGGCGGGGCCCCCATGGCGTTCCCGCTTTTCGACGGAACGACGTCCCAAGTCAAGGTTTGGAAAGCGGCTTACGGAAAGGCGGGGGTCTGCTTCTTGGATTGCCCCGAGGTGACGGACGTCGTGTACCCGTGCGCCGAGGATGCCCCCCAGGGGACGGCCGACCCCGACGCCTGGGCGGACCGCCAGCGGATGCGGCAAAGCTGGATGGTGGGGCGAGGGGCGCTGGCCGTGGCCAAGGCCGCCGGTTTCAAGCCGGACGTCATCGTCTTAAGCGAAACGCCGACCCTCTTCGCCCACCCGCGCCTGTTCGCCGACGCCTTCCAGAAGGACCCCTTTTTCCAGGACGCTCTTTGCGTCTTCAACGACCATACGCCGCTTGAATACGCCCATCCCATCTGGCCGCGGGAAACATTGGAGAAAGTCGGGGCCGATCCGGCGCTCTACGAGCCGTTCGTGCGGAACGGCCGCGTGGACGTCACGCAATTGCTCGTGGCGATTTCCGACGGAGTCTTCGGCGTGGCCAAGAAGCACGCCCAGGTCATGAAGGCGATGCCCTCCTTGAAACCCTACGCCGACAAAATCCATTCCATCACCAACGGGGTGGGGCGGGACTTCTGGCAGAACCCCGTCTTCCAGCGCGCGTGGGGCCTGTCGGACAAGGACCTCATCGACCAAAAGGAAACCCTCAAGGCCCAAGCCATGGACTGGCTGTGGCGGCGGGCGAATCTCTGGCCGTCCTGGGCCCGTTCGGTGCGCGGCAAACCCCTGGTCATCTGGACGCGGCGCATCACCAGCTACAAGCGCCTGGATCTCCTCACGGTCATTTTCGACAACCCCGCCTTGCGGGCGCGGTTCTTGAAAACGGACATGGTCCTCATCGTCGGGGGAAGGATCTACCAGCGGGACAACGTCTCGGAGAAGATGGTTTACCGCCTCGTGGACTTCCTGAACGGAGACGCGGAATTGGGGGAACGGGTCGTCTTCCTGCAAAACTACAACGTCTGGGAAGCCCCGCGGCTCTTCCACGGAGCGGACGCCGCCATCATGCTTTCCGACGACGGCCGGGAGGCCTCGGCGACGGGGTTCATGAAAGCCCAATTGAACGGGGGCGCCGTCGTCGCCAACATGGACGGGGCCGTCCCCGAGTTCGTTTTCGACGAGAACGGGGCGCGGCCCCAAAACGGTTTTTCCGTCGGCTATCGGGACGGCCAGCCGGACCCCGAATCCTTCCTGCGGGCCCTGGAGGCCTTCAGCGCCGCCTACAGGGACCCGGTCCGCCGGGCGGCCCTCATCCGGTCCGCCGTGGCCGTGACGGGCGACGTGAACGTGGACCGCACGGCCCGTGAGATGATCGAGTACTTCGAAAGCCTTCCCCCCGTTCACCCTCCGACCCCCGCTCCATAGCCCAAAAGTTCAGTTGACTCTTTTTCCCTCAAGGGTAATAAAAAACCGCCCCCCGGGATTCTGGACCCGGGGGGCGGTTTGACTAATGTCGAACAGCGGGGGGCGGTCCGGCGCTTAGGACCGTCCTTGCGGAGTCGCGGCTAGCGCCTGCGGGCGGGATACGTCGGGCGCGCCGGGGCCGCTTTGGCGGAGACCTGATCTCCTTTTAATTTAGGGGACGTCGCCGTCCCCAGCCTAAAATCTCTCAGGACGACGTCTTCGACAAAACCCGGCCTTGAGGATCCAAATCGTAAACAATCGGTTTTCCGGTGTCTATGTTCAATTCCAACACCTGCGACTTAGTCAGGTGGTCCAGATCCATGACGATGGCGCGGAGCGAATTTCCGTGGGCGGAGACCAGGATAGTCTCGCCCGCCTTCACGCGGGGCACGATGTGCGAGTAAAAATAGGGAAGGGCCCGTGCCGCCGTGCTTTGGAGGCTCTCGGCCATGCCGTCCGGGTTGAATTCCGTTTTGTCGGCCGGCGGGGGCACGTCGTAGGATCGCCGCCAAATCTTGACCTGGGCGTCGCCGTATTTCTTGGCGGTTTCGGCCTTGTTGAGGCCCTGGAGCGCCCCGTAGTGGCGCTCATTCAGCGCTTTGTCCTTTTCGATCGGCAGGGATGTCTGTCCCAAGACTTTCAGCATGATGTCCAGGGTCTCCTGGGCCCGCTTGAGGGCGGAGGTGAACGCCCGGTCGAACTTGAATTCTTTGGCTTTGAGCCACTCGCCCGCCTTCCGGGCCTCTTCGCGGCCCAAATCCGTCAAGGGAATGTCCACCCAGCCGGTGAACCGGTTCTCCAAGTTCCACTGCGATTGTCCGTGCCGAACCAGCGCCAGCTTGCCCATGATCGTCTCCCCCAATAAATTTAAGGACGAATTATACAAGAACCCCGCCGGTTCCGGTCAACTCACGGGCGCCTGCGGGTTGAAATCCTTCTCAACTCGTTCTAAACTCAATGTTCAACCCCCGTGGGGGTGGGAGTATCGAGGGAACAGGGGGCGGGATATGAAGATTCTTGTCGCGGATGACGAGCCTCACATCCAGGACCTCTGCCAGAGGATCCTGGCCGGTGAGGGGCACGAGGTCCATACCGTGCCCTCGGGCGCGGCCGTTCTCGAACGCTTGAAGGAGGGCTGGGACCTCGTTCTGACCGACGTGACCATGCCGGGCGGAGTGGACGGCATCCAGGTGGTCCGGGAGGTGCGCGCACGCGGGGACGCGGACGTCATCGTCATGACGGCGTATCCCGAGATCAGCCTCGTCATCAACGCCCTCCGCGAGGGCGCCTACGATTTTCTCATCAAGCCCTACACCCGGGACACCTTGTTGCGCACGGTGGGCCGATGCTCGGAAAAGCGACGGCTCTCCGTCCAGCTTTCCCGGGAACAGGCCCTCCGGCGGGAGCTCGAAACCGCCTACGCCGAACTGGTGAAGCTCAAGCGCATCAACGATACGTTCGGCCATTTCGTCTCCCCGCCCGTCGTGCGCTACCTGGCCGACCATCCGGACCTCTATCGGGACCGCTCCGGCGAACGCGTGACGGCGTCGGTCCTCTTCTTGGACGTCCGGGGGTTCACCCCCTTCGCGGTCAGCGTGCCCCCGGAGCGGGCCCTGGAAACCCTGAACCAGATTTTCGACGGCGTGGTGGAGGCCGTGAACGTCGAGGGGGGGATCCTGAACAAATTCATGGGGGATGGCGCCCTGGCCCTCTTCGGGGTGCCGGTCCCCCTGGCCGACCACGCCCGCGCGGCCGCCCGGGCGGCCCTGCGAGCCCGAGACCATGTGGAGCGTCTCGCCGAAGCGCGGCGGCACGAGGGTTTGGAGGTCCTCCGCGTGGGCATCGGGATCAACACCGGCCCGGTCGTGGCCGGCACCCTCGGCGGGGCCGACCGGATGGAGTACACCGTCATCGGCTCCAGCGTCAACTTGGCGGCGCGCCTGGAAGAGATCGCCCGGCCGGGGCAGATCCTCGTCGGTCCCGAAACCGCCAAATTGCTCGGGGAAGGATACGTGCTGAACGCGCTGCCGGAGCGCGCCCTGGCGGGTCTTCCGGGGCCCGTCCCCGTGGCCGAGCTTATCCATGGCCCCGACGACGTGGGGAAGTTCTGTTCGCTCCCCTCCATTCCCGCCGCGTGAGCGCCGCCCGTCCGACGACCCTCTTCCGATTCCGCGGCGGGTTCCTCCGGGCCCCCCGCCTGGAAAAAATGCTCGGCCTCCTCTGGGCCGTCACGACCCGCGCCCGGGGCGATATGAAGGACGCGGCCGCTTTTCGCCGGGTCCTCCGCCGTCTGGGGCTTGACCCGGGGCTCTGGGCCGGAGGCCGGCAAGTCCACGGCCGACGCGTCCTATGGACCCGCCGGGCCTCCTCCGACCCTCAGGGCGCCGCCGGGACCGACGGCGCCGCGACGGACCGCCCGGGCCTAGTTTTGCGCGTCTTCGGCGCGGACTGCGCCCCCATCCTTTTGGCCGATGCGCGGGGCCGCGCGATCGCCATGGTCCACGCCGGCCGTCGCGGGGCGTCGAAAGGAATTTTGGGGCAAGCCGTGCGATTATTGAGAATGAAAGCCGGCGTCCGCCCGGCCGAATTGGGGATGATTGTGGGCCCCTGCATCCAAGAGTGCTGCTACGAGGTGGGCCCGTCGGTCGCCCGGCGGTTACCGGGGGCCGTTCGTCGCCGGGCGGGCGGCCTTTTCCTCGACCTTCCCGGCGCGTTGGCCGCCCAAGCCCGGCGGTTGGGCCTTTCCTCCGACCGAATTTGGACGGCCCCCCTCTGCACGCGCTGCGATCGCCGGTTCTTTTCCTTCCGGCGAAACAAGACGGAACGCCGCGTCGCCGCCTTCGCGGTCTTGGGGAAGGCTAACGGCTCAAGCTCCTTGAGGGCGGCGCCTCTTAAATATTAATATCCCTCTTTATGCCTTCTCCTCTCGACCGCCTCCGGTCGCGCATTGACCGGCTGGACGATCAGTTATTGGATCTTCTGAACGAACGCGCGAAGACCGCCCGGAAAATCGGGGCGGAAAAAGTCCGGCGCCGCGAGGAGGTGTACGCCTCCACGCGCGAGCACCAAATCTTGGACCGCTTGGAGGGGACCAACAAGGGGCCCCTCCCCAACGAGGCCGTCGAGGAAATCTTCCGCGCGGTCATCGTCAACTGCCGCCTGTTGCAGAAGCCCCTCGCCATCGGCTACTTCGGCCCGGAGGCGACCTTCACGCATTTGGCGGCCCTCAAGCAATTCGGTCGCGCGGCCGACTACCGGCCGCTGAAGACCATCTCGGACGTTTTCGACGAGGTCGAGAAGGGCCGGGCCGACTACGGGGTCGTCCCGATCGAGAATTCGACCGAGGGCATGGTCAACCACACCCTCGACATGTTCATGGAATCGGATTTGGCGATCTGCGCCGAGCGGGAGGACCCGATTTCGGAATGTCTGCTCGCGACGCAGGAATCCTTGAAAAGGATCAAGACGGTTTACTCCTATTCGAACGCCCTGGGCCAATGCCGGCGGTGGCTGGAGCGTAACGTGCCGGGCGCGGCGCTTAAAGAGGCCGCCTCCACCGCCGACGCGGCCGCGCAGGCCGCGATGGATCCCGAGGCGGCGGCCGTCGCCGGCTCCTTGGCGGCCGAGATCTACCACCTCAAGATCCTCGCGTCCGGCATCCAGGACGCGCGGGACAATCGGACCCGGTTCCTCGTCATCGGACGCAAGGCCCCCGGTCCGACGAGAGCCGGGAAGGACAAGACCTCGCTGCTCCTTTCCGTCAAGGACCGTGTGGGAGCGCTGCACGACCTCTTGTCCGTCTTCAAGCGGGAAAAGCTCAACCTGACCAAGATCGAGTCCCGCCCGACAAAGAAAAGGGCGTGGGAGTACGTTTTCTTCGTGGACCTCGTCGGCCACGCCGAGGACCCGGCCGTCCTGCGCGCGCTGACGGACATCGCCGAGCACTGCGTATTCGTGAAAGTCCTCGGCAGCTATCCGCGCGGCGACTAACACCGACATGCCCGACCTTCAGCCCCGACCCCGCTCCGCGGTGGGGAAATTCGAGCCCTACACGCCGGGCCGTTCCCTGGCGCAGGTCAAGAAGGAGCACGGCCTTCTCCACGCCGTGAAGCTCGCCTCCAACGAAAACGCCTTGGGCGCTTCGCCCCGGACCGTCGCGGCGGCCCGGAAGGCGGCGGCCTCCCTTCACGTCTATCCGGACGGGTTCAGCGCGGATTTGAAGGCCGCCCTGGCCCGGAAGGCGGCGGTCCCGTTGACCCAGGTCACCGTTGGGGCGGGCTCCGACGAGTTGATCGAACTCCTCGGCCGGGCGTATTTGGCGCCCGGGGACTCCATCGTCGCCAGCCGGCACGCCTTC
>Ga0182021_10007843_pt1 | contig 12653 bp, 13 predicted proteins | sample 612E3MmetaG_FD_120493 | JGI IMG/M metagenome (GOLD analysis project Ga0182021, IMG submission 120493) | Permafrost microbial communities from Stordalen Mire, Sweden - 612E3M metaG (Illumina Assembly) | ecosystem: Environmental > Terrestrial > Soil > Wetlands > Permafrost | place: Sweden... | reverse complement strand
CTACATCCCGCTCGCTTATCACCCGGACCACAACGCGCTCGGCGAGGAGATGGGGTGGCAGGGGCGCCCGACGACGGGAATTGACGACCTGCTGAATATCGCGGTGGGCCGCCTAGTGCTGGACAACGTCCCGCACATCAAGACGCACTGGCCGATGGTCTCGCCGTTCGTCTCGCAGGTGGCGCTGCACTTCGGCTGCGACGACGTGGAGGGCACGGTCGTCTACGAGCGCGTCTACCACGAGGCGGGTGCCCTGACGCCGATGGAGATGGCCTACGACGACCTGGTGCGCCTGATTCGCGACGCGGGGAAGGTGCCGGTGGAGCGCGACTCGCTCTACCACGCCGTGCGGACCTTCGACTGATGCGCCTCGGGCGGATCGGCTACGTGAACTGCTATCCGGTATACGGGGCCATGGATCGCGGGCTGGTGGCCGCGCCCGCGACCCTGGTCACCGGCACGCCCGCGGAGCTGAACGACCGGCTGGCCGACGGCCGGCTGGATGTCAGCGTCATCTCCGCCGTGGCGTACGCCCAGCGCGCCGAGGAGTACGAGCTGCTGCCGGACCTCGCCATCAGCTCGGACGGGCCGGTGAGGAGCGTTCTGCTCTTCAGCCGCCGGCCGCCCGAGGCCCTCGGCGGGGCCCGGGTCCTGGTCTCGACCTCCTCACGCACCTCGGTGCAGCTCCTCGACCTGCTGGCGCGCGACCGCTGGGGCGTCGCCATCACCACCGAGAGCGCGCCGGCCGAGCGTGCCGACCTCGCCCGCCTCGCCGCCATCCCCCACGACGCCGTGCTCGTCATCGGCGACGGCGCTTTGCTGCTCAGCGCGGCGCGCGCCTATCCGTTCGTGATTGACCTGGGCGAAGCGTGGAAGGCGTGGACCGGACTGCCGTTCGTGTTCGCGGTGTGGGCGGCGCGCAGGGTGGTGGATCGCGGGGCCGTGCGCGACGTGCATCGCGCGCTGCTGGCCAGCCGGAAGTGGGGCCTCCAGCACCTCGACGTCCTGGCCGAGGGGGCGGCGGCCGCGACCGGAGTGGAGCGCGCTCGCTGCCTGGAGTACCTGCGGGGGCTGGACTACGGCCTGTCGTACCGGCACCTGGCGGGCCTCGCCGACTTCCTGCGACGGCTCGCGGCCGGCGGTGTCGTGCCCGACGGCACGCTGGCCTTCCTCGGGGCCGCGTGATGTCCGAGGCCGCGGAGCTCCTCGAGCTGTACGAGCACGCGCCCTTGATCGAGCTGGCCGCCCTGGCCGACGCCGAGCGCCGGCGCCGGCATCCGGACGGCGTCGTGACGTACATCGTGGATCGCAACATCAACTACACCAATGTGTGCGTGGCGGACTGCAAGTTCTGCGCGTTCTACCGGCGCCCCAAACACGCCGAAGGGTACGTCCTCTCCTTCGAGGAAATCGGCCGGAAAATAGACGAGGCCAAGGCGATCGGCGCGGTGCAGATCCTGATGCAGGGCGGCCACAACCCCTACATCCCGTTCGAGTGGTACCTCGACCTGCTGCGCTACATCAAGCAGCAGCATCCAATCCACATCCACGGCTTCTCGCCGTCCGAGGTGCAGTTCTTCGCCCGGCGATTCCGCATGACCGTGGACCAGGTGGTCGAGGCGCTGCAGGGGGCCGGGCTCGACTCGATTCCGGGCGGGGGCGGCGAGATCCTGGTGGACCGCGTGCGGCGCCTGGTGGCCGGCAAGAAGGCCCTGACCGCGGAGTGGCTCGAGGTGATGGACTCGGCGCACCGTCATGCCATGCGGACCACGTCCACGATGATGTACGGGCTCGGCGAGACCAACGCCGAACGGATCGAGCACATGATCCGGCTCCGGGAGCAGCAGGCGCGGAGCGGCGGGTTCACCGCCTTCATCTGCTGGCCGCTGCAGCCGGAGCACACCGAGATGGCCGGAAGTCCCAAGACCGACGCCGTGACCTACCTGCGCACCCTCGCCATCGCACGCCTGGCGCTCGACAACTTCGACAACCTCCAGGTGAGCTGGGTGACGATGGGGATGAAGATCGGCCAGATCGCCCTCCGGTTCGGCGCCAACGACTTCGGGTCACTGATGATGGAGGAGAGCGTGGTCTCCGCCGCCGGAACCACGTTCCAGACTACCGCCGAGGAGATGGAGCACCTCATCCGTGGGGCCGGGTTCACCCCGGTCCGCCGGCGGCAGGATTACACCCTCGTCCAGGAAGCGGCGTGAGCCCGGCAGCGAAGCAGGTCCTCATTCTCGTCGGTTCCGAGTCGGATCGGCCCCGGATCGAGCCGGCCCTGAAGATCCTCGATGAGGCCGGGATCGAGTACGACTTTCAGGTCTCGTCCGCGCACCGCGAGCCCGAGAAGACGGCGGCCCTCGCGCGCTCGGCGCGCCAGCAGGGCTATCGCGTGGTGATTTGCGGCGCCGGACTCGCGGCGGCGCTCCCGGGAGCCGTCGCCGCGCAGACGGACCTGCCGGTCATCGGCGTGCCGTTCGACGTCGGGGCGCTGCACGGCACCGACGCCCTCTATTCGATGGTGCAGACACCGAGCGGCGTGCCCGTCGGTACCGTCGGCATCGACAACGCGAAGAACGCCGCCTACCTCGCCATCCGGATCCTGCGCGCATGAACACTCGTGTCGGCATCGGCTACGACTCGCACCGCTTCGCCGCCGGCCGCCCGCTCCGCATCGCCGGCGTGACGGTGCCCCACACCCACGGCCTGGTAGGCCACTCGGATGGCGACGTCGCGCTCCACGCGCTCATCGACGCGCTCCTCGGGGCCACCGCCCTGGGCGACATCGGCCAGCACTTCCCGGACGACGATCCCCAGTGGCGGGGCGTTGATTCGGCCCGCCTGGTCAAGAAGATCGTCGAGACCCTCCAGCAGGCCGGGTACAGCGTCGGCCAGGTGGACATCACCGTGGTCGCCGAGCGGCCCAAGCTCGCGGCACTGATCCCGCAGATGCGCGCGGCGACGGCCAAGGCGCTGGGAATAGACCCTGGCGTCGTGAGCATCAAGGCCAAGACCAACGAAGGCATGGGGTGGATCGGCCGCGGTGAAGGCATCGCCGCCCTGGCGGTCGCCACGGTCGTCCAGGCGGCCACCGGCTGATCCACCACTCCATCCGGTGGCTCGGGGCGGCCGCGCCGGCCGTCACGGTGTTCCCCGCGCCCGGCATGTGGCGCTGGCGCCGGCCCCATGCGCGCCACTGACGGCACGTCGCCGGCGTTCCGGCTCGAGCAGTTCGCCGACTTCCTCGCGCTCGAACGGGGCGCCTCCCGCAACACCGTCGCCGCGTACCGTCGCGACCTGCACCACCTCATCCAGTTTCTCACCGACCACGGGACCGGGACGCCCGAGCGCGCCACCACGGCACAACTTCGGGACTTCATCTTCCACTTGAAGGACCTCGGCCTCGCCGCGACCAGCATCCGCCGGCACGTGTCGGCCGTCCGCACCTATTACCGGTTCCTGGTCGGTGAAGGGCACGTGGCGCGCGACCCGACCGAGCGGCTGGCCAGCCCCAAGAAGTGGCGGACGCTCCCCGCCGTCCTGTCGGTAGCGGAAGTCGAGCGCCTCCTGGCGGCGCCCCACACCGACGATCCCCTGGCCTGGCGCGACCGGGCGCTGCTCGAATTCGCCTACGCGACGGGGGCGCGCGTGTCCGAGATGGTCGGGATCGGCACTGCTGACGTGCTGTACGACGAAGGGCTGGCACGCCTCTTCGGCAAGGGCAGCAAGGAGCGGCTGGTCCCGGTCGGCCGCCGGGCGCTGGGGGCGGTCGCGTTGTACGTGCGGGAGACCCGGCCCCGGATCGAGAAGGGCGGGGGGCGCGGCCGCCTGTTCCTCAACGCGCGGGGTACGCCGCTGTCGCGGGTCGGGGCATGGGGCATCATCAAGCGGTGCGCGCAGGCGGCGGGCCTGACCAAGCGGGTGACGCCGCACACCCTGCGGCATACATTCGCCACGCACCTGATCGAAGGGGGTGCCGACCTTCGGGCGGTTCAGGAGATGTTGGGGCACGCGGACCTGAGCACGACGCAGCTTTACACGCACGTGGACCGGGAGTATCTCCGAAGTGTGCATCGGACGTTCCACCCGCGGGCCTGAGCGCGTGGCGCGCGGCCCTGCGGCCAATCGTGCCTAAGGCATGTCCAACGACTAGCGGAGAAACGTATGAAGAACTGTTGCGCCATCCTGAGCATCGCCCTCGTGGCGGCCGCCGCCACCCAGGCTCACGCGCAGGCGATACAACTGCGTTACACCCCGAGCGTGGGCCAGGTCACCCGCTACCGGCTGACGAGCCGCATGTGGGCCTCCACCGACACCTCCGGGGCCCCTGGCATGCAGGTGATGATGTTCCAGACGCAGACCGTCCTGCCGATGGACGGGGCCAACTACGTCGTGAAGACCGTGTTCGATTCCACGGTCATGGCGGGCGGAGGCGGGGGGCGGCCCGACATGCTCCGGGGAATGGCGGTGACCGTGCACCAGGACGCGCGCGGCCATGTGATCACGCGGGAAGTGACGCCGCCGCCGGGCATGCCGCCGTTCGTGGCGAACATGATGACCAAGAGCAACACGAGCAGCGGTCAGAACAGCAAGGAGTGGCCGGAGGGCTCCATCAGCCCCGGCTACACGTGGACCGATTCGATGCCGATGTCGGTCGGCTCCGGGCGCCACACCAAGCAGGTGATGTGTCACCTGACCTACAAGTTCGAGCGCGTCGATCACCAGGGCGGGGCACGGGTCGCCGTCATGTCGGCCACGGTCAGCTCGGCTGCGGGTGAAGCGTGCTCGGGAGGCGGCGAGACGGTGTTCGACATCGGCGGGAGCCGCTTCGCGCACAGCACCATGGATATGACGGTCGCGACGGGGGACGGGCAGAGTCACATCAAGACGCTGCTTGAGACGCTGCCGTAGCTCGGGCGACGGGCATCGAGCGTAGCCGCGGCCGCGACTCGGATACGGTGCCGGCCGCACGGCCCGGGGGGACGAGCGTCCTCCCGGGCCCCGGAGCGCGTCGGCACGACTGAATTCGTTGGTGGCGGCGCTTCCCTCTGGCGCTTCCGCAGGGAAATGCTTAGCTTTCGAACCCCTCTAGTATCTGTAAGTAGGCCTCCCACAATACTTTGACACTTCCCGCCGCGCCTGTTAGGTTGCGGTGTGATTCTTGCACGTGCGCCGCGCCTTCATGCCCGGCGCTAGAGTTCTCGGAGTCATTCCCGCGCGCATGGGCGCGGAGCGGCTCCCCGGCAAGCCGTTGCGGCAACTTGCGGGGAAGCCACTCGTCGAATGGGTGGCGCTCAACGCCCGGCGCTCGGGTGCGCTGGATACGGTGGTCGTGGCGACCGAGGCGCGGGAGGTCGCGGAGGCGGCCGAACGCGCGGGGTTTCGCGGCATACTGACCCTCGCCTCGCACCCGTCGGGCACATCGCGCGTGGCGGAAGTGGCCGGGCTTCCGGAGTTCAGCGGCTACGCGGTGGTGGTCAACGTGCAGGGGGACGAGCCGTTCCTGCCGGCCGAGGCGATCCGCGGCGCCGTGCGGGCGGTGGAGCGCGGCGCGGACGTCGGCACGGCGGCGGCGCCCCTCGACGCGAGCGCGGCGGGGTCGCCGAACGTCGTCAAGGTGGTCCTGGGCGAAGACTCCCGGGCGCTGTATTTCTCGCGCAGCGTGGTTCCGTATGCCCGCGATGCCGCGGTGCCCGTGCGGTACTGGCAGCATCTGGGCGTGTACGCGTTCCGCCCCGAGGCGCTGGCGCGGTGGCTCGCCCTGGAACCGACGGAACCGGAGCTGGCCGAGAAACTCGAGCAGCTGCGGCCGCTGGGACACGGCATGACGATCGGCGTCGCGCGGCTCGAGGCGGCGGCGCTGCCGGGAATTGATACCGAGGAAGACGCGAAGCGCGCGGAGACGTACCTGCGCACCAGAGGAGGCCCGTAGCGTGGCCGACCGCAACGTAACCAAGCAGCAGGCGACCAAGTTCGTCTTCGTGACTGGCGGCGTCGTCTCTTCCCTCGGGAAGGGCATCGCCGCCGCGTCGCTGGGGCGGCTCCTGGCGAACCGGGGCCTCCGGGTCACGATCCAGAAGTTCGACCCGTACATCAACGTGGACCCCGGCACCATGTCGCCGTTCCAGCATGGCGAGGTGTACGTCACCGACGACGGGGCCGAGACCGACCTGGACCTGGGCCACTACGAGCGCTTCATCGACCGGTCGCTGTCGCAGGCGAACAACGTCACGACCGGGCGCATCTACCAGTCGGTGATCACCAAGGAGCGCCGCGGCGAGTACCTCGGGTCCACCGTGCAGGTCATTCCGCACATCACGGACGAGATCAAGGGCGCGATCCGCCGCCTCGCCCCCGACCACGACGTCGTCATCACCGAAATCGGCGGCACGGTCGGCGACATCGAGTCGCTGCCGTTCCTCGAGGCGATCCGGCAGTTCCGGCAGGAAGTGGGCCGCGACAACGCGCTCTTCATCCACCTCACCCTGGTGCCCTTCATCGCCGCGACCGGCGAGCTCAAGACCAAGCCGACGCAGCACTCGGTCCGCGAGCTGATGGAGATCGGGATCCAACCCGACATCCTCGTCTGCCGCAGCGAGCGGCCGCTGCCCGAGGAGCTGCGGCGCAAGATCGCGCTGTTCTGCAACGTGGATTTCGGGTGCGTGGTCGAGTCCCCCGACGTGAAGACGATTTACGAGATTCCGCTGCGCCTGCACGAGCAGGGGCTGGACCGGGAGGTGTGCCAGCGGCTGCGTCTCGACACGCCGGAGCCCGACCTGAAGACGTGGCGCGAGCTGGTGGAGAAGATCCTGCGGCCGACCGACCGCGTGCGCATCGCGATCGTGGGGAAGTACACGGAGCTGGTGGACGCGTACAAGTCGGTGCAGGAAGCGCTCATTCACGGCGGCATCGCCAACAACGTGGGCGTCCAGTTGGAGTGGATCTCGAGCGACCGCTTCACCGACTTCGAGACCGCCGTCAAGCTGCTGGCGCCGTACGACGCGCTGCTCATTCCCGGCGGGTTCGGGATCCGCGGCATCGAGGGGATGGTGCAGGCGGTCGAGGCGGCGCGCGAGAAGCGGCTGCCGTTCTTCGGCATCTGCCTCGGGATGCAGGTCGCGATCATCGAGTTCGCCCGCCACGTGTGCGGGATCGCCGACGCCAACTCGTCGGAGTTCGAGGCGGAATGCGGCAACCCGGTGATCTCGCTGCTGCCCTCGCAGCGCAACGTGGAGGACATGGGCGGTACCATGCGGCTGGGCGCGTATGCCTGCCGGCTGCGTCCGGGGTCGCAGATCGCGCGCATCTACGGCGTCTCGGAAACCAGCGAGCGGCACCGCCACCGCTACGAGGTGGACAACGGCTATCGCGACCTGTTCGCCGAGAACGGGATGCGCCTGACCGGGCTCTCCCCCGACGGGTCGCTGGTCGAGATGATCGAGCTGCCGCAGCATCCCTGGTTCATCGCGTGCCAGTTCCACCCCGAGCTGAAGTCGAGGCCGACCCGGCCCCACCCGCTGTTCGCCAGCTTCATCGCCGCCGCTCACGACGTGCGGCGCCGCCGCGGAGAAGCGGCTGCGACGTCCGAGCCTGCGGCGGCCGTGGCCTCGTAGATGGCTGCACTCGCGCCGTTCGGTCCGGGGCCGTTCCTGATCGCGGGACCCTGCGTGGTGGAGGACGACCGTCTGAACCTCCAGGTGGGGGAACACCTGGCGGAGCTGGGCGCGCGGCTCGGGATCCCCGTGACCTACAAGGCGTCCTTCGACAAGGCCAACCGGTCGCGTCTCGCCGCGGCCCGCGGGCCCGGACTCGAGGCGGGGCTCGAGGCGCTGGCACGGGTCCGCGAGGCCACGGGGCTTCCGATCCTGACCGACGTGCACGAGGTGGCGCAGCTCGCCTCGGCGTGCTCCGTCGCCGACGTGCTGCAGATCCCGGCGTTCCTGTGCCGGCAGACCGATCTGCTCGTGGCGGCCGGCCGCACCGGCAAGCCGGTGAACGTCAAGAAGGGACAGTGGATGTCACCGGAGGGGATGGCCGGCGCCGTCGAGAAGGTGCGCAGCGGCGGTGCCGCCAGCGTGGCGGTGACGGAGCGGGGCACCTTCTTCGGCTACGGCGACCTCGTCGTGGACATGCGTAACTTCGCCCGGCTGCGCGCCGCGTGCCGCACGCCGGTCATCTTCGACGGGACCCACAGCGTGCAGCAGCCGGGACGCGGGGAGGAGGGCGCGAGCGGCGGGCTGCGGGAGTGCATCCCGGACCTCCTGTGCGCGGCCGCGGCCGCCGGCGCCGACGGCTTCTTCCTGGAGACGCACCCGGATCCGAACCGCGCCCCGTCCGATGGGCCGAACATGATCCCGCTTGCGCAGCTCGAGGGCGTAGTGACCCGCGCCCTCGACGTGTGGCGCGCCGCCAGAAAGAGCCATGATTGAGCCGGCCGTCGCGCGGCGCATCAAGCTCGTCGGCTTCGACGTGGACGGGACGATGACCGACGGGGGACTGTACATCGGCACGGCGGGCGGCCAGCCGGCCGAGTTCAAGCGCTTCGACATCCAGGACGGCCTCGGCGTCTATCTCCTTCGCGCCGCGGGGCTGGTCGTCGTGATCGTGACGGGGCGGGGCGGGGACGCCGCGCGGCTCCGGGCCGAGGAGCTGCAGGTGGACGAGTTCGCGGCGGAGACGGGCGCACGCAAGCTGCCCGTCTTCGAGGGGATGCTGCTCCGGCACCAGAGCCGCTGGGAGGAGGCGTGCTTCATCGGCGACGATCTCCCGGACCTGCCGCTCCTGAGGCGCGTGGCGCTGCCGGTCGCCGTAGCGAACGCCTGCCGCGAGGTGAAGGACGCGGCGCGCTTCACCACCGCGGCGGGCGGCGGTCGTGGCGCCATCCGCGAGTTCGCCGAGGTCTTCCTCCAGGCCCGCGGCGTTTGGACCGATGTGGTGCGCAACTACCTGAGGGAGCGCGGTGATGTCACCGCAAGCTGACGCCGCCGCGCGCGCCCTGGAGCGCGGACGCCAGGTGCTGGAGCAGGAAGCCGGCGCCGTAGCGGCGCTCGCCCAGCGCCTCGACCGGCGGTTCCCCGACGCCGTGAGCCTCCTCGTCGCCTGCCGCGGCCGTATCGTCGTCTCGGGCGTTGGGAAGTCCGGGGTGATCGCGCGCAAGATCGCCGCAACCCTCACGTCCACCGGCTCCCCCGCCACTTACCTGCACGCCGTGGACAGCGTGCACGGCGACCTGGGCATCGTGGGCCGGGACGACGTCGCGATCCTGCTCTCCAAGAGCGGCGAGACCGACGAGCTGTTCCCGCTGGTCGCCTTCCTCAAGCGCCTCGGCGTGCCGGTCATCGCCATCACCGGAGGACTCGACTCCACGCTGGCGCGCCACGCCGACGTCACGCTCGACGCCGCCATCGCCGCCGAAGCGTGCCCGCTCGATCTCGCGCCCACGACCAGCACCACCGTGGCTCTCGCCCTGGGCGACGCGCTGGCCGTGGCGGTCTTCGAGGCCAAGGGCTTCAAGGCGGAGGACTTCGCGCGGCTGCACCCCGGCGGAGCGCTGGGCCGGCGCCTCCTCCTGCTCGTCCGGGACGTCATGGTCACGCAGAACCTGCCCACCCTCGGCCCCGGGGCGAACATGCGGGAATGCGTGCTCCTCCTCGCCGAGCGCCGCGGCACCGCGGTGGTGGTGGACGGGTCGGGGATCGTGCTGGGCGTGGTCACGGCCGGAGATCTGACGCGCCTCATGGAGCGGCGCACCGATTTCCTCGACGTGTCCGTCAGCGAGGTGATGACCAGGACGCCCAAGGTGACGAAGCCGGACGAACTCGGCAGCACCGCCGTCAACCGGCTCGAACAGCATGGGATCATGGCGATGCCCGTGGTGGACGACCGCGGCGCCCTCGTCGGCGTCGTCCACCTGCACGACCTGCTGCGAGCGGGCGCGGCGTGAACGCCGGACGCGCGGACGCGCGGACCGGCGGACGCCCGGCGCTCCGGCCGGCGAGCCGCCATGCGCTTGTGCTGTCTGCGCGTCTGGGCATCTGCGCTTCGCTGGTCCTCGGCGCCGCCTGTGGCGCGCCGGACCGCAACGTGGCCGCCGCCGCCGGCACGGTCGCCGACAGCGCCGACCAGACCATGTTCGGCCTCAGCCAGATTCTCACCAAGGACGGCGTGAAGCAGGCCTACCTGCAGGTGGACACGGCCTTCATGTACGAGGCCAGCGGCCGGGTGGACCTCAGGGGTCACCTCAAGGTGACCTTCTACTCCGTCCAGGGAGCGCCCCAGTCGGTCCTGACTGGGAAGGAGGGCACCTTATTCACGCGCACCAACGAGATGAGCGCGCGCAACGACGTCCTGGTCGTACGCACCGCTGACCAGGCGCGCCTCAGAACGGACTACCTCCAGTTCGATCCCGCCAGGAACGAGGTGCGCACCGACCGGCCCTACGTGGCAGACAAGGGGGCGCAGCACTTCGAGGGCGTCGGCTTCGTCTGCGACCCCGGCTTCACCAACTGCACCACGCAGCAGGCGAAGGGCAACGCGGGTCGCCTCGTGATGCCGGCGCGATAGGATGCGATCCATCGTCTGCTTCGCGCTCTGCCTCTGCGCCTCCCCCGCGGTGGCGCAGCAGCGGCCGGCGGCTTCGACGTGCGACGTGCAGATAGACTCGAGCCGGCGCAGTCGCTACGTGCAAGCCCCCGGCGGCGGTTACGACACCTATGCGGGCGGCGGTATCTGGGCGCATTGCCGGGAGCAGCCCACCACGATGTACTCCGACTCCGTGGCCTGGTATCCGGAGCGGGACCTGCTCTATCTCATCGGCCGCGTCCGGTTCGAGGACAGCGTCTCCATCCTCAACGCCGACCACGTCACCTACTACTTGCGCCAGGAACGGCTGTTCGCCGAGGGCAACGTCTACACCAAGAACCTGCGGACCCACTCCGACCTGCGCGGGCCCAACCTCGACTATTACCGCGTGGCGCCTCCCATCCGGGACACCCTGGAGATTTTCGCCCGGGCGAGACCCACCATCAACTTCTATTCCGCGCCCCGTGGCGACCACCCGGACAGCACGGAGCCGTTCGTCGTGGTGGCCGACCGGACCAAGATGCGCGGCAGCGACCAGATGTGGGGCGGCGGCAACGTCACCATTGACCGCTCGGACCTCGCGGCCAAGGGCGACTCCGGCCAGCTCAACCTCGGCCTGAACGTGGGCGCGCTCATGGGCCGGCCGCAGGTCAATGGTACGGGCCGGGACGCGTACCACCTGAGCGGCGAGCGCATCAGCTTCACCCTGACAGCCACGCACGAGATCCGGCACGTGCTCTCGGCGGGACAGGCGGTCGCGCACGGCAGCGACTGGCACCTGGATGCCGACACGCTGGACATGACCCTCGACAGCGGCAAGGTGCAGCTGGCGGAAGCGTGGGGGAAACACCAGCGGCCCGACGCCGTATCCGGAACCAACACCATCATCGCCGATTCGCTCGACATCCACATGCCCGCGCAGCTGGTGCGGCTGGTCTGGGCGTACGGCCACGCGAGGACCGTGACCCGCGACTCCGCTTCGGCCGATGAGGACTGGATCACCGGCGATACGCTGCGGGCCGACTTCGCCGCGGTGCGCGACAGCACGAGCTCCAAACCCAAATCGCAGCTGGAGCACCTGACGTCGTTCGGCTCCGCCCGGGCGCTGTACCACGTCGAGAGCGCCGATACGGCAAGCCGGGGCAGGAAGGGCGTGAACTACTCGCGGGGCCGCCGCATAGACATCGCCACCAGCAACGCCAAGGTCCAGACGGTAGACGTGGTCGGCCAGGTGGACGGCGTCTATCTCGAGCCGCTGCCCCCGGGCGCCGACACCGCGAAGATGCGAGGCGGCGACAGCACGAGGGCGCTGCCCGCCGATACGGCGCGTGCGGGCGCGGCCCGCACCGCGGCGCACCCGTCCCCCGCGCCGACCACCCCAGCGGTTCCGCCGGTGCGCAAGGAGCGGCCGTGAGCGACGCGCTGCTCACCCAGCTCCGGGTCCGCGACCCCTCCGTCTGCCTGGCGCTCGCCGCGTTGATCGGCACCGCCGACGAGCACGGCGCCACGCCCTTCGGCGCAGCGGCCGTGGCGTACCGCGAAGACTACCTTGCCGCGGAGCGCCGCTCAGCGGGCGAGGCCAGTCGCGCCGACCCCGGCACGCTGTCGGTGGACGACGTGCGACGCCATCTCGCCACGTCGGTGTTGCCCCGCCTCGCCACGGAGGCCGTGATCCTCGACCCGGGCAGGGGCTGGGACGAGAGCTCCATCGTGCAGTTCCGTCCGGACACCTGGACGACGCTCGTGGCGGACCGCGACGGCGCGCGCCGCATGCTGCTCGAGGCGGCGTGGCAGGGCATGGTCACCCACGACAGACGAAGTCAACAGGTGGCAGGCGCCGAACGGCGCCGGCATGACGATGTACCACTTCCCGACACGGGCGAGCACCCCGTCACGTCCGAGCCCGGCACGCCGACCGGCAGCGTGCTCGAGGCCCTCGGCCTGCGCAAGACGTACAGCCGGCGGGCGGTCGTGGACGACGTCAACATCCGGCTGGGCCAGGGAGAGATCGTCGGGATGCTGGGCCCGAATGGCGCCGGCAAGACCACGACGTTCTACATGATGGTCGG
>Ga0182021_10007842_pt1 | contig 12654 bp, 10 predicted proteins | sample 612E3MmetaG_FD_120493 | JGI IMG/M metagenome (GOLD analysis project Ga0182021, IMG submission 120493) | Permafrost microbial communities from Stordalen Mire, Sweden - 612E3M metaG (Illumina Assembly) | ecosystem: Environmental > Terrestrial > Soil > Wetlands > Permafrost | place: Sweden... | reverse complement strand
CTTTTTAGGCCAAAACCCATGATTTTGGGTGTCTGGTTTGCCCTAAGAATAAATTATAAGCGACTACAGGGCTTCTCAGGAGGTCAATATTTCGCAAACATCGAAAGTCCGACAGGCTCCTAGACGCGGATTCGGCGACAAGTTATCGGCATTACAGGTTAATAATCCGTATGCTCTTGCTGCAAAAAGCCAAGTAGACATAAGATAGTCGCTGAGCAGTATTTCTTAGCATGTATGTCACGAAAACGAATTCGGCAACTTGGATATACAGAACCTATATTTACCTGAGCGCTCAGATTGAATGGAGTTAACATACTCTATCACCCATGTCATCCGGTTGCCAAAATATACCCGTGCTAGCTTTTCAATATCAGCTACTGTTTGAATAGAAAATAGTTCACCTTTTACGATTCTAAAAATCAGAAAATCGACACGTTCTTGAACGATCTGCATTTGTTTGATACCAAGAAGATTATTCGAGAAGAAATTGTCAGTCAGGGATATACCGGATATATGTTTTCCTTCAGGAGTCACAATGTAGTCAGCAACTCTGCCTTCTATCGATTGCATTAGTGGATATGTGCAACCGCATGGGCAGGAGGTCTTTGTTGACGGCACTCCAACATCACCGACCTTATAACGGATAAACGGCATGCCATAATTAGTCAGGTCAGTCACAACTATTTCACCTGACTCTCCCGGGGCAACCGGCTCGCCGTCACGTATGAATTCTACAATCAATGTATCATTATTTAAATGTAATCCGTTATGCTCGCTACATTCACAAGCAATCAAACTTACCTCCTCACACCCATACCGATTAAAAACCTTGCAGTTAAAAACTCGTTCAATTGTTTCCCGTTCAAAGTTGTGAAGAACCATTGCTGTACTGATAATGCCGTGGGGGGTAATTTCATGAAGCCGCTTGTGCTCAATAAATTTAGCAAACAAGTAAATTGAATGTGCATGACCATAAAGAATAGCAGGGGGTCTTGCTTTCAATCTATTGTAAAACTCAACTATTGTATTCTCATCTATTTTTAGGGTGTCCAGAAAGATATACCGCTCTAACAAAGCATTCCGTATCTTTGTGCGCCAATTAAGATTATGCTGCGGGTTACCCCACATCGCACCAATTATCTCGCCAATATCCCACCCAGCCCATCGGTCATAGGTAATGGTTACAGCACGTTTCCATTGTAAGCTTTCTTCATCAATAAATAATTCCACAGCCACACCGGTAGATCCTGAGGTGCTTTTCCCGTGTAGAAAAGCTTTATTGATATTACTGGCCGTCATGAAATCCTTATTGCGCCTGATATCATCTTTAGTGAGCAATGGAAGCTTCTTCAGGTCATCCCACCCTCTGATATCAGTGGGTGTAATTTGAGCGGCATCATATTTGCGTCGGTAGAATATGGTATTGTTATATGCGTGAGCAACCAATTTTGTGAATCGTTGCCATTGGTCAGTTTTGACCTGCTCCAAAGGTCGAGTTTTAAAGTTAGTCAAGTGTCTGAGATGTTGCAAGTATGGAGTACCTTCCTTAGCAGCCCAAAGCGGGGCAATTGCAGAGCGTATAAACAAACCGGGAATACTCATCTTGATATCCTCCTTTGGCTACCATGTGTCTTCAATATATCCCATCCGGCAGTATCCTCAATTTTGAGTTTTAGTAATATAGGTGGCAAACCTGCCCTCCAGAATTATGCACTTTATTGGCATACTGATATGCATGAAATATTTGTATTGTTATAATCACTTGCGAGCCAAGACTGTAAGATGATGTAACAAACAAATCACTAGAGCCTACGCAAACAAAAAAGTATCAGGCATAACAAGCATAGTCAAAGACCTTTCATGGCTGGATCTGACTACGCTCAGCAAATTCTAATTATACATCTTTTAAATATTCTTAAAACATTTATCAATGGCCGAGGGATAAAAATATGTGCAATTTCGTTCCAAGCCAAACCAAGGAACGGATACCACAGTAGAGCTCTTAAATGACCTTTAAGGGCACCCAAAGTTGACAACTTACTCTTGTTATAGTGAGCAATCTCGGCGATTTGGTTTGCTTTTGAGATCCGACGAGCTGTAAAACTCAAAGAATCGTTATGCTGCAAATCAAATCGTTCTCTAATCCTAATACATGTTGCAAATCGCATATCTGTTTTAAGCGAGACTTGTCCTTCGTGTTTCCGATATTTGACAAGAGGTTCATTTATATATGCAAAAGGGAATTTATATGCAACTCGAAGCCAGTAATCAAAATCTTCACTCATTCTAAGATTCTCATCAAAATATCCAATGGTTTCGACTACTCTTCTATGGATTATTGCCGATGACATGCAGACAAAATTATCCACCCAAAGTCTATTAAGAACCATTCCCTTGTATAGTTTTGGCTGATATCCTGATATCACCTCAGCATACCTATTAACAGTTTCACGTTGGGAATAAACAACTCCCACTCTAGGGTCTTTATTAAACAAAGCCATCTGCTTTGCTAGTTTATCATAATTCCAAACATCATCTGAATCTAAGAAAGCAATATAAGAACCAAGACTTTCCCTCATACCTCTATTGCGTGTTGCAGCTGGACCTTTATTTGAATGTTCAAAGTACTTAATTCGCGGATCATAAAAATGCTCCATAACTTCTCTAGCATTACCCTCCGATCCGTCATTTAAGAGCAACAATTCCCAGTTTTTATATGATTGCGACAGTACGGATCTGATTGCATACGGAAGAAATTCCTCTGTGTTGAAAATGGGCACAACTATACTGACAAGAGCTTCTTTTTTGTTCGGAATAGATACAGGTAAGTGCATTCCCCCCCCTAGATTAAACATGCTACAGCACGGTCGTGCTACCGGCAATTTTGCATTATCGGTGCTCAGGGGGCGTAGTGAAACGGTACCCCTTGTCTAAGCACAGAATTAATGTACTGTGATTAGAAACAGAGTGAAGAGTGTCTGATTATATTAGGTGGCTAACTGGCCATTTTGCTTAAGAAAGGGATAACATTATCAGAGTAAAAGTTCTCTTTATGTATGTGAATTATTTTACTTACATCATTATAGAGAGTATCTTACCTACAATACATGTAAAACATCATGTTGTTTCATGCGATGCAAGGCTCATTTTAAAACGTTTACGTAAATACATCCGCATATCGGCTCCAAGCGTAAAGCGCCAAACTGCCAGTATGTAAATAGACCCTGCCACAGGAATATATACCAACAGATCGGCATAGCTCTTTGCAGGAAACAATGTAGTAAGTGACCACAACACTCCTGTTAGCAAGATAAGCGGCAAGGCAATGCGCGCGAGAGTTACCTGGAGATATTTTATCATCGAAACCTTCATCAAGGAGCAGGCCAAATAAATTGTAATCAGGTTGCCTAAGACAGTTACCGCTGTCGCAGTACCAGCTGCGCCAGCCAAACCCCACTTATAGGCCCCCCAAATGCCTAATGGAATGCTTATTGCAGATAAAAGGAACCAGATGATCGCATTCCTACCGTGCTTGCCCTGTGCGGTTAGCATGCGCGAAGCGTTCGTTCCAAGCGAATCCGCAACAATACCGATCAGCAGGATGTATAGCACCATACGCCCGGCGATCGCATATTCCTGACCGATCCATAAACCCAGAAATGTCTCTCCGCAAAAAAAAATCCCTACCGGCATTGCAAGCGCGACAGTCTGCAGGACCAAGGTGGAGTTTAACCATGATTTCAGCAGTTCATTATGGTCACCCCTGCCAATGGCGGCGCCGAAATACGATGTAAGTGGAAAGCCGATCGCTTGGGACACACCTTTCGCATAGTCAACCAGACGGTTCGGCAATACAAAATAGACAATCTGTCCAAGACCTATGACATTTCCAATTATCAACGGCACGCTCTGATTCTGCAGTCGTGAGGCTATCAGCATGGTCGCGCTTTTGGAGGCAAAGGTAATCAATTCTTTAGCCTTACTGCGTGTTACCGCCGCAAGAGCTATTGATGGTATGTTTCTGTCCCAATGTACAGCCCCGGCGAACAGTGCAAGTTGTGTAGCAGTAAACCCCGGCTCTAACAAGGCCATTATTATCAGACCGCGTCCTTCATACCTCAGTAACAAATAGTAGGTCACTCCGGCTCTGGCGATCAGTAGTATCATCCTGACTCCATTGATGAAATAATGTCGCTGCACTCCCATTAATGTGGCAATAAATACTTGCTGTGGAAAAAGCATACAGGCATCTACGCCCAGTAGCGCAAAAACAGTGCCCAGATTGGCAATATTCTGTGCCTCACTGCCGGCGATCAACGCTGGTGAGTGACCGAGCAACAAAAATAGCAGCACGGCCACTGCTCCTACGAGAATAAAAAAGACAAATGCTGTACTGATAGTCTGCTGTAAATCATCCTTGTCATGTCGGCCGTCAGCAACCGACACAAACCTGACCAGTGAGCCGCCTATTCCAAGATCGAGCAACCCCATGTAGCCAATCACACTCATCACCAGTTCCCACAGTCCATAGTCACGGTTGCCTAGTGCCTTGATATAAATGGGGCTCATTATAAATGCCACAATAACACTCACGGTATAAAGCGTTGTGCCAGAGAGCGAATTCAGCAGGAGCTTTCTGCTCATTTCCTCTCCGATATGATTTCAATAAATTCTACAAGTTCTCTTGCGGAATGTGATACATCATAACGTGCGCGGGCGGTAGGAACAAATTGCTGATAACTTTCAATATTATTGTTTTGCATATAGCCAAGCATTATCTCTGCAAGGCAGGTCACATCCCCTGATGCAAATACCTTTGCGGGTGTATGGGCGACGGCCTCTCGCAGCCCCATGCAGTCGGAAGCGATCAGCGGGGTACCCATGCATAGAGCCTCCATTGGAAGTAGTGGGCAAGCCTCCCAACGGGAGGGCATTATAATAGCATCCACCTGAGGATAGAGATGATGAACCTGCGGCTGAAAGGGAAGAAAATGGAAGTAATGTTCCAACCCTCTTTCCCTGATTATGGCCTGATACTCTCGCAGATAGTCACCAGACCCCACTGCCGCAACCACGAAAGCACGGCCTGTATCCTGTTTCCGGATTATCTCAACGGCATCAATCAGAAGGTCGAAGCCTTTCTGCTGCATGAAGCGTCCAAAAAAACCAAAGACGAAAGTTGAGTCATTCACCCCAAGTGTTTCGCGTAAATTAACCGATATTGCCGGTAACTGTTTAAATTCATCCGGTTCAATGCCGTTTGAAATCACAATTGCCAGCGGTCCTTTTTGCTTCAATGAAGGAAATTGTTCATACAAATGCTCAAGAATGTCATTGCTGACCGCATATAGAACTGTCACCCCGAAAAGTATTCTGGCTAGTATAAATTGTTTAAGTGCGCTAAAGCGCCCGCTCACATATTTGGGTTCAACTATGCCGTGTATGGTCAGTACGTGCGGGATCCTGAAAATCAGATTGGCTATATAAACTGCTGCTGCCGATATAAAACCCTGACTGAGTATTATGTCGTATCTGTTTCTGCACATTTCCTTGAATATCTCACAAACAAACGTGCGGGTGCCTGTTGCCTTAACAAGCAGCAAATCCGCTCCATAGTCCGCAGCATCTTTTTTAAGGGCCGTGTCCTCCTGAGTGGATGCTGCCAGGAGCTTCAGTCTGTAGTCTGAAGGAAAATGGCAGAACATGAAGCGCATATAGGTTCTTATACCACCCAAAGGCCAGCGGGCTATAATAAGAATTCTTCTCTGCGGTGTCACTGCAAAATCCTCTTTATATTTTTGATCGCCCTTAACGGATCATTTAAAAACGCCCTGACAAAATGATAAGCAGCGGCGATGTATTTGCCTTCATGTGTGGCATACTCCCCCAGACGATAATTAATTACAGCCCGCCGCTTTCTTCGAATCTTAAGAGAATATGGATATCTTCTTGAAGCCTCTCTTAATGTCATGAAGCCTTGAGTCCACATATTTTTCTGTCTGAGGATACTTAACTGTCCAGCATGTTGGCGATAATAAGTCAAAGTTTCTTTCAGATAATACAATTGAGTGCGTTCCGTGAAGCGAATCCACATGTCATGGTCAGGAATAATTTCCACTGCAAATAAACCCACTGCATTAAGAATGCTACGTCTAACCATGACAATAGAAGGGGTGCGAATATAACAATCAAGAAGTATCGCTCCCACATCATTAGTTTCATAATGATCTTCTTTAAAAAGGGGATAGATAAATTCACCCTCACCATCTATTACACTACCATTTGTATATACTAATCCGACATTTTCAAAGCCATCTAATACCTCGACCTGCTTCCTCAACTTGTCAGGATGCCAGAGGTCATCATTATCAAGAAAAGCAATATAATCCGCATCGGTATGGCGCAACCCCAAATTCAAGGCGGCTCCTTGTCCATGATTTCCATTATCTTCATGAGCAAGTATAGTGATCCTGTCAGAATAGGCACTTAATATTGCAGCAGTACTGTCAGTAGACCCATCATTTACTGCAATGACATGGAAGGTATCATAGGTCTGTGCGAAAACACTTTCCATTGTCAATCCAATATAGCGTTCCGCATTGAAACATGGAATGATGACCGCAACCCTAGACCGATTCATCAATTAGACACTTCCCAATTGTCAACATTGGTTAGTTCAGGGTCCAGTTTAAAATCTGCATAAGCCATGCATTTCATACATAAATATATGTCAACCAAGCCGTTGTTTTAAAACTGAGAGTACTTTTTTTGCCATTCTGTCATTGGGCATTGTCACCAACGCCGCTGGTATGTCCCGCGCCTTGACGCGGGGGGACTTTGAGTTGTCGAAGTCCCGGGCATTGGAAATCTAAGGACGAACTCCGTTGGCCGAGCGGTGGGATTACTGCACCGCGTGCTAATCCCAATGGCCGCACAGAACGTAGTGACTTACTAAACGAGCTTGCTTTGACAGTAATTTTTACTAATATCCCCGCCCAAGCCGCAATCCATAGCCACAATGGTCGATAAAAATTATGACCGCTCAGGCCTAAAAGCAATAACAAAAGGAGGCTGGCAATTATTGCTTGGCTGACAAGATAGGGAAAATAATTCATTGACATTTCACTTTTCAATAAACTTCGAACTTTAAAAACATAGTGGTATATCGTCAGAACCAGCCCAACAAAAAGTATCGCGCCAAAAACCCCAAACTCAGCCAGAACTTCACCGTACAGATTATGAGCTTGAGACGGAGATTCGTGTCCGGCATCATCAATCCTATTTTCCATTCTGTAGCCGATAAAATTCTTTCCACCAGCGCCTACACCGGTAAACGGCTTTCTCTCGAACATTTTCCAGCTGACTTCGAATCCAACCAGCCGCCCCTTTGCCGACTCATGAGCATTCTCCGGCCCCGCATTGTTATCCCAAAGCGTTCGAATGCGCTCCTGTTTCTCCTCTGGCATAATTGTCCAGATGATCGCAATAGAAAATAGTGCGATAAAGAGGAAAAGAATTCTTTTCCTCCCAGTTTGTGCAACACCCAAAAGAATCAGCAAAAAGACAAATGCCACAAATGCCGACCGCGAGCCAGTTAACACAATACAGATTATGGCAAGAGCAAAGTAGACATAATAAAGTTTACGATATGCAGATTGTGCCTCCGACCGCAGCAGCGCATAAACAAAGGGAAGGGAAAGCACTACACCGCCGCCAAAAGTATTTGGATCATTGGACGTGGCGTCAACTCCAACCATCCTTGAAATTCCCATAGCCCATGCAACCCGGCCATTGTAATATTCCCAAAGGGAGTGGAGCATATAAAACATCATGGAAAAAACAAAGACTTTAATTAGGAGTTTTAGTTTTTTTTCATCGTCCGCGACCGCCAGCATTAACATATAAAGAACAACCATCTTGGCGTATTCAATCCCCTGATCAACGGCATACGCCGGATTGAAGGCAAATGGAGCCAGGAGGAAATGCAAAGCAAGCAGGCCGTAGACCCATCTATTTATTGGCGAGCTCACTACTTTTAATTTTCCGTTCAGAAATGCCACAATTATCGTAGCTATGGCAAAAAAACGCTCGATTGGGATACCTTGCAGGTATCTGATTGACTCCCATGGGCGTTCTATATATAGAAACATGTAGATGCAAACCATTATCAGCGTAATAGATAATGGTTTGCTCAAATCTTTTATACTAGAACCGTTTTCTATGTTCATGCCTGACATTAATTTATGCATACACAATTAGCAGATCAGGTTTTGACTATCATTTTGATTAACGCTGCCGGGTTTCCTGCTAACATTTCGTAGTCTCCAGTAGCGTTCAGCACGACGCTTCCAGCGCCAATAACATTTTGCCTACCAAGATTTGCCATAATCACCGACGAATTGCCGATCCAACAGTTTTCTCCTATGCTGATTGACGTAAAACATCCAGCTTGTTGTTGTATCGGTTTCCCAATTTCCTTATACCCGTGCTGTTGTTTGCCACTTAAAATATGCACGTTTGATCCAATCGTCGCATGTTTATCAATCTTAGCCATTCCAATAATGCAGTATGCGCCTATATATACACCCAGTCCTACTTCAGCCTCCGGATGTGCAAAAAAAGACCCAAAGCCAATATACATGTCTCTAGAACACGAGTTCAAAGTCGGCACGTAATATGCGACACGCAAATAACTTCCGATTTTGCCTGGGCATAGTGCTAACAATTGAGCCTGTCCAGCAAATAATTCACGGGACCCCGTCACCTTTTGAAGAGCGACGAGTGGAGAAATAAACACCCAGCAGATCATATATATTATTTTCTTCAGAATAGCTTTCAATGCCTAAGTCCACTAATAGATTCATAAAGTTGCTGATATTGTGTCAATTTAGTGATATCAGGAAATAATGATTGCGCCTTTGCACGACTGGCAGAATTAAATGCAGCACGACGAGAGTTATCACGGAGCTGTAGAATACAACTAGCAATCGCCTCATAGTCGCCGACTTCCACCAGATATCCATTCACGTCAGGATTAATCGCCTCATCAGAACCACCGACTTGAGTGCTGACAACAGGCAGTCCAGCAGCGAGATACTCAGCAATGGCGTTCGAAAAACTTTCAGACTTTGAAGTGAGCACCCCTACATCTGATGCTCTCAATATGTCCGGAATATCCAGCCGCATACCCAAGAACTTCACTGCTCCGTTCAACCCGAGGCCGACAGCAAGTCTTTCTATTCGGATCTTTTCAGACCCTTCGCCCACGATAAGAAACTTAATGTCGGGCTGACTCTGATGCACACGTGCAGCAGCTTTGATGAATGTATCGATGTCCTTTACCGGCCTCAAGTTAGCAACTAGCACAACCAGCAGAGTTTTCTCATCGATGCCAAGCTGTTTGCGAACTTGTATTCTGGAGTCGAGCGCTATTTCCCTAAATAGTGAGAAATCAAGAGCATTGTAAATGACAACTATCTTTTCCATTGCAAGGCCCTCAGCCTTACTTGCCCAGTGTTTAGTGCTCCTACTGTTTGCAACATAGATTAATGTTGATCGATCCAGCAATTTCAGAATTATACGTTCCCGCCAGTTCAGCCAGTAGCCCTGATTACGACGGCTACCGATGACAGCTCTGATGCCCGCAAACCGCCCAGCGAGAACCCCTACAATATTTGCATCACGGAAGAACGTCTGTACAATATCAAAGCGTTCTCTCCGAAGATATAGAGAGAACCTCATGAAACTCCGCAGCGTTAATACTTTTTTAAAAGATGTGATACCGACAACGTAAAGTGGACAGGCACTGAATTCCGTTTCGAGCCACTCGGAACTATACAGAACACACAAATAAGGCTCAAACTTATTGTGGTCGAGATGGTTCAGAAGCAACAGCAATTGCTTCTCTGTTCCAGCTGAAGGCGACTTAATTGTGTCTATAATGAATGCTATCTTTATTTTTTTATCTGACATCGTGTATCTAAAAGCTCACTCGGAATGTGATGCCCAAATACCTCTCGTATTGCTTCCTTAAGGACCCCCCAGCCGAGCCCTGCATGAACAGTAGGGAAAATAGTCGGAAGATATCCAATATGACGTAGGCCTTTTTTTAGGCAGATCCTAGCTGATTCAACCCCGACTATAGTAAAATATAGTGCATATATAGCAATCATAGTTTTGCACAATAGGGATATCAGGCCATGGCCAAAAGCAAATGGTAGGCAGCCTACGGCCAGAAAGGCACCGGCAATGAACAGTACCGGAATAATCTGATTAAACGTTAGTGTATCGGGATGTTTCCTTATAAGCATAAAACGGCCTTTGCCATAACGAACCATCTGTCGAAATAGCGCCGTTAGACTCTCCCGAGGGTAATACTTTACCATCAATATCGGAGATGTGTAGCAGGCGAACCCAGCCTGCTCCACCCGGTAATTGTACTCCACATCTTCGGCTGCATCAAAGTTTTCATCGACATAACCAACTTTTTCGAGCACGTTACGGGAATAGGCGGCACCGTTGCTGACCGGGCTTGCGAATCCCTCATACTCACCATAGATCAGCGAATTGCCACCATGTCCCAAACGCGAACTGCGCGCAAGAGCCACCGACTTCTGAAAATTTGTTAGCCCTGGCGGATCAAGGGGCTGGGGGCGCCCCAAACAATCGGCACCACTTCGTGCAAAACAGTCGACAACATAGTTAAAATGCTGGTTATCAGGTATGTGACAGTGTCCATCCACAACAAGAAAATAGTCTCCACTGCCACTCATAAACCCCATGTTACGTCCGGCGCTGGAGAACCGTTTAGGGTTATCTAGCAAACGTATCTGAGGATGATGCTGCGCAAGAGCTGAAACGATCTCCCGCGTCCCGTCATCGGACATACCGTCAGCGACAATTATTTCGTAGCGATTTTCCGGATACTCTTGGGCCAGAAGCTGTCCCAAAGTATCTCCTATGAATCGTGCCTCGTTGCGAACTGGCATTACGATAGTGATGAATGGCAAATTTGGCATTGATTGGTGTATGCTTTACTTTATCAACTATTTAAGTAATCGTGAATTATAGAGACAATTCGTTCTGCTGCTTTACCGTCCCCAAATGGGTTATTGCCACACGACATTTTTTCATAGTCGCCGGAATTGTCAAGCAACTGAGTGACCGCTTCAAATATCCCTTGACGACTAGTACCTACCAGTCTAGTAACGCCGGCCCTAACTCCCTCTTCGCGCTCGGTCTTTTCCCGCATGACAAGCACCGGCTTTCTGAGCGAGGGGGCCTCTTCCTGAACCCCGCCCGAATCGGTGAGCAAGAGGTACGCCCGTTTCATGAGATGAATGAAGGTTATGTAGTCTAACGGCTCTACTAACAATATCCGAGGCTCGTTGCCAAGAACTGAATAAGCCGTCTTCCGCACACTCGGATTGGGATGAACTGGATAGACGATACCGACATCTCGGTAGCTACGGGTGATATCCCGCATTGCTGCACACATTTCGCGAAAAGGAGCGCCAAAACTTTCGCGTCTATGAGCAGTAACAAGAACGAGACGACTAATAACTTTCAGGAAATCAGAGATTTTCGGATGATTTACCGATAAATCAAATGGTCGGCAGGCAACTGTCAAAAGGGCGTCGATGACCGTATTGCCGGTAACGTGTATTCTGCTAGCTGCAATACCTTCTCGCTTCAGGTTATCAGCGGCCCACGTAGTAGGAGCAAAGTGGAGATCGGTAAGAATAGAGGCAAGGCGCCGATTTGCCTCTTCCGGATATGGAGAGAAGAGGTCTGATGTTCGCAGACCTGCCTCAACATGCCCCACGGGTATCCGCTGATAAAAACTGGCCAGCGCTGAAGCAAACACGGTAGTAGTGTCGCCCTGAACGAGGACAAGATCTGGCTTTTCCTCTGAAAGAATGCGCCCGACTCCCTTTAAACAGGCGATTGTAACATCTGGGATGGTCTGGTTTGCTTTCATGATATTCAAGTCATGGTCGGGAACAATGTTGAAAATATCGAGCACCTGGTCGAGCATATGGCGATGCTGGGCAGTGCTGAGTACAGTAGTTTGAAAGGTGACGCTTCTGCGAAGGACATCAATAACGGGAGCAAGCTTCACCGCTTCTGGTCGAGTCCCGAGTATGACCATGATATTTCTTCTAGACATGAGAGTCCGCTCCCTTAAAAATCACTTTCCGTCGACGAGACGAAGATAGAGTTTCTCATATTGTTCGGTTTGCTGCTCAAAGGTGAAATTCTTATTCACATACACTAGGCCGCTCTCACCCATGGCCTGCCTGAGTTTCGGGTCCTCGGCCAGGCGGAGAATGCATTTGGCCATAAATTCGGGCTGGTGCGGATCTGTTAAGAAACCAGAAACCTCATTTTCGACAACTTCAGGTACGCCGCCCACTGCGGTAGCAACCACCGGTTTGCTGGCCGCAAAAGCCTCCAAGACAACATTTGGCAGCCCCTCGGTAAAAGAAGGCAATACAAAGATATCAATTTGCTGGAGCAGGGCCTGCAGGTCGGCTCGGAACCCTGGAAGGAAGAAGCGTTCAGAAAGTCCAGCTAAAGTTATTTTACTTTTCAGTTCTGGCCTGAGCACCCCTTCTCCAACCACAATAAAAAAAACGTTATCATTATGTTTAG
>Ga0182021_10007841_pt1 | contig 12654 bp, 9 predicted proteins | sample 612E3MmetaG_FD_120493 | JGI IMG/M metagenome (GOLD analysis project Ga0182021, IMG submission 120493) | Permafrost microbial communities from Stordalen Mire, Sweden - 612E3M metaG (Illumina Assembly) | ecosystem: Environmental > Terrestrial > Soil > Wetlands > Permafrost | place: Sweden... | reverse complement strand
CGTTAGAAATTGTATCCACCGTCTTTTTAAGGCCGTCACCGTCAATATCGGTTAAAAACAAATGACATCCCAACTTACCCATGGCCATAGCGGTAGAACGGCCGATCCCGCTCGCGGCTCCGGTTATAAATACTTTCTTCTTCGACAATGTTTTCATTTTACACCCTGCAGAATTAGCTATGGAATATTAGTAATAACATTACTATAAGACTTTCTTTCTAGGAAAGATTTTTTTTGTTTTTTTCCACCTTTGCCAATAATCGCTTCAGGCGATATGCGGACAGTTCTTTGATGAACTTTTCAGTTATAAACTTTCTCTTAGCTATCCTCACATGTTCTTTAACAACGTCCTTCTCGTTTCCATCCAAATTGGTATTGATCACCCAAAAATAGTACCGCTTTTTACATTCTACGCCCTGTTCTTTCAAATAATCCAAGGGGAAGATAAGAATCATGATTGTATCAATACCATACACTTTGCCAACTGTACTCACAGAATCCTGAAGTATCGCCCAGGGTAGTGTATTATCTATGACTATTACCTTGATGCTGTTTAAAAGTTCGGACATATTGACTCCCATATCGGAACTATCAACAATTAAAATCGCCTTGAGCTTTCCGTTTTGCTTGATGGAAAACACCTTACTCTCTCTCTTCAGTCCCACCTTATTATACATACTCATTATGTTATGATGGTTATTTTTCAATGACACGCCGGAAGCATTTACGGATAATTCACCGTTCTCTGCCGCACGGTGTTCCAAAGCAAAAGCATCCAGCATCATTCCTCCGCCCAAGCCGTCGTAGTAATCCCGCATGAGCATTAAATCATCTTTTGAAAAACTCTCTATACTCCAACCATCAGGCAGTGTATTTATTTTAGGTTCGACAGACATGGACATATAGCAAAAAAGATCCAAGGAACAAATTTCACGCCGTTTTAATGTTCGGAAAATACCTCCGAAATAATAATCGGAAAATGAATTCTCCGGCCTGTAATAACAAAAATTATAGCGCATGGTTTTGGAAGATACAGGTAAACGGTAAAGGCAATCTATATAGTTCACAAAATGATTGAGGACTTTGAGGCCTGTCCGCGTTCCCCGCATGGGAATAGCGGCCAGATGATGAATAATCCAGGAGTTTTCATAAGCTTTGACCATGGACATGTGGGCATAGACCTGTCCCTGATCCTGATAGGTCAGATGCGTGAAAATATCCCGGCCTTCTTCAGCATAGAGTTTGCGGTATGTCTCTTTGAGAGATTCCGTGTACGGGCTGATGATACCGTATTTGTCAGGATAGATGAACCCCGAATCGAAAAACAGTTCCCAGAGGGAATCCATATTTACCTTCCCTGCTATATTGACATGCGGGTCGCCTACCTTGCTTACAGCATCGAAGAGACGCCGCTGATCATGTAAGGACATGTCCAGAATGTAAAATCCGTATTTGGCCAGATCCTTCGTTTGTTTACGGCGATAGATCACCTGAGCGGCACATTTTAGATTATTGAACATGCCGGGCAATTGCAGAGTCATCTGCGGAATGAACATACCCGGAATGAGAAGCGATTCTTTATCCGGAACCGTGACAGAAAAACCGGAAGTCGAAATTTCATCAACCTTATTTTGAACAGCCAGGCCACAGAGCGGATGGACAAATTGTATAAGCGGCTGTGGCATCATTCTTACTCTTTCATTGGGATACTTGCGAGGTTTCAAAACCGGACGATTGCTATGTATGGGTTGGAGGATAATATATGAACCATCTTTGTCACTCCGCAAAATATGGCATTCGCCCATAAAATATGTTTGATTGTCCTGGCTTAACTTTAAAAATAATGGATTGGCGGAATTGATATCTTCCGGAATGTTCATACATACTCTTAAATCATGGGGGTTGATGTCTTCCAGAACACCGTGCAGATTGAGTTGTCCCTGAACAATTTCAGCATCAACGCCTTGACACGTATGTCGCACAGCCTGACGTTTGCTGTAAGAATGCGCCTTTTCGGGCATCATGAGCACAAGCGATTCCTGATTTATGGATTGCAAATCAACTGGAAAGACTATCAATGATTTACGATTATCTATAACCAGATTCAAAGGTTTATGACGATTTAAATCAAAGGCTTCGGGATCAGCAAATCGAATGGTGACCTTATCCTTAATATAGGGTCCCGGTTCCCCCTGCTGAAGAAACTCTTCACCGGTCTTGTTATCTTGAATATGAATAGAAACCTGCTCTTGAGTAAAATGCAGATGATTTATAAGGTTTATAAGAACTTTTTTGTTTACCTTTGGCACAGTCGCGATAGCCTCAGCCACCACACTCGGGTCTATCTTTTTCAAGGGAAGATCATACTTGAACTTGAGAGTCTGATCATCGGAACGTTCACGGTTAGAATCCGTCATCGTTTGAAATGCCAGTTGAAACGGCCGCAGAATCGAGGAGTATGCCGTTTCAGCAATAGATGCATTGTTGCTGGCAGTTTGTATCGAGCTATTTTTGCCGCTTCCGAAAATGTTCGCGTAATCTTCTTCAGGTTGCCAGACGTTTTTCAATATTTTAACAAAACGTGGAGGTGGCGTGCGTTTAATTACATTTTGCTGCCCATCATGTCTGAAATTTTGAAAAAACTTCATCATGAACCTCGCTTTTGCAAACCACTTTTATATTATTACTCTTTTATAAAAAATATTTATGGAAGTTTTTATTTTGTCTTATTTAACCGCCCCTTCAGAGGGTTTCTTCCCTTGCAAAGAATCAACGGGGTATAGGTGAACCGCCGCAGGTCTCTGAAAAATGCTCTTAAATCAATTAAAAACCGCTCACAGCCGCCCGGATATGCTTCAAATATCTCCGGAGCTTTCTGAGAACCAATTTCCATTTTTTTCATCCAATTGAATTCGTCTGAAGCTTGAAGCTCTCCATAAATGAGATGATGTGCCACAAGATTGAGACTTATGTCTTCGAATCCCAGATCATATAGGTGAGCATATAACTTACGTCCGGCATAAAGGTCGAAATTATAGTTATCCTGCATGTAGCGCATGGCTTTTATAACGACGTCTTCCATCGCCTGCGGCATTTCCCAATGACTGAGACAATTATGGTCAAGATCAAGCAAACATATACAGCCGCCGGGTTTCAGATTGGCGCTTATATTTTTAATAATTTCCATGGCGCCCTTGCGGTAATATTCCAATACAAAGCGCACCCAGATAAAATCGAATTGTCCCAGATCCTTCATCGGCAGACGAACGTCCCGGACTTGAAAGTCTATTCCGGGCTTTCCACCGTAAAATGAACGTGCGTAATGAATGCGACTTTCAGCGATATCCACGCCCACGGCTTCACCATCAGGCTGAATCAAATCATGCAGCAGAGCGGTTGTTTTACCGGGACCGCAACCCACATCCAATACCCGTGCACCCGGGCCAATTCCAAACCACAGGGCCTGTTCCTTGACAGCATCCGGATCTGTCTTGATTTCCAACCGTTTTTCCTCTTCAGCGTTTTCCATTAAATATGTCTGTGAGTTTATTTTCGTATCCTCCCTGTAAATCTTTTTTAAATGACTCCTCTGTTCATCAGGATGCCAATTTATTTTTTGATGTATAATAATTAATAAACGCCTCTACTATTTCCCTGCTGAAATGCACGTCGCTTTCTCTGCGCAGCATATCAAAGGCTTCCTGCACGGGCATGGGATCACGATAAAGACGTTTGGCTGTAATGGCCTCAAAAAAATCAGCAACCGCAATGATACGCGAACCGATGGGAATTTCATGCCCCCTCAATCCGCGCGGATATCCGCTTCCATCGAGTTTCTCATGATGCGCCTCGGCAATATGGGGAATCATACTGTATGAACCGTGAAAATCAATCTGTTCAAGAATTTTTCGCGTTTTAACAGAATGAGTTTTAATAATCTCGTATTCATCATCGGTCAGAGTTCCCTCTTTTTTCAGCAAAGCATCGGAAATTCCTATTTTACCGTAATCATGCAGCGACGCGGCAACCGCCACTACTTCCGTATAATCCGAAGGTATATTCATTTCCTGACAAATTCCCACGGCATACTCGGTAACCTTTTCGGAATGACCTGCGGTAAACGGATCGCGTGCGTCGATGCTTGCCGCCAATGCCTTCAATATCGATTTTAGCTGACGGGTGCGTTGGTCGTGCAGTTCGGCGTTTCTTATGCTGACGCCGAGAACAGATGCAACTCCCATCAAAAGACGAAGATCGCTTTCGACAAGTATTCTTTTTGTTTTAAAATTATCGACAGTCAGTATGCCAATCGACTTTGTATCGGAAATTATCGGACAACAGATGAACGACTGGGCTCCCATATCCTTCACGAATTGCAGGCTTTTTTGTGAAAGCCTGCTGGTGATGGTGTTTATATCGTTGATGAGAAAAGGTTTCTGTTCCCTGAAGGACACCACAAAAGCGCCCTTTGATTCCGGTTTGGTAAGATCGAATGCGGTTGCCCGTATAATACTGAGCTGTTTTTCGTTGTAGCCGAAACCGGCCTTAAACATCAGCCGCGTTTTTTCTTCATTGGCAAAAAGGATGACGCATCTGTCGTACTCCAGTCTTTTTTCGAGTATCTGAGTGATGTTGTAAAGAATGTCCTTTACATTAATATATTTGTTAATTGTCTGACCGATTTCATGGACCATCTGTGAATTGTTATAATTAATATCCATCTGCCGGATGAGATCGTCGCGAGAATGCTCGAGGTTGAAAATACCATCCCTGAGTTCTTGTTTTGTCCGTCTATCGCTAAAGAAACTGATAATAAAGATGGTCGCTATCATTATCGGTATAAAATACATAAACTCATCGATCGGATATATAATCGCCAATATGGCACTGATGATCGTCAATATAATGGCTATTATATTTCTGGTCCTTTTAAACATATAGGAAAAGTTACTTTCCCATTCTATGGTGTAACGGCAGGACTTTCCGCCTTTGAAGATACATTCGGTGTGATCAATTTTAGGAATAAAATTATTGAAAGCCAGATTTATTGATTCAAAGTACCCCAATCTGTTTTCGCACTGAAATGGTTGTTCATGCACACCTTCATTCGGCGTAACCACAATTTCAATTTTTGTGGAACTTATTTCTTTTGATTCATATTTTGCAGATTTTGAAAATTGACTGGCCACTTTACCAATCATTTTATAAACAGTTATGGGATTGACCATTCCCAGAACATAATGTCGCATAACGCCGATTGCTTCCGTAGAAGCCGTGTAACGCCCGGCTTCCCGCGCAATGTTGGTCGAACCAGTCAATTCGGATAGTTTTTCATGAAAACGATTGATTTGTTCCTGAGTAAACCAGTGATTTTGATCCGCGACTTCATATGGTTCTATATTCGCGTAATCATATAAAACATCTATATCGATATTTTCATAGCACTTCTTAATGTATTTAATATAAGTGTTGATGACACGGCTGTTATAAAGAAGCGTTGAATCCAAATAAACTTCCCCTCGTGATTTTTAGAAAAATTGCTGTATTTAAATAGATATTTGCGACGGGAGTATATAGAAAAGAGCCTCATCTGTCAATGAAATATAGGCTATCACTATTATTTACCGCTATCCATGCTGAGATCCTGACTCAAAAACAAATAATCACAAGTAAAAAAACCGGGATGACTTCCAACCTCTGTATTGCGGGATAATTTCCAATAGCCTTCGGCTATTGGGTAGTTCGATTAACAAAATTTAGTTTACTTTGTTCCTGAATTTTGAATCTCATTACGTCCTACAAATATATTTTCTATCCCACATGTCTTCGCATGTGGGATAATTCGACTTGCAAATTTCACTACACTACGTTTGTGAAATTTGAGTCTCATTAAAACTTGAGACTCACTATTACTTGTTTTTGCGCATGGAAGCCAGTTTTGTCTGAAGATCGTCTATGCGCTGATGGTTATCATCGGAACCGATGTAGGAACGGAAGAGCCATTCCTGCTGGCGCATTGCCTGATCCAGACTGGAGTTCAAAAGCAGATGAGTAAGCTGTTTGGTTTCCTTAAGACAGCCGTGATCGTAAGTTGCCATTTCCCGGGCAATGACGTCGACTTCTTTCAGAAGTTCTCCTTCGGGAAAAATGCGTGAGATATAACCCATCCGCAGAGCATCCTGTGCGTTCCAGATGCGACCTGTCAGAGCGGATTCCATGGCATTGCTTAAGCCGACGATGCGCCACAGCGGGTCCATTGTTGGATTAAGAGAAAGCACAATCTCACGTTGTCCGAATCTGGCGCGTTCGGAGGCGTAGCGAATATCGCACATCATGGTCAGATCAAATCCTCCGGCGATGGCCGGGCCGCCTACCGCGCAGATAACCGGCTGTTCGCAAAACATAACGGAACGATAGGCTCTGTGAAACATTGCGGTATAGTCTTCATTATGCACCTTTTGCAATGTGCGGATGTAAGTCAAATCAAATCCCGCCGAGAAATACCGCTCTCCACCCGTAAAGACAACGACATTCACATCGGGCCGGTGCGAAAGATCAGTGAACATGGTCTCGATTTCCTCCAGTACCTGAGGCGCCAGAGAATTGCCCTTGTCCGGCCTGTTTATAGTAACAGTGGCCACCTTTTCTTCAATAGAAAGCAACAGATATTGAGCTGCCATAATTTTCACCTTCCTGTTATTTTTATCGCTTAATTATTTTTGGTTTCAATTTCGATTTTGCTTTAGCCTTAGAAACAGGCTTGTTTTTTTTAACTCGTGATTTCATCTTTTCTTTTTGTTTCACCGGCTCCAGCGCCAGTTTGACCACATCCATCATATCTTTGATAAAATGAAACGAAATGCTTTTACGCACGTTTGCCGGAATATCTTCAATATCCTTGCGGTTCCACTCGGGCAGCAGAATGGTTTTGATTCCGGCCCGATAAGCCGCAAGCACTTTTTCCTTGATGCCGCCCACAGGCAACACCGCGCCGCGCAGTGTAATTTCACCGGTCATGGCCAGATGTTTTTTTACCTTTCGGTTGGTCAGCAAAGACGTGAGTACTGTAAGCATTGTCACACCAGCAGAAGGACCGTCCTTGGGAATCGCTCCTGCCGGTACATGAACATGAATATCCATATTGTCAAAAAACTCTGAATCCACACCCAGTTCCTCAGCGTTCGTGCGGATAAAACTCAATGCCGCCGACGCCGATTCTTTCATGACATCCCCCAGTTGTCCGGTAAGCGCAAGGCCTTTCTTGCCTCTCATAGCAGTAGCTTCAACAAACAGTATGTCGCCGCCCACCGGTGTCCAGGCCAGGCCAATCGCAATACCGGGTCTGGTAATCCGTGAGTCGATATCGGTCGGAACTCGCACGGGTCCCAGATACTTGTAAATATCTTTCTCCGTCAACTTCTTGGATTTTGTGACGCCTTCTGCAATCTGAGCCGCCACGCCGCGGCAGGCGTTGGCGATCTCCCTCTCCAGATTGCGCACGCCCGCTTCGCGCGTATAACCGGTAATGATTGTTTCCAGCGCTTTATTCGTCAATTTAAACTGAGAAGCGTTCAGGCCGTTTTCCTTTAATTGCCGCGGGATCAGATAACGTTCGGCAATTTTCACTTTTTCTTCCTGCGTGTAACCGGTCAATTCGATAACTTCCAGCCTGTCGAGCAACGCGGGAGGAATCGTGTCCATTACATTGGCCGTGGTAATGAACATCACGTTGGAGAGATCAAACGGTACATCCAGATAATGATCGGAAAAAGAATTGTTCTGCTGCGGATCCAATACTTCCAGTAAAGCCGATGAAGGATCGCCGCGGAAATCACTGCCGACCTTATCTATCTCATCAAGCATAAAAACGGGATTGTTTGATTCCGCCCGTCTGAGCCCCTGAATAATGCGTCCGGGCAAAGCGCCGATGTATGTGCGGCGATGACCGCGGATTTCCGCCTCATCATGCACACCGCCCAGTGACATGCGCACAAATTTACGACCCAGAGCCCGCGCGATGGAATGTCCCAGCGATGTCTTGCCCGTGCCCGGAGGACCGACAAAACAAAGAATCGGCCCTTTGGAATCCGGTTTGAGTTTGCGCACGGCCAGATATTCGATGATGCGTTTCTTGGGTTTGGCCAGACCATAATGGTCTTCATCCAGAACCCGGCGCGCTTCGGCAATATCCAGATTATCCGCAGTTTTCTGATGCCAGGGCAGAGCCGTCATCCAATCCAGATAGGTTGAAGAAACCGTGTATTCCGCCGAAGACGGATGCATGCGTGATAATCTCTCCAACTCCCGCAGAGCTTCCTTTTTCGCTTCTTCAGGCAGATTTATTTCTTCAATTTTTTTACGGTACTCATCAGTCTCCACCGCATTTTCATCTGTCTCTCCCAGCTCCTGCCTGATGGCTTTCATCTGCTGGCGCAGATAATATTCCCTCTGATTTTTATCAATGTCATCCTTGACCTTAGTCTGAATCTTGTTGCCCAGTTCCAGAACCTCCATCTGATGATTGACCATCAGAGTCAACTCCTTCAGACGTTTTTTGACATCGGCGATATTCAGCACTTTTTGTTTTTCTTCCACCGGAGCGTTAATGATGGACGCGATCAAATCGGCCAGAGTTCCCGCTTCCGCTATGGACTTGGCCATAGGCCCAAACTCTGGCGGCAGAAAAGGCGAAAGTTTTAATATACCGTCAAACAGCGACAGCAGATTGGACATTAACGCTTCCGTTTCCAGATCCTTGACATCCTTATCTTCGATTAATTTAATGCGCGCCTGCTGATATGGTTTGCCCTCAATAATTTCTTCTATCGAAAAACGGCTGACACCCTGCAGCAGCATCTGCGTGTGATTATCCATTGTTTTAGCCATCTTCATAATCACGGCACAGGTGCCCACAGGATGCAAATCTTCCTTCGTGTACCGATTTGGTTTTTCCACTTCCTGTTTAGACATTATGAGACCGACAAGACGGTCTGTAGTCATAGCCTCATCCACCAGAATGGAAGCATTCCCCGTAACCTCAAGCGGAATCATTGTTTTGGGAAACACGATCACATTACGCATGGGAAGAATGGGAATTATTTCCGGTATATTATAAGTACTTCTATTTTGCGGGACGTTTTGTTCCGTCATTTTAACCTCCAGTATTGTCGTCGGCAGAGATATTCGCTATTTTTCCGAAATGACTGAGACGCGATGCGATTTGTTTACCGGCAGTTTCTTCATTCTGATCATTAAAATTCCATCGGCGTAAGAAGCTTTTGCCGACTGCGCTTCCACCGGAGCCGGCAAAAGCACGTCTCTTTCAAAATAACCATGAGGAATCTCCGCCTGACAGTAACGCGCGTTTTTCAAAAGCTGAATGGCTTTGCGAATACCGGCTATTTTAACTTTTTTCCTGTCAATCTCAATATGCAGTTCTTCCTTGTTGAGTCCCGCCATATCGGCCAGCACCATAATCTCATCAACCGATTGGTAGACATCAATATTGGGACGCCAGATACATTCGTAATTCCGGAAAGCCGGCCGCACCAGATGAAATACTTCATCGACCACTTTCTGAAACTCATCCTCAAAATTACTGCCGAAATTAATTTTTATATAAGTCATTTTTGCCGCCTCACAAACCGTTTTCTATGCTGATAAAAATATAATAACTCTCTGACGACTTGTAAATACCGCTTTTAATATTACAAATTTTATTAAATACTTACAATTATGCGGCCGTTGTCATTGATTAACCCATTCCTTATAAATATTCGCGTGCTCTTTTTCTTCAGGAATGATTTTCTTCGCGATTTCGATATATTTATTTTTTTGACCGGTCGCTACATCCCTTTCCAACTGTTTTATCGCCAAGACCTCGGTTAAACTCGCCATTTTCAATTTTAATTTTACCGGCAGGGCAAACAATAAATAGGACTGGCATCTGCCGAATCCGCGCCAGAACCCCTCCCCTCCCAGTTCTTTTCCGAATAAATCAGCGTAGCATTTGTTGAACAGCCTGCTGTGTCTGTATTCATGAGCCGCGTACTTATCAAGCCTTTTGGACAATTCCGGATATTTTTTCCGGTGTCGGCTTGCTAATCCCTCATAAAAACCTGTCCCGAAGAGCTCCACCCGGTAAGAGAGCTTTATCTGAAATTTTAATTTATCCATCCAGCATCCCGCTTTAATGATTTTCATTTTGGCAAAGTTTCATAATTAGTTTACCCTATTGCAGAGGTAAACTAGTTATCTGTTGTAGCGGGCAACGATGCTGTCCACCGTTGCGTCGTCTGCCTCACTGTAGGTCTGAACCAAATCGGTTATTTCAGCGTGCAGCTTCTCGTTATTTCTTAGACTTTCCTGCGCTTTTTTATCAGTGACGATTTTATCGATGTACTTAGTGAAAATATCCGTTGCCGTTTTCTTTACAGTTTCGTACGCGCTTCCGGATGAGGCTATATTTTTAATACCTTCGTTTTCGGCAGCCAGTATTGCCGCCATCACGGATTTATTCTTTACCACCCTCATTATGCTGTCGCCGAATATCTTTCTTACAGTAACCTCATTGGTAGAGCGTACATTTATCTGTGTTTCCTCATCAGTACCTTTAGCGATATCGGAATATTTTTTGTTCGCAACAACTTCTTTCAGCTTTTTAAGTGAATTGAACGGATAGTACTTCATGACTGAATACGCAACTTTCTTGGGAATATCACCGCCCGGATCAACCTTGAGCTTGTATATGAATTTAGTCTTGTTTCTTCCAATATATTCCATTTGAAACAGACCATTCATGACGGTTATCCTGACGCGCTTCTTTTCCACGGGAACTTTGACCTCATCAGTACAAGAAAAAGTGACCTTCGCCAGTCCATTCTCATAATCATACAAAGAGTCATTTTTCAGGACGATATCTCTCTTTTCTATTAAAAGAGGGTTCTGAAGTATATATATGATATAAGTGTTACGGTCATATTTTTTTTCAGTTCGGGCGCTTTCACAATCAGAAAGCCATTGCGTATATTGCGCTACATCGCGCAGAGCTTCCCCGATGACTTCCATCTTGGCGTCGAAAGTCGTAACAGCCATGTATTCTTTAAGATCAGTCCCCGGAACAGAGCGTTCGTATAACTTGATGCCGCTGCTGTCTTTTACCATCGACCAACCGCCAGCCGCATTGACATTACCCGCCAGCAGAAAACCACAGAATAATAATGTAACAACCGCTATAATGTGCTTCTTCATGTTACCCCCTTGTTTATTTATTAAATAATCTTATAAAACGTGACGACTGCAAAATTAATTCATAACGTACTTAAACCTTACATGATTTCCTTAAGCCATGTGGCTATCGGCGGCACGACCTCATCAACGTTATTGGTCATAACGAGGTGTTGATAATTTTTAAAGAAAAGATATTTCTTGTTGCATGTAAGCTTGTTAAAAATATTCTCGACATAGACCTGAGGAAATATGGTGTCTTTTTCAGCGTGAATAAGCATTACGGGTACGGTGATTTTCTCCACCGGTTTGGCCAGATCCGTGTGCATCAGCGAACCCAGCGCCCTAATGGTAATCCATTTAACGGCAATCGGATTATTTTTGAGAAGCGTAGCGGCGTCAGTGCCGTTTTTGGATTTTTCTTTGGTCAGATCCAAATAGAGAAAAACGGGAACGGAGTAACTTTTATATAAGTTGGCCATGAACTCGGCAAGTGGTACCATAAATTTCGGCGGTCTTATCTGGGAAAGAATCAGATTGTCTTTACCATTGAGATCGGCGAGATTATGGCATACGGCCGCCGCGATGGAATCATCGCGCGCCGCCGCGTAAAAAGCGACTATACCGCCCTGACTGCTGCCGAGAATGGCGACTTTGCTTCCGAACCGCTCCCTTGAGTATTTCACAACAGCAAGCGTGTCATCAACAATTTCATTAATCGTGTAATCACCCCGCAGGCCGCTGCTTAAGCCGTGACCGCGCGGATCAAAACCGACGACATTAAATCCCTGAAGATACATCTTATACATTAACTCGATATAGAATTTTGTGTAAGCAGAAGTGCCGGGAATGAACACCACCGTCGGCGCATTTTTGCCTACAGAAAAAACATCAAGGTGAAGCCTGATGCCGTTGGCTTCAATAGACGTCTCTTTAAATGAATTGCGATCTATACTTATTTTATCGTCTTTCAATAAATTATCGAAAGCGGCCCGCGCCGCGGCTTCATCGGGAATTTTTTCATTCTTGTGCATGCGGCTGGTCGCGTACCACGCAACATGAAAAACAATGACGATCAAAACTGCTGTCAGAATAATCCTTTTTGTCACAGCCACTGCACCTCCGTTTTTTTTCTCGATACCGTGTTTGCATATCTATACGCGGGATATCCCATCACCAGACAGGCATAAACCCTTCTGTCCTGAGGAACGCAAAGTTTTTTTCTCAATGTCCCGCTTAAGCGCAAGGCTATTGTCAGAAGGCCTATAATGCAGGTCCCCAAACCGAGAGAGTGGGCGTAATTCATTATTGTTGTAGCCGCGATATTGCAGTTATCGGATACGAACCGGTCTTTTTTCGGGGCGTGAATCAGAATCAGGACAGGCGCGTTGTGTAGAAAAAAGTCTCTGCCCGTTTCGGCATTCTGCT
>Ga0182021_10007840_pt1 | contig 12654 bp, 11 predicted proteins | sample 612E3MmetaG_FD_120493 | JGI IMG/M metagenome (GOLD analysis project Ga0182021, IMG submission 120493) | Permafrost microbial communities from Stordalen Mire, Sweden - 612E3M metaG (Illumina Assembly) | ecosystem: Environmental > Terrestrial > Soil > Wetlands > Permafrost | place: Sweden... | reverse complement strand
GTGGTCAAGGAGCACATCGCGGTGAGCGAGGCGCGCAAGCTGGAGATCCCCATCGTGGCCATGGTGGACACCAACTGCGACCCCGACCAGATCCAGTATGCCATTCCCGGCAACGACGACGCGATTCGGGCCATTCGCCTGTTCGCGACCAAGGTGGCGGATGCCTGCATCCTCGGCCAGAAGCTGGCGCGTGAGCGAGCCACGGCGGCGCACGCCCAGGGCGAGGGCGAGGGCGAAGTGCAGACCATCCGCGTGTCTTCGGGCGGTGAAGGACCCCGGGTCGAGGTCGTGTCACGTCGTCGCGGCGACATGCCCGCGCCAGAGGCGGCCGCGTCCCCCGGGGACCAAAGCGAGAAGTAGTTCCCCGGTTTCTTGAAGACAGCAGGAGACGACTGACATGACTGAGATTTCTTCCCAGATGATCAAGGACCTGCGCGAGCGCACCCAGGCTGGCATGTCCGATTGCAAGAAGGCCCTGCAGGAGTGCGGCGGTGACATGGAGAAGGCGGTTGAATACCTGCGCAAGAAGGGCGTCGCCCAGGCGGCCAAGAAGGCCACGCGGATCGCGGCCGAGGGCATCATTGCGAGCTACATGCACGGAGCCCGCATCGGTGTCTTGGTAGAGGTGAACTGCGAGACTGACTTCGTGTCACGCAATCCCGACTTCCAGGCCTTTGCGCGCGAGGTCGCCATGCAGGTGGCGGCCATGAGCGCGCAGTACGTGTCGCAGGATGAAATTCCGGCAGCCGTCATCGAACAGGAGCGTTCCATCCGACTGGAGTTGGCGCGCCAGCAGAACAAGCCCGAGCCGATCCTGCAGAAGATCGTCGATGGCCAGATGGCCAAGTGGTTCAAAGAGGTTTGCCTTCTCGATCAGGTGTGGATGCGGGACAGCGAGGGCAAGAAGGACATCCGCGGCCTGCTCACCGACCTGGTCGGGAAGATCGGCGAAAACATCAAAGTCCGGCGTTTCATGCGCTACGAGGTGGGTGAGGGCCTGGCCAAGCGAGCCGACGATTTCGTCGACGAGGTGAAGCGCCAGGCCGGCCAGTCCTAGGTGGTGGCCGTGGGCACGGAGTCCGGGAAAGGAAGGCGCAGGGCCGGGGACAAGCGGCCTGGCTCTGCGGCTCTGCCTGCTGGCATCGCGCTGACGGGTGCGGTGTTGCCGGCGGACCAGACCCCGACGCCAGTGGGGCGTCCGCCTCTGGCCCCCGGGGTCAAGTACCGGCGCATCTTGCTCAAGTTGTCGGGCGAGGCGCTCATGGGCAACAAGGGCGCGGGCATCGATCCCGCGGTGCTGGCCCAAATCGCCGACGAGCTCATCGACGTGCACAGTCTGGGCGTCGAGTTGGCCTTGGTCATCGGCGGCGGAAACATCTTTCGAGGAGTGGCGGCCAGCACCGCCGGCATGGACCGGGCGAGTGCCGACTACATGGGCATGCTCGCCACCCTCATCAATGCCTTGGCCCTGCAGGACGCCCTGGAATCGCGGGGGGCCAAGACGCGGGTACTCTCGGCGCTGGAAGTACAGAAGGTGGCCGAGCCCTACATCCGCCGGCGCGCCATCCGGCACTTGGAAAAGGGCCGTTTGGTGATCTTTGGGGCGGGCACCGGCAACCCATTCTTCACCACGGATACCGCCGCTTCGTTGCGCGCCATGGAGATTGGGGCCGAGATCGTGATGAAGGCCACCCGGGTTGACGGCGTGTACGACAAGGATCCGCAGAAATTCCCGGACGCGCGCCTGTTCCGGCGCCTGTCCTATCTGGATGTGCTCAATCGGAAGCTGGCGGTCATGGATTCCACGGCGATTTCACTGTGCCATGACAACAAGCTGCCCATTCTGGTCTTCAACATGACCAAGCCGGGCAATGTCCGGCGGGTCGTGCTCGGGGAGCCGCTCGGTACCCTCGTGGTCGAGAACCGGCGTGAACCGCGCACCAGCTACACCGGCAGTCCGCCGGTGGCGGAGAAGGAGCGTTCCCATGGTAAGTGACGTTCTCAAGGATCTGCAGGCGAACCTGGAAAAAGGGATCGATGCGCTCAAGAAGGACTTGGGCAAGGTGCGCACCGGGCGGGCGAATGTGGCCATCCTCGACGGGCTGCGGGTCGACTACTACGGCACGCCCACGCCGCTTCACCAGGTGGCGTCGGTGAACGCGCCCGACCCGCGCCTCATCACGATCAAGCCCTGGGAGAAGTCGCTCATCCCCGAGATCGAGAAGGTGATCCGTTCCTCGCAGCTCGGCCTCAACCCATCGTCCGATGGTGAGATTGTCCGCCTGCCCATGCCGCCGCTTACCGAAGAACGGCGCAAGGATCTGGTCAAGATGGTCAAGAAGATGGCCGAGGAGGCCAAGGTGGCCCTGCGCAACGCCCGCCGCGATGCCAATGAGATGCTGAAGGAGTTCCTCAAGGACAAGGACATCACCGAGGACGAGGAGAAGGCGGGCCTGAAGAAAGTTCAGGAAGCCACCGACGCGGCAGTGACCAAGGTGGATGAGGTGGTGGCGAAGAAGGACAAAGAGATTATGGAGATCTAGAAAGGACCGGGTTGCGGGTCGCGTGTGCGTGGGCGTGAGCGAGTTCGTGTGCGGTGGGCGGGAGGCGGAAAGCGTGCGGCGGGCTCACGTTTGCCACGCAGTCCGCTCCACGCCGATCGCCCACGCAAGTCGCCCACGCAGGCCGCGTTTCGCTGGTCGCACACGCCCACGCTACCGCTCACCCCACAGGGGCTTCGGGACGGACAGCCCACCCCGCCCACCCCTCGCGCTTCGCGCTCGCCCGTCGCGGGCACGCGGGCCGACCTGCGTCTTCGGGTATGGCTTCACGCCTGTTTGGGAACCGCCACCCCATTCGGCGTCTCGCGATCATAGGTCACCCGGGCAACATCCACCTGGTTCATGGCGAAGCGCAGGGTCGTGCCGCTCCCGCGCAGGAGGCCCTCGCGCTGGAACAGATGGTAGGTGCGCAGTCCCTCCCGCGCGGGAGGATCGCCCTGGGAAACCTTCCCGGGGATGCCGCTCACGATGAGTATTCTCTCGCCCGGCTGCAGAAGAAAGCCTGGGTCGATCTGACCCATCACCGAGCCGCGCTTGCCCGGCACGCCCACGATGACCTGCAGGCCGGCCGTGCTGACCGGTGAGGCACCTGTGTTGGCAAGGATGAACCACTCCTGGTTGACGTGTTTCTTGTCGGGGGCGGCGTGGACTTCTTCGAAGACGAGAGGCATGGCTGGTAGTTTATATTCGGGTCACCCAGGAGGGTAAATGGCCAAGACCGAAATTCGCGTGATTTATGGCGATACCGATCAGATGGGCGTCGTCTACTACGGCAACTACCTGCGATTCTTCGAGGCGGCCCGTAGCGACTTTTTGCGTGAGAGGGGAGCGCGTTGGCGCGACGTGGAAAGCACGCATGGCGTCTATCTGCCGGTCATCGAGGCCAAAGTCAACTACAAGCGGCCTTCCTTCTACGACGACCTGTTGGTCATTGAGGCCGTGCTGGCCGAGTTGGGGCGCGCGTCGTTGCGTTTCGAGTACAGGGTGCTGCGTGGCGGTGACCTGCTGGCCACCGGCCACACCGTCCACGCCTGCGTGGACAGGCAGGGCGACATCCGGGAGTTCCCGGAGGCGCTTTCGGAGCGCCTCCACCCCTGACTTATTCTGCGGAGGGGCCTCCGTGCTACAGTTGAAGTGCATGCCGAGAGTGAACGTTGACATTCCTCACCGCCTGTCTCGCGACGAGGCCCGCACCCGCATCATGGGAGCCACCTCCCGGTTGGAGCAGGAGTACAGTGCAACCTGTCGTTGGGATGGTGAAACGCGGCTGATCGTCACGCGCAAGGGACTGAAGGCCGCTTTGGATGTGGAGGATACCCAGGTGCGGGTCGCGCTTGACCTGGGGTTCCTCCTGGGGACTCTCGGGGGGAGCATCCGTGCCGGGATCGTCCGCCAGCTCACGGGCCTTCTCTCCTGAAGTGCGCCCCGGGGAAGGTGGCGAGTTTTGTCGATGCGCGTCACGCCGGGGGCCCGCGCCCCGAGGCTTTCGCCCGGCGGGTCAAGATGGCTGTCCTGGCCCTGGCCGAATCGACCCGGGCGGCCACCGTAGCGTCCACGGTTGAATCGCGCCCCTTTACCAGAGATCCGCCCACTGATATATAGAGGCCGGTGCCCCGCGAACGCTCGTTGTGTTGGCCGCAGGACCCACCCGCTTCGTACCCGACGGAGAAACGCATGGATTTTCGCAAGCACGTTTTCGGTCTCGCACTCACGACGGCTTTGCTGGGCGTCGCTTGGCCGGCGCAGGCGCAGCTCACTACCGGTCCGATCGATCTCCAGTTGTTCCGGCCTGCGGCCGACTCGAAGGGATATTTCACCTTGAACGGCGCCCAGATTCTCGCGCCGCTCGACTTCTCATTCGGTCTGGTCTCGACGATCGCGTGGCAGCCCTTGCGGCTCAGCAGGGTCGTCACGCCCTATTCCCAGAGTTCCTCGAAGACGGAGAACTCGGCCGTGACGGTCAACAACCTGATCACGACCACCCTGCAGGGGGCGGTGGGCCTCATCCAGGGAGACCATCTGGGCCTGCAGATCGGATTGGTCTTGCCAATCGTCGTGCTCACGGGAGACGGCACGCCTGCAGACACGAAAGGTTCCCTGGTTGTCAACAACCTCGAGTTGCATCAGATGGATTCGCAGGGCATCGGGGATCTGGTCGTCCACCCCAAGATTCGCCTTGTCAACCCCAGTCGAAAGAAGATCGGCGTCAGCTTGATGCCGAGCTTCGTCCTGCCGACCGGTGACAAGAAGCATTTCATGGGCGAGGGTCAGTTCATCTTCCAGCCCTCGGCCGTGGTGGACGCCAACTGGGGCCGCTATGGGGTGCTCCGAACCGCTATCAACGTCGGTGCCAGGATTCGCACCAAGGGCGCCTCGACCTTTGTGGATAACGATACTTCGTTTCTTCGGCCCAGCACCAACCTGAACCCGGACGGCACAACGCAGACTGCGAACCCCAACACGGGCAAGGGTATAAAGGTCGGCAACGAGATCTTGGCCGGCCTCGGCGTGGCTTGGGGCCTGGTGCCGTTCCGCTTCGATCTAGTGGGCGAGGTCTACGGCTTTGCGGGCCTGAACTCGAAGAAGATCGCCCCGGATGGCAGCGAATCGGCCATGCGGCCCGGCGCCGAAGCCATCGCTGGCATCAAGCTGTACCTGGCCGCCAACTCGTTTTTCGAGGCAGGTGGTGGCTACCAAGTCATCTCTAGCTCATACGGGGCCGCCAAGGGCCGTGTGTTCGTGGGCTTCATCTTCGAGCCTGGCATGGGCGATCGTGATGGCGACGGCATCAAGGACGACGTGGACAAGTGCCCCGACGATCCAGAGGACTACGATGGCTTCGAGGATGAGGACGGCTGCCCCGATCCGGACAACGACAAGGACGGCATTCCGGATGAGCTGGATAGCTGCCCCAACGATCCGGAAACCTTCAACGGCTACAAGGACGAAGACGGCTGCCCGGACGGCGTGGTCAGGGATCGCGACGGCGACGGCATCCCCGATGACGTGGACAAGTGTCCCGATCAACCCGAGGACTTCGACGGCTTCGAGGACGAGGATGGGTGTCCCGATCCGGACAACGACAAGGACGGCATTCTGGACAAAGTGGATCTATGCCCCAATGACCCCGAGGACTTCGATGGCTTCGAGGACGAGGATGGGTGTCCCGATCCGGACAACGACCACGATCGCATTCCGGACAAGCTGGACAAGTGCCCGAATGAGCCGGAGACCTACAACGGCTTTGAGGACGAGGATGGCTGCCCGGACAAGGGCCTGGTCATCGTGCAGCGAGGCAAGCTGGAGATCATGGACAAGATCTACTTCGAAACCGACAAGGACGAGATCTTGCCGCGATCGTTCCCGCTGCTTGACCAGATCGCCGGAACCATCAAGGGCCACCCGGAGATCAAGCTCATCGAGGTTCAGGGCCACGCTGACGAGCGCGGCGATGACGAACACAACCTCGACCTCACCGATCGGCGCGCCAAGTCCGTCATGCGGGCTCTCGAAGACCGTGACGTTTCGCTGGGAAGACTGCGCGCCAAGGGCTATGGCGAAACCAAGCCGATCTGCACGCAGCACAACGAGGAGTGCTGGAGCAAGAACCGCCGCGTGGAATTCATCATCATCCAGCGGCAGGATGAGCAGATTCTTCAGAACGACGCCGGCCAGTAGGGCACGACTCCAACCGACGTTCGGCGGATCATCCCAGCGTGAACTGCCGAGGGTCAGGGAGGATGTGCATCCTCTCCTGTTCCTTCTGTGTCCTCAGCCGACGTAACTTATTGATATAACGAGTTAATCCAGCAAATTCCTCTTCCTGCCCCATATCCTCTTGACTAGCGCGCGACCCGAGCTAATACGTCGTGCCGCTTTTTCTGGGGCGCAGGTTTAGATTTGCCTCTGCTGCCACGCGAGAAAATTGACGATGTCCGCGATCGTACGAACATCGTGGACATTGTCAGACGGTATGTGGAGCTGAAACGGGCCGGCACCGGAAGCTGGAAGGGGCTCTGTCCTTTCCATGCGGAGAAAACCCCTTCCTTCAACGTGCACGAGCAGCGGCAATACTTTCACTGTTTTGGCTGCGGCGAGAAAGGCGACGTGTTTTCGTTCCTGGTCAAGATCGAGCAGCGGTCATTCATGGAGGTGCTGCGCGAGTTGGCCCGTCAGGCGGGCGTTGACTTGCCCGAAGTCAAGCAATCTCCCGCTGAACGACAGGCAGCGGCCGAAGCGGAATCCGAGCGCGAGCGCATGCTGCGCGTGATGGACGCCGCCACCAGTTTCTTCGAGGCCCAGCTCGCAGGTTCCGCGGGCGGGGCGGCGCGAGCCTATTTGGACAAGCGGGGCGTTTCCTTGGCCTTGCGGGCACGCTTTCGCCTGGGCTATGCGCTGCCGAGCTGGGATGCGCTACAGAAACATTTTGCCTCGCTGCACATTCTTGGCACCGTCGCAGAGCAACTTGGCTTGGTGGGCGCGAACGAGCGCGGACGCTACGATTTCTTCCGCGATCGGGTGATGCTGCCGGTGCTTGACCGGCAGAAGCGTCCCATCGGGTTTTCGTCGCGCTTGCTCGACCCAGAGGCCAAGGAGCGCAAGTACGTCAACTCGCCTGACTCGCCACTCTTCCACAAGAAAGACAACCTGTATGGTTTGCACGTGGCCATGGATGCCATTCGGCGCAGCGGCACCGCCATCGTGGTGGAGGGCAACTTCGACGTGCTCAGCCTCCACGAAGCCGGCATCGAAGAAGCTGTGGCTCCCATGGGCACGGCCTTGACCAGCGAGCAGGTGAAACTGCTCAGCCGTGCCGCCAAGCGCATTGTCGTGGTGTTCGACGGCGACGCGGCGGGCGCGCGCGCGGCCGAAAAAGCCATTCCCATCGCCGTGGAAGCTGGCCTGTTCTTTGCCGAAGCCGACGCAGATGGTCGCGTGGCACAGATGCCGGCCGGGGTTGACCCAGACGATTTCGTGCGTGCGCAGGGCGCCGAGGCCTTCCGCGCTCTCGTTGAAGGGGCGCGGCCCATGCTCGACCATTTGATCCAGCAGGCGGCCGACGACGCCACTATTCCGGGCAAGGCCGACACCGTGCGCCGGGTGGTCGAAGTCTTGGCAAAGGTGAAGAATCCGCTGTTGCGGGATCTCTACATGCGGGAGCTGGCTGCCAAGTTGCACGTCCCGGTGCCGCAGGTCGTGCGCATGCTGCGCGATGGGGCGGCCGACCGCCGCCCAGCGCCGGCTTTGCCGCCGGCACCCGCAGGCGAGGCCACCCCGGCCGAACCGGACGTGCAGCCCGACCCGCCGCGCGACGAGGTGGCCGCTTTTTCGCTGCTGGTCAGCCACCCCGAACTGGCTTCCACGGAAGACGCCGCGCGCGTCCTCGACTTGCTGGTCGACCCGGGCGTGCGGCAAGTGTACCGTACGGCCTTGCAGGCCCTGCGGGGCGGCCAAAGGGCGGATGTGCCGGCATGGTTGGACGCCTGCCCTTCCGGTATTCGAGCATCGGTTGGGGCGGCTGTGATGGACGGCTGTTGGGAGAAGGTGGAGGCCGCGGCAGAGGCATTGCGGGCACTGGTGAGTCGGTTGGGGCGGTCACGAGTGGAGGCCGAGATCGCGCTGGCCGGGCGCCAGCACCGGGAGGCGCTGGCGCGGGGGGATGAAGCAGAAGCACGCTCCATCTCGATGCGCGAGATGGAGCTGATTCGGACCAAGCTGGGTTTAGCGAACTAGAGGCCTAACGACATGATCGAAGACGCAGACGAGCAACCGACCGAAGAGAACCAGGACGAGGACGAGCAGCTGGAGTTGGGCAGCAAGACGGCGGCCAAGAACCCCATGTCGAGCAAGGAGAGCGAGCGCAAGAAGCGTGAGCTCATCACCATCGGCAGGGCCAAGGGGTTTCTCACCTACGACGAAGTCAACGATCACATGCCCGAGAGCATCGTCTCTTCCGACCAGATCGACGACTGGCTCTCGACACTGGGCGGAGAGGGCATCGAGATCGTGGACTCGGCTTCGCAGGTGAGGGTGGCCGACAAGGCGGGCGGGGCGGACGCCGAGGAGGGGCGTGTCACCCCCGAGCCAGCGCGGCCGGCGGAGGCCGAGGAGGAGGAGGAAGACGACGGCTACTCCAAGACCAACGATCCCGTGCGCATGTACTTGCGCAAGATGGGATCGGTGTCCCTGCTCACCCGCGAGGGCGAGGTCGAGATCGCCAAACGCATCGAGGACGGCGAGCGTCGCGTGTTGCAGGTGGTGCTCAATTCCAGCGTGGCCATTGAGGAGATCCTGGATCTCGGCGACAAGCTGCGAAAGCAGAAGATCCGGGTCAAGGAAGTCGTCAAGGATGCGGACGAGGACGACGCCGAGTTCGATGAAGCCTGGCACGTCGAAAGGGTGTGCAAGATCATCGACAAGGTGCGCCGTCTGCACAAGGACCTGGAGAAGGCGGAAGAGAAGAGCGGCGCCCGGGGTCTGTCAGAATCGGTGCGCCGAAAGCAGCGGACGCAGGTGGCGGGCATCAAGCAGGAGCTGTTCGAAGCCCTGCAGGAAATGCGCCTCAACAAGAAACAGATCGATCGTATTGTGGCCCGGCTGAAGGGCCTGGTGTCCCGCATAGAAGCGGCTCATCGCGAGATCGCCGAGTGCGAACAACGCGTGGGCCTGCCGCAACGTGAGTTCCGCAGGACCCTGCGCGAGATCCGATCATCACCCTTGCGCCAGCGGGCGGTGGCCAAGAAGCTCGGGCTGCGGCCCGAGGAGATCGAAGATCTGGCAAAGGTCATCGACAACGCCAAGAAGAAGATCAAGAAGGTCGAGGAAGAGGCGGCGATGACGGAGGAAGGCCTCCGCGACACGGTGAGGGAGATCGAGGATGGCGAGCACCAAGCCGAGCAAGCCAAGGCGGAGTTGGTCGAGGCCAATCTGCGCCTGGTGGTGTCGATTGCCAAGAAGTACACCAACCGGGGGCTGCAGTTTCTTGATCTGATCCAGGAGGGAAACATCGGCCTGATGAAGGCGGTGGACAAGTTCGAGTACAAGCGCGGCTACAAGTTCTCCACCTACGCGACGTGGTGGATCCGGCAGGCCATCACGCGTGCCATCGCCGATCAGGCGCGTACCATCCGCATCCCGGTGCACATGATCGAAACCATCAACAAGCTCATTCGCACCAGCCGCTATCTGGTACAGGAGTTGGGCCGGGAAGCGACGCCGGAAGAGATTGCCGAGAAGATGGAGCTGCCGCTCGACAAGGTCCGCAAGGTGCTCAAGATTGCCAAGGAGCCCATTTCGCTCGAGACACCGATTGGCGAGGAGGAAGATTCGCACCTCGGTGACTTCATCGAGGACAAGAGCATCATCTCGCCATCGGACGCGGTCATCTCGATGAACCTGGCGGACCAAACCCGCAAGGTGCTGGCCACGCTGACGCCGCGGGAAGAGAAGGTGCTGCGCATGCGTTTCGGCATCGGAGAGAAGTCGGATCACACGCTGGAAGAGGTGGGTCAGGATTTCGAAGTCACGCGCGAGCGCATCCGTCAGATCGAAGCCAAGGCTCTGCGCAAGCTGCGCCATCCGTCACGCAGCAAGCGGCTGAAGAGTTTCATCGACGGCTAGCGGCGTGGGGAGCCCGCCGGCGGCGCACCATGCCAGGGTTGGATGGTCTGCGGCGGCGTCCATTTTTCGCTCCACCGTCCCATTTCTCGGGCGAGCGTAGCCCAGCTTTGCTGGGCGGAGCGAGGGGGGACCGGGGGCTTGTGAGCGAGAGCGAACCAAGCCCCCGTAGGATGCCAGGGTATGGGAACCCTTTGAGGGTTCCCATCTAGAACTGGTACATGAGACCGGCCTGGACCGACATCCGGTCGCCGAAGACGTCGACGCTCTTGCCACTGGCAAGAAGGAAACTCGGCTTGGCCAGCATGCCACGGTACTCGACATGCAGCCCGACCAGGGCTCCTCGTCCCAAGGCGACGTCGATCCCGAAAGCACCGAGGGCGAGGAGTCGTTGGGTGCGGGATTCGCCTGGCTCGAAGTCCGACTCGGGGGTGAGAAAGTGTCCGATCACCAATCCCGTTCCGGCCGCAACCCAGGGCTGCAGCCGGCCAAGATGCAGGGTGGCGGTTGCCAGCAAGGCGAAGTCGAAGTAGGTGAGGGTGCGCGTGGTTCGGTACGGCTGGGTCACACCCTGGCCCATGTCGGCCTGGGCGGTCACCGATTTCTGAAAGCGATCGAATGTGAACTCGGCGCGCAGGCCGAGCCCAAGACGGTGGGCGAGGCGCATGTAGTCGTACTGAATGAACGGGCTGAAGGAGTACCCAACCTTCGGGGAGACATCACCCGAGAGCTGGAAGTCTGCGCCGGCGCGGAAGCCGAGCATCATTTGCGGCTCAACCCCCGGCGGCGTCGCTGGACCTTGCTCCGGTTCGGGAGTGGCCGGCGGAGGCGCGGGTGGCCGGGGTTCCGGTGCGGGTGCGGGTTCTGCGCCTGCCGCAGGCTCCGCTGCCGGCGCAGACGCCGCATCTTGCCCAGGCTGGGCTGTAGTGTCAGCCGGCGCAGGCTCGGCCTGGGCAAGCAAGGCGAGTAGGATCGGTATTGGCAGCGTCGCGAGCACGGCAGCCTATAATGCTTCGATGTCACGCAAGCGAGCAACGAATCTTGCCTCGTCCGCGGGCGTTTCCGGCCAAGCCCGGGATTCGTCCGGCCGTGTCGTCCTTTGTCGCGGCAAGGCGCGGCCGCTCTGGTTCGGTCACCCTTGGGTCTACGCTAACGCTGTGGACCGCCTCGAGGGCGAGGCCGCAGCCGGCGACATCGTGTCGCTAGTCGACCACGACGGCCGCTTCATTGGCCGCGGGATCTTCAACCCGCGCTCGCAAATTCCAGTGCGGCTGCTCACGCGCAAGGACGAAGGCATCGATGCGGCGTTCTTCGCGGCGCGGCTGCGCGACGCGCAGGCCCTGCGAGCTCGCCTGAAGCTCCCCAGCTCCGACACCACGGCCTATCGACTGGTCAACAGTGAAGGCGACGGGTTGCCAGGTTTGATCGTGGACGTGTTCGGCGATTCGGTGGCCGTGCAGGTGACCACCTTGGGACTGGCCTTGCGCAGGGACGCGATCTTCGATGCGGTGGAGGCTTCCCTGGCGCCGCGGACGATGTATGAGGTCGCGACCGGCAGCTACGCCGAAGTGGAAGGCTTCGTGGCGCAGAATCGAGTCGTGCGGGGCGAGTCGCGCAATCTGGCGCCCTGCCTAGAGGACGGCCTGCGCTTCGAAGCCGAACCGCTCGTGGGTCAGAAGACCGGCATGTTTCTCGACCAGCGGCCGAGCCGCATTCGCGTGGGGCAGCTTGCCGGCGCGGGCCAGGGCCTGCGCGTGCTCGACTGCTACGCCTACGCGGGCGGCTTTGGGCTACAGGCGGCTCGCGCAGGCGCGAGCGAGGTGACTGCTGTCGACAGCTCGCCGCGCGCCGTGGCCCGCATTGAGGCGCACGCCGCCGCCAATGGCGCCACCGTGCGCGCCGTCGAGGCCGACGCCTTTCGCTTCCTGGAGACCGCCACGCCCATGTCCTACGACCTGGTGGTGGTCGATCCGCCCAAGTTCGCCCGGGCGCGCAAGGATCTCGAGGCAGCGACCAAGGGCTACGAGAGGCTCAACGCCCTGGCGCTTGCGGTTTGTGCCCCGGGAGCTCTGCTCGTGACCTGTTCATGTTCCCAAAACGTCGGCGCGCACGACTTCGAGCGCATTGTCGCGGCCGCCGCCAAGCAGGCCCATCGCGAGGTTCGCATCGTCGAATGGGGCGGTCCTGGCGGCGATCACCCTCTGCCGCCCGGCTTCACCGAGGGGCAGTACTTGAAGGTCCTCTTCGTCTACGTTGGCTAGAGTTGGGGGAAACTAGGGCCAGCGTGGGTCGGCCGGCGTGAGCGTGAGCGGCAGCGACCCGCGGCCCGCGGCACCCGGAGCGCTCACGCCCTCGCCCTACGCTTTCCGGCGCCCGCGCACCCCACACGAACACGCTCACGGTGCGACCAGGCAATGCTGGTCGGAAGGGAATGAAGACATGCGGTAATTCATGAAATTCCGAGAAGTCGTCCAGC
>Ga0182021_10007838_pt1 | contig 12655 bp, 8 predicted proteins | sample 612E3MmetaG_FD_120493 | JGI IMG/M metagenome (GOLD analysis project Ga0182021, IMG submission 120493) | Permafrost microbial communities from Stordalen Mire, Sweden - 612E3M metaG (Illumina Assembly) | ecosystem: Environmental > Terrestrial > Soil > Wetlands > Permafrost | place: Sweden... | reverse complement strand
GAAGGCCGGGAGGTTTTTCCACCGGCTTTCTTTCTGGGGATACATCATACGTTCATATTAAATTGTATGTTCATTTCATATTCAGGCATCCGGCCAATAAAAAACCTCTGTCCCTGCAAGACTGATGGTTTACCATTTAAATCCATGGTCATTCATCCAGTGCCCCTGGACTTTCAGTACCTGCTCGATCACATCCCTGGCACAGCCTTTTCCGCCGTTGAAATGAGAAATACATTTCGAGATCTTCCTGATCTCCTCTGCAGCGTCCGACGGGCATGCCGGCAACCCGCATGCCAGCATCACCTCGTAATCCGGGATGTCGTCGCCCATGTAAAGGACCTGCTCTGGTTTCAGGTCATGCTTTGCCAGGTATTCCTTAAAAAGTATGATCTTATTTTCCACACCCATGAATACATCGGTGACATTCAAAGCCTTCATCCGGTGTTCCAGGGACTTGGACACTGCACCTGAGATAACCGCAACCCTGTATCCATTCTTTACGGCAAGCTGCAGGGCATAGCCGTCCTTGACATTTGAGATCCTGTACCCTTCACCCTGGCTGGTCATGATCACGCTTCCATCGGTCAGCACCCCGTCATAATCGAAAATGAACGTGGTGATATGCCTCAGAAGCTCCTTGTAGTTTGTCATCTTGTTTTTTTATGTTTGATAATGCTTTCACTGATCAGGTCGTAAATATCCATGTACTCCTCATATCCGGCAAGCATTTTCTTATGCTCATCCAGGACCTTCCTGTCTTCCCGCACAGCCGGCCCGGTCTGGCGCCTGAAAATATCTTCATGCCTGGTATGGGCTGTCTGCAGGATCAATGGCTTGAGCAGGCTGAACGGAATATCATGTTTTAAAAGGATGTCCTCGGCGATTACATACATGAAATTACTGAAATTGGAAGCAAAAACGGCGGTCATGTGAAGGACCTTACGCTGGGAACTGTTGATCAAATGAACATTCCCGCCCAGCCTCCTGCCCAGTGACAGAAGCCTTTGTTCATTGGCCGGGGTGTTGGATTCGATGCATACAGGCACACCCCTCAGGCCTGAAGGTTTTGATCCGGAGAATGTCTGCAAAGGATAAAATACACCATAATTCCCTGACGTCCCTTCCAGGCTGGAAATATCTGTGGAACCTGATGTATGCACCACAAGCTGGTCTGTCAGGCCCAGGCGTCCGGCTACCTCCGGTATGGCAGAATCGCTCACGGCAAGCAGGTAAAGATCGGCCGAAAGCTCAGCCTTCCTGAAATCCGCACTGAATTCCGCAACGACCCGCTTCGCCAGCCTTTCCCCCTTCTGCTGCGTCCTGTTCAACACTTGCAGTACCTTGATCCCCTTCCTGTGCATGGCCAGTGCAAGGGATGTTGCAAGGTTCCCCGCGCCGACAATTACTACATTATTGATCTCCCTGGTCTCCAAGACTGCTAATGTTAATAAAAACTGCAAATATAGGGTATTACTTTCTCTGGCTCCGGGGGCAAACCATTAAAAAATCCTGACATTTGCAATTCAAAATTAGATCAATCGTTAGAATAATAAATCAGATTCATGAAAAAATTCATTTTTACGCTGTCACTGTTTACTGTATTGTTCATGATCGGGAGCTATGGACAGAACCGCTCAATTACCTTTTACGAGAAGCCTTTCCAGGAAGTTCTGGCGATCGCAAAACAACAGGACAAGCTGATCTTCATGGATGCTTTCGCCAGCTGGTGCGGCCCGTGCAAATGGATGTCGGCAACGATTTTCACAAACGATACGGTTGCTGACTTTTACAACCAGCACTTCATTTGCGTAAAGTATGATATGGAAAAAGGCGAAGGCGTCACGCTCAGGGAAAAATACGGGGTAAAGGCTTACCCTACCCTGTTGTTCATCAGCCCTGAAGGGGACCTCATCCATAAAAGGGTGGGAGCGCCCCAGCCTGTTTCAGACTATATAAACCTCGGGCTGAAAGCCATGAAACCTGAGGAATGCTATACCGCCTATGTGAAACGCTATAACCAGGGAGAGAACAGCCCTGAATTTATCCTCGGCTACCTTCAGATCATGACCGACGCTTATCTTCCCGTCGATGAGCCGCTGAAAAAATATTTTGCAACCCAGCAGCCTGAGCAGCTTACAGGCAGGACCAACTGGCAGATCATTTACGGTTACTGTAACGACATGAATTCAAATGAGTTCAAATACCTCATTGCCCACCAGGATGAATTTAACAGGTTATACGGGCAGGACACGGTGAATACCAAGATCTTCAACGTATACTTTTATTCACTCGTACAGTATGCCAGGAGCATGATAATGACCGGGGATGGGTATAACAGCCTGAAGCAGCAGGTGATGTCATCCGGGTTCAGGGAAGCGGCAAAAGTGGTTTTCATAGCCGATCTTAATGTTTACCAGATGCGCGGGGATAAGGACAAATTCATGGACCTGGCTTACAGGGACCTGGATAAATACTACAGTGACGATTACAGCATGCTGAACAATATTGCCTGGATATTTCATTCTTTCAGCAAGGATAAAAAATATCTGGAAAAGGCTGAAAAATGGTCCAGGCATTCAGTTGATTTGAAATCCGAAGCTTCCAGTAACAGCACCTATGCTGCACTGCTGTATGACCTTGGGAAGAAGGAAGAAGCCGTGAAATACTGCAGGATAGCCCTGGCTTTGGCGCGGCAGCAGAATTTGCCCACCGTTGATATAGAGAACAGCCTTAAGATGTATGAAGAGGGAAAATGATCAGGCCTGGCCCGGCATTCCCATATTGAAAGGGATCTCGCCTTCAGAATCCCTGATCTCCCCGTGAACAGCCTCGTACTTCGTCACATTTTCCTTGAGCGCCTTATACAGCCGTTTTGCATGCTGGGGGGTCAGGATGATCCTCGATTTGACTTTCGCCTTTGGAACTCCCGGCATCATCTTGATGAAATCAATAATGAATTCAGCCGGTGAATGCGTGATGATGGCCAGATTTGAATAGATCCCTTCCCCTACTTCATCGGAGATCTCAATGTTGATCTGGTTGATCTGGTTCTGGTTCTGGTTCTGGTTCTTGTTGTCCTGCATGGGTTAATCCTCTTCTTTAGATGCCAGTAATGCTTCGTATTCCTCCTTGCTTCCGACGATAAGGCTTTCATATTCCCTGAGGCCTGTCCCTGCCGGGATAAGATGGCCCACGATCACATTCTCCTTCAGACCTGCCAGCTCATCTTCCCTGGCATTGATGGCTGCCTGGGTGAGCACTTTGGTTGTCTCCTGGAATGAAGCTGCAGAAAGCCAGCTGCGTGTCTGCAAAGATGCCCTGGTTATACCCTGTAGCATCTGCCGGGCAGTAGCCGGCTTGGCATCCCTGGCTTCGACCAGCTTTTTATCCTTACGCTTCAGCATGGAGTTTTCATCACGCAGCTTGCGCGCGCTGATGATCTGCCCCGATTTGAAGGAGGTGGAATCACCGGCCCCCTCAACAACCTTTTTACCGTAGATCCAGTCATTCTCATCCTGGAAATCCACTTTATTGACCAGTTCGCCTTCGAGGAAACGGCTGTCGCCGGGATCTTCCACCTCGACTTTACGCATCATCTGACGGACTATAGTCTCGAAATGCTTATCGTTTATCTTCACCCCCTGTAAACGGTAAACCTCCTGAATCTCATTGACGATATATTCCTGGACCTTCATGGGTCCTTTGATTGCCAGGATGTCGCTGGGTGTCAGAGCGCCGTCCGACAAGGGTACGCCGGCTTTCACGTAGTCATTTTCCTGGGCCAGGATCTGCTTGGTCGTGGGTATAAGGTAACGTTTTTCCTCGCCTGTTTTTGATGTGATGATGACCTCGCGGTTCCCTCTCTTAAGTTTTTTTGCAAAAGATACGACGCCGTCTATCTCGGAAACGATCGCGGGATCGGACGGGTTGCGCGCTTCAAACAACTCGGTAACCCTCGGAAGACCTCCGGTGATGTCACCGGCTTTTCCGATAGCACGGGGGATCTTGACAAGTACCTCACCCGCTTTTATCTTCGCTCCATCCTCGACGATGATGTGGGCACCGACGGGGATGTCATATATCTTGATGATTTCCTTAGTGGAATCAAGGATATTGATAGCCGGGTTCTTGCCCTTTTGTCTTGATTCGATGACCACTTTTTCATGGTAGCCGGTCTGTTCATCCGATTCGACCCTGAAAGTCACACCTTCCTGGATATTCTCGAAGTTCACTTTTCCGCTGACTTCCGAAAGGATGACGGCATTATAGGGATCCCAGTCGCTGATCAGCTTGCCTTTCTTCACTTCATCCCCGTTGCGGTAATAGAGTTTGGCTCCGTAAGGAATATGGGCAGAGGTAAGGGCGATACGGGTGTTCTTGTCCACGATACGCATTTCGGCAGAACGGCCTATGACGATATCATATTTTTCTCCTCCTTCGGCATGATAATCGACCGAACGGAGTTCATCGATCTCAAGCAAACCATCATATTTTGCTTCAATGCGGGAAGCGCTGGCAATGTTCACGCCGGCTACACCGCCAACGTGGAAGGTCCGCAGGGTCAGCTGGGTGCCCGGCTCGCCGATTGACTGGGCGGCGATCACACCTACTGCTTCTCCTTTCTCGACCATTCGTCCGGTTGCCAGGTTACGGCCGTAACACTTTGCACAAACGCCTTTTTTGGACTCACAGGTCAGCACCGACCTGATCTCTACGCCTTCCAGCGGTGAATCCTCAATGGTCTGGGCGATCTCCTCGTTGATTTCCCCTCCTGCGCCAATGATCATCTGTCCTGTCTGGGGATGGAATACATCATGCAGGGTGACCCTGTCGAGTATCCTGTCATACAGGGATTCAACCACTTCGTCCTGTTTTTTCAGCGAAGTGATGGTGAGGCCGCGGAGCGTTCCGCAGTCTTCTTCCGAAATGATGACATCCTGTGCCACATCCACCAGCCTGCGGGTAAGATACCCGGCATCGGCGGTCTTTAAAGCCGTATCCGCCAGACCTTTTCTTGCACCGTGAGTTGAGATGAAGTATTCGAGCACCGAGAGGCCCTCCTTGAAGTTCGACAGGATGGGGTTCTCAATGATCTCACCACCTGTGGCACCTGATTTCTGGGGTTTGGCCATAAGACCACGCATCCCCGAAAGCTGCCTGATCTGTTCCTTTGAACCACGGGCGCCTGAATCCAGCATCATATATACCGGGTTGAAACCCTGCTTGTCTTTTGAAAGCTGGTTCATCAGTGATACGGTAAGCTGGGAATTCGTATGGGTCCAGATATCAATGATCTGGTTATACCGTTCATTATTGGTAATAAAACCCAGGTTATAGTTGTTCACGACTTCATCCACCTCGGCAGAGGCATCGGTGATGAGAATTTCCTTGATCTGGGGCACGATGACATCATCAAGGTTAAAGGATAATCCGCCTTTGAAAGCCATACTGTATCCGAGGTCCTTGATGTCATCGAGGAACTTGGCCGTCTTGGCTGTTCCTGTTTTCTTCAGGATAGCGCCGATGATATCGCGCAATGATTTCTTTGTAAGAAGCTGGTTGATATACCCGTATTCCTTGGGAACTACCTGGTTGAAGAGTATCCTTCCTACTGTCGTTTCCATCAGCTTTACAGTCTCCTTGCCGTCCTCTTCGAGCGTAAGGCGTACCTTGATGATCGCATGGATATCCACACGGTTCTCATTAAAGGCAATAATTACTTCTTCGGGGGAATAAAATGTCATTCCTTCACCCCTGACCTTGTTCGTTCCTTCACTTTTACGTGCCTTGGTCATATAGTACAATCCGAGGACCATATCCTGGGAAGGCACAGTGATGGGGGCTCCGTTCGCGGGATTAAGGATGTTATGCGAAGCCAGCATCAATAGCTGGGCTTCAAGGATGGCAGCGTTCCCGAGGGGAACATGCACAGCCATCTGGTCACCGTCAAAGTCGGCGTTAAAAGCAGTACACACAAGGGGATGCAGTTGTATGGCTTTACCTTCTATAAGTTTGGGCTGGAATGCCTGGATCCCGAGGCGGTGCAGGGTAGGTGCACGGTTCAGCATTACGGGATGGCCTTTCATGATGTTTTCAAGAATGTCCCACACAACAGGGTCCTTGCGGTCCACTATTTTCTTGGCCGATTTGACAGTCTTAACGATGCCCCTTTCAAGCATCTTACGGATAATGAATGGCTTATATAACTCGGAAGCCATCTCCTTGGGCAATCCGCATTCATTAAGCCTCAGTTCAGGGCCGACCACGATGACTGAACGGCCTGAGTAATCAACACGTTTTCCAAGGAGATTCTGGCGGAAGCGGCCCTGCTTTCCTTTCAGGCTGTCGGAGAGGGATTTCAGTGCCCGGTTCGATTCAGTCTTTACGGCGCTTGCCTTGCGTGAATTATCGAAGAGGGAATCCACTGCTTCCTGCAGCATTCTTTTTTCATTACGGAGGATAACATCCGGGGCTTTTATCTCAATAAGACGTTTGAGGCGGTTGTTTCGGATGATCACCCTGCGGTACAGGTCATTCAGGTCGGACGTGGCAAAACGCCCTCCATCCAGGGGTACGAGAGGTCTGAGTTCGGGAGGAATGACCGGGACCACTTTCACGATCATCCATTCCGGGCGGTTATCCATACGCTTCTGCCCGTCCCTGAAGGATTCGAAGACCTGCAGCCTTTTCAGCGCTTCCGCTTTCCTTTGCTGAGAGGTTTCGGTATTGGCTTTATGCCTCAATTCATACGATTCCTTATCCAGCTCGATACGGGAAAGAAGATCATACAATGCCTCGGCGCCCATCTTGGCGATGAACTTGTTCGGATCCGAATCATCCAGGTACTGGTTCTCCTGCGGAAGCTTTTCAATGATATCAAAATACTCTTCTTCTGAAAGGAAATCCAGGTAATTAAGCCCGTCCTGTGACTTGATGCCGGGCTGGATGACTACATATTTCTCATAATAGATGATTGATTCCAGTTTCTTGGTCGGGAGGCCGAGCAGGGAACCAATTTTATTCGGCAATGAACGGAAGAACCAGATGTGGGCCACCGGTACCACCAGCTGAATATGCCCCATACGCTCGCGGCGTACTTTTTTCTCGGTCACCTCCACACCACAACGGTCGCATACAATACCTTTGTAACGTATCCTCTTGTATTTACCACAGTGGCATTCCCAGTCTTTAACAGGGCCAAAGATCCGCTCACAGAACAAACCATCCCTTTCGGGCTTATATGTCCTGTAATTGATGGTCTCAGGCTTCAGCACCTCACCGCTCGACATCTCCAGGATCTTCTCGGGAGAGGCCAGGCTTACGGTGATCTTTGAATATGCGCTGTTTATCGGACCTTCTTTTTTATATGCCATAATTTTGCTGATTGACGAATTTTGAATTAATCTGTTGTAATGTTAAGGCCGAGTCCGCGTAATTCGTGAACCAGGACGTTGAATGATTCCGGGACGCCCGGGACAGGCATTACCTCGCCTTTCACGATTGATTCATATGCTTTTGCACGGCCAACTACATCGTCGGATTTCACCGTAAGGATCTCCAGCAGGATATTGGCTGCACCGAATGCCTCCAATGCCCAGACTTCCATTTCACCAAAACGCTGGCCGCCGAACTGTGCCTTACCTCCCAGGGGCTGCTGGGTAATTAAGGAATAAGGTCCGATAGAGCGGGCATGCATCTTGTCATCAACCATATGGTGCAGTTTCATCATGTAGATAAAACCAACGGTGGTGGGCTGGTCAAAAGGCTCGCCCGATAAACCGTCATGCAGCCAGACTTTTCCGTTTCTCGGCAATCCGGCCTTTTCCAGGTAACTGTTGATCTCGTCAATATGAGCGCCGTCGAAAATAGGGGTTGTAAACCTCATATTGAGCTTATTGCCTGCCCACCCGAGGATGGTCTCGTAGATCTGTCCCAGGTTCATACGTGACGGAACACCCAAAGGATTAAGCACAATGTCAACAGGGGTGCCGTCATTCAGGAAAGGCATGTCCTCAGCCCTCACGATCCTTGCAACAATACCCTTGTTGCCGTGCCGACCGGCCATTTTATCACCCACCTTCAACTTGCGTTTCTTGGCGATGTATACCTTGGCCATCTGGATAATTCCAGCAGGCAGGTCGTCACCGACAACGGCCACGAACTTCTTCCTGTTGCTGACTCCCAGGACTTCCTTGTATTTGATGATATAATTGTTGACCAGGGTCTTGATCTGGTCATTCTTGTCTTTATCGGTCGTCCATTTGTTCGGATTGACTGTTGAGAAGTCGATATCCGACAGAATCTTCGGGGTGAATTTGGCCCCTTTGGGAACGATCTCCTGTTTGAACTGGTTGTAAACTCCCTGTGAGACCTTGTTGCTGACCAATGTCCCGAGTTTATCCACCAGCTTGGTCTTTAATTTGCTGACCTCAACCTGGAATTCATCTTCGAGTTTCCTGAGCTCGTCTTTCTCCCGGGTCTTGGCTTTCCTGTCTTTAATGATCCTTGAGAATAATTTTTTCTCAATGACCACGCCTTTCATCGACGGGGGCGCCTTGAGGGAGGCATCCTTCACGTCGCCGGCCTTGTCGCCGAAAATGGCGCGCAGCAGTTTCTCTTCCGGAGTGGGATCGCTTTCCCCTTTGGGAGTGATCTTACCGATCAGGATATCCCCTTCATTCACCTCGGCACCAATGCGGATAAGCCCGTTTTCATCCAGGTCTTTTGTTGCTTCGGTACTGACGTTGGGAATGTCGTTGGTGAGCTCTTCGACTCCTCGTTTCGTATCCCTCACCTCGAGGGTGAATTCTTCAATATGGATGGAGGTGAAAATATCTTCAGATACCACCCGTTCCGAGATCACTATGGCATCTTCGAAATTATATCCTTTCCAGGGCATGAAAGCCACCATGAGGTTCCGGCCGAGTGCAAGCTCGCCGTCACGCGTGGCATAACCTTCACAAAGCACCTGTCCCTTGAGCACCTTATCGCCTTTGCGAACGATAGGACGCAGGTTGACACAGGTGTTCTGGTTTGTACGCATGAACTTGGTCAGTTTATAGGATTTTGTGTCTTCCTCAAAACTGACCAGTTTCTCTTTTTCATTCCGGTGGTAACGGATCACTATTTCGTTTGCATCCACATAATCAACCACTCCGTCGCCTTCGGCATTGATAAGCACGCGGGAATCGCGGGCCACGAGGTCTTCAATACCTGTACCGACTATAGGTGCCTCAGGGGTAAGTAACGGAACTGCCTGGCGCATCATGTTTGATCCCATCAGCGCACGGTTCGCATCATCATGTTCCAAAAACGGGATCAGCGAGGCTGCAATGGATGCAATCTGGTTCGGGGCGATATCGACCAGGTCGACCTTATCCTTGCCAACAATAGGATAATCGGCAAGATACCTGACCTTGATCTTATCGTCTGTCAGGTTGCCCTTGTTATCCATGGTGGTCGTAGCCTGCCCGATGATTTTATGTTCTTCTTCCTCCGCAGTCAGGTATACGGGTTCTTCCTCCAGCTGGACTCTGCCGTTAGTGACCTTTTTATATGGGGTTTCAATAAATCCCAGCCGGTCGATCTTGGCATAAACACAGAGTGAGGATATCAGCCCGATATTCGGTCCTTCGGGTGTTTCAATAGTGCAAAGGCGCCCATAGTGGGTATAATGCACATCGCGGACTTCAAACCCTGCCCTTTCACGTGATAAACCTCCGGGACCCAGGGCCGATATACGGCGCTTATGGGTCAGTTCCGAAAGGGGATTGGTCTGGTCCATGAATTGCGACAACTGGTTGGTCCCGAAAAATGAATTGATCACCGACGACAACGTCTTGGCATTGATCAGGTCCATTGGCGTGAACACCTCGTTGTCACGCACGTTCATACGTTCACGTATGGTGCGTGCCATGCGTGAAAGCCCGACCCCGAACTGATTATAAAGCTGCTCACCGACCGTACGTACACGACGGTTGCTGAGATGGTCGATATCATCGACTTCAGCTTTTGAATTCACCAGCTCGATCAGGTATTTAATGATGGAGATAATATCTTCCTTGGTAAGGACCTTGGTTTCCATCGGGATTTCAAGGTTCAGTTTCCTGTTGATCCTGTATCTCCCGACATCTCCCAGGTCATATCTTTTATCGGAAAAGAAAAGCTTTTCGATGATCCCGCGGGCTGTTTCCTCATCAGGAGGTTCGGCATTCCGGAGCTGGCGGTAAATGAACTCCATGGCTTCTTTTTCGGAATTCGCGGGGTCTTTCTGAAGGGTATTGAAAATGATGGCATAATCGGTCGACTGGGCTTCTTCACGGTGGACCAGGATCGTTTTTATTCCGGAATCCAGGATCTGCGAAATATGGGCTTCTTCCAGCACCGTTTCACGTTCAATGATAACCTCGGTACGCTCAATGGAAACCACTTCACCGGTATCTTCATCCACAAAGTCTTCGATCCACGAACGGACCACCCTTGCGGCAAGTCTGGTACCGACAACACGCTTGAGGGCGGCACGGCTCACCTTGATTTCCTGGGCAAGTCCGAAGATCTCGAGAATGTCTTTATCAGTTTCATATCCGATAGCCCTGAGCAAAGTGGTAACAGGTAATTTTTTCTTCCGGTCGATATATGCGTACATCACATTATTTATATCGGTCGTGAATTCTATCCAGGATCCCTTGAACGGAATGATCCTTGCCGAATACAGCTGCACGCCGTTGGCATGGTAGCTTGTACTGAAGAACACACCGGGGGAACGGTGAAGCTGAGAAACGACGACCCGTTCAGCACCGTTGATGATAAACGTACCCCGGGGCGTCATATATGGGATCATCCCAAGGTAAACATCCTGGATAATGGTCTCGAAATCCTCATGTTCCGGATCGGTGCAATACAACTTCAGTTTTGCTTTTAAAGGCACACTGTATGTAAGCCCGCGTTCAATGCACTCGTCTATGGAGTATCTGGGTGGGTCGATGAAATAATCGAGAAATTCCAGCACGAAATTGTTGCGTGCATCCGAAATGGGGAAATTCTCGGCAAAGACCTTGAACAGACCTTCATTGACCCTGTTTTCAGGGTTTGTCTCCAGCTGGAAGAAGTCCTGGAACGACTTGACTTGAACATCGAGGAAATCAGGGTATTCGGCCTGGATCTTTGTTTTCCCGAAGCGAATTCTGTCGATTTTTTTTGAAGCCAAGGTGTTTATTTTTAAGTCTGCCAGTGATGGCCGACAGGTTAGAAATTAATGTTGAATTCAATCGAATATAAATAAGTTAAGACCTCCCCTGTTTCAGGGGAGATCTATACTTATAAAGAGAAATTCGAAAGTACTGTCTTACTTAACTTCAACCTCTGCACCGGCCTCCTGTAATTGTTTCTGTAATGCGTTTGCTTCATCCCTGGAAACCCCTTCCTTGATTGCTTTAGGTGCAGCATCAACGAGTTCTTTTGCTTCTTTCAGGCCAAGGCTGGTGAGTTCTTTCACAAGCTTGACAACGGCCAATTTAGCCTGACCGGCATGTTTCAGGATAACGTCGAATGATGTTTTTTCTTCAGCAACAGGAGCAGCAGCGGCAACCGGACCGGCGGCTACAGCAATAGCTGCAGCAGCGGGTTCAATCCCGTACTCATCCTTGAGGATCTTTGCCAGTTCATTGACCTCTTTCACTGTCAGGTTAACTAATTGTTCTGCAAAAGCTTTTAAATCTGCCATTTTATCTAAAATTTGCGCCCCGGGTAACGGGGCAGGTTATTAAATCAATTTATTTTCCTTTGTTGATTAACATTGTCGCTTACTCAGGTTTTTCCGATAATGTCTTTACAATGCCCGAAAGCTTGCTGCCTCCCGATGAAAGAGCGGAGATAACATTGCGTGCCGGGGACTGCAGTAAGAGGATCAGGTCGCCAAGGAGTTCGTTTTTCGACTTAATGTTGATTAATGCATCCAGCTGGTCGTCGCCGAAGTAGATGGATTCTTCCACGTAAGCTCCTTTCAGAATGGGCTTCTTGGAAGTCTTACGGAATTCCCTGATCAGTTTGGCCGGGTCATTGTTCACTTCCGAAAAGAGAATGGAAGTATTTCCGATGAGCAAAGGGAATAAGGCCTCATAATCGGTCTTTCCTGTGCGTTCCATGGCTTTTTTAAGCAGGGAATTCTTCACTACCTGAAGAGTTACATTCCGTTTGAAGCAAAGCCTCCTGAGTTTGCTGGTATTTTCGGCATTCAGATTCCCGATATCAGCAATATAAAAGGAGTTTGCGTGGTTGAGCTGTTCCACCAGGCTATCGATCATCTGGTTTTTTTCTTCTTTTTTCATGTTCTTGCGAGCTCAATAAAATAAGTAATTAAGCGGATACCGACTTCGGATCAATCTGGATGCCCGGGCTCATAGTACCTGAAAGATAAATGCTCTTTACATAGGTACCTTTTGCGGAAGCAGGTTTCAGTTTGATCACGGTCTGGATAAGTGTTTCGGCATTTTCCACGATTTTCTCCTTTGCGAAGGAAGCTTTAGCAACGGAAGAATGGATAATGCCGAACTTATCGACCTTGAAGTCGATCTTTCCGGCTTTTACATCTTTAACGGCTTTACCGATTTCCATGGTAACAGTCCCTGTCTTGGGGTTGGGCATGAGCCCACGCGGT
>Ga0182021_10007837_pt1 | contig 12655 bp, 12 predicted proteins | sample 612E3MmetaG_FD_120493 | JGI IMG/M metagenome (GOLD analysis project Ga0182021, IMG submission 120493) | Permafrost microbial communities from Stordalen Mire, Sweden - 612E3M metaG (Illumina Assembly) | ecosystem: Environmental > Terrestrial > Soil > Wetlands > Permafrost | place: Sweden... | reverse complement strand
GCTCGGGTCCATAGCGTTTGGAGGCCTCGCTGACCCGTCTCTCCGCCTCCGCCTCGGCTTCCTTGAACCGCGCCATGACCGGATTGTTCTGCACCACCGAGAGCGACTCCAGCGCCACGGCCGGCTGGCTCTGGCGGGCGGCGTTCAACTGATTGAAGCGCGCCTCGGCATCCAGCCGCTTCTTGCGCGCATCGTCCAGGGACGATTCGAGTTCCTCGAGCTGCCGGATCGCTCCCGAAACCGATACGCCCTTGGTGACAACGATCTTTTCCTGCTCGCGGAAGGTCTGCAGTGCGCGCTCCGACTCGTTGAGCTTTTGCCTCAGCTCCTCCGCCTGGTCTTTGAGGAACGACATCGAACGCCGCGTCGTGTCGCCGCGCGCCTCCAGATCCGCGATGATGTAGATCATCGCCAGGGTGTTCGGCACGCGCTCGGCGAGTACCGGATCGTGCGAATCGAAACTCAGTTTTACCAGCTGGGTGTTCCTCACCGGCTGAAGGCTGATCTGCCCCATCACCTGCGCCACCACGCTTTCCTCCAGCGCTTCCTCGTTGGGCGCCCTGGCCGAAGCCGGCGCTGCCGGGAGGAACTGCGCGGGCACCCAATCCGCATACCACAGCTTCGCCCGCTGGCGCGGGTCATACTCCGGGTGCTTGGTCAGCTGCATCACACGCACCAGCCTCTCGGCGAGCTCGCGCGACTTGATGATTTCGAACTGGGTCAGGAAATAGTCTCGCGTCGTGCCGTTGTAGGCTTCGAACATTTCCTGGGGCGACACGATTTTCGGCTTGCCCATTTCGAGCATCACCGTCGCGGTGGCGCGATAGATCGGCCGCAGGCTGGAGGCGTACATCGCCGCCAGCATGCCTACGGCGATCACCACCATGAATATGCCCCACTTGTACCGGTTGAGCGTGCGCAGGTAGCGCACCACGTCCGGAGGCGCGGGATCTCCCTGGATCGGCGTGAATTCGGGCGGCTGCAACTCCCGGGACGAGATCCTATTCATAGGATTGAACAATGCCGGTGGAAGGGCGCCGCGAGGACGGCGAATGACCCGCCTGCGCACCAGCGCATTCAGCTTTCTTCAGTATTCTTGTCATGCTTGCTCGCGGCGTTTCAATGAACACCTGTGCCTGTGTCTGCATTTACAACTCCGAATCTACCCTAATTCATCGTTGTTACAAGACACTACAGCATCTATTTGACAAAGTTTTACAGATTGGAAGCCGAATTCGCGCCTGCCTCGATTCCGATCTTCCGCGCGGACGCGAAGGACACCAAGCCATCGACTGAAATTCAAGTCGGATCAACCTGATATCACCCTAATCCGTATGCGTCCGGCCGGATTGATATCTATCAAAACCGCAATCCACGCTGCGACTCCGATCGCGATCGTCCAGAGGCCGGAATGTGCGCTCGAAACCTCGGGCCATCCGTCCGGCAGCGCACATAGCCTCAAACACTGGACTGAGCGGGCGGTAAGCCAGCTATGGCGCGTGCCTATCGCTCAAACCACGACCGATATCTGCCGTCGGCATCGAACTGTCGGCTGCGGCCAGCGGCTGGTATCATGTCGCGCATACCTTTTCCGTCACCCGCGCTCGCCCCGATGAATTTCTGTTCCAGCTGCGGCAGGCCCGTCGCTCTCAAAGTGCCGCCCGGCGATACCCTGCCGCGCCACGTGTGCGAAGCCTGCAACATCATCCACTATTCCAATCCGAAAATGGTGATCGGCTGCATTCCCGAGTGGGAGGACAGAATTCTGCTATGCAAGCGCGCCATCGAGCCGCGTCGCGGCTACTGGACCCCGCCTGCCGGCTTCATGGAAAACGGCGAGACCACCAGCGAAGCCGCGCTGCGCGAAACGCTGGAGGAAGCCAACGCGCGCGTCGAAATCGGCGATCTGTTCAGCATGCTGTCGGTGCCGCAGGTCAACCAGGTGCACATTTTCTACCGCGCGCGCCTGCTCGACCTCGAGTTCGCCCCGGGGACGGAAAGCCTGGAAGTGGCGCTGTTTGATGAGGCGGAGATCCCGTGGAAGGAGATCGCGTTTCGCACCATCTCGACCACGCTGAGGCACTATTTCGAGGACCGCAAGCGGGGGCATTACGGCTGCCATTCCGGCGCCATCCTGCCCCTGAAATGACCGCGTCGCGCCAGCCGCCGCGCTAGATCTCCGGCGTCGCGTTGATCTTGTGGATCGAAAGGTCGGCGCCGTTGAATTCCTCTTCCGCATCGAGCCGCAACCCGACTGCGGCCTTGAGCCCGCCGTAGACCAGCAGCCCACCGGCCAGCGCGACCGCGATGCCCAGCGCGGTTCCCGTCAGTTGCGACATGAATGACACGCCGCCCATGCCGCCGAGCGCCTTGGCCCCGAAGATGCCCGCAGCGATGCCGCCCCAGGCGCCGCACAGCCCGTGCAGCGGCCACACGCCAAGCACGTCGTCGATTTTCCAGCGGTTCTGCGTCAGGGTAAACATGTTGACGAAAATGAAACCGGCCACCGCACCCACCAGCAGCGAACCGGCCGGATGCATCACATCCGATCCGGCGCATACGGCAACCAGGCCGGCGAGCGGGCCGTTATGCACGAAGCCCGGGTCGTTGCGTCCGGCAACCAGCGCGGCGAGCGTGCCTCCGGCCATCGCCATGAGCGAATTGATCGCCACCAGTCCGCTCACCTTGTCCAGCGTCTGCGCCGACATGACGTTGAAGCCGAACCAGCCGACCGAAAGGATCCAGGCGCCCAGCGCGAGGAAAGGAATGCTCGAGGGAGGGTGCGCGGTCATGCCCTTGCCGTCCTTGCTGTAGCGGCCGCTGCGCGCACCCAAAAGCACCACGGCCACGAGGCCGATCCAGCCACCGACCGCGTGCACGACTATGGAGCCGGCGAAATCGTGAAACTCCTCGCCGAAAGAAGCCTTGAGCCAGGCCTGTACGCCATAGTGCTGGTTCCACGCGATGCCTTCGAAGAACGGGTAGACGAGGCCCACCAGCAGGAAAGTGGCCGCAAGCTGCGGGTAAAACCTGGCGCGCTCGGCGATGCCTCCCGAGACTATGGCCGGCACCGCGCCCGCAAAAGTGAGCAGGAAGAAGAATTTCACCAGCTCGTAGCCGTTCTTCTGCGCCAGCTGCTCTGCGCCGGTGAGAAAACCCACGCCGTAGGCGATGCCGTAGCCGATGAAAAAGTAGGCGATCGTGGAAACCGCAAAATCGCTGAGGATCTTGACCAGCGCGTTGACCTGGTTTTTCCAGCGCACCGTACCCAGCTCCAGAAACGCAAAGCCCGAGTGCATGGCGAGCACCATGATCCCGCCGAGCAGGATGAACAATACATCAGCCCCCGATTTCAAGTTCTCCATAATCGCCTCTCCCTGACGTTCGAATTAGCCGCAGCGCAGGGCGCCGCTGCGCACCCTGCATTTGTGTCGCGCATTATGAAGTCTTTCGCCCGGTTTGTATCCCCTCGGCATCATGGACGCGCCGACCCGCCTTGTGCTAGCGTGCCTCATGCAAAAAAGAACTGCGCCCGCATGACGAGCCATGCATTTCTCTGCGCAATGCGGCCATGATTCCCTGGCTAGCACGCGATGACCCGTTCCCGCCGCTGGCAAGCGCACTGAAGCACCCCAACGGCCTGTTGGCCGCGGGGGCGGATTTGTCCCCCGAGCGCCTGCTTGCCGCCTATCGTCAGGGAATCTTCCCCTGGTATTCCGGGGACGAGCCCATACTCTGGTGGAGCCCGGATCCGCGCATGGTGCTCATTCCGCCCGAATTGAAGATATCGCGTTCGCTCGCCAAGGCGCTGCGCAACCGCCGCTACGAAATTCGGTTCGACAGCGCCTTTGCCGCTGTGGTGCAGGGCTGCGCGGCGAGGGGGACTGACCATGCCGAACCGGGTGCGGGTGAAACGAGCACCTGGATCACCGATGAAATGCGCGCAGCCTATCAGCGCCTGCACGAACTCGGCTATGCCCACTCGGTGGAAACCTGGATCGAAGGCGAACTCGCGGGCGGCCTGTACGGCGTCGCCATAGGCCGAATGTTCTACGGCGAGTCCATGTTCACCCGGGTGCGCGACGCATCGAAGATGGCCATGGTGCACCTGGTGCGGCGGCTCGAGCGCCAGCGCTACGGCATGATCGACTGCCAGATGCATACGCGCCACCTCGCAAGCCTGGGGGCGCGCGCAATCCCGCGCAACGATTTTTCACTTAGACTGCGGGAATTGATAGACTATGCCGTGACGCCCATGAAGTGGGACGCCCCCGAGACGGAGAACGATGTCGCTGCTTAACGATCTGCCGCACACTGTACTGCAGTTCTACGTGACTGCTCCGTACCCCTGCAGCTATCTCCCGGAAAAGCTTGCGCGCTCCCAGGTCGCCACGCCCAGCCACCTGATCTCCAATGAGGTCTACGGCGGGCTGGTAAAGGCCGGTTTTCGCCGCAGCGGCATTTTCACCTATCGCCCGTACTGCGACACCTGCCGCGCCTGCATGCCGGTGCGGCTCCCGGTGGCGCAGTTCCAAGCCACGCGCGCGCAGCGCCGCGCCCGGACACGGCACGCCGGGCTCGAGGCCGTGCCGCAAAGCCTGCGTTTTCGTAACGAGCACTACGCGCTCTACCTGCGCTATCAGGCCTACCGCCATTCCGGCGGCGGCATGGACCAGGACAGCCGCGACCAGTATTCCCATTTCCTGCTGCAGAGCCGGGTCAACACGCGCCTGATCGAGTTCCGCGACGCGGGCAAGCTGATGATGGTGTCGATCATCGATGTGCTCCAGGATGGCGTTTCATCGGTGTACACCTTCTTCGAGCCGGGCATCGCCCCAGCGAGCTTCGGCACTTACAACATCGTGTGGCAAATCGAGTACTGCCGCAGTTTGGGGCTGCCCTACCTGTACCTTGGTTATTGGATCAGGAACAGCCGGAAAATGGCCTACAAGGCCAAGTTCCGGCCGATCGAAGGGCTGATCGACGGCGAGTGGCGCGAACTCAAGGGCCAGGAAATCGAGTAGCCCGGGCAGGACGCGGCCGAGAGCATATGGCTCGCGGCTTTCGGCTTTTGCTTTCTTTCGACCCTACTCGCTGTAAAATCGCGCCATGCTGTATTCCGTGGCACGCCGCTTTTTGTTCGGGATGGATCCCGAGGTCGCGCACGACCTCGCCCTCGCCTCGCTCAAGCTGATCGAGCGCACCGGCATGGCCTCGATCCTGGCCGATGCGGGGCCGGCGCGCAGCGTCAAGCTCATGGGGCTGGAATTTCCCAATGCGCTAGGTCTGGCCGCCGGCCTGGACAAGAATGGCGAGTACATCGACGCGCTAGCGGCCATGGGTTTTGGCTTCATCGAAATCGGCACGGTCACGCCGCGGCCGCAGCCGGGCAACCCCAAACCGCGCATGTTCCGGCTGCCCGAGGCGCAGGCCCTGATCAACCGTATGGGCTTCAACAACCACGGCGTCGAGCAGCTGATTGCCAATGTCCAGCGAGCCCGTTACCGCGGCGTGCTGGGCATCAACATCGGCAAGAATTTCGACACGCCGATCGAGCGCGCCGCCGACGACTACGAATTCTGCCTGGCAAAAGTGTATCCGCACGCGAGCTATGTCACGGTTAACGTCTCCTCGCCCAATACCAAGGACCTGCGCCAGTTGCAGGGCGCCGACGAACTGGGCGCGCTCGCCGGCAAGTTGAAGACCGAGCAGCATCGCCTCGCCGACGAGCACGGGCGCTACGTGCCGCTGGTACTCAAGATCGCGCCCGACCTCGACGATGCGCAGCTGGAGGCGATCGCCAAATGCCTGCTCAAGCACAAGCTGGACGGCGTCATCGCCACCAACACGACGGTCTCGCGTGCAGCCGTAACAGGCCTGCCGCATGCGGAGGAAAAAGGCGGACTGTCCGGCGCGCCGCTGCGCGAAGCCTCGACCGCGGTGATCCGCAAGCTCGCCCAATTGCTCGACGGCAGGGTGCCGATCATCGGCGTGGGCGGCGTGATGAGCGCAGCCGACGCGCGCGCCAAGCTCGCGGCCGGCGCGAGCCTGGTGCAGATCTACACCGGCTTCGTCTACCGCGGCCCGGAGCTGATCGGGGAGATCCTGCGCGAATTCGCCGCGGCCAAACCATGACCGGGCGCGCGCTCGCCGAGCAGATCGACGCGCTGCTGCCGCAGACCCAGTGCACCAAATGCGGTTACGGCGGCTGCCTGCCTTATGCCCGGGCAGTTGCGGCGGGAGAAGCCGATATCGACCAGTGCCCGCCCGGCGGCGCCGCCGGCGTGAGCAAACTCGCCGCGCTGCTGCAGCGTGCAGCGAAGCCCCTCAATCCCGCAAACGGCACAGAACAGCGGCGCACGGTCGCCTTCATCGACGAGGCACGCTGCATCGGCTGCACCCTGTGCATCCAGGCCTGTCCGGTCGATGCCATCGTCGGCGCGGCCAGACGCATGCATACCGTCGTCGCCGAGCTGTGCACCGGCTGCGATTTGTGCGTCCCGCCGTGCCCGGTGGATTGCATAGCCATGCTGCCGGTGCCCGAAGCCCAGGCGCCCTGGACCGAGGCGATGGCCGATGCCGCGCGGGCACGCTTCCAGTTTCGCAGTCTGCGCCTTGCGCGCGAACCGACCGAGCGCGCCCTGCGCCGCGGGCGCAAGGCGGAGGAAAAATTGGGACAGCCCATGCCAGACGCCAAGCGGGCCGTGATCCTCGCCGCGCTCGAGCGCGCCAGGGCGAGAAAGGCCGCCCTCACCGAAAAACCCGCGCCGCAGGCCCAGGCCGGGATTGCGGCCGCAGGCGCGCGCGGTGCCGCTGCGAAGAAGCGATGAATCCGGCAAGACGACAGGAAATCTTCGAGCGCTTCAGCAGGGCCAATCCCGAGCCGCGCGGCGAACTCGAATACCGCACGGCGTTCGAACTCCTCATCGCCGTGATCCTGTCTGCCCAGGCGACCGACAAGAGCGTGAATCAGGCGACGCGCAGCCTGTACCAGGCGGCGCGCACGCCGCAAACCATGCTGGCCCTCGGCATGGACGGCCTGATCGCGCACATCAAACGCATTGGCCTGTACCGCAGCAAGGCGAAGAACATACTCGCCACCTGCGAACTGCTGCTGCAGCGGCACGAGGGCGAGGTGCCGCAGGAGCGCGCGGCCCTGGAGCAACTGCCCGGGGTCGGACGCAAGACCGCCAATGTGGTGCTGAACATCGCGTTCGGCCACCCGACCATCGCCGTCGACACGCATATCTTTCGCGTTTCCAACCGCACCGGCCTGGCTCCGGGCAAGAATCCGCTCGAGGTCGAGCGCAAGCTGATGAAATTCGTGCCGCCGCAGTTTCGGCAGCACGCCCATCACTGGTTGATCCTGCATGGACGCTATGTGTGCAAGGCGAGGAGGCCAGAATGCCCGAAGTGCCTGATCGGGGACCTGTGCGACTACAAAGCGAAGACCCGGGAGGAGACCGCAGCCAAGGGCAAGGGCTGAGGCCCGCGCCCTAGCCCGCCCGCGCTACCGGCCACTGCCATGTTCAATCCTTCCCGCGACCAGGTCAGGCAATTCTTTTTCGATGCCTGGCGCAAACACCGCAATCGCGTAGTGCTGGCGGGGCTGGATAACATCGCCGTCGGCATCATGCTGCAGCATCCGGCATATCACCCGGTGCTGGACGACCCCGAGCGCTACCAGGACAGGGAATACCGGCCCGAAGCAGGCGATACCAATCCGTTTCTCCATATGAGCATGCATCTGGCCATCGAGGAGCAGTTGTCCATCGATCAGCCGCCCGGCATCAAGGGCGAATTCACGCGCATCGCGGCCAGGCTCGGCGACCGGCATGCAGCCTGCCACGAAGTCATGGAGTGCCTGGCCGAAACGGTCTGGCGGTCGCAGCGCGACGGCACGCCGCCCGATGCGCTGGCTTACCTGGAGTGCCTGAAGCGGCGCTAATGCCCTACTGAACCAGGCGGTGGAGCCTGATGACCTTCAAACTACCGCTCAGGCTTTGGAAGTAGGCCGCGAGGTCTTGCACGTCCTGCGGCGATAGCGCGGCCGCCTGGCCGTCCATCACCGCATTCTTGCGCGCGCCTGCTTTGTAATCGGTCAACGCGCGCGCCAGGTAGTCGGCATGCTGGCCGGCCAGACGCGGAATGTCGGGCGAAACCGGCGTGTTGAAATCGGCGCCGTGACAGGCGGCGCAGGGCTTAGACTTGCTCGCGCCCGCCGCCGGATCGCCGCCGGCGTAGGCGAACTGGCACGCAAATACCGTTAGAGCGACAAGAAGTGCTGATTTCATGATCGCTCCCTTACTGATGTTCGGTGGAATAGTAGGCGGCAAGGTCGGCCATGTCCTGATCGGACAGGCTTTGCGCGATGCCGCGCATCGATGGATGGCTGCGCGCCCCGGACTTGTAGGCCTGCAGCGCATTGACGATGTAGACCGGCTGCTGCCCGGTGATCATGGGCACCTGGTAGACCTGCGGGTATACCGTCTTGTACCCGGGTATGCCGTGACAGCCCGTACACATGGAAATCTTGCTCTTCGCGGCGTCGGCATTGCCCGCCGGCGCCTGCGCCAGCGCCGGGACAGCCAAGGCAATCAGCATAAAACCCAGGATAATTTTCATAGTTTTCACTCTTCAGGGGCTGCAGACCGCGTGCCGCCAGGGTTCAAAGGGCGGTGGATTCTATACGATAGGCCTCATGCGAGTAAAGAGCGCCCATCCGGCCGCGTGGAAGCGGCTGCCCGGCTGGGCCATCGCAACCCCGGGTGCGGCGGCCGGATCGCGGGCGCGTCCGCGCCAGGCGGCCAAGCAGCAGCCCTTCCGCTCGTCGTATAATGCGCCTTTCATTTCAGGGTATTGCCATGCGTTTTCACGGTTCCGCCAACTACATCTCGACCGACGACCTCACGCTCGCCGTCAACGCCGCCGTGACGCTGCAGCGCCCGCTGCTGATCAAGGGTGAGCCCGGAACCGGCAAGACCATGCTGGCCGAGGAAGTAGCGAAGGCGCTCGGCCTGCCCATATTCGAGTGGCACATCAAGTCCACCACCAAGGCGCAGCAGGGCCTGTACGAATACGACGCGGTGTCGCGGCTGCGCGATTCGCAGCTGGGCGATCCGCGCGTGCACGACATCAACAACTACATCGTCAAAGGCACGCTGTGGCAGGCGTTCACGGCCAATGAGCCGGTGGTGCTGCTGATCGACGAAGTCGACAAGGCCGACATCGAGTTCCCCAACGACCTGTTGCGCGAACTCGACCGCATGGAGTTCTACGTCTACGAGACCCACGAACTGGTCAAGGCCAAGCACCGCCCGATCGTGTTCATCACTTCCAACAACGAAAAGGAGCTGCCCGACGCCTTCCTGCGGCGCTGCTTCTTCCACTACATCCGCTTCCCCGACAAGGAAACGATGGAGAAGATCGTCGACGTGCACTTCCCCGGCATCAAGAAGCATCTGCTGCGCGAGGCGCTGGAGGTGTTCTTCGAGGTGCGCGACGTGCCGGGGCTGAAGAAGAAACCGTCGACCTCGGAACTGCTCGACTGGCTGAAGCTCTTGCTCGCCGACGACATCCCGCCCGAAGCACTGCGCAGCAAGGACAAGAAGACCATCATCCCGCCGCTGCACGGTGCGCTGCTCAAGAACGAGCAGGACGTGCACCTGTTCGAACGGCTGATCTTCATGTCCAGGCACAATCGCTGAGGCGAAGGAATCCCCTAGCGCCGGTGCAATCATGCTGATCGATTTCTTCCTCAAGCTCAAGAGCGCCAAGGTCCCGGTCACGACCAAGGAATACCTCATGCTCATCGAGGGCATGCAAAAGGGCGTGGTCGGCTCCTCGATCGACCAGTTCTACTATTTCTCGAGGACCTGCCTGGTCAAGGACGAGGCCAACTTCGACAAGTTCGACCGCGCCTTCGGCGAGTACTTCAAGGGCGTCGAGGCCATCATGGGCGTGGAAGCCGACATTCCGCTCGAATGGCTGCGCAAGCAGGCCGAACTCAATCTGAGTCCGGAAGAAAAAGCCAAGATCGAAGCCATGGGCGGCTGGGAGAAGCTCATGGAGACGCTCAAGAAACGCCTGGAGGAACAAAAGGGCAGGCACCAGGGCGGCAGCAAATGGATAGGCACCGGCGGCACCTCGCCCTACGGCGCCTACGGCTACAACCCCGAAGGCGTGCGCATCGGGCAGGAGGGCTCGCGCAATCGCTCTGCGGTCAAGGTGTGGGACCAGCGCGAATACCAGAACCTGGACGACCAGGTGGAACTCGGCACGCGCAACATCAAGATCGCGTTAAGACGCCTGCGCCGCTTCGCCCGCGACGGCGCGCCGGAGGAACTCGACCTGGACGGCACCATCACCTCCACGGCAAGAAAAGCCGGGATGCTCGACATCCTGATGCGGCCCGAGCGCCACAACAAGGTCAAGGTATTGCTGTTTTTCGACATCGGCGGCTCGATGGACGACCACATCAAGCTGTGCCAGGAGATGTTCTCCGCGGCCAAGACCGAATTCAAGCACATGGAGTATTTCTACTTCCACAACTGCCTGTACGACTACGTGTGGAAGGACAATCGCCGGCGCCACTCCGAGCGCACGCCGACCGTGGACATCATGCACAAGTACGGGCATGACTACAAACTGATCTTCGTCGGCGACGCCACCATGAGCCCGTACGAAATCCTGCAGCCGGGCGGCTCGATCGAATACTCCAACGACGAGGCCGGCGCGGTGTGGATGCGGCGCATGCTCGACACCTATCCGAAGGCGATCTGGCTCAATCCGGAGCCGGAGCAGCTCTGGCCCTACCGCCAGTCGATCTCGGTCATCCGCGAGATCATGGAATCGCGCATGTACCCGATCACCATCGAGGGCCTGGAGCGCGCGATGCGCTATCTGAGCAAATAGCGCGGGACCCGGGAAACGTCCCCTGATCTACCTGGGGCACCGGGGAGCCGGCCCCAGTCCGGCAACGCGCTCTCAGTCGTTCTCGCGCTGCGGCGGCGGCGCCACCTTGATCGCTTCCTCTATGGTGGTGAGGCCCGCCGCCACTTTCATCGCCGCGCTGATGCGCAGCGGCTTCATCCCTTCCTTGTAGGCCAGTTCGCGCATCGTCGCGAGGTCGGCCTTGGCGTCGACCAGGCGTTTCATCGCCGGCGACATCAGCAGGATTTCGTAGATGCCGATGCGGCCGATATAGCCGGTGTTGCGGCATTCCAGGCAGCCGACCGGGCGAAAAATGTGCTTCGGGCGTTTCGCCTTCCACGGCGCGACGAACTCCTCCCAGGTGAGGTCCTCCGCACGCGCGTCGTCGTAAGGCACCTTCTGCTTGCAGTGCGGGCACAGCGTGCGCACCAGGCGCTGCGCCATGACGCCGAGAATGGTGGAATTGAGCAGATAAGAGGGGACCCCGAGATCCAGCAGCCGGGTGATAGCCGCTGCCGAATCGTTGGTGTGCAGGGTCGACAGCACCAGATGCCCGGTGAGCGCCGCCTGGATCGCCATGTCCGCGGTTTCGAGGTCGCGGATCTCGCCCACCATGATGATGTCCGGGTCCTGGCGCATCAGCGCGCGCACGCCGTCGGCAAAGCCGAGGTCGATGCCGTGCGTGACCTGCATCTGGTTGAACGCCGGTTCCACCATTTCGATGGGATCCTCGATGGTGCAGACGTTGACATCTGGCGTGGCGAGGGTCTTCAGCGTCGAATACAGGGTGGTGGTCTTGCCCGAGCCCGTAGGCCCGGTGACCAGGATGATGCCGTGCGGCGCCGCGGTCATCTGGCTCCAGCGCACCTTGTCCTCATCGGAGAAACCGAGGTCGGTGAAATCCTTGACCAGCACCTCCGGATCGAACACGCGCATCACCAGCTTTTCGCCGAATGCCGTCGGCATGGTCGACAGTCGCAGCTCGATTTCCTGGCCGTCGGCGGTGCGCGTCTTGATGCGCCCGTCCTGCGGCCGGCGCTTCTCCACCACGTCCATGCGCCCGAGTATCTTGATGCGGCTGGTCATGGCCGACATCACCGCCGCCGGAATCTGGTACACCTGGTGCAGCACGCCATCGATGCGAAAGCGCACATAGCCGACGTCGCGGCGCGGTTCCATATGGATGTCGCTCGCGCGCTGGTCGAATGCATACTGCCACAGCCAGTCGACCACGTGGACAATGTGCTGGTCGTTGGCGTCGAACTGGCGGTTGGTGTTGCCCATTTCCACCAGCTGCTCGAAGTTGCCGATGCCGCTGCGCTGGTCGCCTTTTTCCGCCGCGCCCTTGATCGATTTCGCCAGGTTGTAGAACTCGACCTGGTAGCGCGCGATGTCCAGCGGATTGGCGATGACGCGGCGGATCTCCAGGCGCAGGATCGGCTTGAGTTCCCGCTCCCATTCCTTGATGTAGGGCTCGCAGGTGGCGATCACCGCCTCCTTGCTGTTCACTTCCACCGGCAGGACCTTGAAGCGCTGCGCGTAGGCGTTGGACATGACGTCCGTGACCGCGGAGAAGTTGATTTTCAGCGGGTCAATATGGAAATACCCGAGGCCGACCTTGGCCGCCAGCCACTCGGTGAGCAATTCGAGATGCAACAGCTTGTTGGGCGGGAGCAGGGATTTCCATTTCTGGTCGGCGATCACCGCGAGCGGGTGATGGTCG
>Ga0182021_10007836_pt1 | contig 12656 bp, 10 predicted proteins | sample 612E3MmetaG_FD_120493 | JGI IMG/M metagenome (GOLD analysis project Ga0182021, IMG submission 120493) | Permafrost microbial communities from Stordalen Mire, Sweden - 612E3M metaG (Illumina Assembly) | ecosystem: Environmental > Terrestrial > Soil > Wetlands > Permafrost | place: Sweden... | reverse complement strand
GTGGTTGGTCCCATCGAACCCGCGACAAAACGCTGGTGTCCGTTTTGGGAATAATCCAGCGCGATGCGTTTGGCAATCTGAGCGGCTTTGAAGTTCAATTCATATGCGCGATCCTGTAAGCCGTATTCTGCAAGCACAATGCGCGTACCGCCAAATGAGTTTGTCTCGATGACATCACAGCCTGCTTCGAGGAAGTCGGTGTGTACATTCTCCACCGCTGACGGCTTTGAGAGAACAAGATACTCATTGCATCCGTCAAGATGCTCGCCGCCAAAGTCATCAGGAGTTAATCCCTGGCCTTGCAGGTGTGTACCTGTAGCTCCGTCAAAGACGATGATTTTTTGACTTAATATGGTTAAGAAAGAATTCAAGTAAGCATCGAGTGACGAGTTTTGAGTTACCAGCTATAAGTTGGATTCACTGCTAATTTTGTTTTCTAATGATAGTAGCATTTTTCGAATTTCAACAAGTTGTCGCGTCAGCAAATCATATTTATCTATGTCTAAATATTCCAAATCTTTCGAGAGAAGTAGAAAATATTCAACTTCATTTGTCGAACCAAGTGCCATCGTCAAGAAACGAGCGAAATCCGCTTTTGTTTTTCTTCCGCATCCTTCAGAGATATTAGCTGTAATCGATGCTGCCGCTCTACGTATCTGAGAAGTAATACCATAGAGTTCTTCTTTTGGAAATTTCTTTGTAAATATATAAATATCTAGAATAAGCTTATGTGCTTTTTGCCATACAACAAGCTTTCGAAAATCCTGCATAATTCTAGCCTCTAAAAACTCGACCCTCGAAACTCGTGACTGGCTACTTTTCCTTTATTTAAAAAAATTCCCAACGTTATGAGCGTCGGGATCGAATTTCATTTCGGTTGACGCTTTAGCGATTCTTTACCGTGGCCGCAAGCTATCGTTCAAATCACCACTTCATAAAGGTACAAAAGAAAGAATTGAAGAGCAATGTTTGAATTGAAAAAGAGAAGATATAAGCAAAGTGACGGGTTTGCGCACCTGTGAGTAATTTTCTTCGGGAATATCATCATGAAGCGACGTTCCCCCACTAATATAACGGCATATAAAAACCTCAATTCTGATTTGATGAATACATGGATTTTACCTGATACTGAACGCTGGCGGCGCATTATTCAGTATTTCTTTCCGGTACAAAACAAAAAGTCCAGATTTGTTTCCAGAAACACTGAAAACTTTGTACAGGTTCTCTGGTACATTCTTCGGAAATGTCCAGTATGTGAGATGTTGAGTGTTAAGAATTCATGCGCCATGAAACAAGATATTCTCTAACTCATTTTTAAGCGCCGCTCTTTTGGGAATCACTCTTTATCATAAACCATGATAATTTTTCTTTCACCCCAAAATGAATGAGAATACTGCTTCAGCGAGAGAATCGTACCTTTGTCATCTAAACTCCAGGCTTCGCTGGTCACACTTTCTACATCCTGACCGTTTCTCTTCAATGTAACTTTTGATTCAGCAAACAGCGTGTCGTTTTTTTGAGACCATGTAGTTTTTGTGATCCGTGGAAAATTCATAAATTCCGATGTATTGTTTTTGCCGTCAAGTATCAAAGTGTCATTCGTGATCTTATCATCGGTATATTCAAGAATGAAGGTTTTTTGAATCGCGAGATCATTTTCTTTTTGGATAATTTTCATTTTGTATGGAATGGAGTTCACCCCAAAAATATCAAGGACACTTTTTTCTTCATTAAAAATCCAATCTCCTGAAAAATTTACTCTTACGCTGTCCGGTTTTGTCTCCTTCCAAGGAAGAGGAGGAAGTCCGCATACAATACGGTAGGGAGCAGTTGTTCTCCAATAAACAGAATCTTCCAAACACAGTATGCGCGCATTATGAACCAGTTCCAAGTGCTGCTTCTTCAGGGTACTTCGAACCAATCCCGCCCAGATGGAATAAAAGAACCATTTCGGTTGATTCTTCAGAACGTCAAGAGTCGGCGGATTTCCCACTTCTGCCAATGCAAGCGGTTTCCCCTGCGACAAAACAACCAAGCTGTCATAATAGGATTGATTAAAATCTTTCCTATAAACATCCAGAGAAAGGATGTCGAGGAATTCAATGCCTGGAAAGTAATACGTAAAATTCATTTCGGGTTTCACCGGCCTGTCAACGCTCCATATCCAGATCAGATTATTGAGTTTGTGATAAATCGCGAGCCTGTTATAGAGCTGACGGTAGAGCGCTGCAGTACTGAACTCTCCAGTACGTCCTCCCCACCAAAACCAGTTGCCGTTCATTTCATGATACGGTCGCCAAAGCACCGGTATATGTGCATCCTGAAGTTTTTTCAAATAGAATGCAATCGAATCGACTTGTACACACCAGTGCTTATACAATTTGGTGCCCGGTGTCAATACATCTTTAAATTGTTGATCCATTATTTGACCTTGAACACTCGCGAGAGAATCCGGTGCACTCCCTCCGCCTTGAATTCCGAACGAAATAGGTTCATGGGCAGTCGGCGGTACTGCATGCCAACATATCGTTATGATAGAACCCAGACGATGCTGGCGCTTTATCTCTTCCACAATATTCGGGCGTGCAAGATATGAATCCTTGTCGCCTTCTTTAGCAAACCCCCAATCAGTGCTGAAGACAACAGGTGTTTTACCGATATAAGAAGCTGCAAACTGAGAGTTCCTATTTTTTGCATTTGGATAATTATGCTGTCCGGTCAGCGTATATTGTCCGGAAATACGATAGACGAAATTCAACAGCGCTTGAGCTTCCGGTGATGCATTGGGGGTTACCGGTTTGATATCTTTATCTAATCCAAAAATCGGTGAAGCGGCTATACACAAGATGAAAAGATTCAAGGAACAAGTTTTTCGCAGGAACGCCATATGTAAATTCCCTTCTTAAAGAATTGAAAATTATTTTTATTCGATCGTCCGGTTCCAAGTTAAGATTGAACAGTATTCATAAAAAAGGGAATCAACAAAGAGGAGGAGGATGATGATGATGAAAGATGTTTTTCTGATTCATTATTACCTGAAGGTATTATAAAGGACATGAACCCATATAATAGTCCGAACTAATTCCACAACAACGCTGAAATGGAATAAACGATTAATTTTGTAATTAATCATGTTTATGGCTGCTTTATCTTATCAATCAATCCTGGATAAAACTTTTTTGCACAATCCGGACAGATACCATGAGTGAATTGCGCTTCAGAGTGTGTCTGGATGTATTTTTCCAATTGATCCCAGTACCCTTGGTCATCTCTGATTTTCTTGCAATTAGCACAAATCGGAATGAGCCCACCCAGTACTTTAATTTTCGAAAACGCTTCATCGACACTCTCTTTGAGCTCCTTCTCACGCTTCAGCAACTGCCATACTCGAACCCGATAAACTCCAAAGCCTGCCCCTATAACCAAGATTACCAGGACTCCGTAAAACCAATATGTCTGGTAAAAATTGGGTTCTAACTCGAATGCAAAGCTTGCTCCTCTTTCGTTCCAGACACCATCATTATTACAAGCCATAACACGAAAACGATAATGGCCAGGTGAAAGGTTGGTATAGTACGCTATTCGCCGAGTTTCGGCGTTCACCCATTCACGATCATATCCTTCAAGCAAATATTTAAATAACACTCTCTCTGGTACAAGAAAACTCAGCGCAGTATAGTGGAATTCCAATTTTTCCTTTCCGGGAGAAAGACGTACAAATTGATCGAGCGGTATTATCTTTTGATCGGCAATTATTTGCTCAATAAGCACCGTAGGAGGAAGCTCGTTTCGCCTGAGGGAATTGGGATCAATCAAGACCGCCCCCTTCTTTGTTGCGAACCACAACCGCCCGTCGTGTGCTCTCCATCCGACAGGCTGAGATCCTCCAGAGCATTCGTCCGATTTCATACCATCAGCCGTAACATATACTTGCATATGAATGGATTTCGTATTTCCACCAATAAAATTATCAACCTCCTGCCGATTGACATAACCGATACCTCTTGGGCTGCTCAACCACACATTTCCACTATCATCACAGAGAACGCAGTTGATTTCGTTGGTGAAGAGACCATCTTTAAATGTAATAGGTACAAATATTCCATTCTGGATATGTGTAATTCCATCACGGGGCGAACTGATCCAAAGAACTCCTTTTTTATCAGCGAAAATGGAGCTGACCCAATTCCCTGCTAATCCTTGTTCCTGTTGATATGATATGCTTACTCCATCCTTAATTTTTACTAATCCACCGGTAGTACCAACCCATAATATTCCACCGGACTGGTAATAAAAACTTGTAACATATTCAGTTGAAGGATATTGTTGACCATTCTTCATTAAATATGGCTCTATGTGTCCTTTGATAAATCTCCGAATACCGACTTGATCGATAAATACAATCAAACTTTTATCATCTTCTGTAATTGCAGAAATCCATCGGACTGGGAGGCCACTTGTTGTGTCGTACCTAATCATCCGATTGTCTTTGAGGTTGAATAACCAACCGGTTTGACCTATCCATAGACTTCCATCGCGAGAGACAAATGCAGGTCCGACATCGGATTTATATATTTCTGTTACATGATTATTTTTTAATCGTGTGATAGAACTGTTCATTTCACTTAAAAAATAGAGACTCCCGTCTGGTGTTTCTGCAACGCCAGAAATATTGTCATTCGCAAGACCTTCCTTGGTAGTAAAGGTAGTAATATTAACATCCTTAAACCGGTTGAGGCCTTCAATAGTACAAACCCAGAGACTTCCCTCATCATCTTCTATGATTGATAAAACAAAATTATTGGTCAGACCATCATCTGCAGTAAAACTTGACCAATTCCCATTGGAAAATCGACTGATACCTTTATAAGTCCCAAACCATAGATTATGATCACGGTCTTCACAAATGGCTGTAATGTGATTTTCCGGTAAACCATCCATTGATCTATAGACAGTAATATTATTATGATTCCAGCGGACAAGTCCATCATATGTCCCGATCCATATATTTCCCCGGCTGTCAGAAAAAAGCGAGATAACCATATTGTGAGGCAATCCATTGGTCACTGTAATACTATCGATTTGTTTACCGAGAACATCATTGAATAAATATACGCCGAAATGCGTACCAACCCAAATTCGACCAAGCGAGTCTTCGGTAAGTGCCGTGACAAAATTTGCATTGAGAGGAATCTTTGAAATACTTCCATTCGAATATTTGTACAGACCATTGGATGTAGCAATCCAGACATTCCCCGTACGGCTTACAAACAATGCCCGTATTTGACTTGAATATATTCTGATGGTTGAATCGACAGCCGGATCCAATAGGGTTACTTTTTCATTTTTAATTCGATACAATCCATCATAAGTTGTCCCCACCCAGAGACTACTGTCCCGGGACATGCATAATGCAGAAATAGTCTTGACGATATTTTTATTCCCTGGATTAATGTTAACCGATTTGAAGTTGACACCATCGAAACGGAACAAACCCGCTGATGTTCCAAGCCAGAGATATCCGTCATGAACCTGAAAACCGACATAAACGGCATTTGCGGGCAACCCGTTTTGTCTGTACCAGATATTATGATTGTATTGATTTATTGTCTTTTGGGGATCAAGAGCAAAAACAGATGTCGAACTGCAGAGGACAGCTATCAGACCTATCGTACTAAGCCATTTAATTTTATACTTAGTTCCTATCATGTAAAAAAGATCCCTTCCCGAATCAATATATAGCTGTTGTCAGCAATTTACAAGTCCCAATATCACTTTTTGAAAAAATCAGAATAATCTGATTGCAGGAATTAAATCCGGTATAATGATAATAATTCCAGGCTTAACAAAGTTATCTCCGGAAATAGATTTTCGGCACATTCGGGACAAATGCCGTGTGAAAACACTTCTTCCGAGTAACTCTGAATATATCCTTGTAACTATCCCAATATCCTTTATCGTTTCGGATATTCTTGCTATTAGCGCAAAAAAACAAAATTTGCTCCTTTCTCATTCCATACACCGACTCTTTATTTTATTACAAGCCATCACCCGAAATCAATAATTTCCCGGCCTAAGATTTGTATTGTTTACCGCACACTGTGTCTCAGCATCTACCCGCTCATAGTCGAAATCATTCAGCTTGCATTTAAACAGCACGCTCTCAGGAACAGGAAAGCTGAGAACCGTACAATGAAACTCGAACTTTTCCTTGCCGGGTGATTAGTTCTGGAAACTAAATACTAATATCAAAATTAAATTTTGATAAAATCAGATAAGTATGATCCGTGGGATATCATAGCCACAATTGCTGGTAGTGTTAATTCGTGGAAATTAATTCCGGAATAACGCAGGTAGTAAAGCTAAACGAATAGATTTCAAGATTCGGATTGGAAGTCGTCAGCTTGAGCATGTGGCTGCCGAATTCTTTATTGTGTATGATCGTGTACATTTTCGGCATATCAACAAATAGAGATGACAGACCTTTTGGAAGTTGGACAATATCTTCTCCCGAAAGTTCGTTGGGTATCGGCCGGCTGTTCTGCTGCACGACAATCTCGCACAGCGACCCGTTACGAGAGCCCATGACAGCATTCACTTCGCATGCCTGATAGGGAAGAAGAATCTTGCCCTCTTCTCCTTCATTTCCGTCAAACCGCAGGCACTGGCGTTCGTTCATCCACTTGCCGGATGCATAAAACCGTTCCGGGAGGTAAATTCCCGGATCGGTATACTCAAGGGTTGATTCAGGATTGTACCCTTCCGGATTGCCAAGCGCACCGCGAAGATATCCGAAAAACAATTCACCTGTCGGCCGATAACATACAGCACCGGCATGATCTTCCTCTCTGAAAGGAACAGTGAGAGCAGGCAGTTCGCCGTGACTGCCGGCTTCGCTGAGTAATTGCTGGATTGCACGTTCAAATTCAACATAGCCGCCTTCGCCGTGTTGAATAAATCGGATGGTACCATCGCGGTCGATGAGACAACGAGTAGGCCAATATCGTATTGAATATGCATTCCAGATACCTGCTTCATTATCGAGCATAACCGGATATGTAATCTTGTATTTCTGGATAGCTTTCCCTACTCGCTCGGGCGAAGAAGCAAATTCAAACTCCGGCGTGTGCACTCCAACAACCGAAAGACCGAATGGTTTATACTTTTTCTGCCATTCTTTGATGTAAGGTAATGCCCGAATACAATTGATGCATGTATAATCCCAAAAATCAATTAAGACGACTTCACCGCTGTACTCACGGAGAGAAATCGGTTCGGAATTCAGCCAGAAGTTTCCGTACAGTTCCGGTGCGTGAATATGTTTAGATTCAAGTTCCATGTATTTATAAAGGATTAGTCTTCTTTTCCACCGGTACGGGCGACATATAAGAAACTATCACGAACAAAATCAGCTGCATTCGTTGCAAAGGCAGCAGGAATGGCTTTTTTCAATTCGTCAAATGTCACAACCATTCCACCTACTGAAATCGTCATATTTTGATTAATCAAAATCGCTCTTGTTGAGCCAGAACATTTCAATACAACGCTCGCTTTCACATTGGGGAATATTGCATCAACAACCGGATCGATGTGAACATGTGCACCAAAAATTTTCATTGCGTCCACAGATTCGCATTGTATATCTATATTGTTTGTTTTTAAATAAAGAAGACAATCATGAACAACCTTCTTTGTTATTTCAGCAACATCATTAGCTGCCTGAGTAAATTTTTCTTTTTCAACTGAAAACTTTGCCCATTCTTTAATTGTGCTCGAGAGAATGAGCTTCATTGATTCTGTAAGCGCCATGCCTTTCGTCCTTTAATAATTATCCGTGATGGTATTGTACTATTCACTAACCCTTTATGGACTTTAAAATTGAGTGTAATTCAAACATCAACTGATCAGATTGTTCCTGCGTGATGATATACGGGGGTAGTAAACGCAGCACCGTGGTATTCGTGCAGTTAATCAGAATACCTCGGTTTCGTAATTCATCGACAATAGGCTCACCGTCTCGATTTAAGTCTATGCCGAGCATACAGCCATACCCGCGCACTTCTTTGATGATGGCGGGAAATTGCTTTTGCAATTCTATCGCCTTTTTTTTGAGATACTCACCGATAATGCCGGCTTGCTTCATCAATCCGTTATTAATAATTTCTTCCATGACGGCACAGCCGGCGGCACATGCAACAGGATTTCCGCCGAATGTCGTCCCATGTCCGCCATAGGTCAGCACATCGGCAACCTTATGATTCCCTAAAATTGCGCCCAGCGGAAGACCGCCGCCTATTGCTTTTGCAATGACAACAATGTCGGGATGGATATCGTAATGCTCAAAACCAAAAAACTTACCCGTGCGCCCAATGCCCGATTGAATCTCATCGGCAACAACGAGAAATCCGAATTTATCCTGAAGTGATTTTAATTCTCGCACAAATTCTTTACTGGCGACATTGATGCCGCCTTCACCTTGAATGAATTCGAGGATGATTCCAAGTGTTTGTCCGTTCACTTTTGCCCGCAAATCTTCGACATTGTTAAATTTGACAGAGTTGGTGTTCGGGAGGAACGGATCATACCCTTCGCGATATTTCGGACGTTCGGTCAATGACAAGGCACCCATCGTCCTCCCATGGAATGAATTAGTCAAATTCAACAATGTTGTCCTGCCGCTGCCTTGTCCCCACTTGCGAACTATTTTGATTGCACCTTCGACGGCTTCCGTGCCGCTGTTCGAGAAAAAAATGCGTTTGTAACCGCTTGCTACAATAATTCTCTCAGCCAATTCCACTGTTGTATCCTGCACAAAGTAATTCGAGAGATGGATATAACGATGGATTTGTTTCTCAATCGCAGCAGTTATACGCGGATGAGTGTAACCAAGCGGGTTGACAGCAAGTCCGCCGAAGAAATCTATATAGCGTTTGCCGTCTTTCGCATAGAGATAAACACCTTCGCCGCGTTCAATTTCTAGCGGTAGCCGGTGGAATGTGTGAAAAAAATATTTGCTTTCTTTTTCAAATATTGATTCAGACACGAGAACCCTCATGAGTTAATTGTTTGAATACACTATACAAAAAACGCACCTTGAACTCAAGCTCTTCCGACGTTCCATTATTATAGATTAGATAATCTGCATTTTCCAGCTTTTTCTTCCCGTCGAGCTGGGACTTCATGCGGCTCCGAACCGCATCTTCCGAAGCAATGTCGCGTTTGCGCACCCGGTTTATACGCTCGGATTCGTCAGCATCAACAACGACGACAGCATCGAGTTTTTTGTTCAATCCGGCTTCATACATAAGCGCCGCCTCAACGATAACGATGAGCTCTCCGCGTTGTGCCAGCTCTTTGATCTGCCGTTCAATTTCTTTTTCGACTCGCGGATGAATAATGGATTCCACTTTTTGACGAAGCGATGTATGAGAAAATATTTCAGAAGCGATGAATGAGCGATTCAAAGAACCGTCGGACTGGAAAGTTGATTCACCGAAGAGGGCGATGAGTTTCTTTCGAATAACTGAATCATTGGCACTTAATTCTTTAGCGATATCGTCAGCATAGAGGACCGGCACACCAAGATGTGCAAAGACGGAACAAACGGCCGTTTTGCCGCTGCCAATTCCGCCTGTAACACCGATCTTGAGAATATGTTTATCGGAAGTCGTCAACAGAAATATTCAAAAATCAACACACAGCTGACACACCAACCACAAATTACCATACCAAAACTTCCATGGAAATTGTGTTTGAAGCTTGCTTGGAACTTGATACTTGAATCTTGTCATAACAACTATTTTGCTACAGAAACTGAACGGAATTCCCTCACCACAACTACTTTAATCTGTCCGGGGTATTCCATTTCCTGTTCAATTTTATTTGCTATATCATGCGAAAGCTGGTCGGCTGCAGCATCGTCAAGTTTCTCGTGACTGACAATTACGCGTACTTCACGGCCCGCTTGGATTGCGTAGGTGTTTATAACGCCGTTGAATGACTTGGCAATATTTTCTAATTTTTCTAATCGTTTGATGTACTCCTCCACAGATTCGCGACGCGCACCCGGCCTGGCACCGCTGATAGCATCGGCCGCTTGAACGAGCGCCGAGATAGGATGTTCCATCGGTATGTCTTCATGATGAGAACCTACTGCATTACAAACGACGGCATGTTCGTTAAATTTTTTGCAAAGTTCATATCCCAACAATGCGTGCGGACCTTCAACACTTTTATCAATGGTTTTACCTATGTCGTGCAATAATCCAGCCCGTTTAGCCAGGACCGGATCCAATCCGAGTTCTGACGCCATAATGCCGGTAAGATACGCCACCTCGATACTGTGCTCAAGAAGATTCTGGCCATAACTGGAACGGTACTTCATCCGGCCGATATGTTTTATAATTTCAGGATGTGCACCGTGCAAACCGATTTCGAGCAGCGTGTTTTCACCGGTATGGACAACTTCTTCCTCCAATTCCTTCTTTACTTTCTCAACGACTTCTTCGATGCGCGCCGGATGAATGCGCCCATCGGCAATCAAGCGTTCCAACGATACGCGCGCTACCTCGCGGCGGAAAGGATCGAACCCAGAAAGAATCACCGCCTCTGGAGTGTCATCGACTATGACATCGATGCCCGTAGCAGCCTCAAATGCACGAATATTCCGGCCTTCACGGCCGATGATGCGGCCCTTCATTTCGTCGGTACCGACATTCAGCACACTCACAGTCGTTTCCAATGTGAAATCTACAGCCGAACGCTGAATTGCCTGGACGATGGTTTTCTGGGCTTCCTTCTTGGCTGTAATCTTTGCTGTATCGCGGATATCCTTCAGTGTTTGTGTTGCTTCGGACTTAACGGTTTCAATCAGATTTTGATATAAATATTTTTTGGCTTCTTCGCGATTGATCCCTGCCATTTTTTCCAGTCGAAGGTTTTCTTCTTCCACCAATCGCTCAAGTTCATTTTCATGCTCGATGAGCCGTTTTTGCCGGTCCGCAATTTCCTTGCCCGTCGTCTGAAGCGTTGACTCCTTCTTCGTCAGCAGATCAAGCTTTTTTTCCAGATTCTCTTCGCGATTGCTTAATTGTTTTTCGTACGCCTGTAGTTTGCTCCGCTTGGATTGGGCATCTGATTCAAACTCTTTTTTCTTTTGATACCATTCATCCTTCACTTCGAGAAGTTTTTCCCGTTTTGCAGTTATTGCCTCCTTCTCTGCTTCTTCAACAATTTTCTTGGCGCGTTCTTGAGCATCCATGATTTTATTTTGACCGCTCCGGGCGTTCAAAGACCAGCCCATGAAAAACGCACCGCCTCCGACCAACGCTCCAATCAGTATAAGTATATAAGGTTCCATGTCATTCCTCAATTCAGATAAAATCTTGATAAAAATAAAAACCGCACGCATCTGCCACAATCAAGTGTATTGAAAGAACCTCTCTCTTTACACAGTGGGGACTTGCCTAAGCATTTCACACTTCCACTACCCGCTCTTTTTTTGCCAAAGGCAAAAACGTCATCGCAGGGCTATTCACATTGAAGGAATAGATGGCTTGCGCTCCACGCTTATGAGTCAAGCTCCCATATTAACAGAATTGTTTGGTTCTTTAATATGGTATTGATTACGGCTGATGGTGCGGTTTTTTTATGAGATCCGCAACCGTATGTACAAAGAACAGCGACGGTGTTATAGAATCCGTTCGTCCGACGGTTCCGACAAAAGACAATTGTCAAGATAGTTGGAAAGTTTTTCTACTTCCGATGCCAGATGCGCAGCTTCCTGAGTATGCTTTTCTCTTTCCTGCAGAAGGTCTTCTGTGATATTCAATGCTGAAAGAACTGCAACCGTTAAAGGTGGCTGTTCCGGAATTTTATCATGAATCTTCATCAGCATACCGTCTACATACGAAGCCACGCGTTTCGTGAGATCTTCATTCTCTCCACGAAGCGGATATTCATTTCCAAATATTTTAACCCGAATGCTCTTGCCGTTCATTGTTCGAACTACTTGAATAGTGTTTATTGAATTCTCCAAATCTTACCGTCATCATCTATTTGCTTCATATACGTGAATTGATTTTCACAATCAATTCCTTCAGCCGTGATTTGAGTGCTTCTGACTCCTCCTTTGAAAAGAGACTGCTACCATTTGACTGTGCATGAACAAGCTGCGCACGAACGTCTTCCATCTCTTGTTCTCGTTGCCGGATTTCTTCCGTCCAACGGCGCTCCTTTAATTCTAAACTCGAAAGTCTGCCTTGAAGTTCCTTATTCTCCGCCTTTAATCGTAGAATGAGATCAGAAACAAGCCGGGCTTTCTCCCATAGTGATTGGAGAGATTCCTCGAGTTGCCTCAAGTCCTTCTTTTCCGCCGTCTCAGCATCTATCAGCTGTTCTGGCAAGTCCTAGCTCCTTATGAGTTTAAATAAATTCACACAGGTTTTGTCTTTTAGTCGCGTAATACACCGTTACATTGCCGGCGCACAGCTTCGATTATTTTCGAAAGTGCGTCGTCAATTTCTTTTTCGGTCAGTGTATGATCGAGTGATTGAAATTCAAGAGCGTATGCCAAGCTCTTCTTCTCTATTCCCGTCTGCTGACCGCTATACAAATCAAAAAGAACAACATGTGTGCACAACGGCTGTCCGGCTTTT
>Ga0182021_10007835_pt1 | contig 12657 bp, 10 predicted proteins | sample 612E3MmetaG_FD_120493 | JGI IMG/M metagenome (GOLD analysis project Ga0182021, IMG submission 120493) | Permafrost microbial communities from Stordalen Mire, Sweden - 612E3M metaG (Illumina Assembly) | ecosystem: Environmental > Terrestrial > Soil > Wetlands > Permafrost | place: Sweden... | reverse complement strand
TGGCGGAGCGGAGCGTGCTGGCGGACAACCTGAAAGACAGCGGGGTGGTCTCGTTGTTTCCGCAACTGGGGGACGAATGGGAGCGCCAGGTGGCGGCGCAACGCGGGCTCGACCGCTTCGAGTTGCCGGAACTGCGGAGGCTGGCGGCGCGCTATCCGGTGACCTGGATTCTCACCGTGCGGCCGGGACCCGCGGGGCTGGAGTGCCCCTACCAGAATCGCGACCTCGCGGTTTGCAGGATGTGAATGGGGCGCGCGCGGGCGCGCCGGGTGCGAGAATATGGGCCATGGCCACACGCTCGCCCGGTTCCGCACGCGCCACGCTGGTTCTCGCCGCCGCGCTCTCGCTCGGTTTCTTCCAGGCCGCCATGGCTGCCGGCCCCACGGCTGCCGCCACGCCCCCCATGGGCTGGAACAGTTGGGACTGCTACGGAACCACCGTCACCGAGGCCGAAGTCAAGGCCAACGCCGATTACATGGCGAAGCACCTCAAGCCGCACGGCTGGCAATACATCGTCGTGGATATTCAGTGGTCCGAGCCGAATGCCGGCGCGCACGGCTACCGGCCCAATGCCGAGCTTGCCATGGACGCCAACGGCCGGCTCATCCCCGCCGTCAACCGCTTCCCCTCCTCGGCGGGCGGCCGCGGATTCCTTCCGCTGGCCGAATACATCCACGCGCAGGGATTGCGATTCGGCATCCACATCATGCGTGGCATTCCCCGCCGCGCCGTGACGGCCAACCTCCCGGTGGCCGGGAGCCCGGTGCGCGCCGCCGATATCGCCGACGTGCATTCCATCTGCCCCTGGAATACCGACATGTACGGCGTGGACATGCAACGCGCCGGCGCGCAGGATTACTACGACTCCATCGTCGGGATGTACGCCGGCTGGGGCGTCGATTATATCAAGGCCGATGACATCGCGCGCCCCGTCCACACCGGGGAGATCGCCGCGCTGCACAAGGCCATTCTCAAAACCGGCCGCCCCATCGTGCTGAGCCTTTCGCCCGGTCCCGCCGCCCTCAAGAGCCTGCCATTCCTCCAGGAGAACGCCAACATGTGGCGCATCTCCGACGACTTCTGGGACGAATGGCGCTACCTGAAGCAGAACTTCACCCTGATGCAGATCTGGGGCGGCGTGGCACGCCCCGGCGCATGGCCGGACGCCGACATGCTGCCGCTGGGCCGCATCGGTATCCGCGCCGAGCGCGGCGGCGACCGCATGACCCGTTTCACCAGGGACGAACAGCGCACGCTGATCACTTTGTGGTCGATTGCGCAGTCCCCGCTGATGTTTGGCGGCGACCTCCCCAGCAACGACGAGTTCACGCTCTCGCTGCTGACCAACGACGAAGTGCTGGCGGTGGACCAGAAGGCCTCCGGCGGCGATTCCGTCTTCGAGGACGGCGTGCGCGTGATTTGGACGGCGAATGCCACGGGTTCGGACGCCAAGTACGTCGCCGTGTTCAACCTGGGCGACAAGGAGGCCATCGACATTCCGGTGGACTGGGGAGCCGTGGGCATGCCCGCCCGCTGCACGGTCCGCGATCTCTGGGAGCGCAAGGATCTGGGCGCCATCGATGCCGGCCATACCTTCCGCGTGGCGCCCCACGGCGCGGGCCTGTACAAGCTGAAGTAGGGCGGTCCCCCTGGTTCGCGCGGGACGCCCTCGTCCCGCTCGTCGCTCGCGGGAAGCCGCCCAGGGGGCCGGCCGCGGACGAGGGCGTCCGCCCTACAAGTTGCTATGATGCACCTCAATGGACCAATTCGCCGAACCCGCCGGCCCGCCGCGCCCCGCATACCGGTGGCTGCTGGCCGCAATGGCCGCATACCTGGCCGGCCTGATCGCATACTCCCAGACCCTCGCCTACACCGGTGACGAGGGATTCCATTTCCTCGTCGACCAGTTGATCCGCTCTGGCATGCGCCCCTACCTGGACTTCTGCTATCCCCAGGCCTCCCTCAACAACTACTGGAACGCCATGTGGATGGGCGTGTTCGGAGAAAGCTGGCGCGCCATCCACGTCATCACCGCCCTGCTGGTGGCCGCGGCAGTTCTGTTGATGGCCGATTTTCTCTTCCGGCGCTTCCCGGTGGCCTCGTGGCAACTGGCGGTCGCACTAGCCGTGGTGGTGGCCGCCGGGCTCAATCAGGTGGTGGTGGAGTACGGAACCCTGGGCCAAGCGTACGGCATGTGCCTGTTCGCGACGGCGGCGGCCTTCCGCTGCGCCATCGCGGCAGCGGGCCGCGGACGGCCGTGGATGGCGCTGGCGGCGGGCTTCTTCGCGGGCGTAGCGGCGGCGTCTTCACTGCTGTGTGCCGCGGCCGCGCCGGTGCTGCTGCTCTGGATCTTCTTCCGCAGCCGGGAAGGCAACCGCTGGTGGAAGGCGGCGGCCGTGGCAGCCGGAACCGTCATCCCGTTCGCGCCCACGCTGTGGCTGTTCGCCAAAGGCCCCTCGCAGGTGTGGTTCAACCTGGTTCAGTACCACGTGTTCTTCCGCAAGCTGTACTGGCCGGACACCACCCGGCACGACCTGGAGGTGGTGACGGGCTGCCTCGATTGCGGACAGGCGCTCACGCTGGGCCTGCTGGCCCTGGGCGGCGTGGCGTTCCTGGCCGGGCGCAGCCAGTGGCCGCGCACGCTGCGCTCGGAGTTATACCTCTGCGGCTGGCTGAGCCTGGGTCTGATGGCGGAAGTGGTCACCGCGCATCCCACGTTTCCGCGCTACTTTCTGCTGGCGGTGCCGTTTCTCGGCCCGCTGGCCGCGGTGGGTATCTATGCCGCCGCCAGCCGGCTCCTGGATTCCGGCCGCCCGCTGTGGCCGGTCCTATTGCTGGCGGTGCTGGCCGCCGCGGGACTCGCCAGATCGCTCTACGACCGGCGCGACATGCGCACCTGGCCCGAGTATGAAGCCATGGCGCGGAAAGTACTCCAGGTGACGCCCAAGGACGGAAGCATCTGGGCCGACGAGCAGATGCACTTCCTGACGCACAAGCGGCCGTCGCCCGGCCTGGAGTTCGGCTATTCTCAAAAGGTCAATCTGCCGGCGGCGAAGCTGGCGCTGCTCCACATCGTCCCCGAGGCCGAGGTCAACCGGCGCGTCAAGGCGCGGATGTTCCCCACGGTTTTCACCTGTGACGACGACGATATTCAGGACCTGGGGCTCAACAACCTCTACAGCCACAAAGCCGAGATGGACGATTGCACGGTCTTCTGGGGACCGCCGCCGCCGCCGGGCGCCACCGCCGTTGCCGAGCCCAAGCCAGCCGTCCCGGATACCCGGAACAAGTGAGGGCGCACCGGCGGGGGGCGTGCCACAGAGCGAGGGCGCACCGGCACCGGCCCGGGCAGCCGGCGCGCTACTCCGGCACCTTGACGGGATACGTCCGGTTGAGAAAAGCCTTGGGCACCGGAACCACGCAGATGTTCAAAGACCGTTTGTCCTTGGAGATCAGCGCGGACTGAATCTCAATCTTCGTGCTATCCGCATTGAAGGTCGGGTGGATGTGATCCGCGCCGGGGTTCTGCGGGCCGGCCAGCCGGCTCACCTCGCCGCTGTGCCGGTCGTAGAGCCACACCTCGTAGCTGAAATCGTCGCTGGCGGCCCAACGCCCGTCCGCCGACCCCGCAACGTGCCAGTCCGATTTGCCCGGCGCCCAGGCGGGAACCTGCCCCACAATCCGCATCTCGCGGGTCCGCAAATTGACGACGCCCACGCCGGTGGGATGTTCGAAGGTTCCGGCGATGCCCCAATTGGATTCCGGCGTGGCGCTCTCTATCGAGCGGTGGCCGAGCATGGCAATCACCACCTCATCCTTGCCGATAAAGGCCTCGTGGGTGATCCATTCGTAGGGCGCTTCGGGATACATCGGCCGCATGCCGGTCCCGTCGGCCTTAATGAACCAGGTCCGCTGCGGCGCCTTTCCGGTGGTCTCCCAACTGAAGACGATCTCGCCGGGCACCCAGGGATTGCTCTGCGTGTGGCCGATCTGGAAGCCGACGTTGACGATGGTATTGATTTCCCCGGTCGCCAGGTTCATGCGCCGCAGACCGCTGGTGCTCTGGCGGGCACGCGGGCCGAAGCCCGGCTGGAGGGTCAGCCCGGGGGACAGTTGAGCGGTTTCCGGTCCGCCAATCCTGAAGTACAGGAAGTCGTCATTGGCATCCACAGCCATGTCGCCGTCAAACTGCATGGTGGCCGGGACGATTCCGCAGACGCGCTGGTAGTTGGCGGCGGGTTTCACGGTCCCGGCGGCCACGTCGGCGAAGAGTTTGGCGAGGTCGATTTCGAGAATCCGCCGCGGGCCGCTGGGCGGGCGAGGTCCTCTGCCGCCTGGGCCTTGAGCGTCCGGCGGCGCGCCCGCCGGCCGTTCTCCTCCCCGGCCCGCACCCTCGGCGGCTGGGCCGCGGCCTCTGCCGGGACCCTGCGCGTCGGGCGGCGCGCCGGCGGGCGGCTCCGGTCCACGGCCTGCGCCTGGCGCCCCGCCGGGAGCAGCGCCGGGAGCCCCGCCTGGGCCTCTACCGCCGCCTGGGCCGCCTTCGAGGACGAACAGCTTCATCGTCTTGTTTCCGGCGCACAGCATTCCCCCGAAGCCCGTCTCGGTCACCTGCACGATCAGTCCGGTCTCTTCGTTCACCGCGAGGGCCTGCGAGCCGGTCTCGCGCACTCCCCGAAATATCAGCCACTTGCCATCGGAGGTCCACTGCCGGTGCGTCTGATAAATCTTGGACTGGTGGTAGACGTCCGTGCTGGTCAGAAATATGAGCGGCAGACCGGTGACAGGGTCGGGGACGATCTTCTTTTCGGATGGCCAGGTGCGGCCCATTTGCGCTAGTGCGGTCGGCGCGGCAAACGTCATGGCGACGGCCAGACAGACTGCGGTCTCGATTCTTCTGGAATACATGTATGATTCCCCTGACTGCGGCTGGGGTTGTGCGAACCCAGCCGAACGCTCATTATATTCCCAGGCTTGGATCGGCGTATGCCCAAATTGCTTCGGGCCGCTTCGCCGGGTGCGCATCGAGTTGTCCAAGCGCCGGCCTATTCCAGCAAGCCGAGTTTGCCGATTGCCGCGAGGCCTTCGCGGGGAGCGCATTGCAACAAGAGATGCGGGGCTCGAACCGTCACCACTTCGATGCGTTGAGACACCCGGCGGAGGGCTTGTGACGCGCGCCGTCCCAGCAAGCGGTCGCTCTCGGAAATGAGGCAGACGATTCGAATCGGGCAAGCCACCGCCTGCCTGGAATAATCCGCTTTCAGCGCCTCCTTCACGCGGGCCGCAAGCACCTCCGGTGGGACTTTCCCGATCGCGTCCTGCACCGCGGAGACGATCTCGGGTGGGGTTGCCGGGTCCATCAGCAGCCACCGAAGAATCCAGCGCGGTGGCCGTACCCGAAAAACGGCCGTCAAGGGAAGCCGCGCCATGAGCGAGCCCCACAGGCCCAGCGGGCGCGAGACGAAGCTGGCCACAAGCACGATTGCGCGAAGATCCCCAACCGGCCGTGTAGCGAGCTGAAGAGCAACCGGTCCGGAGTACGACTCTGCGATGACGATGTACGGCTGGCCGGCGGGCAACTCGCCACGCACCCGATCCGCCAGTTGCTCATAGCTGAAGTGGACGGAGTTCGGGTAGCGCACCGGCACCGCTTGAACCTGCTGGGGCAACTCCTTGACGAACGGCTCGAACAGCGTTCCGGTTCCGTCCATCCCCGGAAGAAGCACGGCGATCACACAGCCATTCTGCGACAATTCGGCGCTGGATTGTGAAACCCCCGCCTCGCGGGCGTGAGCCGGCGTGCGCCTATTTCAGAATTTCGTCCAGATCGATCGTGCCGCCACCCAGGAGTTCCGAACGGAACTCGCCCGAGCGCATCTCGGCCGCCCCGGAGGTGTAGACCCAGACGTGCTTGCGTACCGGGTACACCACCCAGATTTCGCGGGCGCCGTTTCGCGAGTACTCCTCGATCTTGCCATCCACGTGATCGGCGGTCTTCTCGTCGGAGATCACTTCCACAACCAGTGCCGGCGATCCCAGGTAGTAGTCGCCCGCCTGCTGGTCTGCGTGAGTGATGCTGGCATCGGGCTGCAGCCAGCTTCGGTCTCCCATGCGGTAGCCCGTCTCCATATATACCGCGCCCAAAGCCCCGGCGTGGCCGCGCGCACGCGCCTCCGCCAGCAGAACCTCCAAACGCCTGAATATCCGATGCGCAATGTCCGCGTGCTTCAATTTGGCGGGTGGCAAGTCGATCAACTCCCCTCGCAGAAGCTCCAGTTTGCCGGGCGAATCGGGCAGGCGTTCGAACTCCTCAAACGTCATGTGGGCCGTGATTGTACTAGTCATGAATCTCGCCTCTCCTTTACTATATCCAATCGGCCCTCGAAACCCCCGCCTGCACGCGTGCGTTTACGCGGGCCTTCCTGGCGGGTGCGCCCGAGATCCCCTCGAAACCCCCGCCTGCGCGCGTGCGTTTACAATACTGGCAGGTGACGCATGAGACGCTCCCTCCTGGCATTTCTGGCCGCATCCGCGTTGTTCGCCGATGGCAGCGGCGGCATTCCACCCCGCCCCCGCGGCGCCGATTACCCGGTTCAGCGGACCTCGGACAACCTGACTCTGGCCGCCGCCCTGCTGACTCCCGCCGAGGCCAAGAAGGTATTCACCGCCGACCTCGATCGCTCGGGCTTCCTGGTCTTCGAAGTGGCCGCGTACCCAGCAGAAGGCGCCCGCATCGAACTCGCGCCCGACCAGTTCACCCTATCCCTCGGCGCTGGCGATGGGACCCTGCTTGCGACCTCGTCCCCCGAGGCCATCGTGGAAGCCATGTACCAGGGCCAGCGCCCCACGCCGCAGGCGCACGGCAAGGTCCAGGTGTACAACTCCGCAACCATCGGCTACGAGACGGGAAGCGGCGGCCGGCGGGGCGGAGTGTACGCGGGAGGCGGCACCGCGGTGGGCATCGGCGATCCCGGCGCGGCCCCTCCGCCATCCCCGCCCGCCCGGTCAGCCATCGACCGCGACAGCTTGCAGGTGGCGCTCGCCGCCCGCGAGTTTCCGAACACTACGGCCGCCCGCCCGGTGGCGGGCTATCTGTATTTCGAGAAGCCGCGGTTCAAACCGAAAAACGGCGTCTACGAGCTGAAGTTCATCATGACCGGTATGGGCGGCCGGCAGATCGTGCTGCCGGTGCCCGTGAAGACCGGTAAGTAGCGCCCGGCCCAAGGGGCACCCCGCCGCGGCTGGGGTGCGTGTCAGAGCCGCGACGGGGTGCCCCTTGGGCCGGGCGCGGAGGCCAGGATCTTTTCCGCCGCCGCGCGCCCCATGCGGATGCAGTCCGGGATTCCGATCCCCTCGTATGCGTTCCCCGCAAGGTGCAGACCGGGGATGGCCGCGGCGCGCTCTTCCATTTCCCGCAGACGGGCGGCGTGGCCCACGGTGTACTGCGCCATCGAGCGCGGCCAGCGGAAGATGCGGCAGAACCGCGCCGGCGCCGTCACCTGGGCGATCTCGCGCAGTTCGCCGGTCACCATGGCCGCCACCGCTTCATCGGACTCGTCGAGCACTCCCGCGTCGCCGCTCCCGCCCAGGAAACAGCGCGCCACCACTTTGTCCTCCGGCACGCGGTGCGAAAACTTGGTGCCCACCCAGGTGCAGGCCACCAGGCGGCGGCGCTCCTTGCGCGGCACCAGGAACCCGAAACCGCGGGGCGGAGGCGCCAAATCGCGGGCGTCGTAACCCATCGCCACCGTCATCGACGAACTGTAGGGCACCGTGCCCAGCAGTTCCGCCAGGCGCGGGTCCACGCCGCTCAGCAGCGCGGAGGCGCTGTGCGCCTCGCAGGCCATCACTAGGCGGCCGGCTTCCAGCCAGTCCCCGGCCAGGCGGATGCGGAACCCGGCGCCCGTGCGCTCCACCGTTTCGGCCCTCGCCTGGCGCACTTCCACGGCGCCGCGGATGGAGGCCGCCAGCGAGTCCACCATTTGTCCCAGACCGCCGCGCAGGGTGCGAAACAGCGGCGCCGGCGGCTGGCTGCGGCGCGCGCGCGCCGCCTTGGCGCGTTCCGCCAGCACGCCGCGCGTCAGGCTGCCGTACTGGTTGGCCAGTTCCACGAACCGCGGCAGCACGCTGGCGGCGCTTAGCTCGCCGGGGTTTCCGCCGTAGACGCCCGAAAGCAGCGGCTCCGCCAGGTAGTCCACCGCCTCGCGTCCGTAGTGCTCTTCGATGAACTGCGCCACCGGCTGATCGCTGGCCGGCGGCCGGGGGGCGCGCAACAACTCCAGAGCCATGCGGAGTTTCGTGCGCAGGCCCACCAGGGGCGTCCCCAGCAGTGGCAGAATCCGCGTGGGCACCATCATCATCAGGCCGTCGGGCAGCGCTACCAGACGCCCGCCCTTGCGAACGTACGTCACGCGAAGCCGGTCGTTGGAGCCGATCACCTGGTCCGCCAGCCCCAGTTCGCGGAGCAACTCGAGCGCCGCCGGCTTGGCCGAAAGGAAGCTGTCCGGCCCGGCTTCTATGGTGCAGCCCTCGACGCGCACGGTTTGAATGACGCCGCCCAGGCGCGGCCGCGATTCGACGATGGTGGAAGCGGCCCCGCCCCTGGCCAGATAGTAGGCCGCCGAGAGCCCCGAAATTCCGCCGCCGATGATGACTACGCGAATAGAACGCTCCTGTCGTGGGGCGGACGCCCTCGTCCGCGCCTGCCAAGCGGGTTACAAACCCGCCTCGGGTTTTCAACCATTACTGTCCAAGAGTTCAGTATGCAGCATTTTCGCCCAACTTCTGCGATCGTTCCCCCGCGCGGAGTCTGAACCGGGAGAGAAGGGGCACCAGGCAGAGTGTCATGCCCGCGGCTTTGCCAGTTGGCGCATGCCAACTCGCTGCGCGAGATCTGCCAGGGTCTGGCAGCGAGCGAGGGAGAGTTCGAACACCTGGGCGCGGAGCAGGGCGCCGATTCGCAGCACGTTGGCGCATCCGAACCAGCACCGGCCCTGGAGCAGCGAATCGACGGGCCCGGTGGACACAGCGTCAGAAGACCAACGGCGGCGGTTCCTGCGCGCCGCGCCCCCGCCGGATCGCAAGACTGGGGACAGACAGCGAGTTTCCGGCAAACTGCGCCGGAAACTCGAAGTCTGTCCCCTTTCGCCCCTTTCGCCGCCGGATGTGCGTAATTAGATCGGTTAGGAGGGAGCCACCACTATTTGTTTGTCGGAGAGATGCGTGTCCTGAAGCTGGATTCCCAGCCGCTCGCGCAGCCCGAAGCACTCGCCCGCGCACGCTTCCAGATCGAGGCCGTCCACCGCCACAACGTCACTGAACGCCTTCCGCAGATTGGACGCGGAGCGCTGGTTGTGCCGCAGGCGGGGACATAGGTCCAGTATCGCATCCCGACTGGGGGCGGCAGGGCGGGGCTACGACCGCTTCCGCAACTCGTGAAACGAACGATAGCGCTTCAACGCGGCAGGGTTGTTCGCCTCCCTCATCGCAGCGGCCGTCTGCGCGTTGGGAATCGCGATGGGGAACGGCAGTCCATTGTGTAATTCGACTTGTTTCAAGAAGAGGCGGATGGCTTCCGTGGTCGAGATGTCGAGCTTTGAGAAGACGCGCTCGGCAGATTCCTTCAGGCGCGGGTCGATCCGGGCGTGAATCATCGTGGTTTTCGCGGCTGCCTGACGCATGTGGGCTCCTGGCCCAGCGTATCTCAATTGAGACCTGCGTGGATCGGCACCACCGCGCCGGTCGACCCTGCGCCGATGGGCACCTCGCGGAGATCGATGCCGGCCGGGTCCTCCAGCGGCCGGTACCTGTCGAGTCCGGCCGTGCTGCGACGGTCGGGTTACCGATTGTCCGGTGCCGGGAGCGAACCAGTTTCCGGGGGCCGCGCAGTTTCGCCAAGCCGCGGGTCCATGGCGTGACCGGAGACTTCGCCGGAGTAATGTCCCGGAACGCCGCATCGCGGGAGTCCCAAACAGCGGGCACTTCAGCGACTCGGCGTTACGGTCAAGTGGACTCGTTAGCGTGCGCCGTTTTCGGTCGGATAACGTGCGGCTCAACGACGGCAGTCGGTCTAGCTGTCCGCTTTAGCATCTCGTTCGGCGCTACGCCGCACCCGTTTGCCATTCCGCACTTGAATTATCGTTCTTCGAGCATCTTGACGTAGCATGCCTGCAATCCGCTCCTCGTAGGCAAGGGTCAAAACAGGAACGCTCGTATTATCCAGCTGAAGGATTTCAATGTGATTTCGCCATTCCCGGTGTGGATACCAGGAATCGTTGGCCAGGCGATTATGAACGTTTGCCATTATTTCCACGAGCACTCCGTTAACATCATACTGGGCAAACAAAGAGCGAATGTCGTCTGTCTGTGCGATTGCCAGGGGCTTAACTGTGCAGTCCGACAAAGCGGTTGCTGCATAGTTCGCGACTTCTGGGCTCGCTAGAATGTCAATGTCTTCCGCGTCGCACTCAACGCCACGCAGTTGGAGTGATGCACTCCCTGTGAGCGCCCATTCACCGCTCGTGATGGGCAACCTGCCCACGAGAAAATCGAGGCAGGCAAGCAGTGATTGGCGTTTCATTGTTTACTTCGGCGATTTGTCCACATCGTAATCGGTTCCTCCTTTGGCCAACTCGATATCGACGGTCTGCCACGCCCACTCTTCGATGTCCGGTGAGCTTTGATTGATCTCGCTGAGCTCCTCCCGGAAAGCGACAGCCTTGGCAACGAGAGTCGCAAGATGCGAAGCGTCCGGACACTCGGTGTGCCAGTTCAAGCACTTCCTCCAAAACCGATGGTATCGTTGGGCAGCCTCTCGATGAAGCCGACATTTCTCGCCGAAGCGGTTGAGATAAAGAAAGGTGGTCACGACGACATTTGCGATTGCGAAACCGATCGGAAGAGCATTCTGGGTGGCTATCTTCCATGGCGCACGTACCGATCCACCGAAAGCTTCCATGAGAGTGTACAGTTGTGTGGAGACGAACCAGAACACGACAATCCCGGCGAAAGAAATCGCACCAATTCGCTGCATGGCGCGCTCCCATTCGGCATTGCGATCAGCCATCCGAAAATGGGCTACTTTGGAAGTTTTCGCATCTTCAATGTGACGAGCAATTTCCTGTGACGCCAAATCAAATTGCCGCTCGTTTGTGTCCATGGAAGGGGCTCCGACTTTCCTAGTCGCGGTCTTTTTCGCCGAACTGATGTTTCGGTTGACCTGGATCATATCGACTGCTGTCGGCGCAAGACGAAAGCACCGGCGGACAGCCCACACAGCAACCGCTTTGATTGTAGCGCCTTCTATCATGCCCGGCTCTTCCGTCCCTGTTTTTAGGCTGGCCGCTGAGGCCGAAGAACCCGGCCCCGCTCACACGATGCGGGTTTTTGCGACAGCGATCAAAGGAACTCTGGACTCCTCGACCGCCACTATCCAGTACGAGCGCAGAGATCATCGGATCTGGACGTCCTGATAGTCCAGATTGAACTGATCTCCCGCCCCAAGAATAGAACGCGAAATTCCCGCTTGGTCGAATTGTATTGATCTTGCGGTTCGTCCATGTGGCCGAAAAACGACTCGCGGATGTGCGCCGGCCGACGCGCCCTGAGAAGTCCCCCTGGGGTAAGCTTGGCGGCTAATCGTGTCCGGCCCGGCAGCGCTTCAGCACTTCCAGGCGATTGCCGCGGACGGCTCCCGGATCCGAGAGGTTCGCCGCGGCATCGAGCCACAACGGGAGTTCTCGCGCCTGCTCTTCGATCCTGCGAAACTTCCGGCTTCCAAGTCCGTCTTGGATCGCCTTCATATCACATTATGTTACTTTCGGCGCAGTGGCTCAACCCGGAAAACCGGCGTCCCGGCGCCCGCCGGCTCCATGCGCGCCAGGGCCAGCCTGCGGTTCGCGGCCCGGCCCGCTCGAACGTGGAGCCCCCGCCGGATCGCAAACCTGGGGACAGACAGCGAATTTCCGGCAAAAGGCGCCGGAAATTCGAAGTCTGTCCCCTTTCGCCCCTTTCGCCGCCGGATGTGCGTAAATAGATCGGTAGGAGGGAACCACTGCTATGAATCGAAGAGAGGCTATCGGCATCCTGGCCGCGGCTGGAATCGCCAACGTCCACGGCGCGCCGGATGGAATTCCCACGCGGCCGCTGGGCAAGACCGGCGAGAAAGTATCGGCTATCGGACTCGGCGGCGCGCACCTGGGCCGCGCGGACGCCGACGCCGCTGTCCGCCTGGCCCGCGCCGCCATCGACCGCGGCATCACCTTCATGGACAACTGCTGGGATTACGGCAAAGACGGCGAGTGCGAGAAGCGCATGGGCAACGCGCTCCGCGACGGCTACCGCGCGAAGGTCTTCCTGATGACCAAGTTCGACGGCCGCACCAAGGACGCCGCGGCCAAGCAGATCGACGAGTCGCTGGCGCGGCTGCAGACCGACCACATCGACCTGATCCAGTACCACGAGAACATCCGCATGGAGGACCCTGACCGCTTCTTCGCCTCTGGCGGCGCGCTGGAAGCTGTGCTGGAGGCCAGGAAGGCGGGGAAGGTCCGCTACATCGGCTTCACCGGCCACAAGGACCCCGCCGTGCACCTGCGCATGCTCGAGGTGGCGGCGCAGCACAAGTTCCATTTCGACGCCTGCCAGATGCCGCTCAGCCTC
>Ga0182021_10007834_pt1 | contig 12657 bp, 12 predicted proteins | sample 612E3MmetaG_FD_120493 | JGI IMG/M metagenome (GOLD analysis project Ga0182021, IMG submission 120493) | Permafrost microbial communities from Stordalen Mire, Sweden - 612E3M metaG (Illumina Assembly) | ecosystem: Environmental > Terrestrial > Soil > Wetlands > Permafrost | place: Sweden... | reverse complement strand
GCGGTTCGGTTCGCACCGCCACGGGCCTGGCTGGCCGGGCCCTTCTGGTGATTCCCGTCGGGTGGCTGGCCGATGCCACGCGCACAGGCCTAGTCATGGCTCCGCCGGAAAGGCTGGCGGTCAGCGCGATCCTGGAACTTGCGCGAACCGATCTGCTGGGTGCTGCGCTTGCCTCGGCTGCCGCGGGCGACGCGGTCGTGTTCGACGGCGTGGCTGAAATCAACCCTCACGGTCCCTGGCCCGCTTGCCTGCGGGTAGGCGACTATTCGGCGCCCGCCCGCGTTGCACCTGACGGTGCACTCGCCCTGGTGGGCCCTTTTTCTCAGGTTGAGGAGGAAGCAAGACCAATGGCATCGCAAGACGAGAAAGCACCATGGAATCCAGGTGAGCCCTCATCTTCCGAGGTGGCAAGAGTCCTCGCGACTGCACAGGTAGAAGTCATCGCTGAGATCGGGCGGCTCACGCTTCGAGGCGACGAACTGGCAGGATTGATGAAGGGCGGCGTGCTGAGCCTTGGGCCACGCCGGAGCGAGGCGATCCAGCTTCGGGTTGGAGGTCAACCCTGGGCGGTCGGCGAGCTGGTCAGCCTAGGCGACGAGCTGGGCGTGCGCATCCTCAGGCTGCACGCGGGGTGAGGCAGACGGCCTCCAACGAGGCGGCGGTGGCTGACCAGCGCGGAGCCGCGCGCATGAGCGAGACCAGCAGCGGCTGCCAAAGCTCGGCGTTTGCGCGCAGCGCGCTCGCCCGCTGGATCGCACCGACTCCGCCCCATGGGTCCGCCGGCGCGTAGAGCAGGCCACAGCCAGTCTGCGACGCCACATCGCAGTCCACCAGGTAGTCTCCGCTTGCGCCTGCGTCGGGTGCCAAGGGAAGTGCCCCGTAGCGAAGGGCCAGGCTCGCCGGCCGGCCGGTGAGGTCACCGGCGTCCGCCAGAAGCATAGCGTCGGCCGCTGCCAGGATCTGCCGCTCGGCCTCCCAGCCCAGCTCGGGAAAGATGGTGACCTTGCCCGGCGAGCGAATCGCCAGAACGTTGGCCTGGTCTACAAGTGCGCGATCCCCACCTGCGGGAAACACGACCGCGACGTCCGCGCGCCCCAGCCGCGAAACGGTTTCGAGAATCTCGCGGCCGCCCTTCGTCGGATCGAGCGGCCCCGTCGCCAGCAGGAGTGTGCGCGGCCCGGCGGCCAGTGACGTGCGTCGGACAATGGCCCTGCGACATTCTTGCTTGCCGGCAGGGGACTCAGGCGAGAAGGCGGCGGCAAGGGCGGGGTCCGTGGCCGGGTCGTGCGGTAGCTCGTCGCACCCGAAACGCAGCGAGGTGACCGGCTGGTCCGAGGCGCGGCAGGCCATCTCAGCGGCGCGGAGGAAGGCTTCCGTGGCCGAGGGGCAGGGGAGTATCACCAGGTCGGCCTCGATGGCACCCAGGCCCACCAGCATGCCATTCGAGACGGCCACTGCAGGGTTGTCGGGGTCCAGCTCGGCACGCTCGTCGTCAGACAGAGGTTGGTCCCAGCGTCCGTCCGGCACGACCAGGGCCGCATGAGCGGACGGGGCGCAGGCCAGGGCCAGCGCCGATGTCTCGCCCCATCCCACGACAACGTCGGGCCAGCAGATCTGGTCGCGAACTAGTGAGGTGGCGGTGCTCGCCAGCAGGGCCGCGCGGCGCCCACGATTGTCCGAATGGGCGCCGAGCACGTAAAGCGCACACTGGCTCACCGCCGAACGTCCTTCGTAGAGCGAGAATTCTTGGTCCGCCGCCCCCACGCGGGTCGTGATGGTTCGCAGGCGTCGCGCCATTCCAGGAAGCCGGGATGTCTGGTCGGGCGTGGCCAACGACAGGACGGTCACACGGTGCTTGGCCACTGACAGCGCCAGCGCCAAGGCGGCCGCACACCCGGCCAACTCGCCATCGACCACAGGCGAAACCTGGTCAGCGACAAGCAGGAATTCGGCCATCTACCCCGAAGGTACCTCGGTGTCAGAGCCGCCGTTCTTGCGGCCCGGCAAGAACCTCAGAACAAGTGCGCGAAGACCTCACTCGCTCGCGCCGCGCTCGTCTTCTTCGCCGGGAAACTCGTTCACAGACGGGTACTTCATGATCTCCTTGCGGGAGATCTTCCATGCCTTCTGTACGATCCAGGAAAGAGAGCGGTCTTGACGTGTAGCTTCTTCTTGGATCTCTTTGAGCATCTCTTCTGGAAAGTAGAGACTCTGTTTCCTCTTGTCCGAACCTGCCATGAAGCACCCCGTTGTGGCTAATCTCGCCTGGCGAATTCTTGCATTTACGCAGTTCCCAGGCACCCTGTCAAGGACACGGGTTCATTGGTATCTTTTCTGCGACATGATTCAATCCAGCGGTACACTAGGCACGTAGGTCCGTACAACCTGAGTCAAGGGGCTTCATGGAAGGGACTGGTCTAAAGAAGAGAGATCTCAAGCGGTTTCGCGAGATCTTGTTGACCCGCAAGAAGGAAATCCTCCGCAACGCGCAGCGAACGTTGAGCGAGGACATGACGCTTGAGTCCGACGATCTACCGGATGAAATGGACCTTGCGTCGTCCGAGTACCTTCAGTCGTTCACGTTCAGGCTGCGCGGGCGCGAGAAGACTTTCTTGCAGAAGATCGACCATGCGCTCGAACGAATCGAGGACGGGACCTTTGGCCTCTGCGAGCAGTGCGGCGAGCCCATCTCGCTCAAGCGAATCGAGGCGCGGCTGGAGACGACCCTCTGCATTCGTTGCAAGGAGGATCAAGAAAGGATGGAGAAGGCCTACGGGTAGGGCTTGCAAGGCTGCCCCCGAAAGGAATGGCCAGGGCCGCCAACGTGCTCGTTGACGCGCTCGTAGACGGTGCCCGCTCGACCGCCAGGGAGGGCGCGATCAAGGGTGGGGTGCGGGACGTGCTGAGACGCTTGCGGAGGGTCGGACTTGCCATGGCTGCCCTGAGCGTGCTTCCCAGTTGTGTGGGGGTATTTGCCAGTCCCGCTGGGCCCAGCCTTTCCTGGGGTACCCACTCGCACGGAGCCCTCTTGGGTGCGGTTGCCTTGCCTGCCGAAGGCGATGGCTACCAGGTCCATCCCGATTGGCGGGCGCGCGGACGCACCTTTGCCATCGAGGAACTGGTCGGCGGGCTGACGCGCGCCTTTGCCCAGGTCGAGCAGGCCGCTCCAGGCAGCGTGGCCTACGTCGGCGATCTGTCTCTGCGCCGTGGGGGAGACTCGAGCATGCACCGGTCGCATGAGAGCGGACGGGATGTGGACATCTTCTACTACGCCGCGGATCGCGAGGGGGACCCGTTGCCCCACCTTCCGGCCATGCTTCGCTTCGCGGACGACGGCAGCGTGGCGGCGTGGTCGGCCGGCAAGACGGCACGGAGCATTCGCGAGCCATTGCCCGATGCCCATCTCGATCTGCGGCGAACCTGGGCCTTGGTCGCGAATCTTCTTTCCGACCCAGGCATGGAGGTGCAGTGGATCTTCATCCACAAGCCCATCGCGGACTTGCTTCTGCAAGAGGCGGAACGTGAGAAGGCCGACCCGGCCCTGCTCGCGCGGGCGCGCGAGATCCTGCACCAACCCACCGACGCGCGGCCACACGACGATCACATGCACGTGCGCGTGTTCTGCCCCACGGCGAGCCGGGTATTTGGCTGCGCCGACAAGGGGCCAAGGCGTTGGCTCAAGAAACGCTGGAAATACATGGGCCCCGCCTCGTAGTCCCCACAACTCACGGAGGTGACGACGGCCGACGATCTACTGCAGAACCCTGGAAGGGTTCCGCACCTCCCGCGACGGGCTTCGGCGAGCAAAGCTCGCCTGCGCCCACGCGGCTGGGCCTGCTGGCTGCGTCGGGCCTGCGCTTCCGGTCCTCAAGTACATCAGTACATTCCGGTCCGGCGACGCGCGCGGCGCAGCCGCGGGCAGGGGTGGCAGGTGCGGAGGCGCTAGTCGGCCCTCCTTGCTAGCAAGCCGGCGAAGGCGCGGCGCAGCCGCGGGGGCGGATGGCGGGGTGGGCAGGTCCGAGTGCCCGAAGGGCCTTGTCGGCCGGATGCTAAGGGACATCGCAATCTGTGCCCCGCGGAAGTGCAGTGAGAATCCGACCCATCGTGCCCACCCCGGGCGCCCGTGCTGGTCCCGGGCCATCGACCTCCGGCCTCCGGTCTCCAGCCTCCGCTCACGCGGCCTCAAGTGCCAGTAGGAGCGCGCGCTGAGCGTCGGGCGCCTGACGGCCGAGGACTGACGGTTGAGCAGGTGCGGTGACTACCTGAACAGAAGCTTAGTACTTTCTCTCTTGAGAAGAATCTATTGAATAGACTACAGTGACAATCGGCTAATGAAGCGAATCAGAGAAACGGCGGACGCTGGGGCTCAGATGGGGGCGATGCGCTCCTCCGAGCTTCTCGCCGAGGACGAGCTGGTCGACATCGAGGGCCGGTTTCCCAAGGGCATGAGCTCACGCGAGATCGTCGACGTGTTCGCGTCGCGCGGCCTGCGCTTCTCGGAAGCGACCCTGCGCAAGTACGTGCAGCTCGGGCTGCTCCCGCGATCTGTGCGGGTGGGGCGCAAGGGCAAGCACTGCGGGTCGCGCGGCCTGTATCCGGCCGAGGTGGTCCGGCGGGTGAACCAGGTGAAGACCCTAATGGCGCGCAACCTCACCATCGAGGAGATCCAGCGCTCGTTCTCCCAATTCAAGCTGGAGATCGAAGGCGTCAGCAAAGGTTTGCGTGATCTCATCGCCGGTTTCGAGCGGGAGGCCAAGGGGCCTGCGCTGAGCTCGGGGCGGCGCCAGGAGATCGAACGAGAGATCGAAGCGGCAAAGAACGCCGCCGGTGAATTGGTCCGGCGGATCTCTGGTCTGGAAGCGAGTTTTTCCTCGCAGGCCGCGGCGGCGGCGGCGGGGGCTGCTGCGGGGGGCGGCAGCGATCTGTACTAGCGCGATCCCCGACCAACGCGCGCCACGGAGGAACACATGGCCGACGAGAAAGCTGAATTCGAGGAGCTAGAGGACGACACGGTCGACGATCAGCCGCAACCCGAGGTGGCGAAGATTCGCCGCAAGGTCGTGCCGTCACGCGATGGCCGCTTCCGATCGAAGACCATCGCACCCAAGCGCCTGACCCGCGACGAGAAGAAGCTGGCGCAAGAGTTGGTGTACCCCGAGGACGTCGAGCGGCCGCGCACGCGTGCGGAATGCCAGAACATGCCGCGACCCTGTCCGTTCGTGAGCTGCGAGCATCACCTGTACCTGGATGTGAATCCCGACAGTGGCGCCATCAAGCTCAACTTCCCGCATCTGGAGGTATGGGAGATGGCGGAAACATGCTCGCTTGATGTGGCAGACCGAGGCGGCATCACCCTGGAAGACGTGGGCGCCATACTCAATCTCACGCGCGAGCGGATTCGTCAGGTGGAGGTGCGCGGTCTGGTCAAGATCCGCACCAAGAACAGCGAGGCACTCGGGCTGAGCACTCCCTGAGTGAGTGGGGCATTCCTATCGGCTGACGGCCTGGCCCCGAACCCCCTCGCGGGAATCGACGAGGCGGTGGCTGAACGATTGCTAGGCGAGGCACTGGCCTCGGGCGGCGATTACGCCGACCTGTACTTCGAGTTCCGTTGCGGCGCCGACTTCGTCCTGGAAGAGGAGCGGGTGCGCAGCGTGGGTCGGGCCCTCATCGTCGGGCTTGGCGTGCGTGTGTTGCGCGGGGATGCCACCGGCTACGCCTACACGGAAGAGCTTTCTGCCGCTCGCATGTGCGAGGCCGCGCGCACGGCCGGCCAGATCGCGGCGTCGGGTCGTAGCGTGGCGCCGGTGGCGCTGGCGCGCCTTCCCCGCAGCGACACCTATCCTGTGCCTGAGGCATCCCTGGCCCGGCCCGGAGCGGACAAGGTGGCGCTGCTCCGCCGGGCCGACGTCGCGGCGAGAGCATTCGATGCGCGCATCGTGCGCGTGGAAGCGTCGTTGTCGGAAGAGTGGCGCGAGATCCTGGTGTTCACCTCGGAGGGGCGGCTGGCCCAGGACCGTCAGCCCATGTTGCGTCTTGGGGTTCACGCCGTGGCCGAGGAGGGTAACCGGCGGCAGGGTGGTCGCTCGGGCACGGCTTTGCGCCGGGGCCTCGAGTTATTCGCGCTGCCCGGGCACACGCCAGAGGAGCATGGTCGTGAGGCGGCGCGCCTCGCGCTCGCCATGTTGCACGCCGAGGAGGCTCCGGCTGGCCCCATGGAGGTCGTCCTGGGGCCAGGCGAGTCCGGCATCCTCCTGCATGAGGCGGTTGGGCACGGCCTGGAGGCAGACTTTAACCGCAAGAAGACCTCGAACTACACGGACCAGATCGGCAAGTCGGTGGCCTCGCGGCTGTGTACCGTGGCCGACGACGCGACCATCGCTCACGCGCGCGGTTCGATCAACGTGGATGACGAAGGCAACCCGGGCCGGCGCAACCTGCTCATCGAGGATGGCATCCTGCGCGGTTACTTGCAGGACCGCATCTCGGCACGCCACTTTCGCAGCGAGCCCACGGGAAGCGGCCGACGCGAGAGCTTTCGCTGCCAGCCGCTGCCGCGCATGACCAACACTCTTCTGCTGGGCGGTCAGGACGATCCAGAGGACATCGTGCGTTCGGTGAGACGCGGCGTCTATGCCAAGCACTTCTCAGGCGGCCAGGTGAACATCTCCAACGGCGACTTCGTGTTCTCGCTGACCGAGAGCTATCTGATAGAGGATGGCAAGCTCACGGCGCCCTTGCGCGGGGTGAATTTGATCGGGAACGGCCCCGAGGTTCTGCGCCAGGTGACCATGGTGGGACACGACTTCAGACTGTCCGAGGGAACTTGGACCTGTGGCAAGGACGGGCAGTCGGTGCCGGTGGGCGTGGGGACCCCGACGGTGAAGATCGCTCGCATCACGGTGGGAGGCACGCGCACGCCATGAAGACCTCGCCGCTTCCCGATCCCCGGCGCTGCCAAGAGCGGGCCGAGGAGATGCTCGCCTACGCCCGGGCGGCCGGTGCGGATGCAGCCGAGGTTCTGGTACGCGACGGATCGGAGCTGCAGGTGAAGGTCCGCCTGAGCGAGCCCGAGCTGGTCAAGCAGGCGAGCAGCCGGGCACTCGGCCTGCGCGTCCTGCGCGACCATCGCGCAGCTGTCACGTACACATCGGACTTCTCGCCTGCGGCCATGCGGCAGTTCGCGCGCGACTCGGTCGAGTTGTGCGAACTGGCCGAGCCGGATCCACTGGCCGACCTGCCCGAGCGGCACGAGATGGCGCGCACTGTGCCCGACCTTGACCTGTGGGACGAGACGGCGCCGGCACTCGACGCGGCCCAGGCCTTGCGTCTGGCCAAGCGGGGCGAGCAGGCGGCGCTGCAATTCGACACCCGCGTGGCCAATTCAGAGGGTGCGGTCATGGGCCGCGTGATGGGTGCAACCGCCTTTGCCAGTTCGGCAGGCTTTTCAGGCGGCTATCGGGGTACCAGCCTCTCGCTGGTTGTGATGCCCGTGTGCGACGACGCTGACGGCAAGAAACGCAGCGGTCACTACTGGACGGCTTCACGCTTCACCTCAGGCTTGCTTGACCCCGAGGCGGTCGGATTGGAGGCGGCCCGGCGTACCCTGGCCAAGCTGGGATCGCGCAAGATTGCCACCTGTCAGGCGCCGGCCGTGTTCGCGCCCGAGGCAGCGCGTTCCCTGCTGGGCCAACTTGCCGCCGTGGTCTCAGGCGGAGCTGCGTGGCGCAAGAGCACCTACCTGGCCGCGCGCGAGGGCACGGCGGTGGCCTCGCCTCTGGTGACGGTGGTGGACGATCCGCTTGCACCACGCGCGCCCGGCTCGCGGCCCTTCGATGGCGAGGGCCTGGCCACGCGGACCAATGTGGTGGTTTCCGAGGGCGTGCTGCGCATTTTCCTGTGCGATGTCTACTCGGCACGCAAGCTCGGTCGCCGCTCAACCGGATCCGCCGGGCGTGGCGTGGGCAGTGGGCCGCATGTGGGCACGTCGAACTTCGTCTTGCTTGCCGGCAAGACCCCACCATCCGAGTTGGAACGCGTGCCGCAGGGGCTCTACGTCACCGAACTGATGGGGTTTGGCTTCAACCCCGTGACCGGTGATTGGTCGCAAGGCGCGAATGGGTTCTGGATCGCCAACGGCAGTCGCACCTATCCGGTCAGTGAGATCACCATCTCGATCAACTTCGACGACCTTTGGAAGAGCATCGACGGGGTGGGCAACGATCTGGACACGCGCGTTTCAGTGCAGAGCCCGACCCTGCGCGTGTCGCGAATCACGGTGGCCGGGACGTAGTTGGTGACTTCCCCCGCGCGGCGGCCAGGGCGCGGATGACGTGATCGTGAAGCGGGCCGTTGGAGGCGACCACCCCGTCACGGTTGTTGAGATCGGTCTTGGTGTAGACCAACGGGCGGCCGTCCATGTCGCTCATCCGGCCGCCGGCCGCGGTGAGAATCGCCTCGGGTGCGCAGGTGTCCCAAAGCTTCGTCTGTTCACCCCCATACAGGTAGAGGTCGCGATCGCCTTGGCACACCAGCGCGACCTTGAGGCCTACACTGCCGACGTTCATTTCGTCGGTCACGCCCAGGGCAAGACGAAAGGCATCGATCTGGGGCGAGCGGCGCGACTTGGACACCACGATGCGCACACCCGGCGGCTCGGCCAGCGCGGAAGTCGTCACCGGTATCCGCGTCCCGTCGGCCTGATCGCGCCAGGCGCCCTGGCCCACGACGCCGCTCCACACCACGCCGGTAGTCGGGTGCGCCACCACGCCCAGAGCAGGACGGCCGTCGACGCAAAGGCCGATCATCACCACGTAGCCGGGCTGGCCGCGAATGAAGTCGCGCGTGCCGTCGATGGGATCGACCATCCAAACGCGCTCTTTTCCCAGGCGCGAGCCGTCGTCGGGCAATTCCTCGGACAAGATCGCGTCGCCAGCGAATTCCTGGGCCAGGCCGCTGACGATGAGCGCGTTGGCCGCCAGATCGGCCTCGGTGACGGGCTCGCCAGCGTCCTTGTACTTGACCGCCACGGGCTGTTCGGAAAAACGGCGCACCAGGGCGGCGGCTTTCTGGGCCAGCTGGCGCGCTATATCCAGCTCGCGCGCGAGATCGGCGGGGCTGCTCATGATGTCCTCGCCGCGAGGTCGGCCACCAGCTGCCGCCGGCCGATGAGCAGCACCAGGCCGGCCAGGGGGAGAAGCAGGCCAGTGACCAGCACGGGAATGCGCAACCCGACCGAGTCGGACACGACACCGATGAGAAAGGGCGACAAGGCGTCGCCGAGAAGGTGGATGGTCGTGGTGTGCAGGCCGACCCCTCGCGCACGCAGGTCAGGCGGGAGCACGTTCACCATGGCGGCGTTCAGCGGTCCCATGTTCACGAAGACGAGCAGCAGGGTGACGAACATGGCCGGCCAGAAGAGGGCAGGCGTGGACGACAGCACCGCCGCCAGGGTAAAGGGGACCGAGGCGACCAGCGCCCATCCCGAAAAACTGAAGTGGGCGCCGGGAAAACGACCAGCCAGACGGTCGCCCGCCTGGCCACCGACGATGGCGCCCAAAAATCCCGCTACCAGCAGCAAGGCGCCGAAAACAGTCCCCGCCGTGCCCACTCCCAGACCACGCTCGCGCACGAAATAGGTGGGCATCCAGGTGCCCAGGCCGCCCATGGCGAAGGTGAAGATGGTCTGTCCCGCCATGTTGAAGAAGAAGCTTGGTCGATTGCGGAACGCTTCGATCGATTCTCGCAGCGAAGTCACCGGCCTCGATCTCTCGTCGAAGCGTCCGCGCGGCGGCTCACGCAGAAAGAGCAGGGCGAGGGCAAGTGCCAGGCCGGGCCCGCCGGCGACGAAGAAGGCGGGACGCCAGCCGAACCGCGCCCCAATCTGTCCGCCCAGCACATAGCCGAGCGCGATCCCCACCGGCATGGCCGCATAGAAGATCGACAGCGCGCGACCGCGGCGGTCGGGCGGGTAGTGGTCGGACAGCAGTGATGGGGTCACCACCGTGTAGCTGGCCTCTCCGATTCCGACCACGGCGCGCGCCAGGGCCAGCCAGGCGAAGCTGGCTGCCAGGCCCGAGGCAAAGGTGGCTAGGCTCCATAGCGCCAAGCCCGCAGCTGCGATGTGCAAACGCGTGATCGCGTGGGGAGCCCGCCGGCTTTGCCGGCGGCGCACCATCGCGGGAAAGTTTGGGAACCCTTTGAGGGTTCCCATGTCAAAAGCCCGATCGCCGAGCCAACCCGATGCAGGACAAGCCAGCGCGTACACCAGGATGAACACCGTCTGCAGCGAGCCGGCCTGCGCGTCCGAGAGGTGCAGGCTAACTATAATGAGGGGCAGCACCGGCGCCGTGATGAACCGGTCCAGGTAGTTGAACGCGTTCACGCCGGTCAGCACGGCCAGGGTGCTGGCCGGACGCTGCAGGAGGCTGGTGCGGGATCCTGTGGTCACGGATTGCATGGGTACCACGAAAGGCCGTATCGCGGTAAAGTGGCGCGCATGAGCACTCTCAAGGAGATTCTGAGTCCGCCTGCAACGCGCAAGCAGGTGGTGGGTGACTGCGAACGGATCATCGAGGAGGAAGTCGCCTCGAAAGGCCTGATGGGCATACCGATCAAGGCTGCCTACGCGGTGGTCAGGGCCATCAAGCCGGGGTTCATCCCGGAAGTGATAGACGGTCTGCTCGACGATTTCGCCGACCGCCTCGACCCGCTCTATCAGGCCGCGCTGGCCAAGAACGAGCCGGTGCCTGCGTACATGAACGCGCGCGCCGGCGAGGCTGCTGAGGCGCTGCTGGGCATTACCGACCAGCGCGCGCAGCGGTCGAAGAACCAAATCGTCAGGGGCGCCTACGAGAAGCTGCGGCCCATGGCCAAGAAGCACACCGAGGCGGCCATCCCACGCGTGAGCCGCATGGTGGCCAAGTACGCCAGCGCGACCGCGGCCGCTGCGCCGCCTGCGACGTAGAGGGCCGTTGGGAGAACCCCCGAAGGGGGAACCGGAGACGGAGCTGGCCACGGCCGCGGAACCGGCTCCGGCCACGCAAACGGTCCCGGCCCCGGCTCTCCTTCACCGTCATTCCGGGCAACCTCCGGGCCTCGCACAGGCTACACTGAGGCATCCGTGCCCTCCCTCCACATCGTGCTCGTCGAGCCGGAGATCCACTGGAACACCGGCAACATCGGTCGCACCTCGCTGGCCGTGGGAGCGACCCTGCACCTGGTCGAGCCGCTCGGGTTCACGCTTGAAGATCGCCATCTCCGGCGTGCCGGTCTGGACTACTGGCCCAGGGTGCGGCTGCGCGTGTGGCCCGATTGGGCGGCCTTCGAGGCCGAGCTGCCACGCCTGGGTGCGCCTTTTTTCTTCACTGCATCGGCCGAGCGCACGATGTGGGACGTCGAATTCCCGGAAGACGTGGTCGTGGTTTTCGGTCGCGAGAGCGTGGGCCTTCCATCCGACATTCTGGCCCGCCAGGCGGATCGAACCGTCCGCATCCCGATGGTGGATCCGGGGCTGCGATCGCTCAACATCTCCACAGCGGCAGGTGTCGTGGTCTACGAAGTCGTGAGGCAGTGGCGAAAAGGGGCGGCAGCGTGATGGGCGCTTGGGTCGAAAGATTGGGCCTGTCGCTGGGGATGGCTATCATCAAGGGCCTCGGCCGATGACCACCAAGGTGCTGCGCCTCGGACGCTTTCTGACAGAGGCCCTGCTGGGGGAGGGCGGGACCACGGAAACCTACCGCGCCCGTCTGGCTGACGCGAAGCCAGCGGCGGACGAGCGCCGGTTCGTGGTGACCTTGCTGCGGAGCGAGCGCGAGCGCACGGACGGCGAGTTGGCGGCCCGCTTCGTCAAGGCGGCGCGCCAGTTGGCTGGGCTCGACCAGTCAGGGTTTGTGCGCGTGGTCGAGCTGGGCGAGGGGCCTGGTCCGGTCTATGCGGCATGCGAGTTCAGGGCCGGTGTGGACCTGTCACATCTGCGCGGCCAGGCGGCGCCACGCGGATTCATGGATCCGCGCCTGGTCGGCCTGCTCGGGCGGAAGATTGCCGAACGTCTGGCTCCCCTCCACGCGCGCGTGCAGGACCCGCGCGTCCACGGCGGGTTGTCCCCGGGAAACATCCTGGTGTCCCCCGAGGGCGACGTGTTCCTCCTGGATTGCGGCCTGGCAGAGGCGGTGCGGCCGCGGGGTGATTCCTTCATCAGCCGGTGGTTCTTCGCCGCGCCCGAGCAGCTCTCCGGTGCGGCCGCTACGCCTGCCTCGGACCTGTACTCGATCGGGGCCTTGATGTTCTTTCTTTTCACCGGCAGGCCGCCTTTTGCAGCGCAGACGGGTGACGCCCTCAGGGCGAAGATTGCGGCGGGCGCGCCTGACTTGCCGCAGATGCCGCCCTCGCTGCACGCCGTGATGGCCAAGCTGTTGTCGTCAGAGCCGGGGCTGCGGTCAAGGTCCGCAGCCGATGCGGCCCGGCAGATCTCGTCCGCCATGCTGGCGGCCGAGGCCGGACCTGTGGCTGCGGCAACGCGCGTGGGGAGCCCGCCGGCCTTGCCGGCGGCGAAACGTCGCGCGAGGCCGAGCGAAGCGAGCGGGGAGGAGGCGCCGGGTGGGGGGCCGAGGGTATGGGAACCCTCTCAGGGTTCCCATGAGAATCGCCCGCCCCCAG
>Ga0182021_10007833_pt1 | contig 12658 bp, 9 predicted proteins | sample 612E3MmetaG_FD_120493 | JGI IMG/M metagenome (GOLD analysis project Ga0182021, IMG submission 120493) | Permafrost microbial communities from Stordalen Mire, Sweden - 612E3M metaG (Illumina Assembly) | ecosystem: Environmental > Terrestrial > Soil > Wetlands > Permafrost | place: Sweden... | reverse complement strand
TCATTGAGAATCAAGTGCGGAAGGCGGGACTTGAACCCGCATGCCTTTTGGGCGCCACCCCCTCAAGATGGTGCGTCTGCCAATTTCGCCACTTCCGCAGGGAGTCGCTCCTGGCACAGTATGAGCAGGCCGTAAACAATATAAAAAAGGGAAATATCATGCGCAAGGGGCAATTGAGGATCCTCCCTTTTTCTAACACCGTGCGGACTCCGCCCCGTTGCGTTGGATTGAGGTCATGGCGCGCCTGGTGCAAGAGGTGTGAGGTCACTGGAGTTCGAGGCCACCGATTGCTAGTTGAGGGAGCAAGTTGTACGTTTCTCTTTATGCCTTCCCGCACTCCAATCGTCCCCACTGGACCCCCGGTCCTTGCCTCCCGGTTTCGCGTGATTTTGCGGGAGTGGCTCCCGGCCCTTCTGCTTGTGCTGCCTGCCACACTCCCCTACTTCGCGCATTTTGCTGCAAGCGGAGAGGGAATCCCTACGGGTTTTATCCAGGGAGACCAGGCATACTACATGGCGAACGCCAGGGAGCACTTCGATTCAGGGAGCTTCTCGTTTTTTTACGGCAATCCGTTCGACGGATCCCCCGAAACACCCCGCGTCTACTGGCAGCCTCATATTTTGGTGCTGGGCCTGTTGCTCCAGATCACCGGGTTGTCGCCCGGAATACTGTACATCCTTTTCGGGATATGTGGAGCATTGATCTGCGCAAGGGTCGCGCTTGCTATGCTCAGGGAAAGCCAGAGTTTCCGCGGGAGTCCGGGAGCCCCTCTGATGATGGCCTTTTTTTGGGGTGGGGGGCTGCTGGTTGTGGCTGCGGCAATTCGAGTGCTCCCCGGACTCGTCGAGGGGGAGCAGTTCATGGCGGGGGACCTCCTCCGGTTCGACCCGGGAGGAGGCTGGTGGTTCCTGAATTTCGGCCGGAACCTCGTGTTCCCCACAGAGGCTTACTACCATGCACTCTTCTTCGGCTGTATAGTGTGCATCCTCCGCCGATCGTATGCCGCGGCAGCTCTCTGCGCGGCATTCCTCTCTGCATCTCATCCCTTTACCGGGCTGGAGCTGCTCGCCGTAATGAGCGTCTGGTTGGTGGCGGAACTCATCATCGGAGGACCGGACCGCCCGCCCGCCGCATTCGTCATTTCGGTGCTTCTCCTTCTGCTCGCGCATATTTCATATTACCTTGTGTTCCTCCCTTCCATACCGGAGCATCGGCAATTGATGGACCAGTGGGAGCAACCATGGGTTCTCCCCCCCTGGAGTGCCCTGTTCGCGTACGCTCCCGTCGCCGCCATCGCGCTCTGGAGCTTAGTCCAACGGGGGACATCAACCCTCCGGGACCGTAACACCCGCCTCCTCCTCGTCTGGTTCGCCGTCGCATTCATCCTGGCCAACCACCAGTACATCCTCCGCTCAGTGCAGCCTCTCCATTTCACCCGGGGGTATGTCTGGACCCCCTTGTTCCTGCTGGCCGCACCGGCACTGCAGGACTTCTTCCAGAATCGGAGGAAGGGCTTGAGAGCCCTGTCGACAGTCATCTGCGTCGTCGCGATTTTCGTCGTGGACAACGCGGTTTGGCTGGGTCTGGTCACATCGGGAAGCAGCCGGGCCGACATTCTGCTCACAGCCGATCAACGCGCATTGTTGGATTGGACCGGGAAGAACGGAGATGGACGCACGCTCCTCCTCACGGGCGACGTCACACTAGGCTATCTTGCAACCGTGTACACTCCGGTCCGGGCCTGGGTGGCGCACAGGTTTAACACACCCCGAAGCACGCAACGCGAACGGGAGGTAAAGGAATTCATGGAAGCTGGGGGCGAACAGAAGGGTTGGAAAGGGTTGCGGCTCATCGTGATCACCGCACGCGGAGAGGCGGACCGCCGGCTGCTCCTGTGGCGGGGAATGGGCGCTCGGGAGGTGGAAAATCGATTCACAAACGCCTCGTTCGATGCGGTGCTCCTCGGGCCGATTCGACGGGATAGCCCCGATCCCCCAACTCCACCTGGAAAACCGGGGGATCCTCCACATTGAACACCTGGACTTTTGTCACGCGGTTTGCTGGCGTATTCTTGAGTGTCATTTTCCGTCCGGCTTGTCCGCGATATTGAAAATCAGGCCAAAGGGATCTCGCATATAACAACGTGGAACCCGGGATCTTCTACCTCAAGACGGCAACCATTTTCAACAAGCAGCTTCCTGGCTCGCTCGAGGCTGGGAACAAAGAACTCAACGACAGGGCGGTCAATGAATACAACGATAGGGCTTACGACTTGTTAACCAGCGGTTTTATGCGCGCAGCAATTAACTCTATGGCTTGCATCAATTTTTCATGCGGCAACTCGGCAGTATCCATCTGAAACGTAAGCCTGTCAATGCCGCCAAGCGCTTCGGAATGATGGAGGATTTTTTCCGCCACCTCCTGGGCACTCCCGACAAGTAATGCCCCTTTCGTCCCTCTTTGGGCATCAAACCGGCCTCTTGTCATGGGTGGCCACCCTCGTTCTTTGCCAACCCTGGTCATAGCCTTGGCATAGCCTGGATAAAAATCTGCCAACGCTTCTTCTGTGGTGTTTGCCACATAGCCCAGGGAGTGCATGCCTACTTTCAACCGCTCAGGCGGGTACCCTGCTCTCTTTCCTGCCTCCCGGTAAAGATCTACCAACGGACGAAATCGGTGCGTTTCTCCACCAATCACAGCGACCATAAGAGGCAGTCCCAGAGCGCCGGCACGAATGAATGATTCAGGCGTACCCCCAACGCCAACCCAGATTGGTATCGGATACTGCATCGGTCTTGGATAGACAGGCTGATTCTTAAGGGGAGGACGGAACTTACCTGACCATGTGATAAATTCGCTTTCGCGAATCTTAAGTAAGAGGTCAAGTTTTTCGGCAAACAGGTCGTCATAATCTTCCAGGTTGTAACCAAAGAGCGGAAAAGCCTCTATGAACGATCCACGCCCTGCCACCATTTCAGCCCTTCCACCGGAAATCAGATCCAGTGTCGCAAAGTTTTGAAATACCCTCACCGGGTCGGCAGCACTCAGTACTGTAACCGCGCTGGTGAGGCGGATGCGCTTTGTGCGGGCAGCGGCTGCAGCCAGGATAAGAGCAGGCGCAGAATCAAGAAAACCTTTGCGGTGATGCTCTCCAATCCCAAATACGTCAAGGCCCGAACGGTCTGCATGTTCAATTCTCTCGAGCAATTGAGTCAGCGCATCCGCATCATTTATTGCCTTACTGCTATCGCCGCTAAACATAGCGGCAAAACTATCAACTCCGATTTCCATGTTAATTCTATCTTGAGAGAATACTGAAAGGACGCACTACTGTTTCCCTCGGGTCTTTGGAACGAGTCTTTCCATCGTCTCGAATATGTCGTTGTTCAGGTTACTTAAGAACGTGACCCCCCTTCCACTTCCCCCTTTTTATTTCGAGCGTGATGTGCCAGCTTCTCTTTTTTCCCTGCTTCTCCTCGATCTCGATCACCAGAGGTTTCTTCGTGGGCAATCCACTCAACACTTTGTCCTTCAAGAGGTTATTCGCGAGTTGGAACCCATCGTTCAGAGAATTCCCCCACACGTATGGTGTATCGCCTGTGATAATCTTTTCCGCAGGATTCACGATCGTCACTCTGAACTGATTCTTCGACCCCTTGGAAATCCCGTGCTGTTTTCTCCACATCTCCTCTATCTCATGTTCGCCCATAACATGCTCCGTTGTTGTTCGGTCCGGCAAGCCAACAGCTCCTCTCAATGGTTCCATGTCGAACGCTGCATAGAAAGAAATTGACTCCATCAGGGAACATTTTGACTGTAGCCCGGTGCTTGAATAGTTCTACGTTCTGAGGTAAAATGGAGCATATTTCGGAGTCCCCCATTCATTCAATGTGTTTTGGGAGGGATAATCTATAACAGTTCGACGCGCGACGTGGATCCGCTCCAATTCATCAACGTCCGGTACATCACCATAAAATCCGGATTATCCTTCGATGCATTCAGAAAGAGCTCGCCCAGCATCTCCCTGAATCGGAGGAGCTCCCTTAACCTGGAGTGCCACTTGGGATCCATCGCGCAAAGGTCTAGAAGCTCGAATGCTCGTTCGTAGCACTGGATCACTTCGCCGATGACATTATCGCGACGGAGGTTCTTTGCGCGCGCAAACTCGCTCCCGATCATGAGGATCTGCCTGTCCAGTGCAAAGCGATTCCATTTCTCAGAATTCATCGATTTGTGCCAGACGGTCATTGCAGGTCCACCCATTCACGGATAATTTCCTGAGCCGCACTCCGAACATGATCAATCAGTATGTCCATGCCGCGGTTCTCCGCAGACGGGCGAATGTTTATCAATGAGATATACTCGATTCTGGGCGGGTGCTCCCACGGCCAGAGGTTCCCCCCCCAGATATCTGACTGATTCGATCCTTCCTTGAGCAACTCTTCTTCGGCATCTGAATGCATTTCGCCGCCCAATGCGATTTTCCGGAGACGTACATCCACTGCGAATTTTATCATCTTCTCGAACGGGGCATTCCTGAAGCGCTCAAGATCAGGCATCTGCAACCTACCGGTTGGAATAAGAATACTCTGGTCCACAGGTTACCTCGGAGATTCAAACGGATGCCCCTAATGTAGTCGGAAGGCAGACCGGAAACAAGGACTCATGCAGATCGACGAGATAGTCGGCCTGTAACCAAAATGCAGAAGCATCGAATATCATTTACTTCCGAGGTTTCGCATTGAGGGCGAATGAGAGTCGAACCCGATGCCCCCTGCGCAACAGGGAGGAGAACGCAGACGAAAGCTCGTGAGCAGCAAGAAAGCTATCGCTCACCTTCAGCCTACAGCTGCAGTTCTGTCGCGTGTCCAATGGACTTCACGTCGTCCAATGGACTTCATAGACAAGCCCTTCAAATTGAAGGGCTTGCGTTTGTGAGCGTGGGTGGGCTCGAACCACCGACACTCTGCTAAAAAGGGGATAAGGTCAGCTTGGTCCATGGATGATGTAAGCCTCGCCGATCACAGAGTCTCTGAAGTATTTGCTCAGGTCCAGAGGGGTGCGAAGGTCGACTCTTCTACCCCCCAGGATAGTAGAGAGCTCTCGCTCGAGCCGGGCAAGGCCGAAGAAGCCCACGGCCGCCCCCAGGTCGAACTCAACCAGCACATCTACGTCGCTCTCAGGCTGGAAATCAGGACGCAATACCGAACCGAAGAGCGCAAGCGGGCGAATTCTGTGCCGTGTGCAGAATTCGGCTATTCGTTCACTGCTGATTTCAATCGCTGGCGTCACTTGCGAACCTCCCGTTCCGCCATAAGATAGGGCAGGCTTGTCACAGAATCAAACGGCTTGGCGCCGGCTTGACAAAACAGAGCTGGAACGGCACGAATGGCGATTGGAGAGGGGAAGGCACGATTCCTCGGGGTTCACGGAGGAAAGCGGACGGCGGTCTCAGCGAACCCTGATACTTGTCACAATCACGCTGGAAAGGCAGAGGGCATCAAGAAACTCCTGGTTCCCAATCTGCAAAGTGGAAATGCAACCCTCGGCCTATTTGACGAGGATCACCTTCCGAGTCTGCACAAAATCCCCAGCCTGAAGCCGGTAGAAGTACACTCCAGTGGCAAGTGTCTGTCCGTTTAATTCAACCACATAACGTCCTGCAGGCTGCTCGTTGTTTACGAGTGTCATCACTTCCTGACCCAGGACGCTGTAGACCTTCAGGGTTACTCGTCCCTCGTGAGGCAATTCGTAACGAATTGTCGTCGTCGGATTAAACGGGTTCGGATAGTTTTGTTCCAGCGCATATCGCCCCGGCGCCCTGTTGGCCGGCAACGATGTCACCGTTTCGGATAACGGCCGCCTCCAGAGACCCCCGGGAACTCCGGCGTAAATATACGCGTCGTTCATAACGAGAGACGAAACGTCCAACCGCGGCAAGCCATCGTTGAACGGACGCCAACTCTGACCGTTGTTTGTCGAGACGAATACGCCGCCGCTGTCCGTGCCGGCAAGGATCGTTGTTCCATGAAGAGCAAGAGCAACAATACTCGTATCCGTCAAATCGTTGTTGACTGTATTCCAATGGGCACCACCATCCGTGGTCCGAAAGACGCTCCCCCGCAGGGAGAAGTTGCTATTCGGTGGCGTCCCGGTCCCGGCGAAGACGGTTGATCCGTTGAAGGCGAATGCGGTAACCACCGTCGTAGTATCGAATCCGTTGTTGACTCCACTCCAGTGTACGCCGTTGTCCGTCGACCGGCTTATCCCCATTTGAGATCTTCCTGCCCAGATTGTCGATCCTTCCGTGCCAAGAGTATAGATGGAAAGCGGGCTGTTTAAGCCTTCGCGAAAAAAGGTCCAGTTCGAGCTATCGACGGAACACCTTCCCACACCTGCTTCGCTAAATCCATAAAGTCCTCCCGTGAAGATATAAGCGTCATTGACCGCGATAGCATACGGCGGCCTCATGCCGATGGAATCCCGATGACCATCAGCTGCATTATATCGTAAGACTGGGGCATAGCCGCCGTCAGTGGGATAATCCGTTTGCGTGACTAGAATCGAATCATTCGAGGCAAGTGAAGCGAAGTGGTAATGCACTGTGTCAACCCACGGCACCCATGTCGCGCCATTATCGGGAGAGTGGGTAATGTAGTACCCTCCTCCTCCCACGGCAAAGACATTCCGCCCACTCGCAGAAAGCGGGCTGACCGCGGAGGCATCGAGGCCGTCATTTAACGAACCCCAGGTTATGCCTTTATCGGTGGAGCCAAACACCCCTGCGACAGTTCCCACCAGCAGCAGCGAGTCCTTCTCAGCAAAACAGAAGATCGTCTGGTAAATATTAGAAAAACGGTTCTTTGGCAATCCCCCCCCCGTAAGGGACCATAGTCCCCCATTGTCGGTTGAGCTGAAAACAGAGCGGCCGTTGCTTGCAAAGAGCCTCGAGCCCATCCCGGCAACCACGTAGACAAACGGCAAGTTCGTGTCAGGCAATGCACTTCTCGCAGTCCAGCTTGACCCGTGATCGGTGGACCGGTAGAGGTTTCCCACTACTACTGCATAGATTCGTGAATCTGTCACAGCGAAAGAGTTTACTGAAAGGAGTGTGCGTCCCAGGGAAGGGATTCCGTCGTTCTTCGGCGTCCAGGTTGCGCCATTGTCGGTGGAAAGAAAGATCCCCGGACCGTCCGTGCCTGCAAAAATATTCATTCCCCCCGTCCCGACCGGTTCCGAAGCAAGGGTCGTGACATCCGTGCTCGTCAAGGCTGGATTCGTGTTGTTCCAGGCTGTCCCGTGGTCAGGTAACAAGTAGATACCAGCTCCTGTGGCAGCGAAAAGATTGGCTCCTCCTGCACCGTCCGGGGTTTCCAAGAGCGCATGGATGTTGAGATTGATGGATGAAGGATCGATCTGCGTCCATGTGGCGCCGCCATTCGTCGAGCGGAAGACACCAGCACCGTGTGTGCCCACAAAGAGCGTATCACCAATGAAGGCCATGCACGAGACAGTCACAGCGATGTTCAAATTCACGGGTATCCAATGTTTCCCGGTGTCAGAAGACCGGAACAATCCGCCGTCTGTTCCTGCAAAAAGGTCGGAGCCATGGACAGCCAGACACCTGGTGGAGCCGCCGTGGGAGCCGTCGATTTTTGTCCATTGAGCACGCAGCGGCTGCGCCAGCGCAACGAGGATAAGAAATAGAGCGCGGTGTGTCGAATATCGCCGGATCATCGATCCTCCTTGAGGGTAATGAAGCCCGACTGGTTCAGGGGTTGGCTGCTTGGCAGACCGTAGCGTATGGTCGAACGAGGATCGAAAGGGACGGTTGTGAAGGGCTTCCGTTTGTGAGCGTGGGTGGGCTCGAACCACCGACCCTCTGCTTAAAAGGCAGATGCTCTACCCCTGAGCTACACGCTCCTCAAGAAAAGGGATCAATGGGTGTTAACCCCCTCTACAGCCATAAAAATATACTTGAAATCCTCTCCCTTGTCAAGCCCGCGTGTTGCGTCATCAGATGCCGATCAGAGCCCCCCGCTCCGCATCCTCTTCAATTCTCTCCCGACCAGCCCGGGGTCGTCGTCGAGAAAGTGCCGGGAGAGCCGCCGGGCGCGCCGCATGTCGTTGTCATCAATGTCGGCGACGATCAGGTCCTCCTCGAAGAGCTTTGCCGATACCACGCAGGTCCCGTCAGGACCTACGATCTCGGATCCGCCCCAGAAATTGATCCCATCCTCAAAGCCAACCCGGTTGCAGAATGCGACGAATACTGAGAGGAGCCTGGCATATGTTCGGTGATTCTCGGCGTTGACTGTGGCAATCTGCGGTTTCTCCTCTTTTCCCGAAATCCGTGTCGGGCTCGCTACGAGCGTGAGTATCGCTCCTGCACCGTCCTGTGCGAGCAGGTACGGGAGGGGAAGGTGCCAGAGATCCTCACAGATGAGAACGCCGAACCTCCCGTGCTTCGAATCAAACGCGCGAACCTCCGTGCCGCTGCTGAAGTACCGGTTTTCTTCGAACATCCCGTACGTCGGCGGATACGTCTTCCGGTGGACGGAACGCACCTCTCCCCCCTCGAAGAAAAAGGCGGCATTGTAGAGTCCGAACGATGCCCCCTCTTCTACACCGCCGGCAAGGATTGAAATCGTTTTCCCTTTCTCGATCAGGGGATGCAGTGTCCCTGGATCTCCGCGGAGGTTGAGCGCGAGGTCCCAGTTCATGTCCTTGATCGAATAACCCGTGAGGCTGAGTTCGGGGAACACGACAACCTGCGCGCCGGCGGCGGCGGCTCTATCGGCCAGCGCGATATGCTTCCCGATGTTCGCGTGCATATCACCAAGGACGGGGTCGATCTGTGCCAGCGCGAGGCGGAATTTCATGCGGTGTTCCGGAGGGATAAGAGGGGGGTCATGAACCTGAAAGGTCGAGCATCCTGATGTCCTTGATATACGGGACCGTCCTGTCTGTCTTCATCTCCTTGAGCTGGGAGAGTTTTCGCTCGATGCGGGCGAGGTTGTCCCGTATGATCGTGAGGTATGTCGTCTTCTGGTCGGCGCCGTGAGCACCGGCAAGCCCTTCAATCGTCACGCGGATCTCGTCAAGTGGCTTTCGAATTTCCTGTGCTATCTGGGGGACCATCCCCTGGATTGTCTCGAGGCGTTTCTGAGAAATCTCGAGCGATGTAAGCTGGTCACGAAGTTTCTTACGTTCGATGACGTTCAGGACGGTCTTGGGAAGGACGGGAGTCGAAATCTCGTCCTTCACAAGGTAGTCTTCCACCCCCAGCTTCAGCACCTGCACTGCGAGGTCGAAGTCCTTGTTGACAGTGAGAAACACCACGGGGATCGTCACCCCACGTGCCTGGAGCGTCTTGGTGGTCTCCAGGCCGTTCTGTCCGGGGAGGAAGTAGTCCATCAGGATGATGTCGAATTGCGTCCCAAGGGCCAGTTCCTCGAGCGCGGCGATGCCACTTTCGCGCCAGACGATCTCAAATTGGCCCTTTTCGTACTTCCGCAGGAAGACTTCCACGAGGTTTGCAAAGTCGCGGTTGTCCTCGACGAGCAATATGCGAACTCGACCAGGGTCGGTCATTGGTTCAGTCCGGTATGGTGAAATAAAACTTCGTCCCTTCCCCTACGACGGAATCCAGCCAGATGCGGCCTCCGTGATTTTCCACGATCTTCTTGACAATTGTCAGCCCCGCGCCGGTTCCCCGAAAATCTTCTGTTCTATGGAGTCTCTGAAAAATGACGAATATTTTATCGTACTGCTGACGTTCGATGCCGATCCCGTTGTCCTGGACGGATATTGTATAACCGCCTTCCGCTCGAATCACGGCGATGTCGACCCGCGGCGCCGAACTCCGGTTGAACTTGATCGCATTGGCAATCAAATTCCTGAACACCATCCCGAGCTGGATCCGGTTATAGCTCACAGTCGGGAGTTCATCCGGGACACTGACTATCGCATGGCTCTCGCGAAGAGAGAATTCGATATCGTGGAGCACTTCTCCGATCACGTCGCGGAGCGGGAGCGATTCTTCCGTTTCTGAAACCCTTCCGAGGCGCGAAAGGGTCAGCAGATCATCGATAAGTCCCTTCATCCGCTTCCCGGACTGAACGATGGACGTGAGGTACCCCATCCCCTCTTCGTCGATCACGTCCCGGTAGTCGTTGAGTACGATCTTGCTGTACCCGTCAATGGTAATCAGGGGCTCTTTCAGGTCGTGCGACACGACGTAGGTGAAGTCGTCCAGCTCCTTGTTCCGCGACGCGATCTCCTGGGACTTGGTCACCGTATCCTCGTAGAGGCCTGCCCTGTCGATCGCAATCGACATCAAATTAGCGATACTTGCCACCAGACGCAAGTGAGCCTCGGCAAACAGGCCGGTAGCTTCGCGTCCAAGCGCGATGACCCCCGCAGTTTCCCCTTTTGAGCTTACAGGGACGGCAAGCAGGGACCCGCCGGCGGGGGAATTCCCCGAAAAGGGTTCCCCTGAAAGGGCCGCGAGGACGCCGGGCATGTCCGGGGAGAGCGGGACATTTCCGGAGTTTTCCCGGTCTCTGCTAAATTGAAGAACGAGCTGCCCCGTCTTCGGGGATCGGCTGAAATACGCGAACGAATCGAACTCCAGCACATTCTTGAGCCCGTCATGAACAACCGTCAGGACGGACCGGATATCAAGAGCCCCCGTGAGCCCTCTGCCGATCTCATACAGGAGCGTCACGCGGCGGACCTGCGCCTGGACTTCGCTATAGAGCTGCGCGTTTTCGAGGGCCGAGGCGAGCTGGTTTCCCACAAGCCTGATGAATCGCTGTTCCTGTTCGTTGAACGTGTGTTCGTTCTGAAAAGCGACCACCAGGGCGCCGAGAATACGGTCTTTCGATTCGAGAGGGATCCCCAGGAGACTCTCTGTGCCCAGCTCACGGAAAAGGGCTCTCCCCGGTTCGCTCAGTCGAACATCGTCGGGGAGGCCGGAGGGGATGATGATCGGTTTCCGTTCGCGTATCACGCTCCCCGTTGCGCTCCCTGACACGGGGAGCGAAGCGACAAGCCGTGCGTGATCCTCTCCGATGCCCCGGTGGGCGGCGAGTGTGATCCGCTCAAGTGATTCGTCGGGGAGGTAACACAGCACGATATCTGCCTGGACAAGAGAGCCGACCTGCTCCGCCGCAACTCCGAGGACTTCATCCGGGTTCAACGACCTGTTGATCGAAGACGCGATCGCATTGAGGGCAAGAAGCTCCTCGTTCCGGCGTTTGATCTCAGCTTCAGTTCGTTTGCTGTCCGTGATATCCGTGTACGTGAAGACGAGCCCGTTCACCCGTTCGTCCATTTCCAGGGGGGTGACTGCGAGCTGGAATATGCGCGCCTTCTCACCCGAGCCGATCGAGAATTCATGCAGGTATTCACGCATGGATCCTTCGAAGAGGCGTGCGGCGGCGGCAATCAGCTCCTCCCGGAGCGGAGAGAAGGGGATGATCTCCTCCAGTCTCTTTCCTATCACGGCCGACTCTTCCCGCAGATCCGGAGTCCCCTGCAGGACGGCATGCTCGCGCCAGGCCTTATTGACCTCGCGCACGATGGAGTTCCGGTCGACGGTATACACCACGCTCTCTATGGAATCCAGAAGGTCGTGGATGTACGCACTATCGAGGCTGACCCGCTGGAAGAGCATAGTCCTGTCGATCAGAGCACCGATCTGATCGGCGATCGGCTGGAGATATGTCAGTTCTCCGAGCCCGAAGGCATCGGGCTCCGCGCTCGATACGTCGAACGTCCCCAGTACCCGCTCGTTGAGAAGAATGGGAATGTTGATCTCCGATCGCATGCCCGCTCTCGCAGAAAGCAGATCGCCCCCGAGTGAAGGATGTGTGGCGATATCTCCTATCACCAATCCCCTCCCTTCCGCCACGGAAAGTCTCGACACGCATCCCTGCAGGGGGACGGATGCACCGACGGGCGGAAACCGGTCCTCGGCTCCCACAGTGGCGTGGACAACGAGGTTCTCGCCCCCCTCCGCAAGGAGGCATACGCTCATGTGGTCGAACGGCGTCAGAGTCCGCACTTCGGCTGCGATGACATCGAATATCCGGATGAAATCCGTGCTCGAATTCGCGGTGCTGATGATCCGGTTCAACATCTCGATCTGGCGGCTCTTTGCCGCCAGGTCATCTGCCAGACCTTTCCGTTCCGAAATATCCCGGGCGATGTTCAGCATCGCCACAGGCTCGCCCAGGGCATTGCGGAGGAGGCTCGTGTTCAGGCTGATGGCTACTTCCGTCCCGCCATGCTTCTTCCACCTCATATCAAAATCGCGGAGGAACCTCTTTTCACGAAGCGCCGCCAGCCAGACGACGAGCCGGGACATTTCCTCTTCGATCAGCCACGGGTAAGGGAACACCAACCCGATCACCTCACCCCGGGAGTATCCCGTCAGCAAAGAGAACTCACGGTTGACCTCCCACACCTTGCCCTGGAGGTCGCTGATCATGAGCGCGTCCCCCATGGTGTCGATGACGTTGCGCAGCGTCTCCTCCGACTCGCGAAGTTCCCGTTCCAGGCTCTTCCGGTGGGTGACGTCCGTGACCGTGCCGACAACCCCGCCGATGTTTCCGCCTCTGTCGCGGAGGGGGGAGAACCGGCACCAGAGCAC
>Ga0182021_10007832_pt1 | contig 12660 bp, 9 predicted proteins | sample 612E3MmetaG_FD_120493 | JGI IMG/M metagenome (GOLD analysis project Ga0182021, IMG submission 120493) | Permafrost microbial communities from Stordalen Mire, Sweden - 612E3M metaG (Illumina Assembly) | ecosystem: Environmental > Terrestrial > Soil > Wetlands > Permafrost | place: Sweden... | reverse complement strand
CGTATACCCGCTGCGGCCTCGTCCGGCTGCCAGCATGCCGTCGACTTGTTCGCCCGGCATCACCGCACGCAGCAGGAATTCTTCCTCATGCATGGTTGCGCCGAACCGGCGACGCAAATCCGACAGCGTTGGAAAATCATCCTCCTGCTCCAGCTCGCGGGCGCGCGGGCGATCCAATATCGCAGCCTCAACAGCCGGATCGACCGGCCGGGTCGGTCTGCCGAACTTGCCCATCACGTAGCGCATCACCTGGTCGGAAACCTGGGCGTAACGCTTCGCTCCGACCACGTTGAACAGGGCCTGCGTGCAGACCATCTGCGGGAACGGGGTCACCATGATCGGCTGGCCGAGATCGCGGCGTACCTGCTCGGTTTCCGCGATCACTTCGGGAAGCCGATGCTCGAGCTTCAACTCGGCCAGTTGGCGCACCATGGTGGTCATGACGCCGCCGGCGATCTGATGCTTGAGAAAGCTTGCGTCGAAGCTCTGGGGTTCTCCAGGCGGCAATCCCTCCGCCTTCGCCAGCCGCCACCAATAGTCGTTCACCTTGGCCAGCATGGCGTCGTCGACCGCGACGGTGTGACCCATTGCCCTCAGATTGGCCGCCATCCGGACCGCCTCGGGCAGCGATGTGCCCTCCCCCGCCGGGCCAATGCCGACGTGAACCGCCGACGCGCCTTCGTCTGCTCCTGCGAGGCTCGACAGCGCACCGTAGCCGATGGTGCAGTGAACGTGCATTTCAAGCGGCTTGACACCGATCTCCGCCTTCACCGCGCGGGTCAGCGTCCGGGCGCGGTCGGGACTCATCAGGCCGGAAGGATCCTTGAGGTAAAAGAGATCAATATGCGGACTGGCGGCCAGCTCGCGCGCAAAGCCCGCATAGAAAGCATCGTCATGGACGTCGGAGAGCGTAAAGGTCAGCGCCGCCATCACTTCGGCATCGCCTTCCTCCTTGATGATTCGCGACGCCTCGAGAACGGCCGCGATATCATGCATGGGATCAAGCATGATGAAGCGGCGGATTCCGCAAGCCTGCAAGCGGCGATAGACCAGCCGCATGAAATCCGGATCGGCCTGCTGCCAGGCGATAAAGCGCAATCCCGTGGTGATGAACTGGAGCGGTGTCCGGGGCATCGCGGCGCGCGCCCGCCTGATCCGATCCCAGGGATTGTCGCGGAAATAACGGACCGCGACCGCCATGTGGCTTGACGACGTAAAATCGATCGCGCGAAATCCGACGCGGTCGACCGCGCCCGCGATCTGCAGCATGTGATGCGTCCCGAGCCCGGTAGCGCCCCACAGGCTCTGATTGCCGTCGCGCATCGAGACGTCGATAAGACCGATTTCAGCCACGAGCCAATCCTTCGAAGAAACGGGTATCGACATCGCCGCTAATGAAGCGATTGTCGGCCATGATGCGGCGGTGCAGCCCAGCCGTGGTCTCGATGCCTTCAATCGTTAGGCTGCTCAAAGCGTCGCTTAACCGCGCGACCGCCTCGGCGCGGGTTTTGCCCGCAACGATCAGTTTGCCGATCAGCGAATCGTAGAACGCAGGCACGAGCCCTCCATTGGCGATGTGGCTATCGACCCGGATGCCGGGGCCGGCGGGCCAGTCTGCCCGCGTCACCCGGCCCGGAGACGGCCGGAAATCCCGCAGCCAGTCCTCGGCATTAATGCGGACCTCGATCGCGTGCCCCACAAAACTCATCCGGGCCTGGGTCAGGCCGAGCGGCTGATCGTCGGCGATGAGCAATTGCTGCTCGATCAAGTCGATGCCGGTGATCGCTTCCGTCACCGGATGCTCGACCTGGATGCGGGCATTCATTTCGAGGAAGTAGAATTCAAAGGTTTCGGAATCGACCAGGAACTCGACGGTGCCGGCGCCGCGATACTTGAGATGTTCGGCAAGACGAACGGCGGCGTCGGTCAGGGCCCGATGTTTCACATCGGGAATCCCGGGAGCCGGCGCCTCCTCGACGAGCTTTTGAAACCGGCGCTGGATCGAGCAGTCACGGGTTCCCAAATGGATTGCGTGCTGGCCATCACCGAGCACCTGCACCTCGACATGGCGGCCACGGCCGATGTACCGTTCGATGTATATGCGCGGATCGCCGAACGCGGCACGCGCCTCCGCCATCGCGAGGTCGATCTGGCTATCCAGATCCTCGGCTCTGTCGACGCGCTTCATCCCGCGGCCGCCCCCACCGGAAACGGCCTTCAGCAACAGAGGGTAGCCTGTCTTGGCCGCCTGCAGGCGCGCGGCGGCCTTGTCCTCGGCTTCGCCGCCCGGGACCACCGGAAGTCCGGCCGCGAGACCGATCTTGCGCGCCATGAGCTTGTCGCCCATCGCATCGAGACTGGAGACGTCGGGGCCGACGAAGACAATGCCGGCCTTGATCGCCGCGCGGGCAAAGCTGGCATTTTCCGACAGGAAGCCATAGCCGGGGTGGATGGCATCCGCGTGCGCCGCCGTGGCTGCGGCAATCACGCGATCGACCGACAGATAGCTCTCGGCTGATGGCGCAGGGCCTACAATCACGGCTTCGTCCGCAACCCGTGCCGGCAGCGATGTGCGGTCGGCTTCCGACACGCCCAGGATGGTCGTCATACCAAGCCGCCTTGCAGTGCGGATGATCCGCAGGGCGATCTCGCCACGATTGGCAATAAAGAGGCGACGGATCATGCGACGTCTGGCCTCACCCGCATCAGCACGGAGTCTGAATCAACAAGAGCGGCGTTCTCCGCCACAATCTCCTCAATGGTCCCGGAACAGCCGGCGGAAACCGACGTCATCAGCTTCATCGTCTCGATGATTGCGATGACGGTGTCCGGCTCGACCCGGTCACCGATCTCGACAAAGGCCGGAGCGCCCGGCTGAGGCGCGCGGTAGAAGGTGCCGGGCAGAGGCGGCCGGATCTCGAGCGTCTGATCATCCGACGTGGTGTTCGGCTCGACGCTAACCACGTCCAGATTGATGGCCAGCGCCGCGCTTCCCGCGTCGCTCCATTCCAGTTCCTGCGACCAGCCTTCGCCGGATCGTATCACCCGAAGAACGAATCGCCCGATCCTGACGTCCAATCGATCGTAAGGCGTGTTGTCGAGGATCGTTACGATCTCCTCGACATCTTCGCTCGTGAACGGAATATCCCCGCTCATGCCCTTACCTTGACCCTTGCGAGTTCACGCACCGCGTCGGCGAGGGCGAGGGCAAATTCAGGGTCGTTGATGTGATAGTCGAACCGGCGAACATCAACGTTCCCGGGCATCGCGCCCTGCACATAGTCCGCGAATTTCGGCGGCAACGAGGGGTCGTGGAGGTGACCCTCGGGACTATCGTGATGTGAGAACCCCTTCAGCGGCACGTAGAAGCGAACCGGCCCCTTGGCGTTCCGCGCAATCTCCGCGACATGATCGGCCAGGCGCTCGAGATCGCTCGCATTGGTGCGCACTGCCGTGAGAGCCGCATTGTGAATGTGAAAGCGGCGACCGCCGAACGGGTCCTCGCCGACAGCCATCGGCGAGGGCATGATGTAGAAATCGGTGTTGCCCGGCGCAAAGATGGTCGGAATGCCGCGGGCAAGGCCGGCGGTCGCGCGATCCGGTCCCGCGGTACAGATGCCATTGTTGAGATGGTCATTGATTTCCACCAGCGACATGTCGACGATGGCGGCAACGTCGCGATCGGTCGCAATCGAGTCGAGGGTCTTGCCGCCGGTGCCGGTGGTGTGGAACGCCATGACCTCGAAGCCGTCGGCTTCCAGGAGTTCGCGGAGACGGCGCATGCCGCGCTCGGTCGTGCCGAGCGTGCTGACGAGGATGAGCGGCCGACCATCGGCGGCGGTAGGTCGATAGGCATGGGCCATGCCGGCCACCGCGGCCGCGCCATTGCGAAAGACCTCGCGGGCGATGCTGTTCAACCCCGAGATATCGCAAACCGCGTTCAGCATCGCGATATCCTTCAGCCCGACGAACGGCGCGGTGAAGCCGGAGGCGAGCGTCGAAATCATCAGTTTCGGGAGGCCGTAGGGGAAGGCCCGCATTACGGCCGTGCCGAGCGTGGTCCCCATCGAACCGCCCACCGACAGGATTCCGGAGAAGCCCAACCGTTCATGCGCTTCGAGCGCGAGTTTCAGCGACCCCTCAATCATCACCTCCTGGCACTTGCCCTCATGGCCCAGCGCCCGGACCTGTTCGATGGTCTTGCCGGCGGCACCGGCGACCGCCTCCGGCGAAATCTCGGCGCCGCCGACGGTGCGACGAACGCTCGGATCGAGGTGGATCACCTCGCAGCCACCCTCCTCGAGGCAGGTCCGCAAGAAGCGCCCCTCCTCCTCTTTGGTATCCTGTGTGACGATCAGCAGAACCTTGGGTTTACTGGGCATATTGATATCCATCGATGACGGCGTCAGTTTTGCCGAAGGGAGAAGCGATTGGTGTCCATGCCGGAGTCGCCCGGTGCGGCACTTGCTAAGAGGCTATCGGGAATGGGGAGGGCCGGCTTTGACAGTTCCGTAGCGGAGTTGGAGAATTCGGCAGCGCTTCCGCGGAATGACCTTTTCCTGCGAAGCCTGGCGATAGGCCGGTCCGTGGTGGCCAGCCGCCCGCATCGTCTTGTGCAGTGCGTCGAAAATTGTGGCCGACAAGCCGAGACATTCGTCCACCGGCTGAAGCGCTGGCGAACGATTCTCCAATTGCCGAAACGCTTGGGCCGATCACGCCAAGCAATGCCGGCTCTGTATCTGTAGAGAATGACTTCGGTAAGAAGTCGATTATCCGGGGCCGTGTCCCCGGCATGGGCTTCGCGGCCGGGACGAAAACCCTGATCCGCTCCTGCTTGTCATCGCATCAAGCATGGCGCCGCGTCGGTCGGCCCTCGCCAGGCCGACCGCCCATGAATGACAGAAAATGCGATTGTCGAAGCACCGAACCGAAAGGCAAGTTCTGACCTGCGCAAGGCGCCTCAAGACACTTCTTGGCCGCGCCCTAGTCGATAGGCCCGAGGCGAGACACCGCGATTCCTGCTAAAACACCTCGAGAAATAGGCGGAATCGCTGAAGCCACAATCGTAGGCGATTTGGGTAATCGAAACGCGACCACGTTCGGCGCGCAATCGCTCGGCCGCGTGGCTCAGTCGCTGATCGAGAATAAACGCAGATGCCGTCGTCGACAATCGTTCGAACACGGTCTGGACCGAGCGCGGGCTGACGTTAAGCGCGCGCGCGATCGACGAGGTGCGGAGTTCCGGATCGAAAAGGTGGTTCCGGATATAGTTCATCACCAGCCTGCGGAGTTCGGCAGGCGCACCCGCTTCACAAGGCTCGATCGATTGCCCGATCGCGCGGAGAGCAAGGTCAAGTCCTACGCGGTCGATGCATTCCCGCCAGTCCGCGTCGTCGGCCAGAGACGCAAGCTGGCTCCATGCGGTGCGCAGGAACGAGATCAACAGCCGGGAACGACTGGGATCGATTGACCGACCCGCTGCGCGATCGAGATCGAACCCCGGGTGCGCCAACGTAATGTTGGATACCGGCAACTCCAGAACGAAGAGTTCGTAAGGAGTCACGAAATCGACCCCGTAACCCCTGTCGGGATCGCAAAGGGCAGCGCAGCCCGGGCTGATGGTGGTCTCGCGTCCGGACTGGATGTTGATACCGGTGCCGCCAACCTGCATGTGAAGAAACACCGAGCCGGAGCGTTTCGGCGGCGTGTTGGAGAGCCAGCGCCTGACCTTCGATGGTTGTGCCTTGATCCGCGCCAGTCCGATGGTGCCGAAATTGCAGGTCGCCAGCTTACCGTCGAATCCGGGCTGGTCCGCGTCGACGACGCAGCCCGCGAACGTATCGCCTACGATCTCATTCCAATTGTCCAGTCTCGCGCACTGCCGGACTGGAGCGGCATGGTTAATTGCTCCCATGCATCCTCCCCATTGCCGGTCTCGTTGTGCCCTTGAGGCATCACTCAGCAACAGAAAAAATTAGCATGGAACCGGTTGCTCCGCAACGTTTAGGGTGAGGCAAGTACAACCAACCCAGACGACAGTTCAGGTCGATGCTACCTGCTCGGCAGGAGATGGATGCCGGCTGGGTCCAACGCAGCCGGGCGCTACCGCCTTATCCGCATCATCCCGATACCGCTGAACGTGAGCCGGGACCCGATCCGGCAATGATCGGCATCCTCCGGCAAGAGCGAGGGATGCACCAAACTAGGAATCATCGCGGACGAGAAGCTTCCGCGCGGGAAACAGTTGCAGATCCCAACGCGCCGCTGCACTCCCCCAAATGCCTCTCTGCATGAACAGCATTACGAAAATTGCAATCAAGCCGAGAAGGAGAAGATAGAGACTGCCATATCCCGACAGGTTGAACTGAAGAGCCCATAGCACCAGCACGCCCAGAATCGGACCTTCGATCGTGCGTACGCCCCCGATCACGACGACGAACAGGACGTAGGCAGTCCAGTCCACCACGCTGAACGCGGCATCCGGCGAAATACGCGCCTTTTGCAGATAGACCAGCGCGCCGACCATTCCGGTCGCAAAGGCGACAAGTACCCATAGCAAATAGCGGATCCGATAGGTCCTGACGCCCACGCTACGAGCCGCGGCGTTGTTGTCCCGGCTTGCGGCCAGCCCGAGACCCAGACGCGAACGCACGAAGAGGTAGATCGAAAACGTAATTCCGACGACGAGCAGCAGTGCGATCCAATACACGACGACGTCCCGCGCGGCGGCCGCTCTTATTCCGAACAGCGCCTCCGCCCATCTGGTTCCCGTCATGTTTGCGAGCGCCGCGCTGGATAAAGACATGCCCGTTCCGCCGCCAAGCGGCTTGAATTGCGCGCATCCGAGACGCAGCGCTTCCGCGACCACCCAGCTTCCGATCGCAAAATATGGACCTTCGAGGCGAAACATCAGCGGCCCCAGAATTGCGGCGGCGATAGCGGCAAGACACCCTGCCATCGGGATTGCGAGCAGGGGATCGAAGCCAGCGAGCGCGACGGCGGCGAACAGCCCATATGCGCCAAGGCCGACAAAGGCCTGCTGCCCAACCGAAATAAGTCCGCCCCAGCCCGCCAGCACGTTCCACAACTGCGCCAGCGCCAACATCGTAAAGACAAAGATGAGATCCTGAAGTAGATTTCGGGAGGCAACCGCGGGGACCAGGATCAGCAGGGGAAAGATCACGATCGCGGCGACACCGGCGGCCCGCGACAGCCGGGTCGCAGATTGCAGGCGCCAGACCGGCTTGGTCATGGCGGATGTCTCGGCAACAACGTGACCGTCGGGCAGGCGATCTGTCGTCATCGGCGCCTTGAGGGAAAAAGGCCGCGCGGACGAAAGATCAGCACGATCAGGAACGCAAGATGACCGGCCAGGATTTGCCACTCTGGATCGATACGCCCGCCGATCGTTTGCGCCAGGCCGAGCACGATGCCTCCGGCCAGCGTTCCCCAAAGGCTTCCTAGTCCGCCGATAATCACCGCCTCGAAGGCATAGAGCAGGCGTGCCGGTCCAATCGACGGGTCAAAATTGGAGCGTATCCCGAATGTGACCGCTGCGATCGTGGATACCGCGAGTGAAAGACCCACGGCGAGCGCATAGACGTTGCGTTGATCGATGCCCATCAACTGCGCGATCTGAGGATTATCAGCGGTTGCGCGGAACGCGCGACCCAACGCCGTCCGATAAAACAGAACCTGCAAGAGCACCACCACGACGAAGGCGGTAATGAGCGCGATCAGCGGTGCGAGACCGACGCTCAATCCGGGTGCAAGCGCTATGGAGGAGGACTCGAAGGCACCGGCCTGCAGCCGGCGGCTGTCCGCGCCGAACACCAGCAGCAGCCCGTTCTGCACGACGATGGAAAGTCCGAAGGTGACCAGCAACGGCGGCAGGATATCGTCGCCCAGCACCCGTTCCAGCACCAGCCGCTGCAGGGCGAAGCCGGCTGCGAACATGATCACGATCGTCACGACCGTGGCGACCACCAGCGACACGCCGGCCGCCGCGGTCGCGGTCAAGATCATATAGGCCGCGAAAACAACGATATCGCCGTGGGCCAGATTGACGAGACGCATGATGCCGAAGATCAAGGACAGGCCAATCGCGAACAGCGCGTAGACGCCGCCGAGCAGCACGCCTTCCAGCACCGTGTCGAGACCGCCCATCCCCATGCTATGTTCCGAAATAGGCCATGCGGACGGCTTCTTGGTCCACCTCCGACGGCCGGCCGGCCAGCGTCACGCGCCCCTCCTGAATGCAATAAAAGCGGTCGCAATGTCTCAGCGCCCGCGCGACATCCTGTTCAACGATCACGATGCTGGCGCCGTTGGCGCGGATCAGCGGAATGCTCCGGTAGATATCCTCGACGATGATCGGCGCGAGACCCAGACTGATCTCGTCGCACAGCAGAATCGAGGGGTTCGACATCAGCGCGCGCCCGATCGCAACCATTTGCTGCTGGCCGCCGGAGAGTATCGTCACGTCGCTGGACCGCCGCTCGCGGAGGACGGGAAACACGTCATACACCGCGCGCAGGTTCCACGGCGAGCGGCGGCGGTCGCCGTACCCACCGATCAGCAGGTTTTCCTCGACCGACAGCGATGGAAACAGGTGGCGCCCCTCCGGAACCAGCGCCAGGCCCAATTTCACGATGCTTGCGGCCGGGGCATCGCCGATGTCGCGGCCATTCAGTTGAACCGCATCCGGCCGGTTTCGGACCAGCCCCGCGAGCGACTTGAGCAGGGTTGATTTGCCGGCCCCGTTCGCGCCGATCACGGCCACGGTCTCGCCGCGCCGAAGCTCCAGATCGATTCCGAACAAGGCCTGGAAGTCACCATAGAATGCATCGAGGGCCTTGACACTGACCAACGCGGTCATGCCGGCACGCCCATATAGATGGTCTGGACCTCGCTGGATCGCATCACCTCGGATGGCACGCCCTGCGCGACGATTCTGCCGAAATCCAGCGCGATGAGCCGATCGACCAGGGCGAGCAGCGCGTGGACGACGTGCTCGATCCAGACGACGCCGACGCCTTGCCCGTTGATCGTTCGGATCGTCTCGACCAGAATCTGACACTCGGCTGGCGTCAGGCCGCCGGCGATCTCGTCAAGCAGCAGCAGGCGAGGACGTGTTGCGAGCGCGCGCGCGAGCTCCAGTCGCTTGCGGTCCAAGAGCGGCAAGCTGCCCGCCAGCCGATTGGCCCTGGCCTCGAGACCGGTGAGGGCCAGCGTCTCGCCGCAGACCTGGACGGCGTCGGCCTGCGACATTCCCCCGCCGAACATCGCTGCAACCGAGAGGTTCTCGAACACCGAGAGATGTTCGAACGGGGCCGGGATCTGAAACGATCGACCGATGCCGGCCCGGCACCGGTCCTCCGGCGGCAAATCGGTAATATCGCGGCCATCGAGCAGGATACGGCCGCGATCCGGCCGCAGCATTCCCGTGATGAGGTTGAAGAGCGTCGATTTTCCGGCGCCGTTCGGGCCGATAATGCCGAGAGCTTCCCCCGGTGCCAAGGAGAACGCGATGTCATCCGCGACAACCAACGCGCCGAACGCCTTGGAGATGGCTTTGACTTCCAGCATCATCGAACCCGGTTGACGCAACGGTCAGACCAACGCCTGCATTTGCCCGCCGAGAGGAATTTGCGGCGCCTGTTTGTTTTCGGTGATCACCATATTGTATTTTGTGCCGTCCAGTCTCCATTGACCTCCGACGAGCGGGGTCTTGGCGATGTTTTTCGCTGCGAATGGCGGCACCTTGTCGGAGCCGAACCCAATCGGCCCGACGATCGTATCAAGCTTGGTTGCCCCGATGGCTTTTGCCAACGCCGCTCCGTCGGTGGGGTCCTGCGCACGCTTGAGGGCATCGACGGCCACTTCAAACAGCGAATGGACAAAGCCAATCGGCTGGGTCCACTGCTTGCCCGAGGCCTGTTCGTAAGCCTTGGCGAGATCGGCTGCGCTCACGCCGTTGAGGCTCGACTTGTAGGGATGGCTCGGGGTCCACCAGACTTCGGTCGAGATATTGTGTCCGCTCTTCCCGAGCGCCTGCACTGTAGACGGGAACAGCAGCGCCTTGGCCACGGAGACAACCTTCGGCCTGTAGTCTTTTTGCTGAGACTGATTCCAGAACGTCGTAAAATCCGGCGGGATCACGACGCCCGTCACGATTTCAGCGTCGGCACCGCGGAACGCGGCGATCTGCGCGCTAAAATCGTCGGTCAGATTCTGGAAGCGGCCCGGATCGGTCAGCTTGTAGCCCTGCGCCGCGAGAACGGGCGGGAAGCCGACGACCTTGTCGCCCCACGCGTTGCCGTCGCCGTCGTTCGGGAACAACGCGCCGACCGATTTGTTGGTGGAAACCTGGCTCCACATCCCCGTGAAGACCGCGATGACGTCTTCCAGTCCCCAGAAATAGTGGAATGAATAGTCGAACGGCTTCCAGGTCTTCGGATCGCCCGGGTTGGCCTGGCGGGCGATAAAGTTGGTCTGCCATGGCGCGACCGACGATATGCAGGGAATCTGTTCAAGTTCGCATTGCGTCGCCACCGGGTTATTGGTCTCCGGCGTGGCGCCGACGAGAATAATCCCGACATTGTCGCGGGTAATCAGTTCCTTCGCCACCTCGGCGGCGCGGTTGGGATTGGACTGGCTGTCCTTGGTGACAACTTCAACCTGATAGGTATGCGACCCAAGCTTGATGCCGTCCTTGACGACCTTTCTGAATTCACCCAGCACGAAATCATCCGCTTCGGCGAAAGCTGCGAGCGGCCCGCTCTTTGGCGACACGTAGCCAATCTTGATGGGTTTCGCGGCGTGAACGGCTGGCCCGAACAACGTCATCGCACCGGTGGCCGCTATGCCGCCGGCCATGCCACGGAGAACTCTTCGACGGTCATAGGCTGAAATAATCGTTTTCATGTGTCCCTCCTGATGCGGTTGTCTGGTTCGCGACCGCTTTCGATTGTTTGCAGAACATAAGAGTCTGTCGTCAGTTCATGCTTTCGTCATTACGCCGCGACCGACGCAGCGGCGCCCCTTGCCGCGCCCTCCCCGCGGCCCAGCAATTTCGCGAACACATCCAGCAAGACGTTCGATGATTGCGACATGGCTTCCTTGGCCCGCCAGCCGACATACATGTCTGGACGAACGAGGACGCATCCGTCTTCCTCGACCTCACTTTGGCGGTACCAGTCGGCGTAGATGTCCTGGGCGTCGCAGCCCGCCGGGCCGATGGTGACGACATCGACGGGAAAGCCATATTTGGCAGTGACATCAGCCGCCGCCGTCTTCCAGCAATCCCCGCCGATGCCGGTCAGCAGCGTAAAGCGGCCCTTGCCGGCGAGATCGAGCGTCGACTTTCGCACGCCGTGGTCTTCGACCCAGACGTGCGGAAGATGCGCGCCGGGCCAGGTCGTGGCCTGATAGTATAATTCGCGGTCCCGCTGGTATGCCGGCTCGGGGGTGCCGTCGGGTACGACGGCGCTCGACGCATAGCGCTGGTTCATCTCGACGCCATGACAGTTGAATTCGTAGCTCTTGTAGGCGATGGCTTCATAAAGCTTCTTGCGCCGCGCCTTGCCCTCAGGCGTCGCCGCCTTCCGCGCTTCGATATTCCTCTTGGCTTCCGCGGGGTCGGTCGAGGACAGCAGACCTACCGCCTCGAAAATCGGCGGGAAATCACCGATGCTTTTATTGGCGCGCGTCACGATCTGCTTTCCGACCGGCTGACGCTCGGCCGAATAACTATCGAGAAGGGCCGGCGACGCCTTGCCCTCAAGGACGAATTTCAGTTTCCAGCAAAGATTGTACGCATCCTGGATCGAAGTATTGGAGCCAAGTCCATTGGTCGGCGGATGTCGATGGACCGCATCGCCCATACAGTGCACCCGACCTGACGAGTAGTAACCGGCATACATCTCGTTGACCGTCCAGGTCGATGTCGAGCGGACTGTCACTTCGAGACTTTCATCTCCGACAAGGTTGCGGACGATCGACACGGCTTCGTCATCCGTCAGCTTTCGCTCGCCCTGCTCGATGTCGTAGCCCCAGATGATGAGCCACTCGTTCCACGGCCTTACCATGCGCACGAGCCCGGCGCCGATGCCGCCGATCTGCGCTCCCGGCTGCAGCACCCAGTATAGAACGCTGGGGCGGTGGGCGACGTATTTGGTCAGATCAGCATTCACGATGATGTTCATGCTGCCGGCGCGCCCCATTTCACCGTGCATGGGGAGGCCGATCACCTCAGCCACCCGGCTGCGACCACCGTCGGCCCCGATCAGGTATTTGGCGCGGATCTGGTAGGTTTCATCGGAGATCCGGTCCTTCACCGTGGCGGTGACGCCATCGGCATCCTGTGTCAGATCGAGAAACTCGGTGTTGAAGCGGAGCGCCGTTCCGCGCTGGCCGGCCGCCTCGATCAGGATCGGCTCGAGATAATTCTGCGGCAGGTCGCAAATGCGGGTCGGGCTTGCGAGATCGTAGTCGGCCTTTCGCGCCGGATGGTTGCCCCACGAATAAAGCCGGCCCAGTTCTTCACCCGCGATGCATTCGCAAAATACATTGTTGGCCATCAGATGCTGAGGCGAGGCCTTGGCGATCGCCGCCTGTTCAACGCCGAGATCCCTGAGCACTTCCATCGCGCGCTGATTG
>Ga0182021_10007831_pt1 | contig 12661 bp, 9 predicted proteins | sample 612E3MmetaG_FD_120493 | JGI IMG/M metagenome (GOLD analysis project Ga0182021, IMG submission 120493) | Permafrost microbial communities from Stordalen Mire, Sweden - 612E3M metaG (Illumina Assembly) | ecosystem: Environmental > Terrestrial > Soil > Wetlands > Permafrost | place: Sweden... | reverse complement strand
GCTATTCATCACCAACAGGAAAAGAAACTGTCGACTCATCTCTTCATCGGTTTTGATCATACTTCTTAAATAGGCTCTGGTCTCATCATCAGCTGTCGGTAGGTTAATATCAAATCCGACAACAGGGTTAAAAAGATTACCCGTAAGATTTAAAAGACATTCGACCTGTATTCTTTCGTTCAGTTTTGCCTGGGGAAGCATTCCTGGCATGATTTCATTTAACGATGCTTTTGTTTTATAAACAGCCTTGAGATCAATATCAGCATCGTTGATATCACCCGTAAAAGATATTTTCCCGCCATTCTGAACTGTAAATCTTTTATTTAAAATTCCACCCAGAGTATAAAGATATTCACCATCTTCAATTATATAATCGCCATACATCTTGAATTCTCCCTTTCTGTTATAGCTAATATTGAGATTTCCCGTTCCGGTCCCTTTCATCTCATCCCCGGCTTTAGAATCAAATATTATCTTGACTTCTGCATCAGGAGTGATCTCCAGATCAAGATTAAGATCAATTGCAGTCTGCGACGGACTTGGCGATACAATTTTGACCGTAGAAACAGTATCTTTCTTGTCATGTTTTACATCCACAAAATTTATAAACGATTTATCTGTAACCGATAATCCTGTATTTAGCGGGATGAAAAATTTTGTGTTTTTCCCGGTCTTTGCAGAAATATTAAAAGACAATGCACTTTCATCACTTTTTATTGTGGTGACTCCCGATGCATAAGCGGTACCGTAAAACTGATCATTGTCTTTCGGTTTAGTATTAAGAACCATGAACTCATTTGTCTTTGGAATAGAAATTGTAAGATCGACAGCAAAGTCCTTAAAGTACTTATGGAATACTGTTCCGTTAATAGTTGCAAAATTTCCTTTGTCGTCCAGCGCTTTAATATTATTGAATTTTAATCCATCATTGTCAAATCTTATAGTATCGTTAATCCTGTATCTGGTTTGGAGGTAGTCAATCCTCATAGCGGCATTTTTTCCCATGAGTGCCCCTTTCAGAACGGGTTTAGCAAGGTTTCCGGTAAATTTTACAGTTCCTGATACAGAACCGGCAATACCAGAGGCAAATGTTTTGAGCAGCGGATTTAAAAAATCGATCGGTAAACTATCAGCTTTTATGGTCAGATCAGCATTTGATACAGCTGGGTCATAAAAACCTGTGATATTGAACATTTTCCTGCCTTTGAAGTCATTATAGGCATTTATATCGGCAACCTTTTTATTGTAATTCCATACGGACTTTATTCTTATATCACCAAAATTACTTCCAAGAAGTGCAAAGTCCCTGAGCCTGATATTACTTTCAAACATAAAATTTCTGTACACATCTGTAAAGCTGATCTTACCATTAAGTATTCCCCCAAGAGCAAGATGTATAATGTCTGGATCTTTTGGCAGATTTCTTTCATAAAGGAGATTAAGGGGAGCTATATTGATTCCGTTGAATTCAAGATGCATTGTATCAGATATATTCAAAGATGTTGCACCGTCTATAAGGATATAGTTATCATTATTTCTTATATTCAGCTTTTCAACTTTTACAGAGCTCGAATCTATCATAATAACAGTTGGATTGATCTTCCAGAGATTGTTGCGACTGAAGATTTCTGCCGGCAGGATTCCGATCTTAAGCATAGTATTTTTTTGTCCGGGCAACCTCCTCAGGAAAGCACCTTCCACTATAAAATTGCCTTTGTTGATAATTTCTTCTTTATTATCCCAATCAGCATAGAACCGGAAATGGTCAGGTATACTATTGAATTCCAGTGCCATATTGTTCAGCTCGGAAAAACCATATAGATTAACTGAAGAACATCTGATGCTTAACTTTGAAGTAGTATCAGATGAACTCCCTTCAACTGATAAATTGTTGAAAGTGTTGTTGTTGACTCTAAGCATCTTTGCCTGGCCTGAAACGGAAATAATACTATCGGGGAAGAATGACCCCAGTACCTGGCTGTTCTCTGACAGAATCACATTTGTCAAAAGAAACTTATTAAGCTTGTCAGTATTTTTGAATTTGATATCGAAGACAAAATTATTGTCTTTTAGATTCACTGCCGTCTTTGGTTTTTCAAACTTTGAAGGCATTAAATCAGCAAGCTTACTTTTAATGATATTTCCAATACCTGCAAAGTTATATCTGCCACGGAGATTTGCATCAATAAAATCTGTACGGAGGCTGATTGTAGAAATATTACTATTGGTAATAGTTTTTATTGTGAAATCGTACATATCAAGGTTATTGCTATGTTTTCTGAAGGTCGAATTCAGCAACTTTATTTCACCATCAAGGTTATCGATACTGTTACCGTTGAAATTGGCTGTAAGTAACATTGTTATAGATGAAGATGTATCCGTTTTGTCGATATTCAGTTTATATAAATTTGACTTTAGCAGGTTTAGGGTAAAATCAAACTCAGGCAATTTGCGGTTAAAATCGAACATCCCAAGAAGGTCCAGGTGAATGTTTTCATCTTCTATTTTAATATTTCCATCCCATGCTTTATCTGTAAATAGTCCGTTAAGTGAAATATTTCTGTACTTATAATTATTAATCTCAACACTGTCGATTTTCCCGGTCAGATTTACCGCGAATTTTTTAAAGGAAGCAACAGTACCATCAATATTTGCTTCCATGCTGAGATCTCCGAACAGAATCGGGTTATCAGTAATGCTTCCAAGATCGATATTCGAACCACGGATTATCCCTTTAACAATATAATTACCTGACCCTGAAGGTCTGAGATATAAATCAGTTGAAATTATTCCTATGTCGGTATTGATTTTTCCATATGTAACAAAGTCAGTGGTGAAACCTGTAAAACTTCCAGAGAAAGAGACAACTCCAAGCTTACGCAGAACTTCAGGTAATAAAATATATCCCTTACCTGGTACTTTGATCTGTTCAATATCTTTTGAAATGCTTCTCAGATCATTAACCTCAATGGATATAAAGGTTTTCTCAATGTCGGGTAGTCCCGAAAAATCAAAGTTGCAGTCCAGATAAGTCTCATTCTTGGAGGTGAGCTTAATGTTTCGTCCCTTGAGCTCTGATACAGTGCCGGTTACATCCCCCGACAACCAGACAGATTCATTATAGTCTTTAAGGCAGGCGATAAAATATTTCAGATCATTAGAATTAAAAAGAGATTTTCCAAGGGAGATGTCGAATTTAACCTCCTGTGTAAATCTTTTAAAAGAGCCAGCGGAGTCAGCAAGAATTCCTATTCGATCTGCATTAATAATACTGCTGTCACAAAGCAGACTTACATCACTGAAAAGAAAATTCTGATTATGTATAAGGATATTGCTGCTCATCCTTTTCACGACAAAACCACTTGATTCCTTGAATCCCAGGTCGTATACGTCAAATGATGTTGAATTATTTCTGACATCAAGATTTTCAACGATTGCATTAATATCCCTCAGTCTGATATTATTTAAATCCAACGGTGTTTTTGAGGGGGGACTATATTTATTAATAAGTGAAAATCTGGCATCGCTTATTTCGATCTGGTTAATGTGGAAATATGAGTTTTTTATTGAGGTAGTATCTTTCGGTTTCTGGATCTTATTGAGGAACCAGGCAAGATTCATAAGGCCTGTAGAGTCAGTAAAAAGACCTATCACCGGCTTCATGAAAACAACTTTCCCGAGCTTTAGCGAATGTTTTTTCCGGTCAAATTGCCGGATCCCGATTGTTGCATCTTGTACATATAGTAGAGTATCGTTGTGCTGATCTATTATTAATATATCTGTCAGCTCAAGCTTGTTGAAAAAAGAAAACTTTACATTCCCGATAGAAACTGTAGAGTTTGTTTCATCGGAAATATAACCTGTCACTTTTTTGACAATGAAGGTCTGCACAGCCGGCAAACGGACAATTAAAAAAAGTGCCGTCAGAGACAGTATTAATACTACTACGATCCCTATAAAAATCTTATATGTTTTTTTAATACTTTTATGCATTTGAAATTAGAACCCTATCGGCTATCAAAATAACCTAAAATATACCGAAAATCAAAGAGTTGATGAGCGTAACAATACTGGCGATAGAAACATCGTGCGACGATACATCCGCTGCAGTTATAAGAGATGGGTATATTCTTTCAAATCTGATCGCCGGTCAGGAGATTCATCGCTCATATGGAGGTGTGGTGCCTGAACTGGCATCGAGGGCACATCAGGCCAATATTGTTCCGGTAATTGACCAGGCAATCAAAAAAGCAGGTATCGGAATTGATGAAATCTCTGCGGTTGCCTTCACCAGGGGCCCGGGACTACTGGGATCGCTGCTTGTCGGAACTTCATTTGCCAAAGGGTTTTCTGTTGCCCGGAAAATTCCACTTATAGAAGTCAATCATCTTCAGGCACATGTTCTGGCTCATTTTATTCTTGAAAAAGGAAAGGAAAATCAGGTTCCTTCTATGCCTTTTTTATGTCTGCTCGTATCCGGAGGTCATACACAACTTATTGTTGTCAAAAGTCATTTTGAAATGGAAGTTATTGGACATACCCTTGATGACGCAGCAGGTGAAGCGTTTGATAAATGCGGTAAGTTAATGGGTTTCCCTTATCCTTCCGGCCCGATAATAGATAAGCTTTCAACGGAGGGTGACCCGAATGCTTTTCGGTTTTCAAAACCTTTTGTAAAAGGTCTCGATTTCAGTTTCAGCGGATTAAAAACTAATTTTCTCTATTTTTTGAGAGATAAAATGAAAGAAAACCCGGAGTTTATTTCTGAAAATAAAGGTGATCTCTGTGCATCATTGCAGCATACAATTATCAGCATTCTGATAAGTAAACTCATTAAAGCTTCAGCACAAACAGGTATAACGGAGATCGGAATTGCCGGTGGTGTATCTGCTAATTCTGGACTTCGGAATTTAATAAAACATGAAGCTTTAAAAAGGAAATGGAAACTCTTTGTACCCCCTGTCAGTTATACAACGGACAATGCCGCAATGATAGGAATAACGGGATATTATAAGTATCTTAGAGGATATTTTTCGAGGCAGGATATATCGCCTCTTGCACGGTTTGAAGTATGAAAGGGGAAACAATAAAATCAGGGGATTTATCACTTCTTGTTGTAGGAGCCGGAGCTGTTGGTGGAATTACTGCAGCCCTATTAAAGAAGAAGGATTATAATGTGGAGATCGTCTGTAAAAATGACGATTATGCATCTTTGATCATGAATGTTGGTCTTGAAGTGAAAGGAGCTGCAGGAGATTTTAAAGTAAGGATGCCTGCATACTCTTCTGTAAATCAAATTAAAGAGAGGAAGGATCTGGTTCTTCTTGCAACAAAAGCAACCGACATGATTGAAGCTGCAAGAAGCATTCTTCCTATACTCAAAGAAAACGGATACGTTGTCTTTCTTCAGAACGGATTCTGTGAAGAAGATCTTGCATCCATAGTCGGAATCAATAGGGTAGTAAGATGTGTTGTGGGCTGGGGTGCGACAATGGAATTGCCAGGAAAATTATTCATGTCATCAAAAGGAGATTTTATTCTGGGATATCCAGATAGAATACCTGACGAATTTCTTGAATCGTTAGCTGAAATAATGTCAGCAGTTGTACCTGTAAGGACATCGGATAATATTATGGGACATCTCTATTCAAAACTCATTATTAATTCCTGCATTACCTCGCTAGGAGTTATAAGCGGTATGTTTCTCGGAAAAATGCTTTCGATAAAAAAAGCAAGAACAATATTTATTGAAATTATAAGAGAAGCTATTGATGTCACTGATGCTATGAAAATCAGAGTTGATGTATTCGGGGGAAAACTAAATTTTTATCGTTTCCTTGGTGGCAATGGACTACCAGGTAGGTTTAAAAGACATCTGCTTTTAATGATAATAGGTTTCAAATACAGAAAACTTAAATCTTCCAGCCTTCAGTCTCTTGCAAAGAGTAAACCGACTGAAATTGATTATCTTAATGGATATATTGTCAGAAAAGGACAAGCGCTGCGAGTACATGTTCCTGTTAATACTGCCGTTGTTAATATGGTACATGAAATTGAAAATGGGAGCAGAAAAATATCGGAAAATAATTTTAATGATCCGATATTTGACAGATTCAATTAAAGAGTATTACTTTATATTTTAAAAATATATATATTAGGATCAAATATTTTTGCATGCAGGAAACAAGGATATTACCGACAAAGAACTCTCCGGAGATTATCATGACTCCTGATGGTATTATTAAGATCAGGGGACGTTCGATTCATGAAAACGTGACAGATTTTTTTAAACCTGTCCACCATTGGATTGATGAATATATTAAAGTCCCGGCCGATATAACCTGCGTGGATATGAAACTTGAGTACTTCAATAGCGCAAGTGCTAAGGTTTTCATTCAGCTTCTTCAGAAACTGACTTATGTCAAACTGAAGAACAAGAAACTTATTTTTAACTGGTACTATGAAGAGGGGGATGAAGATATACTTGAACGGGGTGAATATTTTGCATCTGTTCTGGACGTCCCGTTCAATTTTATCAGGATCAAGTAATTCGTCTGCTCACGATGAATCAGTACTCAAGTATCTGATTTTTTTCTTTCACTCTTATTCCCATTCTTACTATTCTCATGATGGACAATATATATCGTAATGTATCAGAAAGACTATATACTCCGCATGGTCGAAATGTTGGCTGACATGCTAGCTATCATTCTCGGACTGATAAAGAAGGGTGAATATAAACTAGCATCCGTTCGCCTGGAACGGATTTATTACGATATGCTTAAACAGGATGCTTCATTTTTCCGGACAATTCCTGAAGAGCAACTCATATCAAAATTAATAGAAGAGCACAATTTCACAAATGGCCATCTGGAGATTCTCGCCTTGCTTTTGAATACGGAGGCCGAGCTCAAGCTGGCACAGAGAGATGTGAGCGTAAGTATTGAATACTCCCGTAAAGCTCTCCTGCTATTTGATTTCATAGACAAGGAATCAAAGACATACTCTGATGAGAGAATCAACAAAATAGCGTCAATCAAGGGAAGGATTGAGACATTACAAAGAACCTAACTCCTACTGCCTACTGCCAGTTTTACATTCTGGCCCTAAGCGAAAGTCGTCTGAGCGGTTTGTTTATTTTAATGGTTGTAAATACTACAGCAAGTGTCATAATACCTCCAAAAACTACCGAAGGGACAAGACCCATTAATTTAGCAGCAACACCCGATTCGAACGCACCTAGCTCGTTCGATGATCCTATAAATATGCCGTTTACTGATGCAACACGGCCGCGCATATCATCTGGTGTAAAGAGCTGGAGTACTGTAGCCCTGATAACGACGCTCACATTGTCGAAAGCGCCGCTGAGAATCAGCAACAGCCCTGATAATATGAAACTTTTAGAGAGTGCGAAACTAATCATACAAAGCCCGAAACCAATGACTGAAACAAAAAGTATTTTCCCTGTTTCTCTTTCCGGCGGCCGGAACATGAGGATGAATGCCATAAGAATAGCTCCTATTGCTGGACAGGCTCTAAGCAAACCAAGACCCTGAGGCCCGATATGCAATATATCAGACGCAAATACCGGAAGCATGGCTACTGCTCCGCCGAAGAGCACAGCGAACATATCGAGAGTAAAAGCGCCAAGCAGTTCCGGCGTTTTGAAGACAAAATCTATACCGCTCCGTATCCGGGTAAATACCCCTTCCGAAGTTTCAATTACTTCGTGTCTCCTGCTTTTTATAAACATAATTATAAAAACCGACAAAGTGTACAAACCCAGTACCAGTGAATAGGCGGGCACTATGCCCCAGAAACCATAGACCAGTCCTCCTATTGCAGGCCCAAGAACGGCTGCTACCTGCCAGTTAGCGCTGTTCCATGTAGCTGCATTTGCATATAGGTTTCTTGGCACAAGCTGGCCCAACAATGCAACCTGTGCAGGGCCGAGTATTCCGCGGGCAAAGCCTGTTAAAAAGATAGAGGCGAAGATCGGAATGATCCCGAATCGGCTGGAGAAATAAGCTGCATCTGAACTATATATCAAAAGGATAATCGAACCAAGGATAAGTAAGAATGTAGTATAAGTGACAATCTTTCGCCTATTGTACAGATCGATATAATGTCCGGCAAAAAGGGATATGCCAACCTGCGGAATGACCTCTGCAAGACCAATGAACCCGAGCCAGAGGACATTATGCGATAATTCATATACCTGCCATCCTACAATAACCGACTGCATAAGGGCGGCCATCGTCATTAAAATGCGATAAAACAGATAATAACGGAAATTTTTAACATGTATTACTGCAAAAGCTTCACCGGAAAACCAGGACTTCATATCAATTTTTTTCCCGGGTAAAAGTAACTAAATCCAGAATTGCCGCAATAATTATCGACACAGTTTTATATCATTACAACGCGAACCAGTAGGAGAATTTAATAAGGAATATGTTATGTGGAGTAATCTTAAAGAGATTCTTCATATCGTTCCTGTAAGCGAATGAACCATAAGAATCAGGCTTTTCCAAACCTAATTCATATTTCATCATGAAATCAACCCATTTATTCTTATCCTTAGTCAGATCATCAGCAATTATATCTTGAGGATGTTCATCATTTCCATATTGATTAGTTTCTTTTGTTTTGTCTAAAATTAAACACCTGCAAGGAATCTAACTATGTGTGATATAATTTTCAATCACTAAGTCCTGGAAGATCAGGATCTTTCTTCTTTGCTTTCCAAAATTTCAATTTACTTTTTATTTTTTCATATAAACTTTTTCCCAAGATAATCAAGCTTAGATAAAACAATATTTCACCAGCAATTATCAATCCTGTTATTATCTCTGTAATCTGAATTTTCGAAAAGCCAAACCATGGGACAATTAATATCAATAAAAACAGAAGGCATGAGATCAGTAATAATATATATCCGATTATTTTAACCATTTTTCATTATTTATCAATTCAGTACAACAAAGATTCAAATCAAAGGTTTACTATTCCTTGTGACAGGAATTCATAGCTATTTACATCCTGATTGTTACCATGGGATAAATAGAAGTTTCAGGCGCAATAACGATATAATGGTTCAACAATGGAATAGCATTATGACTTAACAGGAGAAGCAAAACCTGCCTGGAGAAGGAATTTATTTTATATTGAATATCGGGAAAGACTAATAAAACCAAGAATTATTTTCTGATTGCGGTCATTTCACTATTTAAAAAAAGGAGAGATTTTGGACTAAAGTCCATATATGTCTCATTATCACTTACCTCGGCATTAATACCGGGGTAAGTCAAACACCAGAAACATTGGGCTTTAGCCCTAAATATTTCTTTATTATTTATGTCAGATAATCAATTATTTAATTAATTCTTCAACAAGCATTATTGAATCTGAAATACACATTTCACAAAGTGTCTCAAATATTTTGTTTTCCCTGGCATAACGTTGTCCTTCTTCTGTTTTAAGATCACATTTTATTAAAGATTTGCAATCAGTCGCACCGTGTGCTAATTTGAATTTTTCACTGAATTTTTGAATCATAGAATAGGTCACTTCTTTTTTGTCTTTATTATCAGAATATTTGTTTCCGTTATAAATACTGAGAACCATAAAGGATCCCGTCACTGCTCCACATGTTTCCTGAAGTCTGCCCATTCCTCCTCCAAATCCACAGGAAATGTTTACTGCCAGGTCATTATTAATGGTCAGATCATCTACAAAAGCAGTCAATACTGCCTGTGAACAGTTAAATCCTGATCTGAAAGAGCTCAGTGCTTTTTCTACTTTTGATTCCATCTATTTTGGTTTAGTAATTCTTGATTCATTTTTAATCTCTACCTGGAACCATTACTTGCCGATTACCTGGCTTTTGCTATCGCTCTCCACTTCTATATTGCGGTTGATCTTTTTGACATTCTTCCCTTTATTGAATTTATAGGAATACATAAATTGAATATAATACCCAATATCAATACCGGTAGTATTAGTAGAATTATAGGCAGGTGTCTCTGTTTCGGTCTTGCTGAATTTAATAGTTGTCGAAAAGGGCAGTAAATAAAATATGCCAAAACTATGGTCCTTTATCTGTTTTTGTATACCGAGACCATATATGGGAACGCTGTATGTTTTGCTTTGTGCATTCATGTTCACTCCGTTATAACTCAAGAAAACATATGCTGTTGATTTCTTATTCTTGTCAAATTGAACAAATGCATAACTCGTTATAGCGTAGGAGAAATAATTAACAGCAGGGATAACCACGGTTGGTCCCGTAAACTCATTATAATGTCCCTTATAAATCCGGGCATTTATATTTATATACCAAAGCATGGCATTTAAACCGCCGCCTGACTCATAACCATTGAGCAGGTTATAAGGCTTGGTGATTGTGGTCAATGTGTTGTTAACTGGCGAAAGAACGACCTGATATTGCCTCCCTACTTTATTGGAAAAATACTCCTGATAAATGTATGGTGAAAAGTAATTACTGCCGAAGTTCCAGGTATAAGTGAGCTGTAAACGATCACGGTAATCGGGTTTCAGATTGGGATTCCCCGTGATAATATTGTAATACTGGTCTATTTTATAATAGGGGTCCATATCATAAATTCCCGGACGGTTAATTCTGCGGTTATAAGTAAATTTCAGATTATGCGATGCCGAAAATTTATACTGAAGATTGACAGTGGGTAAAAAGCAGGCATATTCAGGCTGGGTAACCGAATCAGCTTTGATATGGCTGTCTTCGATCCTCAGCATAGCCTGAAATCCGACTTTTTTCATATTCATTGTAATTCCGCCATAAACCGAATTACGAAACTCACCATATTTAAAGGGATTGGGAGATGATTCCAGGTTATTGACAAGATAATCATAGCTCATTTGCTGGTAATATAACTGATACCCTGTTTCAATTTTCGCGGACATCCCAATCGGATGAACATAATCCAATTTAGTCGAGAAATAGTTCCTTTCATTTATATTCTCCTCTTGTCTTTGAAAAGAGCTGATAATCGAATTAGGATCATTATAAACATACCTGGTGTTTGAAAAATCATTTCCGTCATCTGATCTAAACCGGTAATAATTGGTCTCGGCCGTGAATTCCTGGATCGCCTTTTTAAACGTCTTTTTATAAAAGAGAGATGCTGAAGTTTCATTACTATGCAAGTATGTATTTGTCAGCGATGATATGGTATTCAGGGGATTGGTGCTTTTATAGAGGTCGGTATTACCCGATAAATCCACATTCTGACCAATCGGTTTGTAGCTGATATTAAAGCTCAGGTTGTTCTTATCGTTCATATAATAATCGAATCCGGTGTTTACGGATGATTGGGTGACTTTTATCCCGCCTTTTCCTGACATGCTGGTCGTGGAGTCGATCGCTGTAAAATCGCTGCCACCGGATGGAAAAATATTCAGTTTCTGTGAAACAGTTAATGCAGTCACATAAAAGGTTATTTTGCCGAGCCCATAATCGAGACTTCCTGATGCAGAGGTAGTGGGCTTCTTAATAGGTTTGATATTAAAGGCCACATTACCGTTCATTCCAAACCTCGCTTCTTTCTTCAGAATGATATTTATTACTCCGTCGATATTGCCTTCATATTTTCCGGATGGATTGCTGATAACTTCAACGCTCTCAATATCAGACGGAAGAAGTTTTGCTAGAAAGTCTGGGTCGCGTTGTCTTCCGTCGACCTGGATAATAAAATTGGTGCTGCCATTCAGCGTCACCTTATTCTGGAAGTCAACATTAACCTGTGGTATTTTCTTCAAGAGATCGTACCCATTATTTGATGACTTAGCAATTGCCTGGGGAATAGCATAAACAGTACGGTCCACCATTTCCTTCCCTTTTATGCGCTCAGCGGTCACCGTTACTTCATTTAAACTGGTGGTAACTTCGGCCAGGAATATAGTATCAACAGCAACTTCTCCCTGTCCTGCAACCACAGATACTTTTTTCCCGCTGGGCTTGTAACCCACGAAACTTACCTTCAAAAAATAGGTACCCGGTTTTACTTTTTCAAATAAGAAGCCCCCGTCTGTTAAAGTTATGACACCGGTAGTCATTGTTGAATCAGGCAACTGAACCAGCCCGACTGTGGCAAAGGATACTGGCGATTTATCTTTCTCCTGGCATACTTTTCCCCTGATGTTCTGAGCCTGCGTCGTAATCGAAGTTATCAGAAGCAAACTGAATATGAATTTTCTCATTTTATTTTGGTAACATTTTATGGTACTGCGATAACTTTCGATGTCCCGTTAATATCCAAGGGCATTTGCATGCTCATACCCGGTGCACTAATCCCCATATTTCCGGCAATATGCGTTTTTGCCTTATTTTCAATTATAAGACCAGTATGAATATCTATGATTATGTTAGATTTGCTCAATCCTTTCAGATCGTCATAGGTTATTGTAGCTCCACCGGAAATAATAGGGGCCGCATTTTCCGCTGCTTTAATATCTGATTCGGCAGTTATATTCGCAGCATTACCATTTACTCTGTCCAGATGATATGTAGTTATTATATCCAGCGCCATTCCACCGGATTTCGTCGTCTTAGTTACATTCCAGTTATCACCTATGGATACCTGTTTGGCTGGTAAATATTTGGTAAAGGATTCGACCATAG
>Ga0182021_10007830_pt1 | contig 12663 bp, 13 predicted proteins | sample 612E3MmetaG_FD_120493 | JGI IMG/M metagenome (GOLD analysis project Ga0182021, IMG submission 120493) | Permafrost microbial communities from Stordalen Mire, Sweden - 612E3M metaG (Illumina Assembly) | ecosystem: Environmental > Terrestrial > Soil > Wetlands > Permafrost | place: Sweden... | reverse complement strand
CGCATCCGCATGATCCGCTTTGTCGACTCAAACGGCGAAGAGCGACACGTCGTCACTCGGCCCAACCCGTTGCAGGCGAGCATCCTCACCGCCTTCGGTGTCGAGACCTCCGCCTGGCGCTCACAGATCGCCTGAGCCACACACGATCACAGGTTGTAGGGCAAAAACTGCGCTAACGCGACCTCGTGAGCAGGACCTTCACGTTTGAGCCGCCGAAGTCCGGTCAGAGCGGTCGGTATCCCCGTGAAGAAGTTGCGCATGTGGAAGATGCCGAAAGGCAGCCCGAAGGCAACGTGGAACATGACGACCCCTGAGACGGTCCCGAACGGGTTCCAACCGATGGCCGAGCCGAGATCTTTGTAGAGGGAGGCAACCGGTATCAGCGCCACCTGCAGCGGCACCACCATCAAGCCGACGATCGCGAGGAAGACGATGTTGCGGCCCCGCCACCTGCCGAACACGATCGAGTAAGCCGAGAGGCTGGCTATCAGTGTCACGAGGAAGGTGGCGGGAATGCAGATCTCGAGGGAGGTCCGCAGTGAGTCGAGGACGCTTCCGGGCGACAGTCCCGAAGGGACCCCGCCCCCAAGCACCGTGGAGGAGCCGCCGACGAAAAGCTCCTTGTAGTTCTGCAAAGTGAGCTAGGAAGGCGTCGTGAAGGCCTTCCACCAACCTGATATCTGAAACAGCCCAGCCGGGCGGAACGAGATGACCAGCATCGACAGGCTCGGCATGAGCCAGAACAACGCGATCGAGCCGAGGCCGACGTTGACCACCACCCGCGACGGGCGCAAACGTCTAATCCAGCTCTCCTTCCGCCCGGAGGCGCGATCCGCGGGAATCGCCGGAGGCGGTGGGGAAACCGGGGTAGCCGCTGCAATGGTCACTTGCCACCGATCCTCTTCAGGTTGAACAACATCGCGGGCACGACGAGTATGAACAGGACCACGGCGAGAGCGCTTGCGAGGCCCGTATGGACCCCTCCCCCGAACCCGTAGTTGTAGACGTCGGACGCGAGCGTGCTCGCTTGGCCTCCCGGGCCGGAATTATCGGCACCGAGGGTGATGACGATGTCGAAGATCTTCAGCACATTTATGACCATGGTCACGAGCACAACTGTCAGCACAGGCGCCAGCATCGGCATGGTGACGAGCCTGAAGGTCTGCCATTCCGACGCACCGTCGACGTGCGAGGCCTCGAGAGCCTCGCGGTCAAGGGCCGCAAGACCCGCCGCGATCAGGACCATGGTGAAGCCAGCCCAAATCCACAATTGTCTGCCGAGCGGCGCGGCGCCCTCATCTCACGCCGGATAACCCCGTCGGACTTACAGGTGCGGTCACAGTGGACGGAGGGTTTCTAGGCAGATAGCGTCCGGCGATGACATCGTTCGGTGTGTTGCTCGCCCAGGATCACCCAGTCGCCGAGCTGCTCGATTGGGCCCGGAGGTTTGACGACGCGGGCGCCGACTCGATATGGGTCGCCGACCACCTCGCCAACCCATTCGAGGTCAACTCCCGTTGGTTCGACGGCTGGACCGTGCTGGCCGCCATGGCATCGACGACCAGCACGTGCCGGATCGGGCCGCTCGTCTCCAACTTCGTGCTGCACTCGCCACTGCAGATGGCACGACTTGCCACCACGCTCGACGCGATCAGCAATGGGCGGCTCGAGCTCGGCCTCGGTATGGGCGGCGCCTCTGTGTGTCGTTCGGCGAGCTCGGTGTTCGACGACAGACCTGCGCTCGCGGACCGCTTCGAGGACGGCCTCGACTCACTTATCAAGATCCTGGACGACGTCCCGCTACCACTGGCCGAGGTCCCGATGACCGGCGGACGACGCACGCCAGAGTCGGTTCGGCTCTCGACGCCGTGCGTCCAAGTTCCCCGACCACCGATCGTCGTGGGGGGTCAGGGACGCCGCGTGATCGACATTGCGGCGAGATGCGCCGATCGGTGGAACCTCTATTACCCACCGGGCGTCGAGACTGCCGCCGATCTCGATGACGCCCTGAGGCGAACTGTCGACAGGTTCGAGGAACGATGTGTCGTGCACGGGCGCAGCGGAGCGGTCGGGCGGTCGATTGTGTTCGATTTCGTTCCCGGCCTCGAGCCGGCGAACAGGCAAGAGCTGAGTGATCTCGTGGTGCGGATGTCAGAGCTCGGCTTCGACGAGTGCATCGCGACCGGGTGGCCACCGAGCGGAGGGCCTGACCGCGCGATCGAGGAGCTGCTCGCCTTCGTGACCGAAGACCTGCCCGCGCTGAGAACCGGATGCGGGTGACCCGTGTGTGCTTCGTCGGCACACGCACGGAGCACTTCGAAGAGACGGTACGCCTCTTTCGTGACGTGCTGGGGCTGTCGGCAAGGTTCGAGAATCCCGGCTGGTCGGGCTTCAGGCTCGCCACAGGTAAGCGGGACTTCGTCGAAGTGTTCAGCGATGCTGACCACGACGAGCGCCTGTTCCCGCCTGAGGCCGGCTCAGGTCCTGTCGTCGCGTTCGCGGTCGACGATCTCCCCGCCGCCCGAAGCGAGCTCGCCGCGGCTGGCGTCGAGCTCATCGGGGACCTTGTCTGGGCCGACGTGCTCTTCGGAGACCCGGCGTCTGCGGGCTTCGGGTGGTGCTTCTTCAAGGGACCTGACGGCAACTTCTACGTACTCCAGCAAGACGGGGCAGATGCGACCGAGGAGGCGACCTCTTGAGTACCGTGCTCTTGGCGGGCGAACTTCCGCTCGGGCAACGTTGCGGCTACGAAGTGATTCGCCCGGCGAGACGCCTGAGAGCCTCCGCGTGACGGGGCTGAGCTAGTGGACGTCGCTCGTGACCCGTGATCATCGGAGGCTCGCCATCGTCCCGCTGGTCTGGGCTGACTTCTACCAGGAGACCGGCATTCCGGCCGCCGTCGCAGCCCGCGGAGGCCTGCACGTGACGGGCCACACGGGAACGCTCGAGGACGGGAGCCTTCCAGACGATGCCGAGTCCCAGATTCGCCAGACGTTTCGAAACCTCGCGATCACGCTTGCAGAGGCAGGTGCGAGCTGGGCGGACGTCGTCCAGGTCAACTCGTACCATGTGGGCCTGCAAGCCCAAGGCGACATCTTGTTGAGAGTCGCAGCCGAGTTCCTCGCCGAGCCTTATCCGGCTTGGACGGCAGTCGGGATCACGGAACTGTTCGAGCAAGGGGCCTTGGTCGAGATCAGTTGCATCGCCCTGACGGCCGACTGAGCCGCGCCCCGCCCAACGCCTAACCCCGCCCGAAGCGCCGCGGCCCTATTGAGCAGTCGGCAAGGCGGATCCTGAATATGCGCCGAGTTGTCGTCTTCCCCCTTGACAACTCGCTGACGCGGAGTCGATCCCGCTCATCGCGTTCGGCGCTCAGGCCCTGTCGACGGCGGCCAGGATCGCCTGTCCCAATGCCTCGGGCCTGGTGAACTGCGGCCAGTGACCGGTGGGAAGGTCGACGTACTCGACGTCGCGGATCGCTGCGAGCTCGGCCACCCATGGCTCCTCTTGGGCAATCCACCCCTGCAGCTGGTCGCTCGAGAACTCGCACGCGATGATCGTCGCCGCGACGTCGTAGCGCCGCTCGTCGGAGAGCGTCTGCGGGTCCGACGCGACGGCGGCTGGCTGGGGCACTGCCACCGCGCGGAAGGCCTCTTTCAACCCGTCGTCGAGGTCGACCAGGTCCTCCGCCCCGAACGCAGACCAGTCAGGGAGCGGGATCTCGCCGTCGACAACGGGCAGCTCGTCGTTGATCACCTGACCGTCTCCGAGCGGCAGGGAGTCCACGTACACGACCCGCGCGACCCGAACGGGTCGCGCGTCCGCGACCGCGTGCGCGACGGCGCCGCCCCCGGAGTGCCCGACAAGCACGACCGGTCCTTCGGCCTCGTCCACAGCCGCGACGACGGCGTCGACGTGGTCGCGCAGCCCGATACTGCTGCGGTCGGCATCTGCCGATTCGAGGCCTGGGAGCGTCAGCGCACGAACCCGGTGACCTGCCTGCTCGAGCGCCGGGGTGACGGCTCCCCACGACGAGGCGTCGAGCCAGAATCCCGGGATCAGAATGATGTCCATCGTGTGAACCTACGTGGAAACGCCGACGTCCACAATGCCTTCGGTCGACATGATCGAGGTTCCGCCTGTGCTCCCTCATGGTGAGGGCAAGGCGTGCCGGGCCGCGGGTCGCGGCTGACTTCCATTCGCCCCTGCCCGGTTCAAGACCGTGCGAACATGGGACCGTCCTTGACCAGAGGAGCAGACCATGCCGGAGCCGGATCGGACAGCGGGTTCGTCGCGTGACATCGCGGCGCTGACGGGAGCGCTTACCGTCGAGGAGAAGGCGGCGATGACCGCGGGGATCGACACCTGGCGCACGGCGGCCTGCGCTCGACTGGGCATACCGTCGGTCAGGACGACCGACGGGCCGAACGGCGCGCGGGGAGACACCCGCGACCATACGAGCGTCACGCCTTCTGTGTGCATACCGTCCGCCACCGCGCTCGGCGCGACGTGGGACCCTGAGGTCGTTCGGCAGGCAAGCGCGATCGTGGCTCGCCAAGCCCTGGAAAAAGGTGCCCGGATTCTGCTCGCGCCGACGGTGAACCTGCACCGACACCCCCTCTCGGGTCGGAACTTCGAGTGTTTCGCGGAGGATCCGGTGCTGACCGGCAAGCTGGCAGCCGCCTTCATCGAAGGCGTTCAGAGCAACGACGTGGTTGCCACGATCAAGCACTTCGTCGGGAACGAGGTCGAGTACGAACGCAACACGGTCTCCTCTGAGATCGACGAACGGGCCCTGCGGGAGCTGTACCTCCTGCCCTTCGAATACGGGGTCCGCGTGGGCGGCGTGCTCGCGGTCATGACCGCCTACAACAGGGTCAACGGCCGTTTCGTCACAGATGACGCCCGTCTGCTCGGAGAGATCCTCCGCAAGGAGTGGGGATTCGGAGGATTCGTCATGACGGACTGGTTCGGCATCGCCGATACCGTCGACGCAGCCACCGCAGGGCTCGATCTCGAGATGCCGGCCCCGCCGCGTGCCTTCGGCCCGGCGCTCGTCGAAGCGGTCCGCGCGGGCCGACTCGACGAGTCACGCCTCGATGACATGGTGCAGCGGATGCTCACGGTCTTCGACAAGGTGGGCGCGCTCGACGACTTGCCATGCGACGAGCACCCGGAGGACCGGGAGGAGGACCGGAGCTTCGTGCGCCGCGCGGCCACCGAAGGGATCGTGCTACTCGCAAATGACGGCCTCCTGCCGCTGGAGGTGTCCTCTCTCCGCCGTGTCGCCGTCGTCGGGCCGAGCGCCGAGCAGCTCGCGATCATGGGTGGCGGGAGTGCCCGCGTCGTCCCGCATTACCGGCTGTCGCCGCTCGCCGCGCTCAGGGCGCGGCTCGGCGACGAGGTTGAGATCAGCTACGCGTCAGGGGTCGCCGAGGACGGAGTCGCGACCAGCGCAAGCATCGAAACCGCCCTGCTCGCGGTCGAGGGCGCCGACGCCGTCGTGCTCATCGTCGGAACCGACGATGTCTGGGAGAGCGAAGGCTACGACCGGCCGACGATGGACCTCCCCCGCAACCAGGACGAGCTGATAAGCCGCGTGCTTCGAGCACATCCCCGCTGTGCCGTGGTCGTCAACGCCGGCTCTCCGGTGAGTCTCGGTTGGGCCGACGACGCGGCGGCGATCGTCCAGACCTTCTTCGGCGGCCAGGAGCTGGCCAACGCCGTCGTCGACGTGCTCGTCGGCGACAGTGAGCCCGGTGGGCGTCTCCCGACCACGCTGCCGCTATGCCTCGAGCACACGCCGGCCTTCGGGAACTTTCCGGGAGAGTCGAGCCGGGTTCGCTACGGCGAGGGCCTCCTCATCGGCTACCGGTGGTACGAGGCACGCAAGCTTCCGGTGCGCTTTGCCTTCGGCCACGGGCTCTCGTACACGACCTTCGAGATCGGCGCGCCCCGCGTTTCAGCCCTTTCATTCGGGCCGGGCGAGCACCTGAGCATCGAGGTGCCGGTGACCAACACCGGGCCGCGGGCCGGCGCCGAGGTCGTCCAGGTCTACGTCGCTCCACCGGATGCCGGTCGTTCCCGTCCGGGAGGGCGCTTTCGCCCGGTGAAGGAGCTGCGCGCCTTCGACAAGGTGCACCTCGATCCCGGCGAGACGAGGAGCGTGTCGCTCGAGCTCAACGAGCGGTCGTTCGCCTACTACGACGTCGCCGACACAGATTGGGCGTCACTGCGGACGCGGATGCCGGGATCGGTGTTCCATCACGGCCCGGTACCGCCTCCTCTGCACCGAACCGAGGCGGGCTGGTATGTCGACTCGGGCACCTACCAGCTGCTTGTCGGGCGCTCGTCCGCCGACATCAGCCACACCGTCGAGGTGGCGGTGACGGGCGGCTCGTCGCCCCTGCCCGGCTCGCTGAGGCCCCAATGACCTTCAGTCGTGGGCGAGAACCTGACCGAGCCACTCCGGAGGTGGGGAGGTAGACGAACAGGTCGCGCTCGCCTGGGTCCCCGAGCAATTTGGCGGCGAGGTAGGAGCTCTCGTGACGCGTGCGGATGATCATGACGTCCCTCCAAGGCTTTGCAGACCGGGCGGCAGGAAGGCCCGCACCTTCTGGGACTCGAACTCGTGCCATTTGGTAGGTGTCGCCGGAAGTGAGAACTCGTTCTTGGGCACCTCGAATGACAAGCGGACGAGCTCGATGCCGCGCAAGAAGCTGGAACCCGAGAGATAACCGAGGACGCCCTTGTCCGTGGCGCACCACGTCCAGGTGTCGGGATACTTGCCCACCGTGTAGCTGACGCAGGTCAGCCGGAAGCCATTGACGACACGCGTGGTGAGCGGGTCGGGCCCGAGCGGCGGACCGAGATAGTCGAGGAGATCGGGCTCCACGTCGTAGGCGCCGGCGGCGGCTGTGACCCCAAGCCCCGGGGCGCCGAGAGGTATCGGCCCCCGACAGCTCCAGCCGGGCTTCGCCAGGTTCGTCAGGCACTCGAAGTAGCCGGAGCGGTTGGCGATGAACTCGTACTTGAGACCGTCAGCCACGGCTTGGTAAAGGTAGTCAGCCGGCGGCGGGAAGGAGGTGAGCACGCCCTTGCCTGGCACGGTCGCGTAGACGAACGTCAGCGGCGCGGTCTTTGCCCCGACGAAGCGATACGTGGCCACGAGGGGCAGCGAGGCAGCGCTCACGGCCGCGGCGAGAACCCTCTGCACGGCTGCCGAGCTCGCGCAGGGATGCCCGCGGCAGAGAAACGGCACCGTCGTCGTTGTCGAGGTTGTGGTCGGCTTCGGATTTGCCGGGTAGGTCGTGCAGGCAGCGAGAGCGACAACAGCGACCGCGGCCACTCCTGCCAGGCTCCGGCGGGTCAGCTTCGACTGCATCCGGCCAAGGATGCCGCGTCGACCGCCTCATCGGTGGTCAGGATCCGCCGAATCGAATCTGCAACCGGCATCCCGAGCACGATACAGGTCTGAAGGGGTGACGCCGACGGTCCGCGGCTCGGTCCGGCGAGGGCCGCGGCTCGGTCCGCCGGGAGGCCCGCACCTGCTTGTGACATTCGGCCCTGACGGCTGACGCGCCAAGAGCGCAGGATGACCAGCGGGCGGGGTCCGCGTCCGAGAAGTTCGCGGGCCGATCCGGCCAGGAAGTTGTTGTCAGCGAGGAGGAGGATCGATGAGGGCGAGATACGTCATCGTGACGGGCCTGGCAGTCTTGGCGGCGGCGTGCTCGGGAGCGACGCCGACGGTGACTCCTTCGAGCTCGGCGCCGACAACTGTCAGTACGACTTCAACAACCGTCGCGACAAGCTCGACGACCACAACGACGAGCCCGTCGGGCGACCAGCCGCCTCCCGTCCCGCACTGCTACTACACGGGCTCCGGATACGGGCTCTGCGAGGGCATCGTTCTCCCCATGCCGGGCACGGTCGTGCTCTTCACGCACCCTGACAAGAACGGTGACTTCAAATTGAGCGGGCCGGCACCGCTGCAGACCAAGGACGCCGTCGCCTGCGGCGACCTGGGCTGTGTCTACAACCACCTCGACTGGTCCGTCTTCGCGAAGCTGGTCTCGGGCTGCAAGGCGAACACGACCTCGTGTGAGGTCAACGTCCAGCCGAGACCTGCCTGGACGCCTGTGTACGTGAGGCAGAACAACAACCCGGCGATCTTGTACCTGCTCTGGAACTCCGGCAAGCCCGGGGCGACGATCACGGGTTATGTCCGCGACAAGGACGAGCAAGGGGTCCAGGATGCGACCGTCACGGCCAGTGGAGGCGACGGGGGCAGCAGCCCGGTGGACGCGACGAGTGGTTTCTACGCCATCAACGTGAAAGCGGGCCAGTACACGGTCACCCCTGCCGGCGGTCCGAGCACCGTCGCGCCTCCCCGGTTCGAGCCGGGCGACCTCAGTCTCGCCCTGCAAGCGGGAGACGTGGGGCGTGCGGATTTCACGCTCAACGGCGGTCTGAAGGTGTCGCTGAGCTTCTCGCAGTCCAGCGTCCAGGCCGATGGCCTGACCGTGGTCAAAGGAGAGATAAAGACAACCCAGTTCGGCAAGCCGGACGGCGGAGTCACCGTCGTGCTGCGGCCCAAGCCCGAGGACAACAGCGACGCCGCTGTGACGAGCGGGGCCCGCGCCGCCATCTGCGGGTCCACAGGGACCAGGATCTGGCCCACCGGCTCGCTCACGAGCCCCTTAGGGGCCCCCGTAGACGTCGTGACCGACGCCAGCGGCGTCTACGACTTCACCTTGACCGTCGGCACGGTGCCGGGCGCCTTCACGCTCAACGCCTGGGCGAAGAACGCGGCCGGTCAACTTTTCACATCGGACCTGAACAACACCTCGCCCGATCAGACCCTCACGATCACCTCTCCCGGCAATTGGACCGTCAGCCAGCTTCTGCCTGAACTGGCGGCGCTCAAGTCCGACGCCCCGGCCAGCCAGGTCCTCGCGGCGATGACGAACGACCCGGCCAGCATCACCCAGGCCCTTTCCCAGCTGAGCGGTCCCGGCTCGAAGCTGGGGGGGCTCGCCTACTCGCTCGTGAACGGTGCCTCCGGTGGTCCCGCGGTCTTCATCTATCAGGACACGAGCCCACCGAAGGTCGCCGCCACCACCGGCCAGGTGACGGTCGACGACAGCGCCCTCGTGCTGTCCCCCGGGATGTGGGTGGGCACGAAGCTGGTCGCGCTGACCACGCTCAACGTCGTGATCCAAAAAGGACTTCTCACCGCCATCCCCACTTACGCGCAATGGACGCACGGCGAGGCCGTACCGGGCTGGAAGCTCACCGCGAACACGGCCTCGGTCTCCACGTACAACTTCCAGTACTACGGCTGGGCCTATCCGAGCACTGCGGCGGGAGCCTGCTTCTGAAAGGCCGGGCTCTTGCAAGCGCGCCCCCACAACCTGGTGACCTTTGCCTCTGGCGTCTGAGGGACCCGGGCGCGTCAAATGAACACATGACCCCGAGAAGACGGTCGAACAAGCTCGCAGGAGCAGTTGCTCGAAAGGCCGGCGCGGTTGCCGGCGGACTCGCCCTGGCCGGCCTCGTCGAGGTGGTCACGTACCGGCGCTGGCGCCCGTGGTGCCTCAACTGGGGTGCGACGGAGGACGAGGCCGGCCAGCATTTCGCGGGCGACGAACTGCTCGAGGACCCCAGCGTGGTGACAACTCGCGCCATCTCGGTCGACGCCCTGCCTGGTCACGTCTTTCCCTGGCTGCTGCAGATGGGTCCGGGCCGCGGCGGCGCCTACACCTACGACTGGATCGAGAACCTCGCGGGCCTCGACATGCACAGCGCCGACAGCATTCTTCCCGACTACCAGGATCTGGAGGTGGGCGAGGTCCTGGCGCTGGGAGCACGCGGACCGCGCCTTCGCGTGGCGGTCCTCGAACCGGAGCGCTCCATGGTCCTTTTCTCGGAGGACGGCAACTGGGTGTGGGCCTTCGCGCTGGTCCCCGGCTCCGGCGGCACTCGATTGATCAGCCGGAACCGGATACGGGTCCCGGGCGACTCGCCCATCGGCCACGCGGTGTACAAGTACCTCATGGAGCCAGGCAGCTTGGTGATGGAGCGCAAGATGCTCCTCGGGATCAAGCAGCGGGCCGAGGCCATGGCCCCCTGAGCTGCCGGGGTGCCCGGCGCCGACCGGAACGGTCACATTCGCTCTGCCCGGAGTCCGCGGACGCCGGCGTGCCGGCAGCTTGGCGTTGACGTGGCCCTGGGGGTCGGATCCGGCCCTTCTGCTGGCCGGCCGCCTTAGGGCCAGAGCAGCCGGTAACCAGCTCCCCGGACCGTCTGGATCAATGGTGCCAGCCCCTCGCGGTTGACCTTTCGGCGCAGGTAGCCGACGTAGACGTCCACGACGTTGCTGCCGGGTTCAAAGCCGTACTCCCAGACGGCGTTCAAGATGCGCGCCCTCGACAACACGTGCGTCGGATGGCGCATGAACAGCTCGAGAAGGGCCCACTCCCTTGGAGCCAGGTCTATATGACGGCCCGCGCGCCAAGCGACCTTGGCGAGGAGGTCGAGTCGCAGGTCGCCCACAACCAGCTCGGTCGCTGTGGGCTGCTCGGCACTGCGAAGCGCCGCCCGGATTCGTGCGACGAGCTCCTCGAAGGCGAACGGCTTCGTAACGTAGTCGTTCGCGCCGAGCCCAAGTCCGAGGACCTTGTCCGCGACCTCCGCACGGGCCGTCAGGATGATCACCGGCATCGAGCCATTCCGGCTCCGGAGTTGCCGCAGCACTTCCAGACCGGATTCGTCCGGCAAGCCGATATCCAGCAACAGAAGGTGGAATTCGCTCCCCATGGTGTCGAGATAGGCCAGGGCATCGCCGGCATTGTTGGCGATCGTGGTTGCGTAGCCCTCGGCGCGCAATCCCTTGTCCAAGAACGACGCTATCCGGACATCGTCTTCGACAATGAGAACGTGCATTCTTAGGCCCCGAAAGGTGATCGAGACGGCGGGTGGGCTAGCGGCTCGCGGGTTTCACCACGACTGGGCGAAACGGCGGTCCTCGGGAGGCGAACCGAGACCTGGCACCCACCGAGCCGCGAAGCGGCAATTCCCACCGAACCGGCGTGCGCTTCGGCCACCGCCTTGACTATCGCGAGACCGAGCCCGTGACCGTCCTCACGACTGCTGGCCCTCCCGAACCGGCCGAGAACCGAGTCGTACAGCTCCGGGGGAATCCCGGGCCCAGAGTCGTCAACGGAGATCAACAAGTCCCCGGTACCGGGGTCGATCTCGGCCGAAAGTTGAATCGCCGCGCCGGCGCTCGTTGCGCGGACTGCATTATCGATCAGATTGAGCAGGGCGCCTCGAAGCTTGGCCGGATCCGCCCGCACGATCACGTCAGGTATCTCGGGCAATCGAAAGTCCCTCTCAGCAAGGACGCGGGCAGCCGCGTCGATATCGGCGAGGAATGACCGGAGGTCGATCGGTTCTGGGGCTATGAAGTCCGGTTCCATGACGCGGCCCAGCAGCAGCAGCCGCTCGACAAGAGTCCGCATATGGTCCAACTCGTCCACGACCACGGCAACAGTCTCGCCAACGGCCGCCGAGTCGTTTACCCCGGTCCGTTGCAGAACCTCGAGATGGCCCCGCGCCACGGTGAGCGGTGTCCGGAGCTGGTGGGAGACGTCGGAGAGCAGTCGCCGCTGTGCTGTCATGACGCCTTCCAGCCGGTCGAGCATCTTGTCGAAGGTAGTGGCGAGTTGACCGACTTCGTCGTCGGTGCCCTGGTCGCCGAGCCGGCGCTCGACGTCGCCCTCACCGATCTCCTCGGCAGCTGTCGTGATCCGTCCGATCGTCCGAAGGAGACGGCGCAGCAGAAGGAAGGTGCTGAACGCCCCGACGAGGAGGGCTATACCCGCCTCGCCGAGCGAAAGAGTCAGGACTCGCGAACGGTCGGAGCGAAACGGTGCCAGGTCGCTGGCCGCCACGAAGCTGCCTTTGATCCTCCCGCCTATGTTGACTGGCGCCACGAGCAGCTCGACGTCCTTGCCTGCGACGCTGGCTGTGCGAACGAGAGAGGTGAGTCCAGGCACCTCGAGTCTCACCCGAACGGCGCGGTCAGCGACGAAGGCCGGTGCCCAATCGCCTGCGGCAACATAGTGGCCTGAGGAGTCACCGACCGAGACAACGGTCCCGGCTGGAAGCTCGTGATGCCGGAAGTAGTTGGCGGCGGCTTGGAGAAGCGTCTCACCGGCTGGCAGCTTTTGTGCCGAGAAGCTCCGCATCTCTCCTACGAGTCCCCGAGCCGCGATCGCTTCGTAGCTGGACGAGAACTGATTCACGAGTGCGACAACGACGACGCCGAGCACGAGCGCGAGCACCAGCGCGTGAAACATGGCAAGGCGTCCGGCCGTGCGAACCCTACGCCGGGGCACGGCATTCGCGGATGGCCCACCTACAGCTCGTCTCCACAAACGCTTCGGAGACTTCGACAACGCCTCGGGGGTGACGACTGTTGCGGCCGGGAGAGCGGTCGTCAGGCGCGATACCTCGGGCCCTGTCTCTCGAGTGAGAGCAGCAGCCCTAGACGCCCGCACGGGAAGGCCCGTCTCTTCTAGTTGTCAGGTTGGCCGGTGTGGGAGCCGTCGGAGCCCGCGGTGTGCTTGCGGGAACCCGAATCGCCAAGGGTGCGGGCGG
>Ga0182021_10007829_pt1 | contig 12667 bp, 13 predicted proteins | sample 612E3MmetaG_FD_120493 | JGI IMG/M metagenome (GOLD analysis project Ga0182021, IMG submission 120493) | Permafrost microbial communities from Stordalen Mire, Sweden - 612E3M metaG (Illumina Assembly) | ecosystem: Environmental > Terrestrial > Soil > Wetlands > Permafrost | place: Sweden... | reverse complement strand
GTGCGGCGACTTCTTCAGGCGGGCGAGCGGCCGGTGGTGCTCGCCCGCGATCCGGCACACCTCGATCGCGAGGTGGCGAGCTCTGTGGTCGCGCGGCAGGGCGACCTGACGGACGAGGTGTTCTTGGCGGCGTCTCTGCGTGGGGTCGATGCCCTGTACCTGGTGATTCCGGAGGTGGTGAACGCGCCGGATCCGGAAGGCGACGCAGAAGCGCTTGACGACTCCGTGATCGCCGCCATCGAGGGAGCAGGCGTGGCGCGCGCTGTGCTGCAGTCGAGTGCCGGCGCTGACCGGCGCACCGGCGTCGGGTTCATCAGCGCTCTCGGCCGCATCGAGCGGAGTCTCGACGACCTTGTCGCCCGGTCGGGGGTTGCTGTCTGCCACCCGCGCTGCGGCTACCTATTCTCCTACCTGCTGATGGGGACTCATGAGCAGCGTGGGTAGCCCCCGAGGAGGTCGGGAGGGCGAGGTCCGTCGGCCGTTCGACGGCGGAACTACCGTGGGCGGATGGAGTTCACCAGCGGCTTCTGACCCCCGCGGCGGCGACCTGACCTGTCCCGACGCTGTACGTGGCTGCGACCAGCGCCGGATCGAGCAGGCCCGTCAGCGGTGGTCGAGTCCCAGGCTGTGCGCCTTGAGGACGAGACGTACGCGGTTGGCGGTGCCGAGCTTGCGCATCAGCAGGGAGACCTGAACCTTGACGCTCGACTCCGACAGGTGCAGCTCGCGCCCGATCTCCGCGTTCGTCAGGCCCTGGCACGTCAGGGCGAGGACGTCCTTGTCACGGTCGGAGAACTCGAGCCCCTCCAGGTCGGGCGGATCACCGGCCCGCCACTCCTCCATCGGGCCCGGGGCCATGACGGTCATGCCGTGATGGACGGCCGAGATGGTGCTCATCAGCGACTGGATGTCGCAGTTCTTGAGGAGGAACCCGCTCGCGCCGTACCTCATCGCGATCGAGACCGCCTCGTCGTACTCGAACGAGGTCCAGACGATGATCCGCGTGTTCGGCTTCATCGCCGTGATCTGGCGTGTCGCCTCGATGCCGTCCATGACGGGCATCCGCACGTCCATGATGACGATGTCGACGTCGTGATCGACCACGAACCGGATCGCGTCCTCGCCGTTGGAGCAGCATCCCACGCACGTCATCCCTGGGGCCCTGGACAGCAGGTTGGCCAGCATCTGCTGGACGAAGTGGTCGTCGTCGACGACGAGCACCGAGATGTCGCTCATGAGCGATCACTGACCATGGAGTAGCTGCGGAGGGGGAACTCCGCCTTCACGATCCACTTGTCGTCGTGCGGGGTGACCGTGAGGTTCCCGCCGGCCGCGCCGGCCCGCTCCTGCATCCCGATGATTCCCAGACGCCCGGGCCGAAGCGACAGGTGGCTGCCCGCAACTCCGTTGATCACGGCGAGGTCGATGACCGTGGTGCTGCTCGTGATGAAGATCGTGCACGGCTGGCTGGAGTCGCCGTGGCTCAGGACGTTGTTGCACGCCTCGATGAGGATCCAGCTCAACGCATGGGGGACCGTCCCCGTGAGCTCCTCGAGAGGCCCTTCGACGTGCGCCGTGACCTTGAACCCCGCTGTGCGCAGGCGCTGTGCCTGGGCCGCCAACGTGGACGGGACGTCCGGCTCGAGCCAGCTCCGTCCATCTGCGTCTGCGCCTCCGGTGGACCGCAACAACCTCATGAGGTTCCGCATGTCATCGACGCACTTGCTCGCTGTCTGCGCGATGTAGCGCAGGTCGTCGGCATCCTGAGTGCCGAGTACGAGTGCCTGCCGGGCGCGAAGCGCCACGTTCGTCAGGTCATGCGCGACGACGTCGTGGAGGTCGCGAGCGATCCGGGTCCGCTGCCCCATCAGGGCCACCTCGACCGCCTGACGTTGCGCGGCACGGCTTCGTGCGAACGCGTCGCCGACGAGCCAGGCGGCGGCGAAGGCGAGGATCCAGAAGGCCATCGGGGTGAGGGAGAACTTCCCCCCCGTGCTCCGGAAGACCACGATGACAAGCATCAGCGGAGTCAGGATCATCCTTGAGCGCTTCTGCCCCCGGATCCCCATGCCGAGGATCGAGATCAGAACGGCAAGCTCGCCGAACGTCACCCAGCCCTCCGGGACGAACAGATACGCCATCAGCACCGCGAGGAAGACCCACGGGCCCTCTTTCGGACGGAAGGCACCGAGCGCCGACGCTGCGCAGGTGACGAGATCGAGCCACAGAGCGAACACGTCGTGATGCACGTAGCCGATCTGCCCCAGCAGAGCCAGGCTTGCCATCAGAAGCGCTAGCGCCGGCTCCAGAACTCGTTCGGCGCGAGCGCCGCGCAGAACGCCGCGCAACCAGTCCATCCCCCGCATGTCGCGCCTGCCTCCCGAGCCCAGATGGGTGCAAGCGTAAGCCTGGGGTCTTCGATGGCCCGGTGATCCAAGCGTGTTGTGGTCGGTGGGCGCCACGGATTGCCCGATCGGGTCGTCGTGGCGAAGATCGCTGCCCGACTGGTCAGCAGGGTATGGATCCGACCATCCGATAGGGCACAGAATCGACTCTGGTTCTCCCCTCTTGACGCGAAGTGCGCACGATTCAATCACCGACCGGGTAACCATTCCGCCCGGCCGGTCACGCACTCACACGAAAGTTACCGCCATGAGGATCGCCTTCGCTTCAATCCTGCTCATCTCCGTGCTGGCTGTGCCCGCTCCGGCGTTCGCGGCCACGCCCGGCAGTGCAGTCGCAGTAGTCAGTGTCACGCCCGCCCTCTTCAGCCCCTGCACGCTCTTCCCCTTCCTCCCCTGGTGCCCGAAGTAGTCCGCCACCGTCAGTAGGCCGTGCGCCCCGAAGCCCCAGGAGTACGGGCGGGTGGTTGCCGAATGGGTTCCCACCCGCCCGTGTGTCTACGCTGGCCGGTACCGACCGAAAGGTGACGGTTGTGGGCACGTACCTGGCTCATCCCGGCGTCGACGCGTACATCGCCGGCCTGCCCGCGTGGCAGGGCGAGCTGTGCCAGCATCTCCGTGACCTGGCGCACGCGGCCGACCCGGAGGTCGAGGAGACGGTGAAACGCACCGTCCAGCCGTATTTCGTCCTCCAGGGCAACGTGTGCGCACTGCTGGCGACGAAGGACCACGTGAACCTGTTCCTGTACGACGGGGGGCTGGCGCCCGACCCGCTCGGCATCATCACGAGTGGCCACGGGAACAGCACCGGCCGCACGATCTCGTACTTCCAGGGTGACGCCGTCCCCGACGGCGCGCTGCTCGACATCCTCCGCTCGGTCGTCGCCGACAACCGCGCCGGCGGTTGGCGGCGCATCAAGGCGAAGGGCTAGGACCGGGGCTCCTGGTTGGTCAATCCCTTGGGGTGAGAGGTTCCTGCCACCAGCGCACTGCTTCGCTGGGAACCACCTCGACCGTACGGCCCGGGTGGCGCATGGAGGACCACGTGCGGTTGAGCAGGGCGCGTACTTTCGCGTCCGGGACCACTCCGTCGGCGGTCTCCTGGTCGCCGTTGCCATGACCGTCGCTGACCCAGGTGACGTCGAAGCCTTCGGCGAGCGCGTGCTTGCCGGCCATGTCGACGCAGAACGCGGACTGCGCTCCGACGAGGACGAGGCGCTCGATCCCGCGACCACGCAGCAGGTCCCCGAGACCTGTGTCGCCGAAGGCGCTGCGGTGGTGCTTCTCGATGATCGGCTCTCCGTCGGCCGGCAGGAGCTCAGGGACGATCTGCCACTCCCACGTCCCGTGCGCCAGGTCCTCGGCCTCGTGCTGCACCCAGACCACCGGGCTGCCGGCAGCCCGCGCTCCGTCGACCAGCCGCGCGATCGTGGCGACAAGCTCGTCGCGTCCGGGCATCCCCTCGACGACCGCGTTCTGTACGTCGACCACCAGCAGCCCAGACGTCATGGCATCAGCCTCTCGCAACGGCGAGCAGCGCGGGAAGGTCCACGGACTCCTCGAGCGCGTCGGCGAGCTCGTCGAGCATCTGCTGCCGCCGCGCCGCAAAGCCCGGCGCATCACGCCGAGGGACCCAGCTCGACCCGGCACTCTCGGCGACCTCAGAGAGCCAGGCGCGCCGGAACGCGTCGTTCTCGAAGGCGCCGTGCCAGATCGTTCCCCAGGTGTTGCCCTCGCGGATGCCGTCGAGGAACGGTTCACCACCCAGCGGAGCGACGGCACCGTGGTGGATCTCGTACGCGACGACGTCATGCCCCCGCCACGATCCATGGGGACGTCCGAGTGTCTTCTCGGCGTCGAACGTGACCGTTGCTGGGAGCAGGCCGAGACCCGGCGCGGGTGGGCCCGGCGTCTCGTAGGGATCGTCGATCAGCGTGGCCAGCATCTGGTAGCCGCCGCAGATCCCCAGGATCGGTCTCCCGGAGGCCGCGCGACTGACAAGAGCGTCAGCGAGTCCCAGACGACGCATCCACTCGAGGTCGGCCAGTGTGGAGCGGCTGCCGGGCAGTACGACGAGGTCGGCGTTCTCGAGGTCAGCCGGCTCGGCGGTGGCGAAGACGTCCACGCCGGGCTCCGAGGCGATTGCGTCGAGGTCAGTGGCGTTCGAGATGCGCGGGAAGCGGATCGCGGCGACGCGGAGTGTCCCCGCACGGCCGGGGAGACGGGGCCACTTCGCGAAGGCGAGGGAGTCCTCGGAGTCGAGCCACACGTGGTGGAGCCAGGGGATGACGCCGTAGCAGGGCAGCCCTGTACGGCGCGTGAGCTCCACGAGGCCGGGGTCGAGCACGGACTGGTCGCCGCGGAACTTGTTGATGAGATAGCCCATCAGTAGCTTCCGGTCGGCGTCGTCGACGATGCCCCAATGCCCGAAGATCGACGCCAGTACGCCGCCGCGGTCGATGTCGCCGACGAGCATCACGGGAAGCCCGAACCGCTGTGCCAGCCCGAAGTTCACATAGTCACCGGGGCGCAGGTTGATCTCGGCCGGCGACCCGGCGCCCTCGCACACCACCAGCTCGTGCTGGCTCGACAGCTCCGCGTACGCCTCGTACGCGGTCTCGGCGAGAAGGGTCCGGCCGCCCACGTACTCTCCCGCCTCCAATGTCCCGCCCGGTTGTCCTCGGAGCACGATGAACGCACGTCGGTCCGTCGCAGGCTTGAGGAGAACGGGGTTGTGGAGCGACGAGGGCTCGACCCCGGCGGCCACTGCCTGCAGGTGCTGCGCGCGGCCGATCTCCGACCCGTCACTGCAGACCATCGAGTTGTTGCTCATGTTCTGCGCCTTGAACGGCGCGACGTCGATCCCCTGGCGTGCCCACGCGCGGCACAGGCCCGCGACGATCAGGGACTTCCCGGCATCCGAACTCGTGCCCGCCACCAGTAGTCCCGCCATGCCCGCCATCATCGCATCGCCGTGTCGGACGCCACCTCGGCGAGTAGCGTCGCCCACGTGACTGCTCCCTCGAATGCCCCTGATCCCATCGTCGTGACCGCGATCTTCCATCCCGCCGAGGGCTCGCGCGAGGCCGTGCTTGCCGCCCTCGAGCCGGCCATCGCGGCCGTGCACCAGGAGCCGGGCTGCCTGCTGTACGCGATCCACGACGCGCCCGACGGCAGCATCGTGATGATCGAGAAGTGGGAGTCCGTCGCGCTGCTCGACGCGCACGGCAAGGGTGACGCGGTCGCGGCTCTGAACGTGTCTCTCAAGGGCCTCGTGGCCGCGCCGACCGAGGTCGCACGCCTCGTGCCCCTGCCTACGGGCGACACATCCAAGGGCGCGCTCTGAGCTCACGGGATCTCGTCTGACTGCGACGGGGGTTGACGAAACCCCTTGTCACCGCGCAGGCTCAACAGTGCGCTGAGGGCGAAGGAGTTCTGATGGCCGACGTCGAAGGCGTCCGTACGTTCCAGGCGGACGCGGAAGCGTACGACGCGTTCATGGGGCGCTACTCGCGGCAGCTCGCTCCCTTGTTCGCCGACTTCTGCGGGCTCAAGACAGGTCAACGGGTCCTCGACGTGGGCTGCGGCCCCGGTGCATTCACGTCAGTGGCGGTCGTACGGCTGGGCCTCGAGGCGGTGTCTGCCGTCGACCCTGTCCCTCATTTCGTCGAGGAGAACCGTTCACGGCATCCGGGGCTCGACGTGCGTCAGGCGCCGGCCGAGCAGATCCCGTACGGCGACGGCGAGTTCGACATCGCCGCCTCCCAGCTGGTCTTCCACTTCCTCTCGGACGCCGAACAGAGCGTCCGAGAGATGAGCCGGGTCGTCCGTGTCGGCGGCACCGTCGCGGCGTGTGTCTGGGACTTTGCGGAGGAGATGGAGATGCTGCGCGCCTTCTGGGACGCGGCCCTCAGCCTCTGGACGGACGCTCCCGACGAGGGACACGTGATGCGCTTCGGCCACGAGCGGGAGCTCGCCGACCTCATGAGGGGCGGAGGCCTCGCGGACGTTGTCGAGACCACGCTGACCGTGACATCGCTGTACGAGAGCTTCGCCGAGCTGTGGTCGACGTTCCTCGGCGGCATCGGCCCCGCGGGCGCGTACGTCCTGACCAGATCCCCGGACGACAGGAACGCGTTGCGGGAGGCGTTCCACCACCGCCTCGGGAGTCCCACCGGGCCGTTCATCCTCGGGGCGGTTGCCCGGGCTGTACGAGCGGTGACACCTGCCTGAGCGGGAGCTGTCAGGTTCCGTGGTGATACTGGGGAAATGACTGAGCCCGAGGTATTCGACGTCGTCGTCATCGGAGCCGGCCCTGCCGGCGAGAACATCGCGCAGTACGCGACCCAGCACTCGAACCTGACCGGCGCGCTCATCGAGCGCGAGCTGGTGGGCGGCGAGTGCTCGTACTACGCGTGCATGCCGAGCAAGGCGCTGCTGCGTCCCCTGGAGATCGCGGCGACTGCGGCCCACATCGGCGGGCTGTCCGCGCCCACGCTCGACCGCCGCGCCCTGCTGGCGCGCCGGGACGAGTGGGTCTCGAGCTACGACGACTCCGGACAGGTCGAGTGGGCCGACAGCGCGGGGCTCGCGGTGCTGCGCGGGACGGGCCGGCTCGCGGGTGAGCGCCGGGTCGAGCTCACGACCTCAGAGGGCACCCGCACCATCGAAGCTCGCCATGCCGTCGTCATCGCCACGGGGAGCGAGCCGACGGTGCCCGAGGTGTTCGCCGGGTCTCTTCCCTGGGGCTCTCGCGATGCCACGGGCGTGGACGAGGTCCCGGAGCGGCTGGTCATCGTCGGCGGTGGCGTCGTCTCCTGCGAGGCGGCCGTGTGGATGACCGCGCTGGGATCTGCGGTCACGCTGCTCGTTCGCGGCGACCGGCTGCTCAACCGTGTCGAGCCGTTCGCGAGCGAGATCGTGCTGAAGGCGCTGCGGGACATGGGCGTCGACGTACGGCTGACCACCGGGGTCACCGGCTGCACGCGTGACGACCCGCAGGAGACCGGCCTCGGACGCGTACATGGCGGCCCCGTCGTCGTGTCCACCTCGCAGGGCGACATCTCCGCTGACGAGATCCTCGTCGCCGCGGGCCGCAAGCCACGCCTCGACGACCTCGGCCTCGAGACGGTGGGGCTGAGTGCCGCGAAGGCTCTGGCCGGAGACGTACCGTCCTGGCTCGTCCTCGTCGGCGACTCGAGTGGCGAGGCGCCGCTGACGCACTGGGGCAAGTACAGGGCCAGGGTCCTCGGCGAGCAGATCGCCGCCAAGGCGACGGGCGGTACGAAGCCGTTCGTCCCCGACGACGTACCCGTCCCGCAGGTCGTCTTCACTGACCCCCAGGTGGCGTCGGTCGGGCTGACCGAGGCGGAGGCGCGAGCGGCGCACATCGATGTGGAGGTCACTCACGTCCCGTGGTCGGCCGCGTCCGGCGCCGCTCTGCTCCGCGACGATGTCGAGGGTGGTGCTCAGCTGGTCGTCGACCGTGCGAAGCGTGTCGTCGTGGGTGCGACGTTCGTCGGCCCCGAGGCGGGCGAGCTGCTCCACTCGGCGACCATCGCGATCACAGGACGCGTACCGGTCGACGTCCTCCGCCACGCCGTCCCCAGCTACCCGACAGCCAGCGAGCTCTGGCTCCGCCTCATCGAGCAGCTCCCCGCGGAGCTGCTGCAGCCGTAGGTTCGCGCTCTCCTGTCCGGCACTGCTAGCGACGCCGCGACAAGCCGAAGAAGTTCGCTCGTGCGGACCCGAGCTTCCAGGCGACCCTCGTCAGCGGTGCGTGAGGGTGGCGACCCCGATGGCGGCGTCGGCCATGCCGTAGAAGCAGAACGTACGGCCGGCGATGTCGACGATCGCCGTGGGGAAGACGACGTTGTCGACGACGCCGACCTGCTCGGAGCCGGTCTCGGGAACCATCAGCGGCTGGCTGGTCCGCTGCAGGATCCGGGACGGGTCGTCGGCGTCGAGGATCATGCCTCCGGCCGAGTAGACGACCTGGGTCTGGCGCTCGAACGCGTTGGCGGTCATCGTGCCGGACACCCCGTGGTACAGGAACAGCCAGCCCTCCGGCACCCGCACGGGAGGCGGACCGCCGCCGATCCGGAGCTTCTCCCAGGACGCTTCGGGCCGGGCGATCTCGCGGTGCGCAAAGGGTCGTACGAGCGCGCGCGGGTCGGCGAGCGCCGCCGCGACCGGTACGTACGACAGCCAGATGGACGGGCGGTCGTCCGTGACCCCCGCGGGCAGTGTCGCCTCGGGGCCGATCATGTCGAACATGGGCCGGTGGAGGAAGCCGAAGCACGGCTCACCGCCGGGTCCGGGGATCGACTCCGGGAACCACACGGTGTCCTTGTTGGGGAAGATGTCGAGGTCGGTGTCGAGGGCGTCCTCGTACGCGAATTGGATCGGCCCGAGTCGTGTCCACTCCTCAAGGTCGGGGGAGGTGGCGAGGGCGGTCCGCGGTCCCGTGGGCCCGAACGCCACGTACGTCATCACGTACAGCCCGAGCTCGCCGATCCACGTCATCCGCGGGTCCTCGACGCCGCCGTGCGTGGTTCCGTGCTCCCACGTACGGTCCGGGGCGAGGGCGATGCCGCGCCGTGCGACCGTGGTGGGGACCCCGTCGGTCATCACGACCTCCGCCACGGCGATCCTCGACCAGTTCCCCTCGGCGACCACCCGCGGGAACATGACCAGACGGCCGTCCGGCGACCACACAACAGAAGGATTGAGCACCCCCTCGACCTCGTACGGCTCGTCGGGGTCCGCTCGCATGACCACGCCGGCCCGGGACATCTCGTACGGGAAGTCTTGGCTTGTCACGACGTTCAGCCTTTCACGGCTCCGCCGACGACGCTCGCGACGAGGTAGCGCTGCAGGAACAGGTACGCGGTGAGTAGCGGCGCGGCCACGATCAGGGTCGCGGCGGAGAGCAGGCTCCACTGGCTGGTGTACGTGCCCTTGAACGCGAACAGCCCGAGTGTCACCGGCCACTTGGTCTGGTCCGGGAAGAGGATCGTCGCCAGGATGATGTCGTTCCAGACGCCGATCGCCTGCAGGATGAACACCGTCGACAGTACGGGTGCCATGAGCCTGGGCAGGAACGTGAACAGGTAGCGCAGGTAGCCGGCCCCGTCCATCGCGGCCGCCTCGTCGATCTCGCGCGGGATCGAGCTGAGGTAGCCCGTCACGAGCAGCGGGCCCACGCCGACGCCCGACGCCATGATGAGGATGTAGCCCAGCGCTGTGTCGTACAGGCCGAGACGCAGCGCGAGCTGGAAGACGGTCACCAGCGTGTTGGGCAGGAACAGCATGGCCGCGAACAGCCCTTGCCAGACCCGCGGGTGCTTGACGTAGCCGCGGGCGACGGGGAAGCCGACCAGCAGCGACATCACCGTGCCGAGTCCGGCGGCGACGAACGTGTAGAGCACGGAGTTGAGCACGTACGCGCCGAAGTTGCCCTGCCGCCAGGCGGACGCGAAGTTCGCGAGCTGCGGTGACTGTACGAGCCCGGTCGGGTTGACCAGGAACTCGTTGTTGCTCTTGAGCGCGGTGTTGATGAGGAACAGCAAGGGGTACGCGTAGATGACGACCACGACGAGCATCAGCAGGTACGAGACGACCGCGAGCGGCTTGTTGCGCCGGTGCCCGACGTGGGCGGTCTCGGGGTGCTGGACGGCGGCGGCCTGCAGTGCGGCCGGTGCGACGACGGGGAGGGTGGTCATAGCGATGTCTCCCTGCGACGGAGGTAGGCGAGAGCGGCCAGCGAGACGACCGCCACGATGACGAACTGGACGATCGAGATCGCCGCGGCGTACCCCTGGGACTGGACTGTCCCTCCCTGGGGTCCGCCGAAGCCTTGCGTGAAGATCGCGAGGCTGAGGACCTGGGTGGCCGGGTTGATCGGGCCGGTGAGCACGTAGATGAGCTGGTAGCTCTGGAGCGACCCGATGATGCAGAGCAGCGTGTTCGCCGTCACCGACGGCGCCAGCAGCGGGATCGTCACGAACCGGAGCCGCTGCCAGGCCGTGGCTCCGTCGATGCTGGCGACCTCGTACAGCTCGGACGGGATCGCCTGCAGCCCGGCGAGGTAGATCACCACAGCCACCCCGATCCCGCTCCAGACCTGTACGAAGATGACCAGCGTCATCGCCAGCTTCGGGTCGCCGAAGAAGGCCGACGAGGCGCCGAACGCCGCCCAGACCCGAGCCGCCGGTCCGGCCGACGGGTTGAAGATCAGCGAGAAGATCAGTCCGATCACCGTCACGCCGAGGATGGTCGGGAGGAAGACGACCGCCCGGGCGAGGTTGCGGCCCCGGAGCCGCTGGTTGAGCAGCACCGCGATGAGCAGGGCGATCAGGTTCTGGAAGATCGTCACGGCGATCGCGAACACGAACGTGTTGCGCAGAGCCGACAGGTTGTAGGCGAGCTGGGCCGAGGAGAAGAACGTCTGGTAGTTCTCCAGCCCGACCCAGTGCGTCGCCAGGTACGGCAGGGAGCGGATGTCCGTGAACGAGATCACGAGGATCCCGACCGCGGGCACCAGCGAGAACACGACGACGAGAGCGATCCCGAGGGCGAACGTGAGCTGAGCGGTGGAGCGGCGCCCGAAGACGATGTAGCTGCGCGACGCCACCTTCGAACCGCTCACTTCCCGGCTTCCCAGTCCTTCTCGGCCGCATTGGCGGCCGCCTGGGCGTCGCCCGAGCCCATCGGGGTCACGGCCTCCCAGTTGAACGGCCGCGCCGCAGCCTGGCCGGCTTTGGTGTTGGCGATCCAGATGGTGTCCCAGGCTGGCTGGAACGTCTTCGTGTACGCGGCGATGTCGGTGTAGAAGGCGTCGCCGGTCGCCCCGGTCTGGGAGGGCGCGAAGCCGGCCTGAGCGTTGAAGGTGTTGTAGTTGTCGGCGAACACCTGGAGCCAGGCCATCGCGGCGGGGATGTTCTTCGCGTTGCTCGGAACGCCGAGGCTCAGCTCGACCTTGCCGCCCAGCGAGACGTTGTCGGCTGCGGTGTTGCTCGCCGGCAGCGGGAAGTAGCCGAAGTCCACCTTGTTGGCGCCGCGGAGAGCGCCGACGTTCCACGTACCGTCGGAGATCATCGCGGCCTTGCCGGTCAGGAAGTCGGCGGTCATCTGCGAGTAGTTCGAGCCCGCGAAGTTCGCCTGACCGTACGTGTAGACCTGCTGGGTCTTCTTGAGCACCTCGAGCTGCTGGCCCTCGTTCAGCTTGACCGTGTAGCCGTACAGCCCCTTGGCCAGGTCCTGCTTGTTGGCGGCGGTCGGGAAGAGCGACTGGACGATGCTCAGCATGATCACGCCGGCCGTGTCCTTGCCGCCGATCGAGATCGGCGTGATGCCCTTGGCCTTCAGCGCGTCGCAGAGCGCGATGAACTCGTCCCAGGTCGTCGGGATCTTGAGGTTGTTGTCGGCGAAGATCTTCTTGTTGTACGTGAGGCCCGAGTAGTACGACAGGCCCGTCGGCACGGTGTAGTTCTTGCCCTTGTACTTGATCTGGTCGAGCACCGTCGGCGTGAACTTGCTCATGAAGGGCTGGCCGGTCAGGTCGACCCAGCCGCCGGCATCCGCGAGGCGGGCGTCGTCGCCCTCGTTGGCGGCGGGTACGTAGCTGGGGAGCTCCCGGGGGTTGGCCACGACCAGGTCGATGCTTCCGGCGGTCAGCCGGGACGTCCGTGTCTGGTTGTAGTTCTCGTTCGGTACTGCGCTGAAGTTGACCTTCACGTTCGGGTACTTGGCGGTGAACGCCTCGTTGACGGCCTTGAAGCCGGCGTCGGAACCTGCGGCGCTCGAGACCACGATGTTGAGGTCTCCCTTCACCTGTGACGGGTCCGAGGGCACCGATGCCGACCCCCCTGGTGCCGACCCCGAGCAGCCGGCGAGTGCCAGTGCTGCTGCGAGAGAGAGGGTGATGAGGCGAGCGGCGATTGAGGCGCGGCCTGCGAGTGATGTCGTCGATGACATGGGGTCCTCCGAATCCGTACTTCCGGACTACCCGCCACGACCGATCGCGAAACCCGCAGAGGTCCCCTGATGAGCCGAAACCGTGTGTGGTTCCTGCGCCGCCCTACACTCCCGGGATGGTGATCCGCAATCTCGATGACGCGTTCGAGGCCGTCGGCGCCCCCTGGCAGCCACACCGGGTCGCGAGCGTCAACGACTACGAGGTCAAGGTGGTCAAGCTGCTCGGTGAGTTCGTCTGGCACAGCCACGCGGACACCGACGAGCTGTTCCTCGTCTGGTCGGGGGAT
>Ga0182021_10007828_pt1 | contig 12667 bp, 9 predicted proteins | sample 612E3MmetaG_FD_120493 | JGI IMG/M metagenome (GOLD analysis project Ga0182021, IMG submission 120493) | Permafrost microbial communities from Stordalen Mire, Sweden - 612E3M metaG (Illumina Assembly) | ecosystem: Environmental > Terrestrial > Soil > Wetlands > Permafrost | place: Sweden... | reverse complement strand
TGTAATAAAGGAGATACCAATTATTAAGAGTGGTTTTCTTCCAAGTCTGTCTATCAATACCATAGCCACGATAGTAAATACAACATTCGTAAGACCAACCAGAATGGCCTGAATAAAAGCAGCATCAGTTCCGATTCCGGATTGTTCGAAGATCATTGGTGCATAAAAGAAAACGGAATTGATCCCTGTAATTTGCTGGAGCACAGCGATGACAATACCTATTGTCAAAACAAGTTTCATAGCCGGAAGAAAAAGGTTTTTGACCGGGGTCTTTTGTTTCGGGGCAGATTCTTTTGATACGTTATCCTTTATTTCATTGATAACCTTTTCTGCATTATCATCATCGTCAAATCTCTTCATGATTTTAAGAGCTTCATCGTATCTTCCTTTCATTACAAGCCACCTTGGACTCTGAGGAATAAAAATCAGAAGGAAGAAGTAAATAGTTGCAGGTAAAAATTCAATTCCAAGCATCCATCTCCATATATATTCCTTCAATTTCAGCGATTCAACCCATGATGCATCTGATTTTGAAAGATGAACGATAAGGTAGTTGGTAAAAAAAGCAACAGATATACCGACAACAATATTTAACTGATTAAATGACACCAATTTACCACGTCTGTCAGAAGGTGATATCTCTGCAATATACATCGGAGCAAGTATAAGAGAAGCGCCTACGCCAAGACCTGCAATCATCCGTGCCATTACTAATATAATGAATGAAGGTGCAAATGCCGCAAGAAAAGCTGAAAATGCATAAAGAAGTGCTGATGCCTTCAGAACAATTGTTCTGCCAAACCTGTCACTTAATGGTCCTGCAAATATCATTCCCGCTGTTGCTGCAAGAGAAAGAGAAGCGACTGCCCATCCCAGCTCAATTTTAGTCAAATTGAATTCTGGTTCGATAAATTTTATTACTCCGGAAATAACGGAAGCGTCGAATCCCATCAAAAAACCGCCAAGAGCTACAATCAGGGCGGTGAGTACTACGGAGCTTTTTTGTTTTTTCATATTTGAAGTATTAGATTATTTTGAAAAACAGAAGGCTAAATTTATGAATTACCCGGGAATAATCCCATAATAAAAAACATCTTATGTAATTATGAAAACCTTTTTCAATTCATGTTGTTTATATTGCAGCCGGATGCCGGCGATAAGTAGTAAGTAGTAAGTAGCAAGTGGTATGTGCTAAGTAATAAAAAAAAATATTACGAAGTGAAGACTGCAAGACAAAAAAAGGAGTATTCACGTGAATAATAACTAAAAGATCATGGCAGATTTAAAAACACATTATATGGGACTGGAATTAAAGAATCCTATAATAATCGGTGCAAGCAATATTGTGACTGATATTGAAAATCTCAAAAGAATCGAAAAAGCTGGTGCAGCTGCAATTGTTTACAAATCGCTGTTTGAAGAACAGATCCAGCTAGAAAATCTTGAACTATACGAACGGAAGACGGAGTATTCAGAACGCAATGCTGAAATGATTAGCCTTTTTCCTGTATCAATATCCGGAACTTCAGATATAATAGAGCATTTAACTGCCTTGAGGAAAGCAAAAGATTCAATATCCATTCCTGTGTTTGCAAGCATTAATGCAGTTCTTAATGAAACATGGGTTGAATATGCAAAAAAAATAGAAGAAACGGGAGTAAACGGGTTGGAGCTTAATTTTTATTCTGTCCCCGAAAAAGATGATAATGGATATGAAGATATTGAGGATAAACAGATTATGATTCTCCGGGATATCAAGGCTGCTGTCAAGATTCCTGTTTCAGTTAAACTAAGTTCTTACCACACTAATCCATTGAAACATATTTCAGATCTGGAAAATGCAGGTGCTGATGGGTTTGTTCTCTTTAACCGCCTTTTTCAACCCGATATTGATATTCATACTGAGGAACATCAGTTCCCTTATAGTCTCAGTAATAGTGAAGATAACAGATTACCATTACGTTTTTCAGGATTATTATACGGAAACACAAACGCTTCAATATGTGCCAACACAGGAATAATGAACGGTTCTGATGTAATCAAGATGTTGTTGGCAGGAGCTGACTGTGTGCAGATTGTAAGTACTGTTTATTTAAATCAGATTGAAGTTATCAGCTCAATGATTAAAGACATGGAAAAATGGATGGATTCCAGAGGTTATAGTTCGATTGAGAGCTTCAGGGGCAAACTTTCCAAAAAGCATTCAGATAATAAGTTGCCCTACCATCGGGCACAATACATGGATTTTATGATGACTACATCCCAGATCCTGAAGAAATATAAAATTATCAACTAGAAATTGCCCCCTTTGAGGCTGTTGAAAAAGTCTTTTTTAACCACAAAGTACACTAAGAAGACACAAAGCTCACAAAGTTAAAACCCAATATTTCAGTTCTTTGTGAACTTTGTTTAAATCCTTTGTGCCCTTTATTGATAATGGATTTTACCTGTTTCAATAATCCCCTATAAAATCCAATATTTCATTAACTTTGATTATAAGAAATATCTCAAAGTATGAAATACTTCAGATTACTTTTCTCAACACTGCTTATCCTCCTGTATGGTTGCGGCACTTCCTCTGATTTCAATCAGGTCTTAGAGGATCTCCAGGAAAATCTTGATTTTGGAAATATAAGTACGGTAATCCAGATCGACGACTCTTTAAATAAAGTCACCAATGAAAATAAAGAAATTCTTCACATTGCAGACTCCCTCAGACAGATTGCTGAAAGAATCAGCATTGATTTTTGTGTATCTGAAAACCAGGTGATTTCGCAGATTGAAAAGCTGAATGGTGCTTTTTCTTCTAAGGAAAAGACAGCATGGGAAGACAAAGGGTGGCTGGAATGGAGAACGATTGACGGTGAAAAAAAATATTTTAAAAGAGCGGCTTCCAATCTTCTGCTTATTAAGAAGTTCCATGATCAGAAAAATATTGATAACACCAAAGAAGAAAATGATCCAGGAATGATCTTCCGGTTAAAACATACAGGATATGTATTAAAATCGACTGATAATAAAAGTGATCCTGCTGTACCAGTGACAATGGAGATAACTTACACAGTTACAGTTCATCCCGATGCTGTTCCTGAAGGAGAGAGAATTCGTTGCTGGATGCCATGGCCTAAAAAAGGCCAGCCCCGACAGAATGAGATAAACCTTATAAGTGCTTCGAATACGGAATATACCATTGCCCCCGATACAGCAATTCATAGCACAATATATATGGAGACATTAGCAAAAAAAGGAGTTCCAACGGTTTTTAAGGTTTCATATTCTTACATTTCGAGTGCCCAGCATTTTAATATGGCTGGAATCAAGGCACTTCCATATGACAAATCTTCAGCTGATTATCAGAAATATACATCGGAACAGCTTCCTCATATCTGCTTTACTGATAATATCAGAAAACTTACCGACAGTATAACCGGTAACGATGATAATCCTTCTTCCATAGTCAGAAAAATCTACTTCTGGTTTAAAGGAAATATACCATGGACAGGCGCTCTTGAATATTCCATCATGCCAAATATTCCTGAATATGTAATTAAAAACAGCAGAGGAGATTGCGGTATGCAGACTTTTCTATTTATCTCAATGCTTAGATACAAAGGGATTCCGGTAAGATGGCAGAGTGGATGGATGATGCCACCCGACAATGAAAACCTGCACGACTGGTGCGAGGTTTATTATGAAGGCACAGGTTGGGTGCCTGTGGATGTTTCATATGATCTGCAGAAATCGAGTAACCTCACAATAAGAGATTTCTATCTTTCGGGAGTTGATTCGTACAGGCTCATTGTGAATGAAGGGGTTGCAGGTCCTCTCCATCCGGAAAAAAAATATTTAAGAAGTGAACCGTACGATTTTCAGAGAGGGGAAGTTGAATGGAAAGGAGGTAATCTTTATTTTGATAAGTGGGATTATGAAATGAAGATCGAATACCTGAAGTAGCAAAAAACTCCTGCCCAAAACCCTCACCCAGTGCCGGATTCTGAAGAACAAGTGCTTCAGGTTTGGAACTGATTCTCAGATCTCCACCTACCCAGCCTCCACCGGTGAAATATACTAGTGCATGTAACGGCTTTTTCGATTTTCCTGAAGGACGAAGCAGGTACATATACTGAATACTTCCTGAAATCAGAGTAAGGAAGATTGAAAATAAAATCTGTTTCATCTGAAAGATAATTTTATAAAATGCTAATTAAATCTTTCCGATAAATCTATTGATTTTTTCTTCTGTTTTTTCAGGAAGAGATGCTCAAAAATGCAACATTAGAGAGCAGCTGATCGTATAATATGGTGAAAGCGATGGACTAGTGGACTGAATAACATTCAATTTTATCCGGATAAGAATAAAAATGAAGATTTTCTTTATTTCATTATTTCTAATAATCTCATTAAGTCTTTATGGACAGGATTGTAGTATTTTGTCGAAGGCCAACAGTATTATCCCCGACAGATTATGTTCACCCTTATCAGTAAACTGGAAAGTAAATTACACCGGAGTTAATAATGCAGGGACAAGTGTTCAGATCAGATACGACTGGGACGATGGTTCTATTGAAACGGAAAATGCCACCAATATTGGGGTCGGAGCATATCAGACAACAGGAACTCATACTTATGTTTCAACCGGGGAAAAGTGCAATTACAGACCTAAAGCAACTCTGATTGTCAATGGAGTTTTATGTTCATCATCTACTCAGGAACAAATAGTTACCGTTTGGGATAATGATGATCACAATGGCGGTCATATGCATATCAGCCCGACCGTTTATCCAATCTGTTTTGGAAACAGTGCAAATGTCAGATTTCAGGATCTGACCCAGTTTAATTGTGTTCCTCCCCAGGAACAGGATGTACCAAATCTCTTTACACGCTGGGTACAATGGATATATGGAACGGACATTACTATGACAGGTTTGCCGGTCACAATTAACGGGACTCTGAGAACCTTTCCTTTCTCGGGACCAATTATTACTCTTCCGGGACCTGTAACAGGATCGGGTGTATACTCAGACATGATGAACGTTGCTAATGATAAACTAATTGGTCAGTATTTTCAGGTAACATTGCGAAACTGGAATTATTGCAACCCGTATGACGATCCAAATATCCCCGGCCCGCCTGCAGACCTTGTTAACGGAGATCATCCACCCGTAGTTACCACCGCTATAATACTAATTGTACCTTATCCTGATGCCACAATTACTCCGGTTGATACTCTGTGCATAGAAAGTAGTCCGGTTACCCTTCTAGCTCATGATTCTGGCGGAACATGGGCAGGAGATGGTGTCTCGGATAATATTTTCAATCCGGCAGCAGCAGGAGCAGGTAATCATATAATAAGTTACTATATCACAGATGCAAACGGATGCAGAGATTCCGATCAGATTACTATAACCGTAATGCCTTTGCCAGTTGTCAATATCAATCACGTAGGAACAGTGAAAATTAACGATCCGCCTGTAATACTTACCGCTTCTCCTTCAGGAGGGACCTGGACAGGTAACGGGGTGACAGGAAACAGATTCATTCCAGATTCCGCAGGAGTAGGAATACACGTAATCACTTATCAGACTATACCCGATAAATTCGGATGTGTTGGAACAGATACTATACATATACAAGTTATCATGCCTCCTGAACCAATAGCTCTTTTTGAACCAGATACTGTCGGATGTACTCCTCTAAACGTTCAGTTCAGGAATAAGAGTGAAAACGCAGAATCATACTTATGGGATTTTGGAGACAAAATATTCTCTTCAGAGCAAAACCCATCTCATACCTATAATGTACCAGGCAATTATATAATAAAACTGACAGTCACAAACATCGCCGGGCAATCATACCATAACGGATTGATTACAGTTTATCAGAAACCCACAGCAGTTTTCAGTGTATATCCCACCCAGGTTATAAATAATTCACAAATAGTAGTCTTTACTAATTTTTCTTATAATGGAGTATCCTGGTTCTGGAATTTCGGAGATGGCAATACATCAATTGAAGAGAGTCCCTGGCATAAATATGATTCTGAAGGAATCTATAAGATTACACTGAAAGTGACTTCACTGGAGGGATGTATAGATTCAGCGGTATATAAGTCGCCTGTAGTAGTCGATTATAAAACTGGAGAAATTAAGTTTCCGAATGTATTCAAATGGAATGGTTCAGGGCCAACCGGCGGATACTGGGTTGATAATGAAATAGATGATAATATATTCAGACCATTTTTTATTAATGTGATAGAATATAAATTGCAGATCTTTAACCGGTGGGGAGTTCTAATATATGAAAGCTCTGAGCTTCAAAAAGGCTGGGATGGATATTTTGGAAATTCTTATCTGGCTCTTCAGGGAGTTTATGTTTGGAAAGCAGTGGGGCGATATGCTGATGGGAGATATTTTAACAAAATAGGTGATGTAACTTTCTTACATTAAAAAAAATTGATCCAGGTATAGTATATACATAACATATTTCAATAATATCCGTTTTATTCAAGAACAATGCTCTCAAAAAAGACGGATTGAACATGTTGTTTTATCATACGTTCTTTGCATTAGTCTGGTACATTTTTTGAGGTTCTTTAATGTATTTGTGAAATGTCAAATTAATACTTATAGTTATGAAAAGGAACATATTGGTAATTGGTATTGTTGTTGGACTACTTGGCTGGAGTTGTTCCAAGGTTGATAATCAGACACAAACACAACTGGGACTAAAACAGTCAATTGAACAGAATACTGCTGCAATTAATACGGCAATCGGTAAAATTTCAGAAACCAAGGGATATCAGATACTTTCTTTAAGTGCTGATCCTGCTGCAAAAGTTCTTGCTACGGGGACTTCTTATAAAGACAGTATCACACTTGGGCTGATCGCAGGAATCTATGATTATCAGCCTGATACAATTATGTTTCACCATAATATTGCTTTTCCCTACAGGTTGTTTAAAAAGACAGGGACGAGTGGTCTGATGATAGTAAATTTACCCCAGAAGCTGATCTTTCATCCAAGGTATCTCCATAACTTTATTAAGTCAGATTCAGTTCTGAAAAATGATTTTACAATCTCTGCTTCTAACTATCATCTTTATTATAATTCATGGAATAATATTGATTACAAGCTTACTGCAGGTCTGACACTCAGTTCAGCGGATCTGGGAAGTTTCGATATCTCATCTGTTTCAACCTCTTTTAATGACCAGGTAAATTCTTCCAAATATACATTCACCGGAGGTTACAGTATATCTACCTCATGGCAAACAGGCGATACATCCAAATTGTCATTCGCTCTTCTTAAAGACAATAATCCGCTATTATTGGAGTCAACTCTTTTTGTTGGCACTGGTTTTCACAGAAGGGAAAAGCAGTATGATTTAACAATCGGGAATGTTGAGATTAAGAGAGGATTCGGAATTGATTCTATACAGGTGTTTCAGAACGGAGTGCTTCAGAAAACAGCCGGAGTGAAAATTACCGACAGCCCTGACTCTACAGGAACCATCTGCAATAAAAGGGATATCCTACTTACATTTGACGATGGAACAACAACTAAGTTAAGTACACTTATAGGCTCACCGCTTACGCAGTTAAAAGCTTTAGTAACTTCACTTCATGACATGTATTTTGCTGAGAATATAATAGATTATATAGCAATAAACATCTACTTTAATTCGAGGTAATAAACATCCTTATTTTATTTAATTGTCTTATACACCTGCCCCTTTCTCCCATGAGAGAAGGGGGTTGGCTTTTATGATATGTACTGTTTTAGCCCCTCCCTCCTGGGGTATGATAGTTGTTTTACTGATGTAAATATTATCTTCGATGTGTTACCAGTACAGACCATAATGATGAATTTCTTTCTGGTAGTACTTTAATTCAGGTGAGAGGTACAACCCATTTAGGTGATGTTGAAATTGATGAAAGTGCTGAAAATAATAATCAAATTATTCGAGTATATTTTTATGAGGTAGTTTTAACGTTAAATTTTGAAAATTTTATAATTTCTGAAGGTAGTAATAGTATTGTTTTCAACATTATAAAATAGTGAAGCACAGGGAAAACTGTGCTTCGAAAAAAATAAATTAAAGTATTAATATAAAATAGCTGGTAAAGGAGCTCCAGTCTTATATTGGTTTCAAATAATAAATACTTCGTCATTAGATTTAACACATTCATCATAATCGCCACTTTTTTTGTATCGGAAACTGGCATACGTTCGTATAATGATTATCAGCAATAATGCTGACAATTAATAAAATGAAAAATGAAAACATTAAAACAGATTGAAAAACAATTAAAAAGAAATATTGAATATGGTATGATGACATCAAAACAAGCAGCAGCATTTATGAAAGCAGCAGTAGAAATGCATACAGCAGAAATAAAAAATAGTGGTTTTAAAGGTTTGTACCTTGAATGGTGGTAGTTGTATAATTTTTTGATGTAACTGTTCCAGATAGCATATTAATTGCGTTGGTGACAGTAATTACTGGACATTCAACAATGACATTGTTTCAGAAAGATAAAGGTAATGATATACAATAGAACACTAATGGCTTCAATATAAAGTGCATAATCTGAATTATCTAGCCCACAAACAATTTCCCTATCTGATAAACTGCAAAAGATAACAGCCAGGCTATGCCTGTTGTATAAAACACTGTGAATGCAGCCCATTTCCAGCTGCCTGATTCTCTTTTGATTGCAGCTACCACACCTACACACGGAAAGTAGGTAAGTATAAATAACATGAATGAGAAAGCAATAAGCGGTGTAAATACTGTTTTACCTGCGGAATCTTTTTCAGATTGTATCTTTTCAACTAATGATTTCTTTCCTGAATCATTATCAGCCTGGAATATAACCCCTAATGTACTTACGACAACCTCTTTGGCTGCCAATCCTGAAAGTATGCTGACACTCAGATGCCAGTCAAACCCCAATGGTTTCATAACAGGTTCAATGGAACGTCCGATAATGCCCATAAAAGATTTGGTATGCTTTTCACTCTTTTGCTCAAGAATAAGATGTTTTACTGATTCATCTTTTTTATCTGAAGGAACTCCGGATCTTTCAACACTTGAAATTTCACCTGAATAATCTTTTGAATAGGTGACTGACTTGGGAAAATTACTTAATATCCAGACTATTACAGATGCCAACAGGATTACTCCTCCTATTTTTCTAAAGTATAAGCTGGTCCTGAATGATACATGCTTAAAAATACTTCTGACTGTCGGTACCCTGTAAGGAGGTAATTCCATGACAAAGGGGATTTCTTCCGATTTAAAAAACACACGCTTTAAGAACAAGGCTGATAATATTGCAAAAAGAGCTCCAAGTATATAGAGCAGAAAAAGAACTGAACCCTGATTCTTAGGAAAAAATGCACTTATAAAAAGTATATAAACCGGTAACCTTGCGCTGCACGACATAAAAGGTGTTATAAGCATAGTGATAAGGCGGTCCCTGCGGCTCTCAATGATTCTTGTTGCCATTATTGCAGGCACATTACATCCAAATCCCATGAAAAGCGGAATAAATGATTTCCCATGTAAACCGATTTTGTGCATCAGTTTATCCATAATAAATACTGCTCTTGCCATATAACCTGTATCTTCCATGAAGGATATAAACAGGAAAAGGATAATAATATTCGGAAGAAAAACAATCACCCCTCCAACTCCCCCAATTATAGCTTCTACCAGAAAATCCCTCACTATTCCAGGTGCAAGATTATTTGATATAAGATCTGATAATTTACCAAATCCTTCTTCCATCCAGTACTTTGGATATCCGCCGACCTTAAAAGTGGTGAAAAAGGTAAGCCACATGAATAAAACAAAAATTGGTATTCCCAGATACTTATTGGTGAGATAATTATCTATCATTTTGGTTTTCCTGAGCCTTTCAACTTTATTGATCTTAAGGGTCTCCTTCAATGCCCCGGAAATAAAACCATATCTAAGATCTGTGATGACTGTCTCAACCGGGTCAGAAAAGAGCTTTTCAAGCCTGTTGTATTCCTTTCTGCCTATCTCAATTATTTCTGATGAATTGACACAACGGGTAATGCTTTTTGAATATTCGTTATCGTTTTCGAGTAATTCTATAGCAAGGTATCTTGCCGATATGATATTGGTAAATGCTCTGTTCTCCTTAATTTTTATTCTTGACTGAATGGCACATATAGAATTTTCAATTTCGGTTCCGTAGTTGATATGGATATGTCTTACAATGGGCTCTCTGACCTCATAAACTTCAATTATTTTATCAAATAGTTCTTTAATTCCTTTCCCTTTTGAGCTTACTGTCGGCACTACCGGCACTCCCAATAATTTACCAAGAGAAACATAATCCAGAACATCTCCCTTCTTCTCAAGCTCGTCGTACATATTAAGTGCAATAACTATCTGAACACCCATATCTATAAGTTGAGATGTCAGGTACAGATTCCTCTCCAGATTGGAAGCATCAACTATATTAACAACAATATCCGGCTTATTATCAAATATATAGTTCCTCAGATATATTTCCTCCGGAGAATAACTTTTGATTGAGTAGGTACCTGGTAGATCTACAATTGAAAAATTATAGCCCGATTGCTTATAGGTGGCCTCTTTGGAGTCAACAGTAACACCTGCATAGTTTCCTACCTTTTCCTTCGAACCGGAAGCATAATTAAACAGGGTAGTCTTTCCTGAATTAGGGTTACCGACCAGAGCTACCTGTATTTGTCGTGTTTTTTCTAACCAGGAACCATTTTGCTCTTCACTTATCAGGACTCCGTTTGATGATTGAAATTCTTTTAAAGTGGTATTTCTGTCGATCTCTATAAGCTGTGCTTCACTGTTTCTCAGTGAAATATGATATCCCATTATCTTATACTCAATAGGATCTCTTAGAGGTGCTTTCTTAATTACTTCCACCCTTTTCCCGACAACAAATCCCATTTCTGAAAGCCGCTGCCTGAATTGACCTCTTCCCTTGATCTTTAATATTATCCCCTCTTCTCCCTCATTAAGATCATATAGTGTTGTCATCGAATATTTTCAATACTTAAGAATAACCATGAAACTAACACAATGTTCAATGGTGCTGGGTGCTGGGTGCGGGGTGCTTTGGTTAAGTTCTGACCAAGAACCTGGTACCTAGTACCCAGAACCAATTTTTAATCCACCTTCACCTTTATTACAACTTTGCGTACCGGCGAATTCACCCCGTCTTTCAGACCCGGACGATGGGTATCGCCAGGGAAGAATATAAAAAAATTAGATGGGGAAGCTTTATAACTGACTATTTTACTGACAGTAACGAATTCAATATCTTTTGTTTCATCATACGGGGTAATAACTTCTTCGACTGATGTTAACGGAGCAATATTGATCACTTCTTTCCCGCTTATCACATACTGGATATCAATGTATTTCCTGTGAGCCTCAAAATTTACTGTTGCTTCATTTTTACTGATATACTCGCTTACTGTTGCAAAAAGATTATCTCCATCAATATCATAGCGTCTTACCTCTAATTTTGTTAAATCAGAATTTTTTAAGAAATTAAATGCTTTTTCCCATCTCTCTTTGTTTTTAAAATAAGAAACGGCAAACTCTCTTTTATTTATAGAGGCATCTGGTGTAATTGTCCATCCGCCTGACCATTCATTCTTTGCAAACCAATCATCAATTTTTTTATTGCTCCAGGTTGAAGGATCTGTATCGCTTTTGCTTCCCGTTAAGCCGAAGAAACTTATAAGTACCATAATAATAACAATTAATTTTCTCATGTATAATAAAAATAAAATATCAGTCTCCAGAAAAGTTAGCTGCAAAGATCGCAAAGATTTTTCATAAATATTACGGTGCGTTGCACCTTTGAACTTTTCAAAAATTGTTTTCTGCAGGAATGGCAAATAAGATAGTGTTCGATATTATGAGATGGTGATTCCTCGCTGACGCTCGGAAGGAAGCGGAGCGTAATGAGGAATCTCACCTAAGACTAACAGAATTTGATTAATTTTACATAAAATTAAAGTGATTTGCCAGTAATCTGATCCACTTCTTATGAAAAAGATGATTATTACACTCCTTTTAATTCTTTTTGTTAGCAATGTCTACGCACAGGAAAATAAACTTTATCAAACAGGCCTGACAGCAGAACAGAATCTGAATGCCATTGGGAATCTTGCACCCTATTCCACTGGAGGAGTGGGATTCGACACCAGATATGAAGGAATAAAAGGCTGCCCCAGATTATTCGATACGCTTATGCCTTCACTTCTTAATGTTAAAGGGCAGGATTACTATATAGAGCTTAAAACCAATTTAGATCTCATTTCAAACTCTCTGATCTTCGTAAATCCAAAAACGGGCAAACTCCTTTCCATTCATTCCGATATGGTTAATGAGGTAAAAATAAACCACGAGGGAAAAGAGATGGTTTTCAGAACAGCAAAAGGAAGAAACTTTAAGGGAGATATTAAAGAAGGGACATTCTTTCAGGTTTTAAAAGACGGCAAATTTTATTTTATTAAACTTCCCGTTAAAAAACTTATTGCTGCTGATTATAAGGATGTATACAGCTCTGACAGACGTTATGATGAATATACTACGTATTACAAGTACTATATTATGAGTTCCGATAGCATATTTCAC
>Ga0182021_10007827_pt1 | contig 12667 bp, 8 predicted proteins | sample 612E3MmetaG_FD_120493 | JGI IMG/M metagenome (GOLD analysis project Ga0182021, IMG submission 120493) | Permafrost microbial communities from Stordalen Mire, Sweden - 612E3M metaG (Illumina Assembly) | ecosystem: Environmental > Terrestrial > Soil > Wetlands > Permafrost | place: Sweden... | reverse complement strand
CTCAGGTGTTTTGATCTATCCAGTGGTAAAGAACTCTGGAATTTTAGTTATGAAGCTCCCGGTTCTGTTATGTTTCCAGGCTCGCGAAGCGTACCGGCTTTAGACGGCAATCGAATTTATTCTTGTGGCCCTTACGGAAACCTGTATTGCATAGACATCAAAACACATAAGGCCATCTGGGATAAGAACGTCTGGACGGATTTTGGTGGCGGTCGGATTCCGACATGGGCAATTACTCAGTGTCCTTTAGTTTACGGTGATCTGCTTATTCTGGCTTCACAGGCTCCCCAGGCGGGAGTTGTTGCTTATGAAAAGCTCACCGGTAAAGTTAAATGGACAACCCCGTCTCTTGGACCTGTCGGGTATGTTAGTCCGGAAATCGTAAAAGTCGGCGGAGAGAACCATATTGTAATGATAACCGCATCAGCCGGCCGTGGAGAAAGCGCCAGTGGAGGTAAAGTTGTAGGAATTAATCCGCTTACCGGGAAAATCCTGTGGGAATATGCGAACTGGCAATGTTCAATTCCGGTCCCCGGTGCAGTTGATGCCGGAGAAGGCAGGGTTTTGATTACAGGTGGATACAAAGCCGGTGCGGCAATGATAAAAGTTGAGAAGAAAGCAGATGGCAGCTATGGTGTTACAGAACTTTATAAAAATCCTGATTTCGGCGCACATACTCAGCCTCCGGTTCTATATAATGGCTTTTTTTATGCTCAGTATTCAACCAACGAAAGAAAAGACGGAATGGTTTGCATGAGTATGGACGGCCAGATTAAATGGAAAACCGGGAAGTCCCCTTTATTTGATAAGGGTGGCTCGATTATCGCCGATAGGTTGATGCTTAGCACCGATGGCAGCAGTAAGCTGTATCTCATTGAGCCTGATCCTTCAGCCTTTAAGCCGATTGCAACTGCAGAATTGCTTAAAGAAGGAGGAACAGGATCAGGCAATGATCCTGCTGCTTCCAGAGTCGGAGGTGCAACTCAAAACTGGGCACCTTTGGCACTTATCAATGGCAAGCTCCTGATCCGCGATCAAAACCGCTTAATGTGTGTCAAAGTTGCTAAATGATTTTTGTAATCAATTGATTAAAAAATAAGCTGTAATTCATAGATTATTATCATGCATAACAGAAACATGAATATCAGGTCATATAGATACAACATAATCATTCGATACTATAAAGTTCAATAAAAATCCATAAAACTGATTTATTATGAAAGCAGCAACTCTGTCACTCATTCTCTTAATATTGCTTTCCGGTTCTTTAGGAGCACAAAAAATTTCTGAATGGCGGCCGGAAAACCGTACAGGGGTATCTGCTGAAACAGGGCTGATGAAGTCATGGCCTGCCACAGGACCTACCCTGCTTTGGTCCTGCCTTGATCTTGGTAAAGGATTCTCATCACCTTCATTCGGAACCAATACCATATATATTTCGGGAAACACAGGCGATAATGGCGCTGACGATATACTGTATGCATTGAACATGGAGGGAAAGATTCTTTGGCAAACTGCCACGGGCCGCGCCTGGACGGGATCTAGTCCTGAAAGCAGAGCCACTCCCACTGTTGAAGGTAGCAGAGTTTATACCTGCAGCGGATTCGGTGATCTTGAATGTATTGACGGAACCTCCGGAAAAATAATCTGGTCGTACAAAGCCAGTGAACTGAACAAAGGAACCTATGGTGAGTGGGGCATTGCGGAATCGCTTCTGGTCGATGGTAATAAGATATATTTTTCACCAGGTGGACCTGAGACAATGACTATAGCCCTTAATAAAGCAACAGGAGATGTCATTTGGAAATCTGTCAGTCTTAATGACAAACCAGGCTATGTTTCTCCAATCCTGATCAACTACGTGGGGAAAAAAATGATTGTAAATGTATCCATGGGCCATATTTTTGGAGTTGATGCCTCAAATGGTGAAATTCTCTGGAAAGTGAGTCATGGGCAGTCAAGTGATCCTAAACTCCGGAAATACGAACTTATTAAATGCACAACACCACTATACAATGATGGTATGGTTTATGTAACAGGAGGTTACGACACTGAAAGTATGATGGTTAAGATTGCCGGTGACGGGAAAAGTGCAACTGTAGCATGGACTGACAGCATTTTGGATAATCACCATGGCGGAGTAGTACTTGTAAACGGATATATCTACGGTTCAAACTGGTTGAACAACAGCGATGGAAACTGGTGCTGCATCGACTGGAAAACCGGTAAAAAAATGTGGGAAGAACATTGGAACACAAAAGGATCCATCATATCTGCTGAAGGTATGCTTTACATTTATGAAGAAAAGAATGGAAATGTGGGACTTCTTAAAGCTGGTCCCGAAAAATTCGATCTGGTCAGCAGCTTTAAGATTACACAGGGCAAATCAGGACCATTCTGGGCACATCCTGTTATCCACAACAAAGTTCTTTATTTAAGGCACACCAATGCTCTGATGGCTTACGATATTAAAGTAAGATAACTTGTATATTGGGAAATTAATCCGGTAACCCATGTGAAGCTTATAGTTAGTTGCCCCCTAACATTAATAAATCAATAATCTCAGCCATGGAAAATAACAATCGTCGTGAACCTGGCACACTATAGCACAAGCACAAATTTCCGGTAACCCTTGCGAAAATTGTACAGCATGTAATATAAAATGCACAGCCGGGTTTGATGTCAGGAATAAAATACAGGATATTGCGCGTTTAAAGAATGTTCCGGGGGAGCTTATTCAGGCTTGACATTCTTAGCTGTTCAGAACCTTGATTTTGGAAACCAGCAACGTAATGCCAAGACCGAAGATGCCTATTACTGCGAAAGAATAGCGTAAACCTGCAGCCTGCGAGATATAGCCAATCAGGGGAGGACCCATCAGGAAACCCAGAAAACTTACACTTGCCACAGTGGCCAGTGCAATTCCTGCCGGAACTTTTGCATGCTTTCCGGCAGTACTATATACAGATGGAACTATACTTGACACTCCAAGCCCTACAAGCATGAAACCAATGGTTGAACTAATCAGATAAGGGAATAATACTGCAGTATATAAACCGGTTGAAATCATTATACCACAAATTTGCATCAATCTTTTACGGCCGATTTTAGAAGTCATAAAGTCAGATAAAAAACGTCCTGATGCCATCATTATCATAAATGAGGTATAGCCCAGAATAACCAGGGATGAAGGCGCCATGACAACATCCTTAAAGTATAAACCGCTCCAGTCAAACATTGCTCCTTCGCTCGCCATACTGCAAAAACCAATGATTCCCAGCTGAACCAACACAATATCCGGCTTGTTAAAAAATTTACGCTTCGGTTCATCAGGATTCATAACAGGTTTCCCTCTTACAAGGTATTTATAATTGAACCAGATAATTACCCATACAATCAGTATCACTGTAATAAAATGCCAGTACGGCTTTATTTTCAGATTAATCATTGTCAGTCCGATCAGAGCACCCGTAAATCCGGCCAGACTCCAGCCGCCGTGAAAGGATGCCAGAATAGGCCGGTCGTAGAGACGTTCAGCAGCAACACCCTGTGTGTTGACAGAAATATTACAAAGATTTCCGGTCACTCCGAACAGGAACAAAGCGATGGCCAGTTGCCAGCCTTCCCTTACCAATCCAATATTACTTAGGCAAATGGAATACATAGGAATTGCAAAAATCAATACCTTCCTGCTCCCGAAACGGGTAACGAGTCTGCCGGAAAAGGTCATCATGAGAAACTGAGCGGCAGGCATTGAAAAAAGGATAGTTCCAAAGAGGGCATCATTCAGGTGAAGCTTGGTCTTAATATCAGGGATCCGGCTTGCCCATGAGGCAAACAGCAGTCCCAGGCTGAAATAAAAAAGTGCTACGGCTATCCGGATCCGTTTCTTGTCGGGTAAGATTTCACTATGTCCGGATAATATCCTGGTTTCTTCTGTCATATACAATTTCTGGTCAACAAAAACCGGCGGCAAAATTATAAATATTCCGGGTAGATTAAGACAATATTTAATGAAACCGCCACTTCCTTTAAATCTATAACACCATAATAGGATTTTGGTTTTTTTTCAGATAAAAAGTCAGTGTATGCGGTTTACAACTTTGTTATCTTTGTTCTTAAAGAGAAACCATGCATATACGCGATCATCAAATAAAACCTGAATACCGGCAGGTGGTAATGAAGGTACAGAATTATATTAATCAGAATCTGACCGGTGATGTTTCCCTGGAAACATTAGCAGGAATAGCCAATTATTCTTCATTCCATTTCCAAAAAATTTTTACGGAGGCAGTACTGGAAACACCCAAACAATATGTAATCAGGCTACGGCTGGAAAGAGCAGCCCATCTCATCAGAATATTTCCGGATCTTGCAATTAACGAAATTGCTTCAGGTTGTGGCTTCTCTTCCAACTCGATATTCAGCAGGGCCTTTAAAAACTATTATGGCATTTCTGCTGAAATATTCAGGAAACTGCCAGATAAAAAGATTCAGGAAATAAAAAAAAGACATCTTTTTGCTTCGGAAGAGGAAATACCATGGATAAATCCGATTTCAGATATTCAGGAAAAGATTTTGTCTGTTAAATTATCTTCTCCTCCTGTTATAAGTACAATGTACCCCTTTCAGATTGCATGTTTTCAGACAACCCTCAGCCACAGGGAAAATATATCTTTTGCTTTCAGGAGCCTTTTTCAATGGGCCATTCCAAAGAACTTAATTACAAATTCTACAAAATACTTCGGAATCTGGCTCGACTTTCCGTTTTTAACACGTTTTGATAAATGCCGATACTTATGCGGAATTGAGCTGACATCTGACATCAAACCTTCAGGAGGAATAAGTGTACTTTCATTCAATAAAGGCCAATATTTAAATTACAGAATGATCGGTGATATTAATGAAACATTGGATTCACTAATTGTATTAAATCACAATTTTGTTGATTCAATGGGATATTCTATTTCAGAAATGATCTGTTTTGAACAGTTCGAAGAAAGTCCCATCATTAAAACTTATGAAAAAATCCAGCGGAATCTTTTAATTCCGGTTAGAATAAAATAACCGACCATTAATTAAAGGCAAAATCGCAAGATTTGCAAACAACTCACCAGGAAATGCAAACTCAATCGATTGAAAACAACAGATCTTTGTTTTACTAATAATAATACTACCACAAATGAAAACAAAGAACCAAACATGGTTTTCAAACCATTCACATTCATGGATTGTGATCGTTGCTGCTACCATACTTGCGATAATCTATATAAACTGGCTGCCGGATGAAAAAATATTTTCTTCCATTCTCATGGGATTGATTGCAAGCCACACATTGATTTTGCTTATAGCAATAATGGGCGGATGGCTATTACTGCCTGAGAAAATCCTGAAAAAAATCAGAAAAAAAACAGCTGCAGATAGTTTTGATTTTGGCTGGTCGTTCAAATGGAATAAAGGTTTTGGATTCGCCTCTTTTATAGTTGCCCTTATAGCTTTCTATTCCTACTTTGGACTGGCAGGTAATCAAATCCTGCAGCTACTGGTATTTGCATTTCTCCTTTTATTATCGGTTAACCTCTTTATCGGAAATATTATTGCACGGGCTTCAAACAGTACAAACGGGATTATTTTACCTTATGTAGACCTGTTTAAGGCAGGGGAAAAAAATATTCTGGATGCCGGTTGCGGTGCAGGAAGAACCACAATTTCTCTTTCTAAAACTTCATCAGAAATAAACATTGTTGCATTTGACCGTTTTGATTCCAGCTATATTGATGACGGAGGAAGAACTTTATTTAAAAAAAATATAGAACTGGCCGGTATATCTTCGAGGGTAAAAATAGTGCAGGGAGACATCATATCTATGCCCTTTGATAAAAACTATTTTGATGCTTCAGTTAGCGCATTTATGTTTGACCATCTGGGAGAAAATAAATCATTGGCATTGAAGGAAATGTGGCGTGTATTAAAACCAGGCGGAAGGTTCCTTTTAATAATCATGGTAAAAGGGTATTCATCTTTTGCAATAGCTAATATTCTATCCTTAGCCTTTGCCACACGCAATGACTGGAAAAAATTATTCCGGGAAAATGGTTTCTCTCTTATCGATGAAGGGGATATAAATTTTGGTGCTTATTTTTTAATCGAGAAACCGTCAGAATAATTTGTTATGGATAAAGGTCTGAATCAAAGAAGCCTGCATCCAACTTCTTAAGATTTGTTAATAAAACAAAATATTCTAAATAAACTTAATAATATGTTTCAGATATTTATTGGCAGTCTGGCTTTGAGCCTGATACATGCATCCATTCCAAACCACTGGATACCTCTTGTAGCGATAGGCAAAACGGAAAAGTGGACACTGAAGGAAACATTATCGGGAACGCTTGTCACCGGTTTTGCACATACATTAAGTACTGTTTTGATTGGCATAATTGTAGGTCTGGTTGGTATTAAACTTTCAAACAGTTATAATTTGGTCATCCTTTATATAGCTCCTTCCATTCTGATAGCTATGGGTATTACATATATATTTTTGGATTTTAAAAGCAACTACCATCATCATGCAAGATCGGGGGATGCAGATATCCGGATCAGAAATAAATCAAGGATAAGTATATTAATCAGCCTGAGTATTTCCATGTTCCTGACACCTTGTGTTGAAATAGAGGCATACTATTTTCAGGCCGGGCTGATCGGATGGAGAGGAATCTTCATTGTTTCAGCTGTTTATACGCTGACAACGGTAATCCTTATGATGGTTTTTGTATATATTGGTTATAAAGGCACTCAGCGACTCAGGTCACATACTCTTGAAGAACATGAAAAACTTATTACAGGGTTTGTCCTGGCAGCTCTGGGGATAATTGCATTAGCTTTTAAGCTATAATTGGTTTAAATTCAGGAATTCATCAAACCAGCTACACCTTTGGAAGGTCAGGGATGCCAAAACAGAGTAAGCGTGAAAACTCTTTCAAAAATTGTTACCTTAATGCCCTTCTTACATTATTAAAATACCTGTATGAAACTAAATAATTGCCGGATCTTATTCGCCAGTATCTTACTCTTTATGTCACTTTTATCCAACGCACAAACTTCCTTTGGAAAGGCTAAACTGATAAATGACGGATGGATGTTCCAGCTTAAAGATGAAGCCGGAGCTTCAAAACCCGATTATAACGATAGTCGCTGGAGAAAACTGGATTTACCGCACGACTGGAGCATCGAAGGTGTTCCAAGCCCGACACTGGCAAGTTGTACCGGATATTTACCTGGTGGTATTGGCTGGTATCGTAAGAAACTCGATATTCCACAGGAGTTCAACGGGAAAAGAGTATTTATATATTTTGAGGGTGTTTATAATCGAAGCTCGGTTTATCTTAACGGACAATTATTGGGATTTCGCCCGAACGGATACGTTTCATTTGCATATGATCTGACCTCTCATCTGAAGTTTGGAGAGACCAATATTCTCGCTGTGCGCGTAGATCATAGTCAATATGCCGATTCACGCTGGTACACCGGTTCAGGCATTTACAGGAATGTCTGGCTGGTTACAGCTGACCCTCTGCATTTTGATCTGTGGGGAGTAACTTATCAAACAAGAATGGTAAATGATCACGAAGCTGTGGTTCATGTACAGGCAAATGTAAAAAATGAAACAGGCGATGAGGCCGATGCAAAAGTGGTTATGCAGTGGATTGATTTGTCCGGGAAGATAGTGACGCAACAATCTCAAAAAATGAAAGTTCCTGCCGGAATTGTGAGCAGATTTTCTTCTGATCTGACTGTAAAGAATCCAGAGTTATGGAATATAGACTCTCAATATCTGTACAAGCTTAAAACTATTTTGTATATTAAAGATAAAGTACTGGATGAGTCAATCTGCGAGGCAGGTATCCGGACTCTGAAGTTTGATGCCGATAAAGGATTTGCGCTAAATGGGAAGTGGATGAAAATGAAGGGGGTTTGTATTCACCACGATGCCGGAGTCCTTGGTTCTGCAGTTCCCCGGCAGGTCTGGGAGCGTCGGTTAAAAACATTGAAATCTATTGGTTGCAACGCTATTCGCATGAGTCATAATCTGCAGGCACCCGATCTGTATGTATTGTGTGATGAACTTGGCTTCCTGGTTATCGATGAGGGGTTTGACGAATTCGAATTTCCAAAAAAGAAATGGATTTCCGGTTGGAATGTAGGAGAACCAGGTTTCCAGGGCACATTTGATTTCTTTGAAGAATGGAGTGACAGAGATGTAGCGTCGATGGTACTTCGTGACAGAAATCATCCGTCGGTGGTGATGTGGAGCATAGGAAATGAAGTGGATTATCCCAATGATCCTTATTCGCATCCTGTTTTAAGCGGAAGTGAATTTAACCAGCCTGTAAATGGAGGCTACGATCCAAATAAACCCAGTGCAGACCGACTTGGACCAATTGGCAAAAGACTTTCGGGAGTGATTCGTAATATTGACACTTCCCGCGCAATAACAGGAGCTCTGGCAGGTGTTGTAATGACTAATGAAACTGACTATCCAAAATATCTTGATGTGGTAGGATATAATTACACTGAGAACCGTTATGCCATTGACCATAAAAAATATCCGCAAAGGATAATATATGGAAGTGAAAACGGTCATAGTTATGCATCATGGAAAGATGTTCGTGATAATGAATATATTTTTGGCCAGTTTATCTGGACGGGTATAGATTACCTGGGAGAATCGCGTTCATGGCCTTCACGGGGATTTAATTCAGGCATGATCGACCTTGCCGGTTTCATTAAACCGAGAGGGTATTACCGGATGGCTATGTGGTCAGAAACTCCAATGACCTATATAGGCACATACAGGTTGACCGGCAGAACCCGGAGGGGATTATCAGATTCGGCTCTGCCTTCATGGAATTATTCCGAAGGTGATACCATTCGTGTTGTATGTTACACTAATTGCAGTCAATCTCAGTTAAACTTAAACGGAGAACCGGTCGGATTACCAAAAAATCATGACGATAATGTGGGTATTATTTCCTGGGATATACCCTACAAACCAGGTAAAATAGAGGTTGTAGGGCTAAATGAAGGAAAAGAAACTGCCCGCTTTTCAATTCAGACATCTGGACGATCACAAACCATAATTGCCACACCTGATAAAATACGATTATCCGGAAATACAGATTTAGTGCAGGTTACCGTTCAGATATTAGACCAAAAGGGAGTCCCGGTAATTCTGGCTGATGATGAAGTTACATGCACCATTACCGGACCTGCCCGTCTTCTGGGTATGGAAAGTGCCAGCAATACCGATATGACAAATTATCGGAATAATTCACTCAGGGTTTTTAATGGAAGAATGCTGGCGTATCTGCAGACTATAGGGAATACAGGGAAAATTGACATAACCTTTTCTGCTCCGTGGCTGAACTCAGGGAAAGTCTCTCTGATTGCGGAATAGGAAACGTTTCTCCTCTCAGACGATTTGGCATTATGTAAGGTTTTAATATGAAATTTTGTAAAAAACATCTTATTTCGAAGTTGCAAAAGAAAGAGTATTCATTAATAGCGATACGGCGGTGGAACATCCAAATGCCGATTTGGGTTTTATTTCACTTGTTCTTGTTGCCCATTTTGTATTTATAAGGTCTTGTGAATTACGGTTATTGTAAGCTACTTTAGCGTTCAACCGGAGCCATTCCACCAAATCTGATTTATTTAATTCATTAGTATACATGTGTGCATAACGGACAAAAATTCCCTTGAAACCAGGGAGATCATTACCACTGTCTTCATTATTCATTACCTTTGAGTTATACATGTTATCTCTAATGTATACTGCAATTTTTTGAGCTTCTGACAGGTAGCTGGCTTCCCTGGTGTATTTGTAAAGCATTACCGCAGCACCCAGATATGTTCCCTGATTATACGTTGAACTCCAGGTTCTGATTTTAAGCTGATCTGTTTTATTATCCAGATTAACGTTGTCATTTACTTTGCCTGTAGCAGCATCAAACAGATATAATTTAGACCAGGTGTAAAGAGCAATTGCTTTGTTGTAATAGGTACTGTCGCCTGTAGCCTTTGCCAGATAGCAGCATGCTACCATAGCGGGTCCATTGATACATGCATTTTTAGATGTTTTTGTCTGATTCCAGATCAGTCCGCCGCCGTATGAATTGGTAAAAGCACGGGCATACATTTTGTCAAACTGATCTTTTGCTTTTTCAAGGTAAGTTATATTACCGGTCAATAAGTAACCCCGCACACTAAAAAGGACAGCCCAGGCGATGTCATCATTATATTTGTTATCCATCCAGTCAGTTCCATTTTTTTCAATAAAGTTTCTATACATCGCATCAAACATGGTTTTGTACTTAATATCTTTGGTAACCTCATAAGCGTCCAGAACAACTTCCAACATCTCAGCGTTATCCCAAAAATATCCTTTAACTGATTCTACATTATAGCTGGTATACCAGGCAGTAAATACTTTCTCTGCTATTGAGGTGGCTGGAGAAACGATCTGTGGGATTTGTTTCTGCAATAACCATTTTTGCGAATCTGCGGAAGAAGATTGAGCCAATTCAACATTTGTCCCGTCGGCAGTGTCGCCGGCGTGCAAATTGAGCGAATAACCTGAGTTAGCGGCAGTTCTTAAATAAAAGGATCCTTTTCCTGCTTTCATTATGATCCATTTAACGTTGTCGCTTCCGGTATCGGAGAATTGATCAACATTTACCGAACCGGCAGGAACTGCAGCTATGTGCAGAAGTTTCCCACTTGCTTCATTTGTTAAGGTGTAAACGCTTTTGCCAATTTGTGTAACTATCCATTTCTGGGCATCAGTTCCGGTATTTGTCCAGCAATCAACATTACCGCTATCGTCAATTGAAGCATCGCATACATCGAGTAGCTTGTTATTCAGTTTTGATTTTAATGTATAGATCGCCCCGGAGGTTATGCCAGCAGTCTGAGCAAAGCCAGCACCATCATTTACAAAGAAAAATACCAGTAGAGCAATTCGCCAAAGGAATGATCTCATTATTATTGAAATTTGAGGGTTAGGTAATATTTGCTAATATATTACATTAATTAAGTATGTGAGCAGGCAACCTTACAAAACTGCACAATTTCTGCTATGGCTGAAAATGGTCATTTTACTCATCATAAAAATGGATGAGGTCACAGGAATTTATATCTCATGGAATAATTTTAATCCGGAGATTGTCTGAATTAAATAACATTATTCTTATATGAAAGCAATTCTGTTTATCCTGGCAAATTTTTTAATCACATGTGTTAGTGCACAAAAAATTAAAGAATACCAATGTTTCTGGAATGGAAAAAATGCCGATGTATTTCAGGCAAATAATAAGGACTTTAAATATTCCGAAAAAGGAATGTTTTATTACTATCTTTCAAATGATCAGGATAATATTTACATAAACTTAAAGATATTTGACAATAATGTTAAACAAATGATACTCAGATCAGGAATAACTGTCTGGATAAACACAGATGGAAAAAAGAATAAAACAATGGGAGTAAAATTCCCGGTTGGGCCTCAAAGGATGAGAAATGATATTTCTTCCAATCCGTCTGAAAAACCACTTCCACAAACTAATCATGCCGGAATGGGGAACCAGAAAACACCTCCCGAGCTCAATGGAGGTTCTGATATTGACACCAAGTCATTGCTTCTCATTGGTTTTAATAAATCTGATCCGGTATTAATATCCAATTTCGAAAATGGTAATTTCAGGGGGTCGATTAATATTCAGAAAGAATATATGTATTATCAGCTTATACTGCCAATCTCAAAATTACCGGTTATAAAGAAAAATCCAAATAAGAAAAAGGAATATTTTGTGATGGGATTAAGTCATGAATCTGCTCAATCAATGAGCATGAGAAATGGTATGAATGGCAGATCCGGCGGTAATGGTATGCCTGGTGGAAGAATGTCCGGAGGCGGTGGAGGCAGAATGTCCGGAGGCAGAGGAGGAAGAATGTCAGGAGGTGGTGGAAGGATGGCCGGGGGCGAAGGTACACATGCATACAATTCAGATTCAGAATCAACGTTAATTGTGTGGTTCAATAATATAACACTGGTAACAGAATAATTAAATCTGTTCTGTATATTCAATCTCACACTCCCTTTGGGCCCTGTGAGGATTTCTTCAAAATTTCTGGACTTCGGTCTTCCGGCTACGGACTTCAGAATATTAAATTTCAACTTCCCCTTTTCCTGTTCCTTTCAAACCAGCTAATAATATCCTGGCGGAAACCTGATTTTTAAACATAAGTTAATAATTCTTGTTTAGTAATAATTATTAATTTATTAAATGAAAAAAAAGTGATCGGCATGAGAGTTGATAATATTAATAGTTTTAGTTCGTGTCAAATTAAACCTTGTCTTAGGGAATTGATGAAAACAGAGAGGATCAAAGCATGGCGACAATTGGACCACGGATAAAGTTATAAATCTTATATTAAAGCTTTTATCCATGTAAACAAATTCAAATTGGTAGTTTAAATGAAAAATTACGATGAAATGAATGCTATAAAAACATATAAAAAAACATCGCTATTAATATTACTTCAACTAATTACAATATTCACTTTGTTGGTAAGTGCTTGCGGTGAAACAACTAATAAGAAAAAGCAGATG
>Ga0182021_10007824_pt1 | contig 12669 bp, 8 predicted proteins | sample 612E3MmetaG_FD_120493 | JGI IMG/M metagenome (GOLD analysis project Ga0182021, IMG submission 120493) | Permafrost microbial communities from Stordalen Mire, Sweden - 612E3M metaG (Illumina Assembly) | ecosystem: Environmental > Terrestrial > Soil > Wetlands > Permafrost | place: Sweden... | reverse complement strand
GTGCTGGGTGATGGCGGATCACTTCAGTGTCATTGGGTTTAAGGCAGGCTCGGCGGAAGCGCTCTCCACACTGGTGAGCGATCTTGTCGAGAAAGGTGGCGAGAAGCAGGCTTGCGAGGCGGGCTACTACCACCGCTTGCGCTCCGAGGCCGGCTCCGAGCTTTGGGTCCATATGCAGAAGCTCGCCGAGCCCGAGCCCGATTCCGATCCATATATCGCGGTGGGCATCACGCCCTTCTTCCAAGGCCTGGGCCGGGCGCCGATCCGGGTCCGCGCCATGCGCCAGCGCCCTAGCGACAACCCCTTCGAGGGCGCCTTCTACGTCGAGCTGGGTCCCACCATCGCGCTGATCGACGTAGTGGATTTCGCGCGCTTCGCGGGCAAGGCCGTGCCGTTCATGGCGATTGCGCAAATCGCAGCCTTCCCGCACGAGTTGGCGGTCTACGAGAACGAGGCGGTGTTCCTGGCGACCCAGGCGGACAAGTCCGTGAAGTTCACGCCGCGCTCCTTCCTGGCCAGCGGGCTGTTCGAGGGCGGGAACTCGGGCGAAGTGGTGTTCCTCGATCCCGAGGCCGAGGATTTCCGCGCGCCCGCCCGTGCCTTCCTGACCGGCGTGGTCGAAAAGACCGAGCGCCGCCAGAACCCCGACACTGGGCAGGATTTCACCTGGGCTCTCATCGGCACCGCCGGCGGCAGCTTCGATCTCGTCGCCGACGAAACCGTCCTGCCCCACGCCTTGGCCCCCGGCATGATCGTGGAGGGCGAGTTCTGGCTCTGTGCCCGCCTTAGCGAAATCTTCGGCACCAACTGAATTGGAAAATGCGCTTCCATTGTGTATCGGCTTGTGTATAATACACCTGAAGTGGATCGGTCTAACGGACATGGGTGCGGCCGGCAATGCGGACCAATATCGATATTGACGACGCTCTGATCGGCGAGGTCATGAAGGTGGCGAACGTGAAAACCAAAAAGGAAGCCGTGCATCTGGCCTTGGCTGAGTTCCTGAAGACCAAGAAGAAGAAAGACCTCTTCGATCTGGCGGGCAAGATCGCCTTCGAGGACCGCTACGACCACAAGGCGCTGAGGCACACGCGCTACGATGCTGATTGACACGAGCGTTCTGATCGCGCTGTTCAAGGACCGCACCGGCATGGTGGCGCACGGTCTGCGCGATGTGCTGGACGGGCGCGATTATTACCTCACCCGCTTCACCCAAATGGAACTCCTGCAGGGTGCGCGCGACGACAAGGAGTGGCTTCGGCTATCGGATTACCTCGCCGATCAGGACTATCTCGAAATGGATGAGGAGGGCTGGACCAACGCTGCCCGGCTCTATTTCGATTTACGCCGCCGCGGCCTCACCGTGCGCAGCGTCATCGATTGCTGTATCGCCGAGGCAGCACTCCGCCACGAAGTGACGCTCATTCACAACGACCTGGACTTCGCCACCATCGCCAAGCTGCGGGCGCTCAAGCATGTCGAGTTCAAGCCGGTTGCGGTGGCAGGCCTGCACGAGCCCGCGCAAACGCCGCTGCGTTAGCCCATATTTCTCGCAAGAACGCGCGATGATTGGACAGGGTTCTTCATCCGCGCCATTGCGCTTCGCACTGCTTAAGCGCGATTGTTCCAGCGGGACTATCGAGACCGCAGCCGGCGCAGGACGCATCGGCGAGGCTCGAAAAAAAGCCCGATGCGGCAAAGACCGGCCGCGGGCGCGCGCGGATTGTTGAGAAATGCCTGCCCGCTCGCGGGGCAATTTTCCTTGAAACTTTAGGCCCTGGCCGGCAAGGTGCGGGACGAAGCGCACTCTGGCGGAACGGTTGAGGCATGACAGGCACGGGCCAGCAATTCATTATGGTGGGCGAGCGGACCAACGTGACCGGCTCCGCCAAGTTCCGCAAGCTCATCGAGGCTGGCGATTACGATGCCGCGCTCTCCGTCGCGCGAGAGCAGATCGAGAGCGGCGCGAACGTCCTCGACGTGAACATGGACGAGGGCCTGCTCGATTCCGAAAAGGCGATGACCACCTTCCTCCACCTTATCGCGTCGGAACCCGACATCTCGCGCGTGCCCGTGATGATCGACAGCTCGAAATGGCCGGTGATCGAGGCGGGGCTCAAATGCGTGCAGGGCAAGGCCATCGTCAATTCGATCAGCCTGAAGGAGGGCGAGGAGCCATTCCTTGAGCACGCGCGGCGCGTCCTGCGTTATGGCGCGGCCACCGTGGTGATGGCTTTCGACGAGGCGGGCCAAGCCGATACGGCCGAGCGCAAGTTCGCCATCTGCCAGCGCGCCTACAAGCTTCTCACGGAGCGCGTGGGCTTCGCGGCCGAAGACATCGTCTTCGACCCCAACGTGTTCGCGGTCGGCACCGGCATCGAGGAGCACAACAATTACGCGGTGGACTTCATCGAGGCCACGCACCGCATCAAGGCTGAGCTGCCGCACGCGCATGTTTCCGGCGGCGTCTCGAACCTCTCCTTCGCGTTCCGGGGCAACGAACCCGTGCGCCAGGCCATGCACACCGTGTTCCTCTATCACGCCATCGCGGCGGGCATGGACATGGGCATCGTCAACGCGGGCCAGCTCGGCGTCTATGACGATCTCAACCCCGAGTTGCGGGGGATTTGCGAGGATGTGGTCCTGAACCGCCGCGCCGACGCCACCGACCGGCTGCTGGAAGTGGCGGATCGGTTCAAGGGCGGCGCCTCGAAAAAGGCCGCGCCCGATCTATCCTGGCGCGAGCGCCCGGTTGCTGAACGGCTCAAGCATGCGCTCATCCACGGCATCGCGGATTATGTGGAGGCCGACACCGAGGAGGCGCGTCTCGCCGCCGCCCGGCCGCTGCATGTCATCGAAGGCCCGCTCATGGACGGCATGAATGTGGTGGGCGACCTGTTCGGCGCGGGCAAGATGTTCCTTCCGCAGGTCGTTAAATCCGCACGGGTGATGAAGAAGTCCGTGGCCTATCTGATGCCGTTCATGGAGGCAGAGAAGCGGGAGGCCGGGATTGAGAGCGCGCGGGCGGCTGGCCGCATCCTGCTGGCGACGGTCAAGGGCGACGTGCACGACATCGGCAAGAACATCGTGGGCGTCGTGCTGCAGTGTAATAATTACGAGGTGATCGACGCGGGCGTGATGGTGCCGGCCCAGGTCATCCTAGACAAAGCGAAGGAGGTGAAGGCGGACATCATCGGGCTTTCCGGCCTGATTACGCCGAGCCTCGACGAAATGGCGTTCGTCGCCTCGGAAATGGAGCGCCAGGGCTTCGATGTGCCGCTGCTGATCGGGGGCGCGACCACGAGCCAGGTGCACACGGCCGTCAAGATCAGCCCGAACTACAAGCGCAACCAAGCGGTCTACGTCACCGACGCGAGCCGGGCGGTTGGCGTGGTTTCGAACCTGCTCGGCGAAGGCCGCGATGACTATGTGGCGCGTCTGCGCGAGACCTACGCGGAGGCGGCTGCCGCGCATGAGCGGAGCCGGGCCGCGAAGTCGCGCTTGAGCCTTGCGGCGGCCCGCGCGAACCGGCTCAAGCTCGATTGGAAGGCTTATCTGCCGCCCAAGCCCAGCTTCACGGGCACGCGCGTTTTCAAGGATTACGACCTCGCCCAGTTCATCCCTTGCATCGATTGGACACCGTTTTTCGCGGTCTGGGAGATGAAGGGCACCTTTCCAGGCATCCTCCGGGAAGGCAGCTATGGCAACGCGGCTACCGCGCTTTACGAGGACGCGCAGGCGATGCTGCGCCGGATCGCGGAGGAGAAATGGCTCACCGCCAACGGCGTTGTGGGCTTCTGGCCGGCCAACGCCGCAGGCGACGACATCGCGGTTTTCGCCGATGAAGCGCGCAAGGCGCCCATTGCGACGCTCCACACGCTGCGCCAGCAGATCCCGCGCGAGGGTGGACGCGCGAGCACGGCACTTGCCGATTTTATCGCGCCCAGCGAGAGCGGGCTTTCCGACTATATCGGCGGCTTCGCGGTGACGGCCGGTATCGGTGCTGCCGAAGCCGCGGAGCGCTTTGCCGCCGGGCATGACGATTATTCGAAAATCCTGGTCAAGGCGCTGGCGGACAGGCTCGCCGAGGCCTTCGCCGAGCACTTGCACGCCCGCGTCCGCCGCGAGCTTTGGGGCTACGCCAGGGATGAGGCGCTTTCCAGTGCCGAGCTGATCGCGGAAGCCTATCGCGGCATCAGGCCGGCGCCCGGCTATCCGGCCCAGCCCGACCACACCGAAAAGGCCGCGCTGTTCAAGCTCTTGGATGCCACGGAGGCAACCGGCATCAAGCTCACCGAAAGCTTCGCCATGATGCCGGCGGCCTCGATCTCCGGCCTCTATTTCGCGCATCCCGAGAGCCATTATTTCGGCGTGGGCAAGATCGAGCGTGACCAGGTGGAGGACTACGCCAAGCGCAAGGGCTGGCCGCTTGCCGAGGCAGAGCGCTGGCTCGCGCCCATCCTCAACTACGGGCGCGGGCCGGTACGGCCGGCGGCGGAATAGCAAAGTTTTGCCGGAGTGGGTCCTCGCGGAGACCGCGCCAGCCCGCCGCGTGTGCCGTCTACCCCTCGCCCGGCCGCTTCCAGGACGCCGGCTGCGATACGGTATCCAGTTAAGCCGTTCCCAGCCGGCATCGTGGCAAGGCCGGGGGCTTTATCCAGGACGGTTACAGGCGCCGGCACCTGCAGCAGCCCAGGATACGGCGCTTCGCACCGTTCCGGGTGCGGCAGCCGTGGAGTTCATCGAGCTGGCTTCGTATAACATGACGTTAACCTTGTTTGCCCGGTTTTTGGGGCTGACAGTGCTTTTCAAGTTTTAGACAATATAGCACAGCCCCCTTGCGGAAGCGTTAAGGGGTGTAGATGTCGCTATAGTGCATTGAATTAAATGAAATATTTTTATCGCGACGAGCCAAGGAGCTGGATGCTTTCTGGTTAATGGAGAAGTTGCTCATATATTTAACGTACATTTTGAAACGCAGAAATTGAGCAAAAAACAGGAAAAATTCGCGAAAATGCACGTAAAAATCGCATACCGCTTCCGCGTTTACCTTGATCGCATTAACTATAATAGAAACGTAGGCGATGGGAACGGTTTATTAACCCGTAATCCGGGCGGACTTCGCTTGACACTCCTGAATCCGCCCGGGGTTATACGGGATCGCGACAGACGCCGGCATTTGTAACCATTCCGAAAAAGCCTGCGGCGTTTCCAAAATGACGGCCGGGGATTATTCGGCCAGACTCGGTATTATTCCGTTTTCACCAGTCCGGAGAACGCTGCCACGGCGAGCAGGCTTGCCACCCAGCCGAACGCCAGCTCGGCAAGTACAAGCGCGTTCGTCCACCAGCCAGGGAGAGTGACGGACCGGCCGCCAAGCCCAATGCTCACCTCTTTTTGCATCGGCACCCAGGCCTTTTCCTGATGCAGGTCGATCACCGGCAATAGCACGTTGAACGAGTAGACCCAGGGGTTGAACTGGGGATATTCGGCGAACTTCTGCCCGGCGATTTCCGCGCATTTGGTCCAGTTGCCGCCCGCCTCCGGCCGGCACTTCGCAAAGTCCGCGGAAAGGAAGACCTGCGAATCGCGCGGGGCGAAAGCTCCCTGCCCGGCGGCGATTTTGAAATAAGAGCCGCAGACGACTGCCACCGCAGCCATGATGAACAGCACACGCATGGGCCGGTAGCCATGGCCGATGAGCAGGCCGCCGGTCGTGGCCCAAAGCAGCGCCACCAGGGCGTCGACGGCTCCGCGCGGTCCCGCCCGCCAGCGGGCAAGCCGCCGGCGGATGAGAAAGTCCTCCCGCTTCATGGCCAGCCGTTGCGCTTCCTCCGGATGGCCCATGTCGCGTAAGACCTTGATGAGCTGCGCGAAGGGTTGGGGCTTGAAGTCGCGGCCGATATGCGCGGGCGGCTGGCGCTTGAGCCATTTCTTGCGGGTGTGTGCCCCGATGGGCGCGCCGCCGCCGAAGCGCTCGTAGGTGAAGCCGTCGAGGTGGATGACGTTGCGAAGGCCGTTCGAGTGCTTGCGCTTCGGCCAGGCTTCCGGGCTGTCGACGAGCACGTGAATGTGCGCGCTCTTGAGATCCAGCGAGCCGTTGAAGACGGCCGGAAGCTCTTTCTTTCCTTCGATGGGAGCGATGATGAGCGCGCCCGCGACCTTGGCGCTCACGAGCGAGACGGCATCCTGCGAAAACTCCTCGCCGAAAGCGGCGGCGTCGTGGGAGGCCAAGTGCGGCACGGAGAAAGTGCCGCCCCGGCAATCGATATTGCCCCGGACGATGGCGCCGTCGAGTTGCACCTTGCCCTTCGCCTCGAAGCCGTTGGCGAGGTACATGTTGCCGGCCAGCTCGATGCGGGTCAGGCGCAGCGCCGTGGTGCCGATGTTGCCCGCGGCCTGGAACCGGCCGTTGCGGAAGTCCGCGTCGCCGCCGATTTGCGCGCCGGTGAAGGAGGCCTCGCCGTCGCAGGCGCAGCCCCTGAGATAGAGGCTGCCCTTGAGGTGCAGCCGATGGCATTTCATCGAACGGCGTATCGCGGGTTCCCAGCGGCCGCCGTCCGTTGCGGGCGTATCGTCGACGCGAGCGAAAAACTCTCCCTTGGTGCAGTCGAGCGTGCCGCCGATTTCTGCGTTGTCGAGCAGCACCAAGCCATTTGCCCGGAAGCCGTCGCGGAGTTCGAGATTGCCGCCGATCGTTACCGTCTCCAGGTCGGCGGACAGGCGCTGCGCCCTCCAGGGCCGGCCTTCGATTATGCAGCCGGCGCAGGCCAGCGTGCCGGCGATCTCGGCGCCGAAAAGCTGGAGGCTGCCCTCGACGAGGGCATGGCGCAAGAGAAGGGCGCCGTCCACCCTAACGCCATCTCCCCGTATGCCGGCAACGAAGGTTCCCTCAAGGCTCACGACCTTGGTTTTCGCGTCGGAGAAGTGGAACTCGCCGCCGATTGTGCAGTTCTCGATCCAGAGCGGCCGGACCTTCGTCGCGCCGGCGAGGTTGACCGCGCCGCTTATGTACGCGCCCTGGATGCGGATGCCACTGTCATGGACGGCGGTGCGGTTCTCGCCTCCGAGCGCCAGGAAGCGCAGGAAATCCGCCCGGACCTCGTTCTCTTCCGTAGGCGTGGCCGGCCTTGCCCCGCTGAACGAGCATTGCTCACCCTTGAGCGCGGCGTCCAATAGTTTCCGTTCCGCCGGTTTGAGCGGCTCGAACTCTTGCAAAGCAACCATCTTGGACCCCACTATCCCCCCTACAAACCCGGCCAAGCGCCAACCTTTGCCGCGAAGTGGAAATGGATGCAATCATGGAAAGCAAACAATTTGCCTTTGGCCATTGGCCCTCTCCGGTTACGGCCGCCTCTGTAGCGGAAGGGGCGCTGCGGTTCGGGCGCGTGCAGGCTGAAGGCGATGCCATTTATTGGAGCGAAGGCCGGCCGGCGGAGAAGGGGCGCGCGCCGGTGATGTGCTGGAGCAAGGCGGGCGGCGTGCGCGAGTTGTTGCCGCGGCCTTACTCGGCACGCTCGCGCGTGCATGAATATGGCGGCGGCGAGTTTCTGGTGGCGGGCGGGCGGCTGTTTTTCGTGAACGACGCCGATCAGGATGTGTACGCGAGGGATTTGGCGGCGGGCGCGGCCAGCATCGGGCGCCTTACGAACTTGCCGCGGACGCGCTTTGCGGACTTTGCCTGGGACGGGTCGCGGCGGAGGTTGATTGCCGTTGGCGAAACCCACGAGCCTGGACACGGGGTGCTGCCGGGGAATGCGCTGTGGACGATCCCGGCCGGCGCGGCGCCTTTGCCGCTGCTGGAGGGGCATGATTTTTACGCGAGCCCCCGGATCGGCCCAAACGGACGCCACCTTGCTTTCCTCGCCTGGGATCTCCCAGCCATGCCTTGGGACGCGGCCCGTCTTTTCGTTGCGGAGCTGACGGAGGATGGGCGCGCGGGCGAGCCCGTTGCCGTTGCGGGCGGAGACGGAAGCGCCTGTTTTCAGCCCGGATGGGGAGCGGACGGCACGCTTTTCTTCGTGTGGGACGTTGAAGGCTCCGGCCGGCTTTATGCTTGGCGCGGAGGGGCCAGGCCGGAGAAAGTCCTCGATACTGGCGGCGATCTTTCGATGCCCCAATGGAGCTTCAACGCCGCGAGCTACGCCTTGCTGCCGCAGGGCAGGGCGTACTGCACCTTCGTCAGGAATGGCGAGGCGGGTGCCGCGATTGCGAACCTGAACGCGGCCAGTCCGACGCCGCGCGAAACCGGCTTCAGCGCCATTCATGCGATATCCGCCGGCGGAGCGGGCGTTGTCCTGGAAGGCTTGAAGGACGACGAGGCGCTGTGCATCGCCTTGGACGATCCAGCAACGGCGGCGCCTTCCCCGGCCATCCTGCGGCGCAGCAGCACCGCCGCCATGGACGCGGGCTATATTTCCCGTCCGCGCCGCCTCGAAATCCCAAGCGGCGCGGGCACAATCCACGGCCTGCTTTATCCGCCGCGAAACCCGGCCGCCCACGGCCCTGCCGGCGCGCTGCCGCCGCTGATCGTGAGCCTGCATGGCGGCCCCACGAGTGCGGCGGCACGCGGGCTTAAGCCGCGAACGCAGTTTTTCACCTCGCGGGGCTTCGCCTGGCTCGACCTCGACTACGCGGGCAGCACCGGCTATGGGCGGGCCTATCGCGAGCGGCTCACGGGCAATTGGGGAATCGCGGATGTCTCGGATACGATTGCAGCAGCGCGGTTCGCGGCGCAGGCGGGGATTGCCGATCCGGGCGCGACATTTGTAACAGGGGGCAGCGCCGGCGGCTATACGGTGCTTATGGCTATCGCCACGGCGGACGTGTTCCGGGGGGCCGCGAGCCATTACGGGATTTGCGACCTCATCGCCTTGCAGAAGACCACGCACAAATTCGAGCAAGGCTATCAGCAAACGCTGCTCGGCGCTTCGCTTGACGGGAACGAGGCGGTTTACCGCGAGCGCTCGCCGATCCAGCATATCGAGCGTATCTCGACGCCGCTGATCCTATTTCAGGGCGCCGAGGACAATGTGGTTCCCAAAAGCCAATCGATTGCCATTGCGGAGGCGCTGCGGGCCAAGGGCGTGCCCGTCGAATACCATGAATTCGCGGGCGAGGGGCATGGCTTCCGGCACGCGCATACGATCCGCACCTGCCTGGAGCGCGAGCTTGCTTTCTATCTTGGGCTTATGGGTGGAAGCGCCACGCCGGAATTAGCTGGGTAAACAAATAGCGAGTGGGCATGACGATCCCGGACGCGGGCTAGGCCGGGTCCGGGACGACGCGCGACAATTCCGTTAAGGTCAGCCCGGCTACAGCCTGAGCTTGACATCCACTATCGTGGTGACTGCGGCGCAATGCCGGGGCACCACTGGGCACAGCACTGTTTTAGGCACGGCGTGCTTAATTGCGCGCGTGCACGCGGGGAGCGATTTTGCAAAAATTGGAGTAAAACGCCGGGCTGGCTCTAGAAAGCCGTCCCCGATCCGATGACGAAATCGTACCTTCGTTCGTCGCTGCCCGGATAGGAAAAGTGCCACCACTCCGCCGCGTAGTTTTTGAAGCCGGCGCCTTCGACGATGCTCAGCAAAAGCCCGCGGTTCTTGCGCTCGGCGGGCGTGAGCAGGGGCGAAGCCGTGTTGGCCTTGGGGTCGAAGCAATCGAAGGCGGTGCCCATGCCAAGGCTTCCGTCGCCGGCTCCGGGCGCGGTGCAATCCCCCTCCTGTTCCGGGTCCTTGCTTGTCGCAGCGGCGGCGGGAACGATCGTCAAATCGACAGTGAATCCTATCGAGTGTTGCGATTGGGACGCAATATATCCGGGCACGAGCCGGGATTTGCCGAGGCGGGGATAATAGCGCTTCGTGCGTCCATCCTCCGGCGCCGCCGCCCACGCGACGAAAGCCCGCACAGCGCGGATGGGCCGGTAGCAATCGTAGACCTTCAGTGAAAACCCCCGGCTTTTGGCCTTATCTTGCGCGCGGGCCAGCGCCTCCGCCGCGCTCCGTTGCAGCACGCATTCGGCCGCGCCATAGCCGGGGACGGGCTTGCCGGTGAAATTATCCGGCCCAGCATAGCGCATGTCCTGCACGATGGAAGGCGCCACATCGCGGAGGTAGACGAAGCCTTCGGGCAGCCCGTCCGCTCTGGCGCCGGCCGCGCAGCACCATATCTGCGCAAACAGAGCGCATCCCGCCGCAATCGCGCGCCCTGTTCTTTCAGGCGTCAGTAGCAACTAACGAACTCCCGGAATACCCAGCCAACCCCGACATAGGCCCAGGGCCGTCCCTGGCTGTCATAGGCGATGCTCTGAATGGAAACGGCCGTTCCATTGCGAAGCGTTCCCACAATTTCGCCATTTGGAAACGACCGGATATTGAGCGGCGTTCCCGTCGGGTCGGTGACGATGCAAGCTGACTGGGCTACGGCGGAAGAAGCCGCCAGAACGATCGCGATCAAGGCAGTTTTGAGCATGGCGAACCCCATTCGATAAACTACCGCAAGTAGCCGGATCTAAGTAGGTCGATGCGCGAAATCCAGGGTCCGCGGCTGCCTTTCCGGGCGATGGCGGGGGCTTATACGGGCCAAGCTTAAGGAAGCACCACCTCGCCGCGCTCATTCAACGCAAAGTGTGGATTCCATGCCACCTCCCATAAATGGCCGTCCAAATCCGCGAAATAGCCGCTTTGCCCGCCCCAGAAAACAGCCTCCGCTCGTTTTACGATCTTGCCGCCCGCCGCTTCCGCCACGCTTAAGAAAGCGGCAACCTCCTCCTTGGCGCGGACGTTATAGGCGAGCGTAATGCCGGAGAACCCCTGGCCCTCCGCGTCCACGTCAGCGTCCTCGGCCAGCGCCTCGCGCGGATAAAGCGCCAGCACCATCGCACCGAGCTGGAAGAACACGATATTGCCCTGGCTGGCGGGCGAAGCTTTCCAGCCCAAGCCTGTTTCGTAAAACCGGCGCGCATTTTCCACGTCAGCCACGCCAAGCGTTACCATGTTGAGACGGGGTTCAGGCTTCATATCGTTTAACCTCCTTTTGGACTGGCCAGCGCCATCAGGCGGGCATCCTGCGCGCGCAGGTAGTGCATGCCCCACGGCCCGCGCTCAAGGCCCGCGATCAGCACCTCGGGCAAATCCGCGGCAAATTCGACGCTGCAGGAGGCGGCGCCCAGCGCCACGGCTGCCACCGTGTCGACATCCCCAGTGAAGTCCACGCAGCGGCGCAACAGCGCGCTAAGGGATCTCTCCGCCATGATCGCGGTGATTGCCGCCCGCACGGCCGTCATCCCCTCCGCGCCGGCCTTGCCCGCATGGGGCCGTCCCCAATCGCCGGCGATGTGCGCATCGAGGAAAGCGGGAAGGCCGGCCTTGCCGCCCAGCCTGTGGAGGAAGTAGTGCGTTGCCAGCGCTACGGCCTGTGCCGAGCGCACACCGCCATCGGTGGCGTGCGTGATCCGCGCCTGCCGTTCGGCCACTTGCAGCACGGAGGGAACGTCAGACAATACGCCGATGGGGCAGGCACGCATGGCCGCACCCGATTTTTCCGAATCCGGGCGGATGCGGGCGGCGAAATCCGCGGCATCGCTTACCGATTGCAAGAATTCCCAGAAGCGCCCCGCGTAGCCCTCGCGCGGATCGCGCTTGAAGGCCAGCACGAATTTCTCGGTAAATTGCAGCGTGGTGGCGTCCGCGCCGTGATCGATCAGCGCCTCGGCCACCGCGAGGCTCATCTGCGCGTCGTCGGTGTAGGCTCCAGGCGCGATGCCGTGGCGCGGATGCTTGGAGTAGCGGCTCAAGTCGTTGGGGCGGTCAGGCGATGGCTTGGCGTATTCGAAGCCCGCCCCGTAAGCGTCGCCAATTGCAATTTCGACCAGCATTCCGCCCTCCTGTCACGCCCGCGTTCCAGGCATGCCTTTTCATATAGAAAGCTGGGCAAAATGGGGTGCGGATTTTTGGCGATATTCTGCTTCTAGCAGGCTGGGCTGCCGCCCGCGCCCAAGCCATTGGCAAGGCCAGAAATCATTGCGCCAAGCTCCGTGAAATCGCGGCGGCGCGGCGAGGAGCTTCGCCAGGCAAGCCCTATCTTGCGCGAGGGCTCGGGGGCCGCGAACGGTAGGAGCTGGATATCGCTGCGTTGCGCCTCGGTTTCGAGGCTCATCCTGGGCAGGAGCGTCACGCCGAAGCCGTTGGCGACCATTTGCACGAGTGTCGACAAGCTCGTGGTGCCGAAGGTGTCGAGGTTCCGCACCTGCTTGAGGCTGCAAAACTCAAGCGCCTGATCGCGCAGGCAATGGCCTTCCTCAAGCAGCAGCAGCCGCTCGTTCTCGAACAGCGCGGGCGTGGCCAGCGCCTTGGCCGGAACCGGCCTGCCCGCGGGCATGGCCAGCACGAAGGTGTCCTCGAACAGCTCCAGCATATCGATATCCGGCTCGCCGGCGGGTAGCGCCAAAAGCACCACGTCGAGCCGGCCGCCCGCCAGATCCTCCATGAAATGGCGGCTCGTAATGCGTTCGGGGTCGCCCATGCCATAGGGCACTTCTCCCAGGTATAGATTCGTCCGCATGCCGGTCTGTGCGAGATGCTGGCGAAGTTCCCGCACGAGCTGGGTGAAGAAAACCGAGCAGCGGGGGTGCAGAATGTCGTGTTCGCACAGAATGCCGACGGTCTT
>Ga0182021_10007823_pt1 | contig 12669 bp, 5 predicted proteins | sample 612E3MmetaG_FD_120493 | JGI IMG/M metagenome (GOLD analysis project Ga0182021, IMG submission 120493) | Permafrost microbial communities from Stordalen Mire, Sweden - 612E3M metaG (Illumina Assembly) | ecosystem: Environmental > Terrestrial > Soil > Wetlands > Permafrost | place: Sweden... | reverse complement strand
GCTGGTTGTTTTGTATTCATGGGAAGGTTTTGAGGTCGGGGATAATCAGTCGGCAGCAGTTGGTCCCGCCCGCCGTAAAAGGGATTCCGGGCGTTGGGGAAATTGATCAATTCCTGCATCTGGGCCGCGGGTTGAGCCAGTATGTTGATCGTGACCTGGGCGCCAAGCTGAAGCGCGCGCTCTTCGGCGGCCCCAAGGGCATGCGCAACGTCCGCGACGCTGCCCTCCAGCCTGACCATAAGCTTTTCGTTGCCGGTGGTCTCAATGCCCAGCAGGCGCACGGCCGACGCTTTAACAGCGTGGTCGGCCACCATGGCGGTGATACTCAAGAACGGACACTCGATGAAGCCCAGAGCCATGGCCCTAGGACCGGGATTTGCTCAACACCGACCGGACGATCTCTTCCAAGTCTAGGTGACCCACCGGCAGCTTTCCGCCGGAGTCTCGTCGGCGCAGCTCACACTCGCGTGCGGCCTCGGGGTAGCCGCATTCGCCCAGAATGCAGGCCAGCTTACCCTTGGCCTCTTCAAGATTAACCTGCTCCTGCGGCCCTAACGGGAAGCGGGGCGGACCGGAATCAAAACCCCGCAAAGTCACAGCCGCGCGGAAGCCTTCGGGAAAATTGCCGGCGGCAAACATGGTGCCGATCAGTTCCTCGATCTTGAGTTGCACGCGGCGACACTCGGCGTGATTACCGGCCTGAAAGTCTCGATAGAGCTTCAAGATCACCTCGGGAATGATACCCGAAACGGCGATGGTCCCGCCGTCGCCGCCCATGACCAGGCTCGGATAAAGGATTTCCTCGGTGCCGATGAAGCACACGAAGTCGGGTCGAATCGGCTTGATCTGGGCCAACATCGTGCAGAACCGGGGGAAGTCCCGGCTGGAATCCTTGATTCCGACAATCCGCGGGCAATCTTGAGCGAGGCGTTGCACCACAGGCAGGCTGATCTCGTTCGAGAATTGCGGAATATTGTAGAGGAGGATGTCGATGGGACTGCGGGCGGCGATGTTACGGAAGTAGTGCTCGATGCTCTCTTGACTCACCTTGAAGTAGTAGGGTCCGGTGATGCTGACGGCGGCGCAGCCCAATTCGGCGTAGAAGCGGCAGGCTTTCAAAACGAGGTCGATATTCGCCTCAGCCGCGCCGGCTAGGATCGGCACGCGTCCACGATTCTCACTCGCCATAATCTGCACGACTCGCAGGCGCTCCTCAAAGCTCAGCCGAATGAATTCTCCCGTGCTGCCATTGGGATACAGTCCGTGAATCCCTTTCTCGATCAGCCACGAGGTCAATCGGCGTAGCTCGTGCTCATTGATCGAGCCGTCGCTGCTAAACGGCACGATATTGGGGGTGTAAATGCCGTGTATCTTCATCTGGAGTCGATTCCGCGTGGCCCCGAAGCCATCACTTCCAGCTCTTCATTCTGGTTATGATGAGCACGCCTCGGATGTCGTGCAAAGGTAATTCGCCATTGCCGATGTCGATGGGTCGTCGAAGCGAAGCCATCGGCGTCGAGGTACCCCACTGGGGGCTGTCAGGTTGCCATCGATACGCTGCCCTCATGCAAACAGCGGGTTGGCGCGACCGAAGGCATCGATCGATGTCCCCGTGATCGCGGCGCTCTTCCCAGACGCCAGAAACAGCGCCAACTCGGCGATTTCTTCCGGCGGCATCATGATGTGCTCCGAGCCAAAAACCGATGTATACATCTCTGTTTTTACCGCGGATGGGCAGATTCCGTTCACGTGGATGCCGTGCACATAAACTTCCGCTGCCAGAGATTCGGTAAAGTTGATCACGGCCGCCTTGGATGCGCGGTAAGCCGTTCGCCCCGCGGCGCCACGGCGCCCGCCAATGCTGGCTATGTTGATAATCCGTCCGCTGCGCTGCTTGAGCATCGTCGGCAGGACCGCCCGGCACATTAGGAACACGCCGGTCAGATTTACCTTGATCACCCGTTCCCACTCGTCGACCGGAAAATCGACGACGTTTATTCGGTTATGAATGACGCCCGCATTATTGATCAAAATGTCCACCTTGCCGAAAGTGGCGACGGTCTGGCCGGCGATCTCGCCGGCCCCGGTCGCGTCGGAAACATCCGCTGCCACAGACATTGCAGAGCCGCCTTGCCGCCTGATTTCCTCGGCAGCCTCCTTCAAAGCCGGGCCAGGCAGCGATGCCAGCACGACGCGGCAGCCCTCTGCCGCAAAACGCAGTGCGATGCTCCGGCCGATGCCTTTACTGGCGCCGGTCACGATTGCGACTTGGTCCTTTAGTGTTTGCATGAATGCTGCGGGAATCGGATGTTCGAGCTACGCGATGTGTCGTTCTCGGAGGGCGTCGGGCGTCGGGCGTTGAGACAGTGGATCTGGGCGGTCGATCCTCGAACGGAGCGGCCGCGGGTTGGCCGGAGCCGGAAAAAGGGGACTGGAGCATAGAGGGCCCGATGAGAATCTTTCTCACTTGGATGGCGGTGGATTCTTTTCGGGAATGGCCTCCGTGCGTTTCTGGACCGAAGTAATTTCCGGCAGGTTGTTCACTGGTGAATTCAGGTAGAAGTAGGCCACCGCGGATACGTCGTCGCGCCGCAGATAGCAGACGTACCCGCCCGGCGTTGAATCCTGCGCGAGGTCGGGTGGGTGCTTGCCATCGAGCAGCGGCAGGAATTTCTCCGCCCCTCCGTGATCGACCAGCACCGGTTTGATGGGAGTTCCTTTTTCGATCATCTTCAGAACGGCTTCCTTGGTGTCGTTTCCCATCTGCTGGATGGTCACCCGGCAGTCCTTTGCGAAGTACACCGGATCGGGAATGTGGTAACGGTAAAACGTGTAGTGACCGAGCTGGCTGTCACCGAGCAGCGCTCCTTGGTAGCGATGCTGGAATATGCCCTGACCCCATGCGGTTCCGACATAATCCTCGGTGCCCGAGTTGTTGAGGGTGGGATAGTCCTGGTCGCCATCCAGGTAGATCTTCACCTCTCCTTCACCCCACCAGCCCGTGTAATCGGGATGAGTGATGATGCCGACGTGGGCACCAAGATAGCGGCCCCGTCCGTGGATAGTCGGCAGAATTTCAAAGTCTCGTCCGAGCGTTGTATACCGCTCCCGGTGCCAGTAAGCGTGAAAATAAAGCGTGCCCTTTTCGTGGGGCCAAGGCTGCAATTCGAAATCGATGTCGCAAAAAAGGTACGGGACATCCTCGTTGGAGTCGTTGCTCAGCGTAATCTTCGCGCCGGTTGAGAACGGCATGGGCACAAAGCAATTGAAGGAACGTCCCTCAGGGCTTGAAAACAGCTCGTTTTCGAAAGGCGCCATCCGGCCGAGGATATGACCGAAGAAGTCGCCCAATGGTACCGACACGGCCGGTCTGGCGGATCCATCCCAGTACATGCGCAAAAGCAGGGAGCGAATCAGTCGCGGCTCTCGCGGATGAAAGGTCATCCAGATCCGGCGCACGGTGCCGCAGCCACTAACATTGAGCAGGATCTTGGTCTCGCCGGCCTTCAACGCCTCCGCCGCGTGGCCCTTCCAGCCAGAATTGGCTTTCCCTCCCGCGCCCTTGGCGGCCGTCGGATTTTCGAATCCCGCCCAACGGGTTTGCCGGCCTCCACCGTCTTGATAGAGTTCCGTGATCCCGGAATGGATCGCCGGCTTCGGCTCTGCTGTGATTTGGCGAGCGCATGCCGCGGGAAAAACGAAGCCGGCGAGTGCGAGGAGACATCTGGTTGCAGGTTGGCTCATTGTTCTTCTCCAGGGTTTTCTGTTCTCCGATCGAACCAGGAGACATACTCGTCACCAAACAGACCAGCGCTGGAGAAGTCGCAAACCATGGATTTCTTTCCATCGCCGTCGGTCATCCTGGCGAGAATCCACGGACCCGGGCCGGGCGGTGGTTTCACTGGCTCGACGGTCAGGCCATTGAGATTGAGGGAAGCCGGATGCAGGTTCTGCGTGGCCGCGTAACGCGCATCGCAAGCAAAAAGAATGGGCCCCTGAAAGACGGAGAATTTGCCGGTGTAGTCTTCCGCCCCGATCAGAAACCGCGGGGCAAAGTTCAGCGAAATCCTGATCTTGTCGCCGGTGACCCACTGGCGGCGAATCGGCAGATAACCACCAGCCCGCGGCTGGATGGGCGCATCCCGGTTCAGCGTCACTCGCGTGTGTGTGGACCACGCTGGGACGCGGAGGTACAGCGTGAAGGTTTCGGGTTTGCGGGGGGACACTTCGAGTTGGATATCGCCGCGGGACGGGTAGGTCGTGATCTGTTCGAGATCAACGCGGTTGCCCGAGGGCAGGTCAGCAGACATCCGGGAAGGGCCGTAATAATTGAGGACCAAGTCGCCGCGGTGTTGCATCAATGCCCAGTTGGCGATGTTACCGAGCGCTCGTGCAGCGTTTGTGGAGCAACAATTGAGCTCAGGTCCGTCAGGGGGCCCCTGTTTGAGCACCGCAAACTGACGGTGCCCGTCGGGTTCCGTGGAATAGGTCGAACAGGTTCCATCAAAAGGGATGGAACCGAGAGCGCTGTTGAGCGCGCTCCATTCCAATTCGTCGGCGACGCGCGAATCGCCCGAAAGCCGCAGCATGTCGGTGGAAAGGAGCGACCAAGCCACCGTGCAGCAAGTTTCGATCGTCCCGCGATTGTCGGGTGTGCCCAAGAGACCCTCGTTGGTGGAGAAACCCCCTGTGTTGTGACGTTCACTTCGAAGCAGTGCTCGCCACAAGTGCTCGAATCCGTCGCGATACGCCATGTCCGCTGTCAGCCAATACATCTCGGAAAGAGCCATGATGTTGTGGATGCTCTCCCAACGGCGGACGGGAAAACTGCTTACTGCTGCGTGCTCTTGACCGAGTCTGTAATAGGCCACGCCGCCCGGTTCGTTCCATACCTCGTGGATGAGGTAGTTGGCCAAGTTCAGGTACCGTGGATCGCGGGTCTCCCCGTAAAGCCTGGCAACCGCGTGGCTGATGGCTTCGCTGGCGCCACCCGTTTTGGGCAGGACGGCCCCGGCCGGGCCGTAGTCCTTGATGACGAGATCGACGATCTTGCGGGCCGCATCCAGCGCCGGTTGGTCCCCTGTGTCGTCAAAATAATCGAGAAGCCCGCACAACGTCGCGTAGTGGTTCCAGAGCTCCAATGGGCATTTGAGTTCTTCGAACGGCCCCAGGTGGCCGTCAGCGCGCTGGGTGCTGATCAGATCGCGTACATAGGCGTCGGTTTGTGCCTTGAGTTCGGGGTTGTGCGTCAAACGCCAGATTAGTTCAGCCGAACTCAGGTACTGTCCGGCAAAGACACCGGACCACGGCACATCCGGCCGGGACTGATGTTCCCGCAGCATCCGCAGGAGTCCGGGGTTCCGCCCCGGGAAGGCGATCATATACTGGGCGAGCCGGTCGATCCGGGCTCCAAAATAGCCTTTCAGATTGATTTCAAGATTGGCAGCCCTCGCGAGTTGGGGGGTAACCGTCCGGTCTGGGGATAATGCCTGGTTTTGGTTATTTTCGTCATAAAACGATAGGCGAAAAAGCTGTTTCGAGCGGGTTTCCCCATGGTCTGCTTTCGCGGCGATGGTCCAGTAGACTTCCCGTTCTTCGGCCTTGCCGGCGGTCAGGGTGAATTCCGTGGCCGCGCCCACGGAGATCCTTTTGATCAGTTGTTCGCCGTGTGCGGCCTTGAAAATCAGCACAAGATATTCGCTGGCCCCAACTGAGGGTAACCACGCCAGTTTGATGCCGGTGGGTTTGTGTGATTGAGATCCATCCATCGGACTCAGCAGTTGAGGAGGGGAGGGAGGAGCGAACTCGAGGCCCCACTCTTCCAAGCCGTTCGCTTTCAACAACGGGTTCGTCTCGCTGAGATTGAGTCCGGTTGTTTTGATCCATGCGTTGGATGGAGCGCTGCCCATCAGGCGGACTTCCTCGATATCGCCGTCGAACTGGGCTTCGATGGCGTCTGAAACCGTGCGGCCGATGCGGAGGCGGGCAGTCTTGTGCGGATTGGCCGAGACCGCGTCACTGGCGGCAGTGTTTCCGTTCAGGCAAATCGTGCGCATGCCGGTGGTGGCGTTGTAGGAGAAAACACCTGACTGCCATTGGCCGGCCACGACACCCGCGAGGGCCAGGTCGGGTCCCCCACCGCGGTAGACCAACCCGCCGCCTCGCACCGCAAAATCGAAACCATCCCCAGAGCACAGCGTCAGCAAGCCATTCTTGGCAGGGCGGAACCGACAGGCAAAGGTCAAGCTGGGCCCGGCGGCCTGCACGATTTCCGGCTTGAAGTCCAGAAAGCCCTTGCGGCTGCCGTCAAACGTAAGCCACGGGAAGGACTGATCCATAACCAAACCAGCCGTCCTACCATTCTGGATGACATAGCCCTGCCGGTCCACCGCAGCCTCGTGGCCGGCGGCATCCGCCAGATCACCCGCCAGATGCAGAACGGCCAACGGCGAACCATGCCAGAATGCTGACGGGGGTGATGCGTTCGCGTTTGGGTTGCCGAAATATAGGTCAAATCCTTGCTTCGGCGCCCCATTCTTTATTTGGGGAATGTTCACGTAGAACCGGACGTCATTGGGCGCCCACGAGACGATTTCCAGTTCGAGAGCTCGCCCATCTGCGCCGACTGCGCGCAGATCTTCTCCGTCGGGTTTGGCTAAGGGCCGGGCGAAATCAGCGTCGGATAACCGCACCCAAAGAGGAAAGTCGGCTAGGTCCTCGCTTGCCAGGTTAGCGTTGATTGCGATGTGCTGCCGGTACTGCCAGTCCTTATTCCACCAGTCGCCGGCCCACGTCGTGACGCCGGGCAGGAATATGATGCCGACAAGCAAAAGGCTGCGCATGCTGAGGGACATTGGCAGATATCCCTTCGCCTAATTTCACTCGGAGGTGGCGGGGACTACGGCGCCGGTCAGCACATCGGAGTAGGGATTTAACGCAAACCACCGCTTGTTGTCGGACCCGATCGAGTAGACCCGAAGGGTGGCCGCTTTGCCCGGGGTCAGATATTTCGCGGGCACGGAGAGGTAGAACAATCCCATCGTCTCGCTCCAAGAGGACCGGCTCAATGCGGGCACATAGCGAAGGGTGATCTCACCCTCCGGGCTTTGCCATGCCGTGGGCTCTTTGGTAGTGTCGAAATCAAGCACCCTGGCGCCGTTGATCCACAAGCCGAATCCCTGACTCGATTTGGTCGAGTCGATGAAGGCGGTGCCGCCCGCGAAGACAAACGTCGTGCGTTCCCCGGCGGGCACGGGCGCCGTTTCCCAAATCAATTCATGCAGCGCCTCCTCCTGCCGGATGCGCAGACAGGCGCCATTGTACTCCCGGTAGGTAATGCCTCGCGCTCTTTCACCAACATGCTTGAGGAGGCGGCCGAAGCCGGAAACGAGTGGACCCTTAGTGAAGGGCGAGTTCACCACGGCTGCGCGCAGCGTCGGAAGGGGAATCGCGGCGGCGGGTCGAGGGAGAGTTTGAGCGTGCGCCAGCAACTGCACCATTAACCAAGGGCCCTCAGGCCCCCCATTGCGCAGGGCGGCATCGAAATTCAGGCCGCTGACTATCCACGAACCGTTGCCCACCTGCGTTTCAAACAGCAAGGATTTGTTCCGCCACAGATAGTCATAATCCAAGCCCCGCGAGAACGGGGAAGGAGCGCTGTGGATATTGAGCGCCCGGATCAGGACCTGCGGTTGGGCGGGCAGGTCATCGAGGATGACCGTCTGCGCACCCTGCAGGAGATGGAACCAGCCTTGGTCGCACCAGCCGTCCGGAGCGGTGGTATTGGTCACTGGAGAATCATAGACGACCGTGCCGGTATTGCTGTCCCCAGGAAAGACGCCCAGCCACCATGCGGTTTTGAATGTGGTCACATCGGTGGTGAACACACCGGCAGGGGAGAGCAGCACGACGCAGCTGCCCTGTTCGGCCGCGGTCAACAGGAGTTCTGAAGGCTGACGCGCCACGTAGATGGCCGGCGACGGCAGCGGGCCCCCGGCCGGAATCGCCTGGGGATGAAAAACGGCGAGCTGCGCGAGCAGGTCCTCGCTGGCGTAAAGCGGATGCGGTTGATCCAGCTTCGGGACCTCGGCCGGATACAGCCAGGTTCCCCACTGGTTGGTGTAGGTCCGGCCGTTAGCTTGGAGCTGGACGGTCACCTCGAGTTTCTCCGGAGCCGTCGGATCGGGCAGACGAAACTCGATTCCGCCAAGTTGGGTGATCTCTCCTTGGGCGGCGGAGGCAATAGGCTTCTGACCCTGCTGGAGCAGTTGTGCCCCGCGCTTGACCTGCCAGCTGAGAGTGGCGGCGTGGAACGCGTCGGCAGAGTAGTTGGACACGGAGAATTGCAGGCGCAGATCGGTGTTCCCGCGATAGTTGAGGTCGAGCCCATCCTGCAGCACCACCACCGGTCCGTTGATCTGCCTTACCTGCTCGGGCGTGATCGAGTTTGGCCGTCGGTAAACGTCGAGCAGGCCATTGGACCCGGGGTACCAAGGCTGCAGCAGCCACCAATCATAACCCGAGATGCGGGGATTCTTGCGCAATGCCTCGAGGTTATATTTGTGGCACAGGTAATAGAGTTTCTGCGATTGCGCCGACCAGTTGGCGGTTTCACTCAGCAGGCCGTACTTGGCAATCTTGTCGCGGGCCACCGTCAGCCAGAAGGGCTTGAAATCATCCCGGTACAGCTCAATCGAATCCAACTGGGGGAAGTGGACGAAATTGCCTTCCTCGTGCGTGACGATGGGCTTGAGCGGCACGCCCGTCCGGAACTTTTCAGGATTATCCAGCGGCATGGTCAGGATATCGAACATCACGGGGTAATAATCCAAGGTCGCCCGATCCTTCATGCCGTCGATAAAGCCCGGAGGGAACAGGCCATCGCTGTCGATGACCAGCTTCATGGGGTCGAGTTTCTTGGCCAAGGCGTACAAATCCGGCGCCAGGTCGACGCTGTCCCACATCTCGTTGCCCATGCACCAGTCGAAAATCGATGGGTGGTTGCGATAGCGCAAGATGGCCCCCGCCCATTCCTTCTTGTAGAGCTCGCGCGCCTGACCTTTGGCGCGGTTGTAGTAGCGTTGGTAGGCAATGGGGAGCTCCGGGGTAACGAACATGCCCACCTCATCACAGGCCGCGTAGTATTCCGGTGGCAGGAAGTGGCTGTGGTGGCGCACAAAATTGAACCCGAAGCTCTTGGCCACCTTTAGCCGGTCGATGTAGAACTGCTTGTCCGAAGGCGGGGCGATCGTCTTCGGGTAAACTGCATCATCTCCGTAGCCGTTGAGGAAATATTTCTTGCCGTTGACGATGAAGTCCGATCCGCGCACCTCGATGCTGCGTACACCGAACGTCGCTTCCTGGCTGTCGAGCGGCTGCGTTTGCTTCAGGAGAGTCAGCTTGGCCATGTGCAACTGAGGTGACTCGGGCGACCAAAGCGGGGCGCCAGGCAGATCCGCCCTGAGCTCCACCCGGTCATTGACCAGCACCTCGCCAAGCGCTGATTCGCGATCGGTCACCTTTTGACCGTCCGGCGCGAAAACTTCCAATCGGATGCCGTCGGCGGCGTCCCGCGAGCCGTTGAGCTTGGCCGAGACCATGCATGAGCTGGGCGCGGCCTGCGTCTGGATGAAAAGCTCTTCCAGCCAGACACTGCTACGCCGTTCCAGGGTGATGTGACCCCAGATTCCTCCCCAATAGGTGAACAGATGGTCTGGAATGTCGAGACACCCGAGCAGTGGATCGACTTCCCAGTGTTGTTCGGAGTCAATCAGCAGCGCGATCGCCGCCGGCTTGCCGGGCTGCGCATGTTTCGTGATATCGAATTCGAATTCCGACACGTAACCAACATGTTGGCCGACTTCCTCGCCGTTCACCCAGGCTCGGACTGACCGGTACACGCCTCCAAAACGGAGAAACAAACGTTGGCCGCCGGAGACCTGTGGTACGATAATCGTACGCTTGTACCAGCCTTTTCCGATGAAATTGTGCTTCATCTTTTCGGTCTCGGCGCCGAATCCTTGTGCATCCCACGCGCCTGGCACCGTGATTGAGTCCGCGAGCTTCTTTCCATCGCCATACCACCTCTCGGTTTCGCCCCCATTGTTCGGGTCCAGTTGAAAATCCCATTGCCCGTCCAACAAGAGCGTCAGGCGCGGTGCCTCGGCGGCCGCCATACTGACGCAGATCAGCAGCGGCAGGAGATATTGTTGGAAGAAGGTTGTCCTCGGGTTCATTAGATTGGTCTCCAAGTGGACATTCGTATCAATGATGGAGATTGTGCCGTATACGCCAGCCATGGCTCGGACATCTCGGCATCGCGGGGAAGGAGCATGCCTGTTTCCGGCGGCCTCCGCTACGCCTCTGTACTCAAATTCCGGCATTTTCCTCTCACCGTTTCACTTGTGGCTTCCCGGACTGCCCCGCATCGCGGCGCTGCTTGAACATGAGTTCCGTTGGCGCCCTTCCTCACGGCGGTCGTTTTATCAAAGAGGCGATCAAGCGTTCGCCTCTGGTCGACCATTCCCAACTTGGCGTGCGTGAGCGTGCATTGCGTGAGGCATAATGCCGTGGAACGCGGGTGAATGCAATCGGCGTGCCGCGCTGCTGGTCGGCATCGCTCGGCCGAAGGACAATCATCGAAGGCGATTTGGGCCACGGGGCCCGAACTACCTTTCAATCGGGGCTGAGGTGGCGATTGTGGCGCCGGCAGATCCACAGCCTGACTTTGGACGATTCCCGGATGTTTCGGTCTTTTTCACTTTGCATGGGCGACTGCCGCGAGAATCGCGCCCGCCCGGCCCGGCGCTGCGATCCAGTATGCCGGCGATGCACCTAGGCGCACGACCTGTCCGGTCACCGGCCGGCCCATGATGTCCCTGCAGACCACGCCAGGAGGAATGGCCAACGTGACCTTTTCGTCGGGATCCCAAAGCACCAGCGTCGAGTGCTGGCCAGCTTCAAAGGCAAAAATGAACCCGCCATCTACGGTCCTGTCCGCCACGAACTTCGGGCTGGGGCCGATCAGCTCAGTGAACACGGCCACCGCCGGGAAAACCTTGCGCACCGCACCATCGGCAAAGAGGCAGCTCTCGGTTCCGGGCTTGTTGACTGATCCGGTGCATCCCGAGTGCAGGAAGATTCTCTCCCCGTAACGGCCGAGGAAGATCGTGGAATATCGGACGATGTAGTCAGCCACCTGTTTTTCGCTGAGTAACTGTGGCTCGGACCATAGTCCCGAAATCGGCACGAAAGGCCGGCGCGGCAGGTCGTCGGTACCGAAGTAGGAGAATTCCGTCATCCAGAGCGGCTTGGGTCCACCGTAGGTCCGCATCGTCGCCAGCAGTTTGTCCATGGAAGAGATCAACGCTTCCGGCGTGCGGACCTCGCCGCCCGTGCGTGCCCCCGCACTGGGGTAATCATGTACACCAAGAATGTCCACGTACTCCAGCAGACCGCCCTTCACCATCTCTAGCGCGGAGTCATCGCCCGGGGACATGTCTCCGGCCATGCTCCGGCCGCGCGCATTGGCGGCGCGGATGGCTGGGACCGTTGTTCGGACCAGGTCGAGATAGTCGCGAACCGTATAACTTTTGAGTTTCTCGGTCCCCAGGGCCCCCGCACTCGGCAACGAATACAAGGTGTACAACGCCTCGTTCAGGAACTCCCACACTTGGATCTGGGCGCGGTAGCGGCCGACTGCGGCAGCGACGAAGCCGTTCAATTCGGTCACGTCCGTTGGCATCCAAGCCCACCGCGCGCGTAGGAGCAGCTCTTGGTCGTCGCCTTGGCCGCCACCTCCATGACGCGGCGAGGCGGCCCTGATCGTGGCCAGGTCGGCCGCGGAGGAATTCCATTCGGCCGACGGAAAGGGAATCATGGCCATCAAATTCAAGCCTTGCGTCGTTACGCGCGTCACCTGTGGGTCGCTGACGTCCCAGCGGTATTGGCCCTTTGCCGGCTCGATGTGCTGCCACTTGAGCGACCAGTCGCGATACCAGGTGACGCCAGCTTTTTTTGCCAGTCCCAGTAGTTCGGCTGTGGGATAGGCGTGATTGACGCCAAGGACGGTCGTTGACGAGGTGCGGGGCGGGACGATGGCCAGTCGCAGGAGATGCGATTCCTCGGCTTGGTCCGTTTTCCATTGGGCCACGACGCGAAAAAAGCCCTGCCAGTTCGCCGGCAACGGAAGCAGCCGCTCGGCCGCGGCACCGGGCGGCACGTCCAAGACGACGTCGGGGAACTCGACCGCTGCGTCGGCATAGTCGGTCACCTTGAATTTGACCTGCGCCTGGGCAGACTTGGCAGTGTTGTTGCAGGCGGTGATCTTTAGCGCCGCCGGCTCGCCGTGCACGAACACACCTGCAAGCGCGGTGGGGGCAACGCCGATCTCGACGCCGGCGCGTGGTGCAAAGTCCGTGGCCTGGGAACTCCGCTCAAGCTGGATGGCATCGACATCCACCGCGACCTCGGCCTCATCCGTCAGGTCGGGGCCGGCGAGCACGAACAGAAACGGATAGCGGGGGATGAACGTGTGGCTATACCGCTGCCACCGAGTGGTGAGGGTGACGTTGGTGAGGACCTGCTCCCGCGCGCCCGACCAGCCGGCGCCTGCATCCTCGTTTTGCACGCCGAATGCACCCCGCACGCCTTCGCGCGAGGCCCGCATGC
>Ga0182021_10007822_pt1 | contig 12670 bp, 14 predicted proteins | sample 612E3MmetaG_FD_120493 | JGI IMG/M metagenome (GOLD analysis project Ga0182021, IMG submission 120493) | Permafrost microbial communities from Stordalen Mire, Sweden - 612E3M metaG (Illumina Assembly) | ecosystem: Environmental > Terrestrial > Soil > Wetlands > Permafrost | place: Sweden... | reverse complement strand
TCAGCGCCTCGGCATAGTCTGCTGAGAAGAGATGTTCGGGGTGAGGCCTGCATCAAGCAAAATGGTGCCGGTGGGGAGGGTCGAACTCCCACGTCCTTGCGGACACCGGATTTTGAGTCCGGCAACTTATTATTGAATTATATATGTTATTTTAGCCATTGACCGCAAATTGACCGCAGAATTAGTATGGTAGTTTGGAAATTTGTTCGGTTTTGAACCGATCAAGGATGTGTGTATAAATAGCTGTCGCCTGTTCTGATGACTGTCCTAAGAGTTTCTGCACAACCTTGATATCGACACCGGACATGAGAAGGTGTGAAGCAAATGTATGCCTGAGATCGTGGGGTCTTAGGTTTCCAAGTCCTGCTAAACGTAAATAATATTTGATCCGTTTCCCCATGTGTTTTAGTTCCACATCTACAACTCTGCCAACGCCGTTGAGATACTGCGGATACTCTTCGAGTATTGCGCGAAGTTTGGCCGTAATCGGGACATCAAGCATATCACTACCCTTGCGGTCTGGGAAGTGTATATACGATTTGCCTATATCTCCCCACTGAATTTTATGAATCTCTTCCCGTCTGGCTCCGGTATATATATAAATCGCAAAAATGAGTTTATATCGGCGGCGCGTGGCGAGCCTTGGTCCCGCCTCGATTGCAGCAAACACCTTTTCTATGTCCTGCACCTCTTCGATGAAGTTTGGATTCCTCTTTACCTTTTTTGGTAGCTCATACTCGGTGAATGGATTATGCCGGAGATATCCGACTGACTTTTTTGTAGCGTGAACAAAGGCCGGACGGATATGCCGGAACTCGATATGTATTGTTGAGAGCTGATTTTTGATCTTGCGGCAGTGGTTCGTAAATTTCGCCAAATCATTTATTGTAATTGCCCGCAACGGTCTATCCCCATCAATGGCGTTCAAGAATTTACGGAAAGCAAGATCGGTGCGCTCTATTGTGCGGCTTGCCAAACCCCTTTCATGTATGTGCTTTAGGTACTCTATAAAAAAATCCTTAAGCTTGATCTGCTCCTGCTTTTCAAGCTCAACTAGTTTCCCTTTTAACATCTCCTCTTTGAGTATTTTGAATTTCTGTCTTGCCTCGTGCTCATCTCTAGTTCCGAGCGATTTCGGGCGGTCCCTCTTGATTTCAACATACCAGTACCCGTTGTCTTTTCTTTTGTACAAACGCATACCGCAATTATAGTCCATAATAGTCCCTATTTCAACAACAGCGACTTAGCCCAGAGGCGGGCCTTTGTGGAATCTTGAGCCATGTAGGAATCACATGCATTCTTTCCAATCAGATATCGTCTGCCGATCTGACGGTACATGATCTCCCCGTTGCGGATTAACTTCAATAACGTATCCCAGCAAATGCCAAGATACCAGCAGGCCTCTCCCGCCGAAAAAACTGTTTTGTCCAGGTCCGGTTTCTTACGTCTTACGCTCATAGTGCTACTCCTTCGTCTATTTCGGTTCGAGACATCACATGCCCCATACCAAGTTAATGTCGGGGGAGGGGAGACAGATAACGTTAAAAATGCACATCTTTTTTAATATTGCTTTTAATACCAGACACTTACCATTTAAATATAGGGATCGATACCTTTCATCTGATATAATTTCAACATGGCTTACGGAGATAGATTGAAAAGGGGCGCTGATCGTACTTTGCCGCTACTGGACCATCTCAAATTAATCTTGGAGCACTCTCATAACGCCTATACCTTCCAGTATCGGTGCAAGGGACTTCAAATCGTCGTCGAGAAGATGCAGGATGACAGTATTGAAGCGTACTATGCAGATGACCGGGATGGTCGGGTTACGGTTGATGTCACGCAGGAGCCGTTTGATAAGCTGCTGAGATTTTCATAAGTCATTAAAAATCATCGTGTTCAAGAGTGCTGATATGAGTGCTCATGCAGTCCAGAAGCAACGACATCTTTCCAATAATCGTTTTCACAGTGCTCAGAACCATTTCCGCATCAATGACCGGTGTATTTCCGCTCTTATCTTCTGGATATCGAAATGCCTCTGACTTCGGATCTATTTTGCAAAATTCCTCCATCAGTCGAGTAGTCTGTCTTATATCTTCATTGCTAGACGTACCCGGCGATATATCATCTATGAGCGAGCAACAAATGCTCCATAGTTCATCGATTCGATGTGTTTTGGGGAAGGTTTCTTGAAGGCCTACCAAGCGGCAACAATCGCAAATTAATGCTTTAAGCGCAAGTTCAAGATGTTGGCGATACAAAAACAAGACAGGATACCGCAGTTTGCGAGGGTCTCCTTCTTTAGCATGCGCGACTAGGAGATCAGCGGCATCTTTGTACCCGTTTATATAGAAATACCAATCCTGTTTCCGAGAGAATTCTGATTGAGTACCAGGTCTATACCCGACAAATGCGAACAAACTGTCTTCTGGAGTAAGCGACGCGGTCATATCATCCGAGTCGCTTTCTGCTGGACACTTATCTTTGGACATGATGCATATATTATTACCCAGCTTTCTGGATAATATCAAAAGATCCAGACAATTCTCATTATCGTACTAATGTCAATTTCACTGTCACTTTATGTCGCTTGCTCAATAGAGTCACGCTGCCTAAGCTTTCTTATTTCTCGAATCTGATATTCAGTTAACCCATTTCCCCGGTCATAGTGTCTGCTTGTTATTGAACGTTCCATCCTCTCAAAATAGTTCATTCCCCCTCGTACTGGTGAATGCGAAGATGATATTAATCGTTGAAAACGTTGCATTAACACATATTGATGCGTCTCTTCGGTTAATGGTTCTTCTATGCGTAAGTTCATTTGCGAGGTTAATGGCATTCTTCGCAAATCGCCGAAGGTTTTCATTATCATTCCCACTCAACTCGTGAGAGAAATAGCAATCAATCATTCGCTTTGAATCTGTCGGACTCGGTGGAATGTCAGAGTATTTTGCATGTATTTCCGGATCAAAGACCGCTTGAGCAACATTGGTAAGCGTCTCGCGACACAGCACGCCGACTGCATTGAATTGTTCTTCTGTGGACGCTTCGCGAAACCTAATTTTTATTTCTCGAATACCTCTATCAACCTTGGCCCAGCCGGTTTCCTCAACTTCATTCAAATTGTCTTCAACAAGCGATTTCACAGCTTCAGTTACTTCATTTATCAGGCTTGTTACATGGTCACGCCTGCCCTGATAGTTGGGAAGATTTGTACTCCAAACTGAGTACCAAGCCCAAAGATCCGTATAGATTTTAGAAATATCAACCCCAAACGGCTTTAGTGATGTTGCCAGTTGTGCCCGAAGAAGTTGATATTCCCCGTTTACAGTGTTGATTTTCGGTCCGCCTGTCGAAACACTAATCAAAAGTGATTTTAGTTCGTCTAGGTCTGCGAGTATCTTTGTTTTTTCAGTACCCGAAAGACTGACTTTGTCGAGGGGACCTTTTAACTTAGGGCAAATTCGGACGGAAACGAGGTCACTACCATCTTGATCTTTAAGAAATACGTTGCTCGCGCTAAGTATATTCGCCTCAAGTTGAGATTCATTCTGTTGATAATCCAAATATTCAATGGGCGTAAGGCGCAAGTTCATACTATATTTTGATACGCCCCAGTTTTCGTATAAATATTCAAACTCCAGCTCTGCCCTCTCAAGTACGGATACTTCACGCGGACAATTGTTCTTGTGAAGGAAGAACTTTACCGCCTCAATGAATGTCTGGAACTCAAGTTCATTAAGCATAGGCCCCTCCTTTTTGTGTTATGTCAATGCGTTCACAGAAACATTCTTTTGTGATCAGAATAAACATTCATACTACAACCCGTCAACCTAAACAGTAAATATGTTACTGGACGTTTATTATTTCCGTTATCATATCCTTATGTGCGGAAGGTTCGATTGCCACTCAGATATCTCTGTCATCCTGAAAGTATTCAAAATCGACCATTTCTCTATCGAATACAAACCCCACTACAATATCGCGCCTTCTCAAAATATCATTGTCGTTAAGGACTATGGTCAGAGGGAACTGGCTCAATGCCGCTGGGGGTTCATTCCCTCTTGGTCTAAAGACCCTAGCGCGGGTTTCAAGATGATCAATGCCAGGGCTGAGAGTGTTGCCGATAAACCGACATTCAAGGACGCATTCAGAAATCAGAGGTGTCTTGTAGTCGCGGACGGGTTCTATGAGTGGGTGCAAAACGGTAAGATCAGACAGCCTGTCTATATCCGGCTTAAATCTCAAACTCCAGTTGGATTCGCGGGCCTCTATTCCGTCTGGCGATCTCCTGAGGGAGAGGATATCTGCACCTGCACGATCATCACAACAGACGCCAACGAGCTACTAAGACCGATACATGATAGAATGCCTGTGATCATCCCTCGGGACAAGGAAGACCTCTGGCTTGATCCCAAAACATCCGAAAAGGAAAAGCTACTGCCTTTACTCGCGCCCTATCCCTCCTATGAGATGGAGTTCTATCGGGTCTCGCCAGTGATGAATAAGCCGGAGTACGATTCTCCGGACGTTTTAAGTCCAATTTGATAGGGGAATGAAGATATGGCTTACGGAGATAGATTGAAGAGGGGTGCTGAGTGCCGCATGTCGCTGCTGGACCATCTACAATTAATTTTGGAACACTCACATAATGCATATACATTTCGGTATCGGTGTAAAGGGCTCAATATTATCATAGAAAAAATGCCCGATGGCAGTATCGTCGCATCCTATTCCGATGATAGGGATCAACGCGTAACTATTGATGTCACACAGGCTCCATTCGATAAGTTGATAAGGTGGTCGCATGCCTGATGGTGAGGCCATTTCTGCTTGGAACGTTCCTCTAAACGGAAAATCCCTTATGCTTGAAGATTGAATTCACGCTTTATCGTTGCGCCTCTAAATTACCACAGCTTCAAGACCGGGACTTCTTCATGGAAGACGGTGAAGTCAGACGGTTTATGGCGGATGAAGTGTTCTTTATGTTAGACAGATCTTGTAAATGCTCTCGATTGTTTCCGAATCAATAACCCAATTCAGTTTGGTCAGCCGGAGTTCTGTCGACTTTCGGCGCTTCGCGGGCGGTATCTGGAACGCCGGGCAGTTCGTCCGCATTGAATAGTTCCCCGTCCAGTACAGCTTCGAAAAGCTCTTTCTGTTTTGGATAGCCTTCGACAGTCCTTTCCAGCACCCACAAAAGCTCAAGAAGCTCGCGCGTAAACTCGTAGGTCCAGACTTGTGGGCGAATATCATCCAAGGGAGAGGATTTCTTCCCGCTACCATCTTTCATTCGGTGTCCTAACCAAGACTGGACGACTTTCAATCCTGAGACTTCAAACTCCCAAACAGCTGGCGATATGGGGCCAAAGACACCATCTCCAACGTTAAGTTCCTTGTTATTTTCGTCGTAGCGGAATTCGTTGGGGTACTTATCTTTCTGATCGGAAACAGCCCGCAGACACTTCGTCTTACCCTTGGGGATCTCCCCTTTTGGGCGAGCGGCTTCACTTAGACATTCGCCATAAGTATGTAGCCAGATCAATTCCTTGCCAAAGCCGAAAACCTTTGCGAATAAATGCTTATCCTTAGTAAGAGGCACTCGTATCTCTTTACCAGAAAGCTCATTGGCAAACTTCCGTGTATATTCGGGATAAGACAGAACGCCATAAACATAACCAGCTAAATCTTCTGGAGCTACAGCGCAGCCGAAGTTATTACTTAACAATTCTAACAACCCTGGCATAATATTGGGCTTTGTGCCCGCAGCGTCTCGATAAAGCGGTAGAATTTCTTTTGCGCCAAAAGAACCTCGGAAATGATGAAGATCGGGTATCTCAGAACACACCGTGATTGCCTGTCCGCCTCCGAGCGGATGATTGAACATGCTCGATAAATACATTTGGCGATCACTGTGTGTATGCCAAAGCGACGGACTTGGGCGGTCAAGAAATCGAGCGTCCGCAACGACATATTGACGATCGAATGAGCGATATGAATATCGATTAATTGCGATTGTATCGGGATAAACCTCGGCCAAAAGTGGCGTTAATCCTGTCGGTTTGTCACTTAACTTTCTTCCGGTTGGAGAATCCTTAAATAAGTCCTTTGGATTGAGAAGGTTGTTCCCCAAACGGTTTGATATATCCTGTGGAAGATCCGCTCTCTTTAATAAAGCAGTCAATCTATATCTGAGGTTCTCCTTAGAAGGAGCAATCACCCATGTCCTGCCAGCTTTTACGCCATTACTTTGCCATGGGAATATGTCCGTAATATTTGGCCACTTGGTGAACGTTCCAGTTTGTATAGGTATGAATGGTGCATGCCACTCACTCGGGACACTCTCCCATTTCAGATCGTCACTTGAAGTTATCGAATCAAGGGTCTTCAGCTTTTCCTCTCTTGTCCCCTCAATGCGTACATAACGGATCGCAGCTGGAGCATCCAAGCTCGGCTTTGCTTTGCGCCAAGCTACGAAGATAGCGACAGGCGTTTGAATGGCAAAAACGTTTTCATCCTTTCGTGTTCCTCGGCCTTCTCCGCCAAGGTCGATTATGTCGATATGATCACAGATTCGGCGCATATGCTCACGAACACCGACAAAAGCGTCCCCGTCAAGATAGGACGACGCCGTTATGAATGATAGTATCCCGGGACCGGTAGCGGTCTTATGTTCGAACACTTTCCAAAGCGACCACCGAATGAAATAGACATAGAGGTTATAAAGGTTCTTCAGATGTACGCTATAACCGGCTTCACGAGCCGGTTTGAGAAAAGCTTCCAGGATTGGCTTGTCATCAGGATGGTTCCTATCCCCATAGCGAACCCAGCCACCGGTAACCGCTCGGTTATCCCCTGTGCTAGCTTCATGACGCCCGTACGGCGGATTTCCCATACAGACAAGGATAAGATCGCTTTCCTTTACCTTTAAAGCACGCTCGTGTTCTTGTGCAATAGGCTTATGAAACAATGGCGGAGCTGGCGGATTAGTGTGAGGGGATTCGAGCGTATTTGTAAGATATATACTCGGTCCAGTAGGAGGCAACGATATCCCATACTTCGTCAACGCCTGCGAGAAGCGCAACTGCGCGACAGCGTAAGGCCCTACCATCCATTCAAAACCGTGAAGATTGCGGACCAACGCGCTGGCGCCGCCCTTCACCGCCCCGGGCCCTTCTTCTTTTTCAACCCGATCTAGGGCATGTTCGACTATCGCAAGAAGATATGTCCCCGTGCCTTCTGCAGGATCGAGCGTGGCCACGCCGGCCTCGACAAAGCCCATTTTCCTCCCCATATGCTTGTGAAGGATTTCATCGATAAGCCGCACCTGGCAGCGAACCACTTCGAGCGGCGTAAAGTACACGCCTGCTTCTTTGCGAAGCTTGGGATCATAGGCTGCCAGGAAATCCTCATAGAAAAACAACCATGGATCCTTAGTAGCCGACCTGGCTATGAGCAGTTTGGCAGGGATCTCATGAATAACGCGTTGCGTCATGCTCAGCGAGGCGCTAATTTCTTTTTGAGCCTCTTTATCGGTCAAAAACTCAAGGGATCTGGACAGTAGAGAATGATGATGTGCCAGAGTATCGTAAGTATTCCGGAGGTCAAGGACATTGGCCCCTTCCATTTGGCCTAAGAGCATGGCGAAAATAACGGTCTGAGCATATGCGTCGGCGAATTGAGCGTCATCTGCGTCGGGGAATAGCAGAGCCTTGATCTCGGTCTTAAGCGACTGCATGGGTGAGTCTTTATCGTCGAGAGAGTCCAAAACTTCTTCGCGGATCATTCGGCAAAAAGGCGCCAGGAATGCAGCCAGTTCCTTCGGTTTATTCGGGACAATCGGTGTCCATTTTATAAAATCGGCAATCAACTGGAAAAGTTCGACTGCTTTATCATTTGAAACAGCATCTTCGCCATCAGTCGTAATGTCCCCGTCCATCCGAATTCGCTTTAATTGCAGCACCCCATTTCGGTATAGAGCCCATTCGTTGCCGTCCGTATATATAAGATTTGGGACATTTTGAAATCGCTCCCATTGTTTTTTGTCGTGTCCCTTGTACAACTTGGGGTTCGCGCCCTTGCCGGGGGCCTTCAGTTCGATATAGCCGATGGGGAGTTGACCACTGTGCGCGGCAAAATCAGGACGGCCAAGACGATCATCGAGGGTGGACTCGCCCTTAAGGACAATAGAATGAAGGATAATCTTACCGAATTCGGTAAAGAGTCTATCGACAGAGGGTTTTAGCTGATCCTCGGGCTCTCCTGCTCCCATCGCCGAGAACTTGGCTGCCAATTGGCCCGCAAACGCTTGTAACGATTCAAAAAATTGTTCCTGCGGTGATAAAAGCTTTGGCATAGAAGATGATACCACAAAATATTCCCATAGTAATAGATTGTCTTCTCTCGACTTAGGGACTCCCCCAGGATGTCGTGTCTTTAAGCTTTTACCAATTCCGTGTCGGCGTAACCCCGTGCATTGTCCTTTGATCAAAATTGGCCCATCTTGTGCAAGCTAAAGAAAATCTGTCTACGTCCGATAAAATCAATACTACGCTATAGTCCTTGATCTACCAGCGAGTATCTCTATCAAGAAATAAACAGAAAAGGTGGTTGTAATACTAATGGCAAAGCCTGTAATAAAACCTCTAAAAGAAACAAAAATTGAATGGACAAATTATACATGGAATCCTGTTTCAGGCTGCCTGCATGCTTGCCGAGACACCTACTGCTACAACACTCAAAAGAAAACCCTTCCGCTCCATCGTTTCGGCGCGATATATCTTGATCCAAATGGCAAGAAATTAAGTGAAAAGAACTGGCGGTCGAGAGAGACCGGAGAAAATCACATTGCAAAACAGGGAGAGGTTAATCCCTACGGATATGATCCTACATTCTATCCTCACCGTCTTGAACAGCCTTTAAAAACCACCAAACCTGGCAGAGTCTTTGTTGTTGACGTTGGCGATTTGTTTGGCAAATGGGTACCAGCCGAATGGATCGAACAGGTATTGGGTATTGTAAAGGCATGCCCCTGGCATACGTTCCAATTCCTAACAAAGAACCCTAACCGTTACCTGGAGTTTGAATTTACCGATAATGCTTGGGTTGGCACTACAGTAAACGCTGATAAGGATGCACCACGCGCCGAAATCATGAAAAGGGTACATGCTCCGGTCAGGTTTTTGAGTATTGAACCGCTCCTCGGCGAGGTCACGTTTGATCTGTCAGGTGTCCAGTGGGTCATTCTCGGCGCTGAAACCGGCACAAATCCCTCTATTCCTGAACAGAAATGGATTGACGGAATAATTGAACAAACGAAACGGCTTAATGTACCCCTTTTTATGAAAGGAAACATTAAAGCCTATAGCACCACTTTTATGCAGGAGTTCCCGAAATAAACGTGGTAGTGATTTACAAAACGTGCAAAAAGGGGTGGCAATGCTGCCCCTTTTCATTTCTTCTGCCGGGTGAACTCCTAGTATCTCTGTGTCATTGTTTCCCTTTCCGAAAAATGACCGCTTTTATCCGTTTTATCACAGCGGGGTGATCGTCGGGAAGTGCAAGAATCAGATAACCAGAAACGGCCATGAGAACGAGGCCTGCGAGGTAGTAAAGCAGGAAATCTGACGGGCCGTCGAGCACTATTTTGATCTCGGTCATTTTTTGCGCTCCGCACGACGGATGAAAATATATGCAACAAGGGCCGAAATGACAGTGCCGGACAGGATGATGTATGCTGGGTCAATGTTCATTTTTTCTTCTTAGCGCTTGCCTTCGCCGTAGTCTTCCTTACAGCCCTGTCAATCTTTTTCCCTTCGCGCTCATACGCAGCCTTAAACTTCGGATTTCTTAAGTTTTCCTGTAAATGACATTCTACACACATATCATCGCCCTTTGCCCCGACTTCGCGCTGAATGGCCTCTGCCATGCGGATAAAATTATCGAACGATTTCCTTAGGGCTGTTGTGTCGATTTTCCCCGATGAGATGTAATCGCGCAGCAATGTCTTGGCAACGTTTACTTCTCCGCAGAGCATAGCATCGACCGCTTCAGTGAGTAGTCCTTTGCGGAACTTGGGATCTTCAGTAGCCCTTCTCCGTACTGTTTCTCTAAAACTGCGGGTAAGGTTTTTTTTCGGTTGAGTTCCCGCATGTAAATTAATCCAATATTCCGCGCGATTCTTGAAAAACTCACCTAGAGCCTTTGCATCGTGTACGTCAATACCCGCCTCGCCCTTGATGATATTGCGGAGATCCTGCTGTCCGATCCCCGTACCCTTCGAGAGTTTAGCAATTGTGATTTTTTGCGGGTCCATGAAGTCATGTTTTAATATTTCGCCCGGATGGGGTTTCGATCCCCGTTTGGAAAACTTCCCTCGCACCGCGTCCGAAAAATCTACTTCCGCTGGTAGCTCGTAATTATCTCTGTGCTGAGTTAATGGCACCTTTTGTATCCCGATCACCTCTTTCAGATAAGACGCATCAAATTCTCTCATAGTCTTTTTATCAAATGCACCCAACTCGTACAGGTCTTGGGCAGTCTCATGAATTGTCTGATCAAGTCTACTCTTGTATTTTCTTGTTCTTTTCAGACCCGCTAATAGTTCCCGCGTTTTCGTTTCTGCTGCCGCTCGCGCCTGTTTGCTCATTTTATCCCGTAGAATTTTAAATGGTTTTGCCATGGTCTATTTCCTCCGCTCCTTCTTTGCCGGAGTGGCTTTGCAAAACTTCTGCACTTTTCCAGAAGGGTCACAACTCGCTGCTATTTCACGATAAGTTTTTTCATCCACTTTCATTGCAGCAATACGCTCCCTGTCGATAATTTCTTTGTTTGCGTAAGGTGGGAATACGAGCTTGTCGAGAGGCGTGTAAAACTTGCTTTCATGCTTTGCCTTGGAAAAATCATAATGTTTTTTCATGTGATTTTATTTCGATCCTTTGCCGGGCCGCTTTGTATCAGGCTTAAGCACTATCTTTATGCCTTTCATGGCCGCTTTATAGTGTTTGCCGATGACTGGCTTACCAAGGTCCACTCCACTGTAGTCTGATCTTATTTCATCTCTTGAGGAAAGCTTTTTCAGTATTGATGTTAGTTTCGCTATCGACAATCTATCAAGCTTGGTATTTCTAATACGGGTTATGTCAGCCTGGGATATTCCATACACGACCTCGGCCTTCGTTGCAGGTAGTTTCTTCTTGTCGAGCACGGCGATAATCTCCGCCGCAATAATTGCCTTGGATTGTTTGACATTGTACTTCTTGTCTCCGCAATCGCGGTATATATTGCCGCTGCCGCGTATGATTTCAATTTCATTTTCAACAAGACACGACGCATCAAATTCACGCATTGTTTTCTCGGGTATAAGTCCAATGCGATGTAATCCGGCTGCTGTTTCGTGGAGGACAGCTAAAATGTCACTCTTATATTTATTTTTCTTTGTCATGCCCTATTTTACCACGCGAAGATGCTTATTTGACGGGCTTCTTTTATTAGTACAAACAGTTAATACTATTTGTACGATTAGTATAGTATGAACAATATAGACGATATTAACGATATTAATAATTATGATCGTATGGCTATGCATATTTAAATGGGCAATCCGCTGAATTTGTGTTGTCAACAAATAGAGTTGTCCTGTTTTAGAGCAAATAAACTGTCCGGTTCTGTAGGATGGCTGCGCATGAAACATGGCAGGCCATAAATTGTGGGTTATTAGGCTCATGCCGCTGCATGCGAACAAACTGTAATCTCCTTTCCTTTAGGGTCAAAGCTAGCCAATTTTCTGGGGCCATGGAAGATAGCGAGACCGCCATCGGGATAACGATGAACGCTAACCGCAACCCTGACGTAATGACAGCGGTATTGATCCGGTGGGATCTGAAGTTTCAGACCCTCGAACTTCACACAATTGTCGTTGCCTACAGTGCGGTCATACTGTTCGCATAGGATGTCTTGCAATGAATTACCAGCCCAAGGCACGAACACGCGTTGTGGTTCCAAGGGGATTGTAGCGAACTCAGCATTGTGGGCAGGCATATATGTACTGACAAGATAATCATTGGCCTTCTTCATCTCAGTTATGCCTGCCATGGCAAGTTCCTTGACGAGCCGGTCTTGATGGGTACTAAATGCTCGCTCAGAACGGCCCCTGGCCTCAGGAGAATACGCGGCAATCATCTTAATTCCCAGTTGGTTCAGGGCACGACCAAACTGCGTCAGGTTTGATTTGTCCACTTTCCCTCCAGCTTCCGGTGTATGCCAGTAGTGACTTCCGCGGTCTGTATAGAACGAAGCAAACAATCCGTGTTGCTCAATAACCTCTTTTACCCCTTGGAAACTGCTTTGAGTGCACTCTTCCTCAACAAAGAACATCGAGTAGTGTTCACTGCTGGCATCATCCATTGTCACGATTAAATCCCAGTACTTACCGGCAACCCACTGGTGTCGGGAGCCATCCTGGTGTAGCATCATGCCAGCATAGGGAGCCCTGGTCCGTTTTTTCCTGTGCGTCCCTTTCATTGTTGCTTTGGGTATCAATCCTTTTTGCTGCAGGGTGGTTTTGACCCAGGTGTAACTTCTGCTCCCTTGATGATCACGTCGATACCAACTATAAAAATGTTTGGCATTGAAACCACGAAAACGATTGCTATAAAGATCCGACAGC